>Ga0222425_100035_pt1 | contig 316262 bp, 268 predicted proteins | sample 2B1ome_2_FD_180089 | JGI IMG/M metagenome (GOLD analysis project Ga0222425, IMG submission 180089) | Enriched microbial communities from leaf-cutter ant dump, University of Wisconsin, Madison, United States - 2B150A (version 2) | ecosystem: Environmental > Terrestrial > Nest > Insects nest >...
CAGTGTCGCCACGTCAATCACTCCAGTGCTCCTGCCGCAAATAGCGGCAGGCTAGGGTTCATACGTGGGTCAGGTTTGAACGGAAATCAGTGTGAGAGGTGGGTCAGGTTTCGGAGGAAATCAACAGCCCGACACTTCAGATACACCTGAACTTGGTCGGAAAACGTCGACGTGAGCGCCGCTATCGGACAGCGGCGATTCGCAATAGGCGCATTTGCCGCGGAAAAGTCTGAGAAGGGCGCCTTTCAGCTCTTCACGCGCCTCCACCGAAATCAGGCCGTGGAAGTCGAATGTTCGCCTACGTCGCCGTTCGAGAGGTTGTGAGAAGAACGTCTGCGCAAGTGGCAGCTTGCTACCCTGCTCGCTAGCCCACCCAGACGGGGGCACATTCCTCTCTACGAAGATCATTGTTCAAATTTCAGCGGATGAAAAGGCCCCGCGCCGCTGCGGATGGTAAGCCGCCGCTCAACCATCGCTAATCAGGCCAATCCTATTCGAGCAAGTGCGTACACGCCCCGCCCCGGCGAGCTCCTCTCTGCGGCCTTCGACAGTTCGTGAAAGTCGTTTTAAATCAATAACTTGAAAACCAATCAACCGGCGACCCTCGCCTGGAGCAGGTTCCAAGTTAAGCGCGAACAGCTCCAGACTCAGCGCAAACCGACAGTCTTGTTGAACATCCGCCGGCAGCGAGCCCAACCGCTCTCATGGCGCACGCAGGTCAGACCCCAGCCCAGAGTTCCAAGCGCATAGCGCGACGCACACAATTGTTAGCAAGCGCTCACACAAAACCACCAGAAATCTCGAGTTCAGAGTTAGACGACGAGAGTTCCGACTTAGGCGGGGATCGACAACCGCTCCGGCATGGCTTGAATCGCCAGGCTCCGTCCTTATAATGCTTGTCTGCTAGCACTCAATAGATCTGAGTGCTAACGAAATCGGGCCGGCTGGCGCACCAGCAGGCCCCGTTTTTTGGCGAGTCGCGGCCCATGCCGGCTGCGGCCATGTCAGTACTCACTCTCAAGGAGATTCCATGAAGCTGCGCCCCCTGCACGATCGCGTGATCGTTCGCCGTCTGGAGCAAGAAACCAAGACCGCCTCGGGCATCGTCATCCCCGACAACGCCGCCGAGAAGCCCGACCAGGGTGAAGTCCTGGCCGTCGGCCCCGGCAAGCGCAACGACAAGGGCGAGTTCGTGACCCTGAACGTCGCCGTCGGCGACCGCGTGCTGTTCGGCAAGTACTCCGGCCAGGCCGTCAAGGTCGATGGCGAGGAACTGCTGGTGATGCGCGAGGAAGACCTGTTCGCCGTCGTCGCCAAGTAAATGACTTTGCGGGACAGGCCGCAGCGCGCAGCGCAGGCGCTGTCCCCGATTGATCCAGAGAAATTCGACTCTGACCCCAATTTAAGGAAATCAAAATGGCAGCAAAAGACGTGATCTTCGGCGGCGAAGCCCGCGCGCGCATGGTCGAAGGTGTGAACATCCTGGCCAATGCGGTCAAGGTGACCCTGGGCCCCAAGGGCCGCAACGTGGTGCTGGAGCGCTCCTTCGGCGCCCCGACCGTGACCAAGGACGGCGTGTCCGTGGCCAAGGAAATCGAGCTGAAGGACAAGCTCCAGAACATGGGCGCGCAGATGGTCAAGGAAGTCGCTTCCAAGACCAGCGACAACGCCGGTGACGGCACCACCACCGCCACCGTGCTGGCCCAGGCCATCGTCCGCGAAGGCATGAAGTACGTGGCCGCCGGCATGAACCCGATGGACCTCAAGCGCGGCATCGACCGTGCCGTGGCCGCCCTGGTCGCCGAGCTGAAGAAGGCATCCAAGGCCACCACCACGTCCAAGGAAATCGCCCAGGTCGGCACGATCTCGGCCAACAGCGATGCCGACGTGGGCCAGATCATCGCGGACGCGATGGACAAGGTCGGCAAGGAAGGCGTCATCACCGTCGAGGACGGCAAGAGCCTGAACAACGAACTGGACGTCGTCGAAGGCATGCAGTTCGACCGCGGCTATCTGTCGCCCTACTTCATCAACAACCAGGAAAAGCAATCGGCGATCCTGGACAACCCCTTCGTGCTGCTGTACGACAAGAAGGTGTCCAACATCCGCGACCTGCTGCCGACGCTGGAAGCCGTCGCCAAGGCCGGCCGTCCGCTGCTGATCATTGCCGAGGAAGTCGAAGGCGAGGCGCTGGCGACCCTGGTGGTCAACACCATCCGCGGCATCCTGAAGGTCGTCGCCGTCAAGGCCCCGGGCTTCGGCGACCGCCGCAAGGCCATGCTGGAAGACATCGCCATCCTGACCGGCGGCAAGGTCATCGCCGAAGAAGTCGGCCTGAGCCTTGAGAAGGTCACGCTGGCCGACCTCGGCCAGGCCAAGCGCGTCGAAGTGGGCAAGGAAAACACCACCATCATCGACGGCAACGGCGCCGCCGCCGACATCGAAGCCCGCGTCAAGCAAGTGCGCATCCAGATCGAGGAAGCCACCAGCGACTACGACCGCGAGAAGCTGCAGGAGCGCGTGGCCAAGCTGGCCGGCGGCGTGGCCGTCATCAAGGTCGGTGCCGCCACCGAAGTCGAGATGAAGGAGAAGAAGGCCCGCGTGGAAGACGCGCTGCACGCGACCCGTGCCGCCGTCGAGGAAGGCATCGTCGCCGGTGGCGGCGTGGCCCTGCTGCGCGCCAAGCAGTCCGCTGGCGACATCAAGGGCGACAACGCCGACCAGGACGCCGGCATCCGCCTGGTCCTGAAGGCCATCGAAGCCCCTCTGCGCGAGATCGTCTACAACGCCGGTGGCGAAGCCTCCGTCGTCGTCAACGCCGTGCTGGCCGGCAAGGGCAACTACGGCTTCAATGCCGCCAACGACACCTATGGCGACATGATCGAGATGGGCATCCTGGACCCGACCAAGGTCACCCGCACCGCGCTGCAGAACGCCGCGTCCGTCGCGTCGCTGATGCTGACGACCGAGTGCATGGTCGCCGAGGCGCCGAAGGAAGAAGCCGCTGCCGGCGGCATGCCTGGCGGCATGGGCGGCATGGGTGGTATGGGCGGCATGGACATGTAAGCCCACGCCCGGCGATCCATTCGCTGGACTGACACAGGGGCTGCGCGAGCAGCCCCTTTTTCATTCCCCGACGCGGGCCACCGAGCGCTGCAGCACGTAGCTCAGCCCGATGCCGACGCTGGCCCCCGTCGTGCGGCGCACCAGCGGGCTGTCGCGGTTGGCGGCGCCCGCCACGCTGTCCAGGCGGCCGAAGGCGAACAGGCGCAGGTCGGGCGTCAACTGGCGCGCCAGCCCGCCTTTCAACCGCCAGGCGATCAGCCCCGCCCGCGCGGCATAGGCCGGCCGCTCCGGCAGCGCCTCGTCGGGCGCGACGCCGTAATAGCTCGCGCCGAGCCGGCCGTCGCCGAGCAGCGCGGCCAGACCCAGGCCCCAGCGCCAGCCGCCACTGACGCGCCGTTCCAGGCTCAGTTCGGGTTCCAGGCTCATGCCGCGATGCCGACGCAGGTCGCGCGCGTCGAACACGCCGCGCAGCGGCAGCTCGAAAGTCCATCCCGCGCTCCGGCCGTTCAGGAACCAGCGCGCCACCGGCCCGAACTCCACCCGCGTGCCCAGCCGCGCCATGCCCTCGCGCGCCCGCAGCGGCCGGCCGCCCGCGCTCAGCGCGCCCGCGAAGGAGACGTCCAGCTCGAAGCCCTCGCCGCGCACCGCGCGCAGGCCGGCGCCCTGGTCGTCCGCGCGCAGCCGCTGGCCGCGATAGACGGCATAGGGCAGCAGCAGCCGGCGCTCGACGGACTCATCCGCGCCCGGATACGCCTGCTGCGAGACGGCACCCGCCGCCACGCCCAGCTCCCACAGCGGCGGGCCGCGCTCGGCCTGAGCGCCGGTACAGGCGAGGCCGAGCAAGCCGGCCCGGAAAAGCGTGAAAAGGTCTTGAAGTCGAGCGTCGGCCATGCGTTTGGGGGGCGTTCGGAGCACCGGGCGGGGCCGGGCGGGCGCCAGATAATCGCATCCCGCCGTCCCGACGCCACCATGCTCTCCCGCCTGCACCCCCACGAACTGCTCGACCACGCGCTCGCCGAGGCCGGCCCGCTGGCCCGGGAGCTGCTGAGCGCCGTGCAGGGCGAGCTGGATGCCCAGCCACAGCATTTCCCGCTGCGCGAGGCCTGGCGCAAGGCGCGCGGCCATTTCGTCGCCGACTTCGAGGGCCGGCTCACCGAACTGCTGCAGGCCGCCCGCCACGGCGACGACCCGCTGCACCGCGCGCCGCTGCAGTTCGGCGGCATGGAGAGCCTCAGCCTCGTCGATGAGCAGCAGGCCCTGCAGGACGTGGCCATCGCCCACGTCGCCCACACGGTCGAGGACATGAGCCGGGCCGAACTGCACCAGCTCGGCAACTTCTTCGCCGCGCTGCGCGGCACCGCCCGCGCCCGCGAGCGCGACAACCCGCTGCGCCCCGCCCTGTTCGCCCACGCGCTGCACCATGCGCTGGCCGCCAGCCCGCTCGGTGCCCAGGCCCAGTACGAACTGATGCGTCTGGCCGCCCTGCCCCTGGCCCGCGCGCTGCACCGCCTCTACGGCGAAGCCTGTGCGACGCTGCAGGCGGCCGACCTGGGCGACATGGTGGCGTCCCACGGCCATGTCCAGAGCGACCCGCTGGCCCACCAGCGCCTCGCCGCCGCGCGCGGCATCGGCGCGCGGCCGCCGGCCCATGGCACGCTGGATGGGCTGTCGCGCCGCGTCGATGCCGTCAACTCGCGGCCCCAGGGGCTCGGCCCGGCCACCGCGCCGGCCGCGCCCGCCCCCTTCGTGCGCACGACCGGGCCGGACATGCTGAGCCGGCTCTACGACCAGATCCTCGCCGACCCGCGCCTGCTGCCGCCGCTCAAGGCCCTGCTGGCGCGGCTGCAGATCGCCGTCGTGCGCCTGTCGCGCAGCGACGCCACGCTGCTGCGCCGTCAGGACCACCCCACCTGGGCGCTGCTGAACCGCGTCGCCGCCCACGGCATGGCCTTCGAGCGCGCCGACGACCCGCGCCTCGTCGAGTTCCTGCGCTTCATGGACGCCGAGGCCCAGCGCCTCGTCGAGGCGCCGCAGCCCACCGCCCTGCTCTTCCAGCAGGCGCTGGCGCGCGTGGACGCCCACATCGACCAGCAGGCCCGCCAGAGCGGCGAGCGCAATGCCGTCGCGCTGGCGGCGCTGGAACGCGAGCACCAGCGCAGCGAATGGCGCGAACTGCTGCGCGAGCAGGTCGATCACCAGATGCTGGACGCGCCGCTCGGCCCGCGCATGCACCGCTTCCTGCAGACGGGCTGGGTCGAGGTCATCGTCGCCGCCATGGTGCGCCACGGCCGCGACTCGCGCGAGGCGCAGGCGGCGATGGAAGTCGTCGATGCCGTCATCGACAGCCTCATCACCCCGCGCGACCTCGCCGACCGCGAGGCCCTGCGCATGCGCCTGCCCGTGCTCATCGAGCGCCTCGTGGCCGGCTGCGACAGCATCCAGCTGCCCGAGGCCCGGCGCGAGCCGCCGCTGTCCGAGCTGATGGCCCAGCACGCCCGCCTGCTGCGCGGCCTGCCGGCGCTGGACCCGGCCGAGCGCCGCGCCCGCCCGCCCCGGCCCGCGCCCAAGGACGCGGCGCCGGCCTCGGCCGACGAGATCGTGCGGCGCCTGATGGAGGAGCGCGACTCCCAGGTGCCCTCGCACTGGCTCAGCACCGAGGTCGATCGCGCCGAGCTGCCGACCGTCCCGGTGCAGCTCTACAACGAGCAGGACTCGCCCGAGGCCCGTGCGGCGCTGCAGCGCTGGGTCGAGGGCCTGGAGATGGGCCGCTGGTACCACCTCTTCATCCAGGGTGACTGGCATACCGCGCAGATCGCCTGGATCGGCGAGGGCCGCCAGTTCATGCTCTTCGTCGGTCGCGAGGCCGACGAGCGCCTGCCGCTGACGCGCCGCGCGCTCGAAGCCCTGCTGGCCAATGGCCTGATCACGGCGCTGGAAGAGGACAGCGTGGTCCAGCGCGCCGTGGACACCCTGATGAGCGACCTGGGCGGTTGATCGCCCACCCCCGAGGCGCTCACGCGCCTCCCCGTCAAGGGGGCCGAGCCCGGACACAGACGGTCCTGAGGACTGTCTGTGCCTGGCGAAGGGCAACGCCGCTGGCGTTGGCGGCCGCCAGCGGCCGCGCGAGGGAGTGGCCGGCTACGCCGCCGCAGCCCCCCCACCCGCAGCATGCGCCCACTCATGGAGAGCCAGCGCCACGTCGCCGACGCCGCTCTTCTTCAGCGCCGAGAACAGCGTCACCGCCACGTCGGCGTGTTCCGTCGTCATGCCGGCGAGCAACTCCGTCGTCGCGCGCAGCGCCGCGTCGGCTTCCTTGCGATTGAGCTTGTCGGCCTTGGTCAGCAGCACCAGCAGCTTGATTTCACCCGTGGCGACGCGCGCGGCGACGAATTCCAGCAACTGCTTGTCCAGGTCCGTCAGCCCCAGCCGCGAGTCCACCATCAGCACGACGCCCGACAGGCTGCGGCGGATTTCCAGGTAATCGGCCATCACCTTCTGCCAGCGCAGCTTGGCGGACTTGTTGACGGCCGCGTAGCCATAGCCCGGCAGGTCGGCGAACAGCGCGTCCGGCGCGCCCTTGGGGCCCAGCTCGAACAGGTTGATGTGCTGGGTGCGGCCCGGCGTCTTGGACGCGAAGGCCAGGCGCTTCTGCTGCGCCAGCGTGTTGATGGCCGTGGACTTGCCGGCGTTGGAGCGGCCGACGAAGGCGATCTCGGGCAGCTCGGTCGGCGGCAGGTGGACGAGCTGGCTGGCCGTGGTCAGGAAGCGCGCGGTATGCGTCCAGGCCAGGGCGAGCTTCTCCGTCACGGGTTCGGCGGACTTCGCATCAGGGATTTCGTCGGTCATGGGGCACTCGGGCGCTGTGATTCAGCATTGTAAAATTCGCGGGTTGCGCCCAACGAAACCCCATAAATCCATGAAGACTGCCGCTCTCATCCTGTCGAGTCTGCTGCTGGCCGCCACGGCGCAGGCGAACGAGCCTGCCGCATCGGCCAAGCCCGATCTGGCCAAGGGCGGCGCCATCTCCGCCCAGGTCTGCGCCGCCTGCCACACGGCCGACGGCTCGCGCGGCAGCCCGGCCAACCCCATCCTGCAGGGCCAGCACCCGGAATACCTGGCCAAGCAACTGGCCGAGTTCAAGTCCGGCAAGCGCAAGAACGCCGTCATGAGCGGCATGGCCGCGCCGCTGTCGGAAGATGACATCCGCAACGTCTCCGCCTTCTACGCCGGCAAGGTCGCCAAGCCCGGCTTTGCGAAGAACAAGGACACCGTGATGCTGGGCGAGAAGATCTGGCGCGGCGGCATCGCCGAGCGCAGCGTGCCGGCCTGCGCCGGCTGCCATGGCCCGACCGGCGCCGGCCTGCCGGCCCAGTACCCGCGCCTCTCGGGCCAGCATGGCGATTACGTCGAGGCGCAGATGACCGCCTTCCGCAGCGGCGCGCGTGCCAACAACGCCGTCATGACGACGGTCGCCGCCCGGATGAGCGACGCGGAAATCAAGGCCGTCTCCGACTACGTGGCCGGCCTGCGCTGAGCCCCGCGCCAGCCTCGCCCAAGCCTCGCCGAAGAAGGCCGGTGTTTCCCACACCGGCCTTTTTTCCGCCGCCGATGCCCCAAGCCGCTCCCCGCCCTTCTGCTGCCCGTCCCGCGGTCGCCCGCGAACTGCTGGACCTGCTCGCGTCCATGCGTTTCGCCATCGCGCTGCTCAGCGTGATCTGCATCGCCTCGGTGATCGGCACCGTGCTGCGCCAGGGCGAGCCCCTGGGCAACTACGTCAACCAGTTCGGCCCCTTCTGGGCCGAGGTGTTCGGCCGGCTGGGGCTGTACACGGTCTACAGCACGGCCTGGTTCCTCGTCATCCTGGCCTTCCTCGTCGTCTCCACCAGCCTCTGCATCGCCCGCAACACGCCCAAGATCATTGCGGACCTGAAGAGCTACAAGGAAGGCGTGCGCGAGCAGTCGCTGCAGGCCCACCACCACAAGGCCATCGCCGAACTGCCCAGCAGCCCGTCGATGGCGCTGGCCGAGATCGGCGCCACGCTGACCCGCCTCGGCTGGAAGGCCCGCGTGCAGCAGCGCGAGCACGGCATCATGGTCGCGGCGCGGCGCGGTGCAGCCAACAAGCTCGGCTATCTGGCGGCGCACTCGGCCATCGTGCTCATCCTCGTCGGCGGCGTGCTGGACGGCAACGCGATGGTCAAGCTGGCCATGTGGGTGCAGGGCAAGCAGCTCTACACCGGCGCCGGCTTCGTGTCGGAGATCAAACCCGAGCACCGCCTCTCGACGGCCAACCCGAGCTTCCGCGGCAATGTCTCGGTGCCCGAGCACCAGCGCCAAGGCATCGCCGTGCTGAGCCTGCCCGATGGCGTCGTGCTGCAGGACCTGCCTTTCGACATTGAACTGAAAAAATTCAGCGTCGAGTACTACCCCACCGGCATGCCCAAGAGCTTCGCCAGCGCCATCGTCATCCACGACGGCGCCGCCACCCGCGAAGCCACCGTCAAGGTCAACGAGCCGGTCATCCACAAAGGGCTGGCCATCTACCAGAGCAGCTTCGAGGACGGCGGCAGCCTGCTGCGGCTGCAGGCCCTGCCCCTGGCCGGCGGCACGCCGCTGCCCATCACGGGCCGCGTCGGCGGCAAGCTGGCCTTCGGCGAGCAGACGCTGGAGCTGGACGGCCTGCGCGTCATCAACGTCGAGAACCTCGCCGGCGAGGCCAATGCCAGCGGCGCGGACGTGCGCAAGGTCGATCTCGGCGAGCGCCTCAACCAGCACCTCGGCAGCGGCGCCAAGTCCAACACGACCAAGGCGCTGCACAACGTCGGCCCGAGCTTCAGCTACAAGCTGCGCGACGCGGACGGCCAGGCGCGCGAGTTCAACAACTACATGCTGCCCGTCGAGCTGGACGGCCAGCGCGTCTTCCTCGCCGGCGTGCGCGACTCGGCCGGCGAGAACTTCCGCTATCTGCGCATGCCGGCCGACGAGAACGGCGAACTGGCCGGCTGGCTGCGCCTGCGCCAGGCCCTGGCCGCCCCGGCGCTGCGCGACACCGCAGCGCAGCGCTACGCGGTGGGCGCCACGCCGCCCAAACAGCCGCAACTCACGCCGCAGCTCAAGCTCACCGCCCAGCGCGCGCTCACCCTCTTCTCCGGCGCCGCCGCCAAACCCGGCGACGACGTGAAGGGCGGCCTGCCCGCGCTGTCGCAATTCATCGAGCGCGACGTGCCCGAGGCCGAGCGCCAGCGCGTCTCCGAGGTGCTGCTGCGCATCCTCAACGGCAGCCTGTTCGAGCTGCACCAGCTCGCCCGCGAACGCGCCGGCCTGCCGCCCGCCGCCGCCGACGCCACGGCCCAGGCCTTCATGACCCAGGCCGTGCTGTCCCTCTCCGACAGCCTCTATTACCCCGCGCCGATGCTGCTGCAGCTCGACGGCTTCGAGCAGGTGCAGGCCAGCGTCTTCCAGGTCGCGCGCGCGCCGGGGCAGAAGCTGGTCTACCTGGGCGCGCTGCTGCTCATCGTCGGCGTGTTCTCGATGCTCTACATCAAGGAGCGGCGGCTGTGGGTGTGGATCGCGCCCGGCGCCGACCCGGCCAGCTCGCAGGTGCGCATGGCCATGTCCAGCACCCGAGAATCGCCCGACAACGCCACCTTGTTCGCCCAGCTCAAGGCCGCCGTGCTGAAGGAGCCCGCATGACCACCACCTTCGACTTGGCCCCCCGCCACGCCTTCGCCCGGCGCGGCGCGCTGGACTGGCTGTTCGCCGCCCTCGTGCTGCTCGGCGGCGGCTATGCCTTCGCCCGCTACCACGCCAGCATGGACGGCTACGAACAGGGCATCCTGCTGGGCGCGCTGCCGGCGCTGATCGCGCTGGGCTGGTTCTGGAAGCCCCTGCGCCTGCTGTGTGTTGCGGCCGGCGCGGCCACGCTGCTGGCCATCGCCCTCTACGCCCGCCAGAGCGACGGCTTCGGCGCCGACCTCGCGGCCGGCGAGCAGGTCTTGCTGCTGAAATACCTGCTGTCCAGCCAGAGCGCCATCCTGTGGATGAGCCTGCTGTTCACGATGAGCATGCTCTTCTACTGGGGCGGCTTCTTCAGCCGCGCCGGCCGCCACAGCGTGGCCGAGGCGATCGGCTCCAAGCTGGCCTGGGGCGGCGTCTTCATGGCCCTGGTCGGCACCCTGGTGCGCTGGTACGAGAGCCACCAGATCGGCCCCGACATCGGCCACATCCCCGTCAGCAACCTCTACGAGGTCTTCGTGCTGTTCTGCTGGATGACGACGCTCTTCCACCTCTACTACGAGGCCCGCTTCGCCACGCGCTCGCTGGGCGCCTATGTGATGCTGGTGGTCAGCGGCGCCGTCGCCTTCCTGCTCTGGTACACGGTGGCGCGCGACGCGCAGGAGATCCAGCCCCTGGTGCCCGCGCTGCAAAGCTGGTGGATGAAGATCCACGTGCCGGCCAACTTCGTCGGCTACGGCAGCTTCGCGCTGGCGGCCATGGTGGCCCTGGCCTATCTGCTCAAGACGGCGACCACGCGCGCCCTCGCCATCGGCCTCGTCGCCATGCCGCTGGGCATCGTCGCGCTGATCCTGGCCGTGCGCCTGGGCGCCGGGCTGGACGCCGCCACCCTCGCCGGCCTGGACGCCTGGGCCGGCAAGATCACCGGTGTCGCCACCTTCCTGGCCCTGGCCGTCGCGCTGCGCGGGCGGCTCACGGCGCGCCTGCCCGACCTGCCCCAGCTCGACGACCTCATGTACAAGGCCATCGCGCTGGGCTTCGCCTTCTTCACCATCGCCACCATCCTCGGCGCCTTCTGGGCCGCCGAAGCCTGGGGCGGCTATTGGAGCTGGGACCCGAAGGAAACCTGGGCGCTGATCGTCTGGCTCAACTACGCGGCCTGGCTGCACATGCGGCTGATGAAGGGCCTGCGCGGCATGGCCTCGGCCTGGTGGGCGCTGGTGGGGCTGCTGGTGACGACGTTTGCGTTCCTGGGGGTCAATATGTTCCTGTCGGGGCTGCACAGCTACGGGACCTTGTGAGCGAACAGGCGCGCAGCGCCGCGCTGCGGGCGATTGCCGGCCGCAGCGACTGGTTCATGCGCGCGCTGCGCGCAGCACGGGCGCTGGGCCTGCCCGACTGGTGCATCGGCGCGGGCGCGGTGCGCAACCTCGTGTGGGACCACCTGCACGGCCACCCGGCGCCGTCCCCGCTGGCGGACATCGACCTCGCCTATTTCGATGCCGATGAGCCGCCAGGAATGGAACGCGAGCATCAGGCCCGCCTGGCCCTTTCGTCTCCCGAACTCCCCTGGGAAGTCACCAACCAGGCCCACGTCCACCACTGGTTCGAGCAGCACTTCGGCCACGCCGTGCCGCCGCTGCGCTCGCTGCCCGAGGCCGTGGCCTCATGGCCCGAATACGCCACCGCCGTCGGCCTGCGGCTGCTGCCCGACGACACGCTGGACCTCATCGCCCCGCTGGGGCTGGCCGATTTGTTCGAGATGCGCGTGCGCCGCAACCCGGCCCGCGTCAGCCTGGACACCTACCGCCAGCGGGTGGCGACGAAGCAGTACGGACAGCGCTGGCCACGGGTTGTCGTGGTGGCCGGGTAGAGCAAAGCCCCATTGGCTCGCGCAACGCTCACCAGCCGCCCGCCCTGCGCCTCGGCCAGGCGGTGCGTGAACGGCGGCATCGACGGTGAACCGCATGCCCGACTCCGATTCGTGCCTGTTCACCCCACCGGCAACGCCGTCTCATACTTCACCTCCCGCAGCACCACATTGCTGCGCACGCTCGCCACCCCGGGCAGCTTGAAGATGTGCTGTTGCAGGAACTGGTCATAGGCCTTCATGTCCGCAGCGACGACCTTGATGACGTAGTCGGCCTCGCCGGTGATGGCGTGGCATTCGATGATCTCGCGGCGTGTGGCGACGAGCCGCTCAAACTGCTCCACCGCACCCTCGCTGTGCCGCACCAGGCTCACATGCGCCAGCACCAGGATGGACAGCCCCAGCTTCTCCCGGTCGGCCAGCACGACCTGCGCGCGGATGACGCCGCGCTCCTCCAGCTCGCGCACGCGCCGCCACACCGGCGTGGCCGACAGGCCCACGCGCTCCGCCAGCGCCTGCGTGGACAGGCGCGCATCCGCCTGCAAGGCTTCCAGAATCTCGCGGCTGGCGCGGTCGAGTTCATTCTTTTCCATAAACCGAATTTTCGGAGAAAAATCCTCTCCCACAGGCCGCGACACCCCGGCATTGGGGCAAGTTCTTCCGCCTCCAAGGCGGAAAAATCTCGCGCCCCCACTGGAGACTCCCGATGCAAGACGCCCCCGCCCTGCGCGACTACCGCCTCAGCGACAACCTCGCGGCCGACGGCGGCGCCGTCTTCCTGACCGGCACGCAGGCGCTGGTGCGCCTGCTGCTGGCACAGAAAAAGCTCGATGAACGCGCCGGCCTGAACACCGCCGGCTTCGTCTCCGGCTATCGCGGCAGCCCGCTGGGCATGGTCGATCAGCAATTGTGGAAAGCGAAGAAATTCCTCGACCAAGCCCACGTCGAATTCCTGCCCGCCATCAACGAAGACCTCGCCGCCACCGCCTGCCTGGGCGTGCAGCGCGTCGCGCTCGACCCGCAGCGCACGGTCAACGGCGTGTTTGCGATGTGGTACGGCAAGGGGCCGGGCGTCGATCGCTCCGGCGACGCGCTCAAGCACGGCAACGTCTACGGCAGCAGCGCGCAGGGCGGCGTGCTGGTGGTCTGCGGCGACGACCACGGCTGCGTGTCCAGCAGCACGCCGCACCAGAGCGACCTCGCGCTGCAAGCCTGGAGCATGCCCCTCGTCCACCCGGCCAACGTCGCCGAATACCTCGAATTCGGCCTCTACGGCTGGGCGCTGAGCCGCTTCTCGGGCGCCTGGGTCGGCTTCAAGGCCATCTCCGAAGTCGTCGAAAGCGGCATGACGGTCGATCTCGACGCCGTACCGCTCGACTTCGAGCATGCAGTGGACTACCGAGCCCCGACCGACCTGCACATCCGCGCGGTGGACCTGCCCTCGCTCGACCTCGAATCGCGCCTCGCGCACAAGCTCGATGCCGTCAAGGCCTTCGCCCGCGTCAACAGCATCGACAAGCACATCGTCACCAGCCCCGCCGCCACGCTGGGCATCGTCACGGTCGGCAAGGCGCACTACGACTTCATGGAAGTGCTGCGCCGCCTCGACCTCGACCCCAACGCGCTCGCCGCCGCCGGCGTGCGCGTCTACAAGGTCGGCCTCGTCTACCCGCTGGAGCCGACGCGCATCACCGAGTTCTGCGCCAACCTGACCGACGTGCTCGTCATCGAGGAGAAAGGCCCGGTCGTCGAGCGCCAGATCAAGGAACTGCTCTACCACCTGCCCGACTTCCAGCGCCCGCGCGTCGTCGGCAAGACCGACGAGCACGGCGCGGCCGTGCTGAGCGCCCTGGGCGAACTGCGCCCCAGCCGCATCATGGGCACGGTGGCCGACTGGCTCGCGCGGCTCAACCCAGCGCTCGACCGGCGGCATCTGGTGGTGGATTTCCTGACGCCACAACTGCTCTCCAACGCCGCCGACGCGGTGCGCCGCCAGCCGTACTTCTGCTCCGGCTGCCCGCACAACACCAGCACCAAACTGCCCGAGGGCTCGCGCGCGCTGGCCGGCATCGGCTGCCACTTCATGGCGAGCTGGATGGAGCGCGGCACCTCGGGGCTGATCCAGATGGGCGCCGAAGGCGTGGACTGGGCCGCGCACTCGCGCTTCACTAAGGAGCGCCACGTCTTCCAGAACCTCGGCGACGGCACCTACTACCACTCGGGCTATCTCGCCATCCGCCAGGCCATCGCGGCGCGCGCCAACATCACCTACAAGATTCTCTATAACGACGCCGTTGCGATGACCGGCGGCCAGCCGGTGGACGGCCAGACCAGCGTGCCGCAGATCGCACGCCAGGTCGAGGCCGAGGGCGTGAAACGCTTGTGCGTCGTCTCCGACGAGATCGGCAAATACGAGGGCCACCACGGCCTCTTCCCGCCCGCCACCACCTTCCACGACCGCAGCGAACTCGACGCCGTGCAGCGCGAACTGCGCGAGATCGAAGGCGTCACCGTGCTGATCTACGACCAGACCTGCGCCGCCGAAAAGCGCCGCCGCCGCAAGAAGCAGGAGTTCCCCAACCCGCCGCGCCGCATCTTCATCAACGAGGCGGTCTGCGAAGGCTGCGGCGACTGCGGCGTCGCGTCGAACTGCCTGAGCGTCGTCCCCGTCGAAACCGACTGGGGCCGCAAGCGCGCCATCGAGCAGAGCAGTTGCAACAAGGACTTCTCCTGCGTCAACGGCTTCTGCCCCAGCTTCGTCTCCGTCCACGGCCCGACGCTGAAGAAAAAGGCCGGCGCGCGCTACACGCCGCAAGACCTGACCCGCGAACTCGCCGCCATCACGCCGCCCGCCGCGTGGCAATGGACGGGGCCGTTCGATTTGCTCGTCACCGGCGTCGGCGGCACCGGCGTCGTCACCGTGGGCGCGCTGGTCACGATGGCCGCCCACCTCGAAGGCAAGCAGGCGTCCGTGCTGGACTTCATGGGCTTCGCGCAGAAGGGCGGTGCGGTGCTCTCCTTCGTGCGCGTCGCGCCCACGCTCGACCTGCTCAACCAGGTGCGCATCGACACCCAGCAGGCCGACGTGCTGCTGGCCTGCGACATGGTCGTCGGCGCCAGCCCCGACGCGCTCGGCACGGTGAAACCCGGCCGCACCGTCATCCTCGCCAACACGCACGAACTGCCCACGGCCGGCTTCGTGCGCAACCCGGACGCCTCGCTGCAGGCCGGCTCGCTGCTGGACAAGATGCGCTTCGCCGTCGGCCACGACGAGCTGCTGAACACCGTCGATGCGCAGGACATCGCCCAGCGCCTGATGGGCGACACCCTGCCCAGCAATATCGTCATGCTCGGCGCCTGCTGGCAGCGCGGCCTCGTGCCCGTGGGCGAGGCCGCGCTGATGCGCGCCATCGAGCTGAACGGCGTCGCCGTCGAGGCCAACAAGACCGCCTTCGCGCTCGGCCGCCTCGCCATCGCCGCGCCGGACGCGATCCAACGCCTCGCGGGCGACGCGCCCAACGTCGTCAAGCTGTTCAACTTCGACCAGCTCGACGGCCCTGACGGCCTGATCGAGCGGCGCGCGCAATTCCTCACCGGCTACCAGAACGCCGCCTACGCGGCCCGCTACCGCGCCCTGGTCGAGCGCGTGCGCGCGGCGGAAAGCCCGCTCGGCCAGGGCCAGCGCCTCACGCAGGCCGTGGCGCGCTACTACGCCAAGCTGCTGGCCATCAAGGACGAATACGAAGTCGCGCGGCTCTACACCGACGGCCGCTTCGAGGCCGCGATGAAAGCCCAGTTCGAGAACTGGGAGCGCCTGAGCTTCCACCTCGCGCCGCCGCTGCTCGCCAAGCCCGGCCCGGACGGCCGCGCGAAGAAGATCGAGATGGGCGGGTGGACGTTCACCGCCTTCAAGTGGCTGGCCCGATGCAAGGGCCTGCGCGGCACGGCGCTGGACCTGTTCGGCAAGACCGACGAGCGCCGCATGGAGCGCCAACTGATCGCCGACTACGAGGAGCTGGTCGCCGAACTGCTGGCCTCACTGACGGCAGACAACCTCAACACCGCCGTCGAACTGGCCCGCCTGCCGGAGAAGATTCGGGGCTATGGGCATGTGAAGCACGCGAATGTGGTGACGGTGAAAAAGCAGTGGCAGGCGCTGCTCGACCGCTTCCACGGCCGGGCGGTTGAAGTGGCGGCACAACCGGTTGCAGCGCCAGCGCGGGTCAAGGGCGTGGCAGAGTTGTAGGCGCTGCGTGCTGCCCGTTGGCGGGTTGGGCAAACTATAACCCAGCTCGTAAAGAGTGCCCTATAGACTGGTGGCCGAAAAAACCGCAGCCCCTTGGGAAGCAAGCATGAACCTCTTTAGCTATTACGCAGCCTTACGCAGTGAAATCCTAGAAATAATTACCGGCGTCAAAAATTCATCCCCCAATATCATTTGGAATGATACGATGCCCAACCATGTCACTAAAATTCGTTTAGAGCAGCTGTTCGAGAAATATCTTGCAGCCGCGAGGGAATTCGGTTTACTTGTCGTCACCCGTCACACAGACTGTCCCAACCCGGCCCACATTGAATTCCCAACAAGTAATTCTTATGGCTTGCACATCCCCTATCGAAGCCCCAGTTACATATGGGATGGCGGACGGTTCTATCAGGGGCTGCGCCTGTGCGTCTGTCCATGCTCAAGAGACAGCAAGCCAACAAAACATTACATCATAGAAGACATCGTCTACGACAGACATGCCGACCCAGACGTCTGCAGTCGATTGGAATTGATTATTTCAGACATCTTCGAATCAATTACAAGCGCCGGGAACAGCAGACCTCGATCAGCCATTCGCGAGCGCCTGTTGAGGGCCGTCATCCGCATCAATGATGAGCTTTTACCTGAGCCAATGGATAAGTACATTAAGAGCTACTCCACCAAGGGCCAACTTCATAATCAACCCAACATTACGAGCAAATTCGAGCAAGGCCAACCACCTAGAGCGTTGAGGTGACTGATCAACCGAACCAATTGCCGCGCAAGCAAATCGAGGCGCGACTTCTCTCCCTTGGTTTGCTTCAGGTTGTCAACGCAGCGCTTGCTGGCAATGCGGCAGCGCTCATCAAGCTGACGCGCACGGCTCGCAAGTACCCAGAAGTGGCTGCCGCCTTGGAGCTACTACGGCCGCGTCACAATGAAAAAACCGTGTGCGGCGCAATGCCGTAAGCTCTATCGAACAGGCAGGAAGATTCTCAATAAGCCACACCTTTATTCAAGGCGGAAGCCCAGGCCTAGGAAGAATAAAATGATTTACGAGCCAAAGACGGGGGCGCTCTACGCAGATGATGGCGAATATCTCAAGACCGTGCACTGCCCAATGGCTTTACGGGTCAATGATCTTGCTTCGCTACCGACCGGCTCCCCGGACAGGTACTGTCATGAATGTAAGACAGACATTCACTGCATTGACGACGTGGCGGACGATGGCATGCGGGAAATGCTGCGTAAAGATCCAAATTTATGCGTCTTTGCCACAGCGAAGGCGAAGAATATTGTCATTCTAAAGCCTGTCGGCCTTCCTGTAGAGAACGAAGACGGCGCACGTGTCATCCGAACAGCCCGCTCATACCAAGCCATGAAGGACGCATCTGCGCGCGGCAACCGCCTTCTTGTGATTCGCTCCAGTGTTGATCCGGGAATTGGCAGTAAATTCATCCTCTATCAGAACAAGAACACAGGAAGAGTTCATCTCCAAAGCCTGATGTCCCGTCCCCTTGACCATGAGGATGAGTTCGGAGCAGATAGCAACCCCGAAGATTGGAATTGTCTAGGAAGCGCATCAGATCGGCTGGATGCACCATATCCATTTGCGGCCTACGTCATCCCCCCCGACCTCAAAGCTGGCGAGCGAGTCTTCATCGAGGATATCGCTGATGACCGAGCACGAGAAACGATAGGCACCGCAACTGAGCGCCTTCAGGCTACCTATGCCCGCTGGAATGGGGTCGAGCTTCAACTAGAGCCATCCCCATTTCTTGCGGACTTCATCGGCTAACTTGAATTCAGGGTCAGGTCTCAAATCCAAACCCACGCGCGGCGCGGTGGCTACGGTGCGCTACCAACCAATGCCTTCAAATCCTTGAGCATCAGGAACAAGTGGTACGGGTCGCTCGGGCTGGGCTCGAATTCCCAGGCTTGGTACCACTGCCGCGCGGCCTCGTCCTTGGCGTGAACCAGCAGGCAGCGGATGCCCGCGATGTCGGCCGCTTGCGCCGTGCGCAGCAAGGCGTCCTTGAGCAGGGCCTGGCCCAGGCCCTTGCGCTGATGGGCTGCATCCACCGCCAGCCGGGCCAGGATCATGACCGGCACGGGATGGCGAGCCAGCCCTTTCATGACACGTGCCGACGCTGACGCCGGATCGACGCTGCCCACGGCCAGGCTGTAGAAGCCAACGACCGTCTCGCCGTGACAGCAGACGTAGGTTTGCGCGCTGTTGGCCTTCTGGTTGACCAACGCGTAGCGTTGCAGGAACTGGTTCAGCGCGGACTGGCCGCAGTCGAAGTCATCGAGACTGTCCGTGGCCGCGAGTTTGCGGACGGGGGCATAGCCACCACTCAACCCAACACTCCGGGTTCGCGCAGCAGCTTCTTCAGGCGCGGCTTGGCCTGCACCGGGCGGTCGAGCGCCGCCTGAAACGCCTGCCACTGCGTTTCGTCCAGCATGAACTGGCGACGGTCCGCCAGCGTCTGCGCCGCCGCCGTCACGCCCGCGTCGAGCAGGAATTCGCTGACGTTCTTGTGGCAGGCGCGCGCGGCCTCTTGCAGCAATTGCTTGACGGGGCTGCTGGCGCGCACGTCGATGCGTTCGGTCTTGGACAGGTTCAGGGTGCTCATGGCTCGCCCTTTCAGGTTCGGGACGCTCGATTGTATTTGTCAGGACAATGGCCCGACAGGCGACCAGGTCAGGCGCCCGCCGGCTCCACCGTCACCCCCACCTTCAACGTCGCCACGCCGCCACCGCGCAGCACGCCTCTCAGCGGGGCCACGTCGGCGTAGTCGCGGCCCCAGGCGAGGGTGACATGGTCGAGGTCGGCGGGGCGGCCGTTGGTGGGGTCGAGGGCGAGCCAGCCTTGTTCGGGGCACCAGAGTTCCACCCAGGCATGCGAGGCGTCGGCGCCGACGAGTTTGGGCTGGCCCGGGGGCGGGCGGGTCAGCAGATAGCCGGACACATAGCGCGCCGCGAGGCCGAGGGCGCGGCAGGCGGCGATGAAGACGTGGGCGAAGTCCTGGCAGACGCCGCTGCGCTGCGCGAGCGCGTCGGCGGCGCGGGTGGCGACCGTGGTGCTTTGCGGCAGGTAGCGCAGTTCGGCGTGGATCTGCCGCATCAGCGCCAGCCCGCCTGCGGCCAGCGTGCGGCCGGGCGGGAAGGCGCGGCGGGCGTAGGCGGCGAGCGCTTCGTCGGGCAGGGCGTGGGGCGAGGGGAGCGCGAATTCCTCGGCCTCTTGCAGGGCGCGGCCGGCGTGGTAGCGCAGGCCCTCGGCGACCTGCTCCCAGGCGGGGCCGCGCGCGGGGTCGGGCGCGGGGCGGGGCTGGAGTTCGGCGACGAAGCGGCTGTCCACGATGAGCTTTTCATGCACGCGCGCATGGCCGAAGCTGAGGTGGCGGTTGCCCCAGGGGTCGTGGCGCAGGTGGCCCGTCAGGTCCGGGCCTTCGGCCTGCCAGCCGTCGGGCAGCGGGTCGATGTGCAGGCGCCAGCCGTGGATGCGCTGCCAGGGCGTGCTGCGCGGCGCGAGGCAGGCGCTGTGCCAGGCCCATTCGACCGAGGCTTCGTAGCGGTACTCGGTGACGTGGTGGACGGCGAGCATCACTGCCATACCTGCCGCTCCGCACCCGAGACATGGGCGAAATAGCGCTGGCTGATGAGGCTGGACAGTTCGCCGACCTGGGCGGCCGCGCGGCGCAGGCGCTCGGCCAGGGCGGGCCCCGGGGCGGCGATGTCGGCCAGGGGCCAGGCGTCGGGCACCGGCAGGTCGGCGGCGATGCCGGCGGCCCAGCCGGGGTCGTGGCGGGCCAGTTTGGCGAAGCGTTCGCGCAGCGTGCGCGCGACCCAGGCCAGCGACCGCGGGTTGTCGGTGTCCAGCACCAGCAGGTGCAGCAGCGGCGCGGCCTCGCGGCGGGCCTGGAACTGGGCGCGGTAGGTGATGGTGGAGTCGAACACGCCGAGCAGCAGCGCGAAGCCTTCTTCGGTCAGCGCCAAATCCTGCTCGAAGGCTTCGGCCAGCACCTCGGCGTGGAAGGACAGGCGCTCGATCTGGCGGCCGATGGAGAGCAGGCGCCAGCCGTCGTCGCGGGTCATGCGGTCGGTCTGGGCGCCGGTGATGGCGGCGAGATGCGTGTCGGCACGGGCCAGGGCCTGCGGCGCTTCGGCGGGGGCGTGGCGCAGTTGGCGCTCGAAGTCGGCGGCGGCTTCGTGGATCAGGGCCCAGGCGGCGGGCGAGAGGCGTTCGCGCAGGGCCTGGGCGCAGCCTTGCAGGGCCTGCAGATTCCAGCCGACGCTGGGCACGCCGGAGCCGGCGGGCAGCGCAGCGAGCAGGGCGCGGGCGAAGCCGGGCGGGTCGTCGGCCGCGCGCGGGGCGGTGGCGCCGACGAGGTCGTGGCGGCGCGCGAGGGCGTCCAGCAGGGGCAGCATGGCGGCCGGCAGCGCGCCGCGCTGCGCCATGACGCCGGCCTCGACGAGGTGGCGCGCCAGCCGGGCGCTGTTTTCGGCGCGCTCGGTGTAGCGGCCGAGCCAGAAGAGGTTTTCGGCGGCGCGGCTGGTCACGGTCCAGTGGGCGCGGGCGAGGTCGGCGGGCTGCAGGGGGGCGGCGAGCAGCGTCGTCGCATCGACCTCGCCGTCGGTCATGACCCAGGTGTCGGCGCTGGACGAGCCGCGCTGGATGGACAACCAGGCGTCGGCCAGCGGGTCGCGGCGCGGCGCGACGCGGGCGAGGCCGCCGGGCAGCACGCGCCAGCCGCCCGTGCCACCTGTGCCGTCCGCCAGCGCGAACACGCGCAGCACGGCCACGCGCGGCTCCAGCGCGCCGTGGGCCCAGACGGGCTGCTTGGTGGGCTTGACGCGGGCCTGCAGCGTGTAGGCGCCGGGGTCGGCGTCGATGCGCGCGGCCAGCGCCTGCAGCGCCGCCTCGTCCAGTTCGGCCGCGATGACGGGCGCGAAGCCGCGCGTCGCGCCGCTGGCCGAGAAGGTCGGCACGACGACGAACTCCGCCAGCCGCTCGCGCAGGTCGCGCCACGCGCTCTGCTCGCCGCACCACCAGCTTTGCAGGGCCGGCAGGGCCAGGGGCTCGCCGAGCAGGGCCTCGGCGACGCCGGGCCAGAAGGCGGCGAGGCCGGGGCTTTCCAGCCAGCCGGCGCCCGGCGCGTTGGCGACGACGACGCCGCCCGCCCGCGCCGCCTGCAGCAGGCCGGGCACGCCGAGGATGGAGTCGGGGCGCAGTTCCAGCGGGTCCAGCCAGTCGTCGTCCACGCGGCGCAGCAGCACATGGACGCGCTCAAGCCCGGCCAGGGTCTTGAGATAGACCTTGTCGGCGCGCACCGCGAGGTCGGCGCCTTCGACCAGGGTGATGCCGAGGTAGCGGGCGAGAAAGGCCTGCTCGAAATAGGTCTCGCTGCGCGGGCCGGGGGTGAGCAACGCGACGCGGCTCCCCTCGCCGGCAGGGGAGAGGCGCAGCAGGGCCTGCATGAAGTCGCGGTAGCTGGCGGCGAGGCGCTGCACGGCCATCTGGCGGAAGGCTTCGGGGAACTGCTGGCCGATGACGAGGCGGTTTTCCAGCACATAGCCGAGGCCGGACGGCGACTGCGTGCGCTGGCCGACCACCCACCAGTGGCCGTCGGCGCCGCGCGTCAGGTCGAAGGCCAGCACCGGCAGGTGGACGCCGCCCGCCGGCCGGCTGCCGTGCATGGCGCGCAGGTATTGCGGGTGCGCCAGCACCAGCGAGGCGGGCAGCAGGCCCTGGCGCAGCAGGCGGCGTTCGCCATAGGTGTCGGCCATGGCGGCTTCGAGCAGGCGCGCGCGCTGGGCGATGCCGGCCTCGATGCGGCGCCATTCGCCGGGCTCGATCAGCATGGGCAGGAGTTCGAGCGGCCAGTGGCGGGCCTGCGGCGTGGCGGCGCCGTGGACGTTGTAGCTGGCGCCGTCTTCCAGCACGCGGCGCTGCACGCGCTGGGCCTTGGCGCCCAGTTCCTGCCAGCCGGCCGCGCCGCCGGCCGCGAAGAAGCGGCGCCAGCGCTCGGCCAGCCCGCCCTGGGGCTGGCCGGGGCGGTTGGCCTGGCCGGTCAGCTCGTAGAAATGGCCGTCGTGGCTGCGCAGCGCGGCGGCCTGGGCCAGCGCGAGCGGGTCGGGCGTGGGCGGCGGGGCGTGCGGCTCGTCGGGGAGCAGGCTGCGCTGGCTGGGGGCCTGGGTCATCGCGGCGGCGAGCTGCGGTGGTGGAACACCGTCTGCATCGTCAGCGGCGCGGGCCCGGGTTCGCGCGCAGCGCCGCGCGGATCTCTGCCCAGGGAATGGCGCGCCGCGGGTCGGCCCGATGGGCGGCGTGGCGGCGTTCCGGTGCGGCGAGCTGCTCGGGCGTCGGGTCGGTGATGTCGAAGTTCATGCGATGCCTGTGAATGCCTGCTGGACGGCATTGTCAGCGCACGGCCACCGGTCAGAGCGCCGGGTGTCGAAGGCAGGCCGGGCGCGCCTGGCCGCGCAGGCGCAGCGCGGCAGGCGGCATCATTCCGGCCGCCTCAGATCGAGCGTGAACGGGAATTCCAGGCTGCGCTGCGGCTCCGCCACCTCGACGCGGCCGGGCGTGTGGCCATGGGCGGTGAAGCGCGCCAGCCGACGGCTCTCGGCCTCGTAGGCGTTGACGGGCAGCGTGCCGTAGTTGCGCCCGCCCGGGTGGGCGACGAAGTAGCGGCAGCCGCCCAGCGAGCGCTGCTGCCAGGTGTCGATCAGGTCCACGGTCAGCGGCGCGTCGATGCCGATGGTCGGGTGCAGCGCCGAGGGCGGCAGCCAGGCGCGGTAGCGCAGGCCGCAGACGAATTCGCCCGCGCGGCCGGTGGGCTGCAGCGGCAGCGCGTGGCCGTTGGCGGTGATGCGGTGGCGCGGATCGACGAGGCCGCTGACGTGGACTTCCAGCCGTTCCAGCGACGAGTCCACATAGCGCACCGTGCCGCCGGCCGTGCCTTCCTCGCCCATCACATGCCAGGGTTCCAGCGCGGCGCGCAGCGTCACATGCACGCCGCGCGCGGCGAACTCACCGGCCTTGGGGAAGCGGAACTCGAAGTGCGGCGCGAACCACGCGGCATCGAACGGCAGGCCGGCGTCGCGCATCTCGCGGATCACGTCGGCGAAGTCTTCGCGGACGAAATGCGGCAGCAGCCAGCGGTCGTGCAGCGCCGTGCCCCAGCGCACCAGCGGCGCGCGGTAGGGCTCGCGCCAGAAGCGCGCGACCAGCGCCCGCAGCAGCAGTTGCTGCACGATGCTCATGCGCGCATGGGGCGGCATCTCGAAGGCGCGCAGTTCCAGCAGGCCGAGGCGACCGGTCGCGGAGTCGGGCGAGTAGAGCTTGTCGATGCAGAACTCGCTGCGGTGGGTGTTGCCGGTCACGTCCACGAGCACATGGCGCAGCGTGCGGTCGATCAGCCACGGGGGCACGTCGTCGCCCAATTTGTGAATCTCGCCGAGCGCGATTTCCAGTTCACGCAGCTGGTCGTTGCGCGCCTCGTCCACGCGCGGCGCCTGGCTGGTCGGGCCGATGAACAGGCCGCTGAACAGATAGCTCAGCGACGGGTGGTTGTGCCAGTAGGCCAGCAGCGAGGCGAGCAGCGCGGGCCGGCGCAAAAAGGGCGAGTCGGCGGCGCAAGCGCCGCCGAGCACGAGATGGTTGCCGCCGCCGGTGCCGGCGTGGCGGCCGTCGATCATGAATTTCTCGCTCGACAGCCGCGTCTGCCGCGCGGCTTCGTAGAGGAACTCGGTGTGCTGCACCAGCTCGCGCCAGTCGTGCGCCGGGTGGATGTTGACCTCGATGACGCCGGGGTCGGGCGTCACCTGCAGCAGCTTGAGGCGCGGGTCGCGCGGCGGCGGATAGCCTTCCAGCACGATCTGGAAGCCGGTGTCCTCGCAGGCCGCCTCCACGGCCGCCAGCAGTTCGAGGTAGTGCTCGACCTTTTCCAGCGGCGGCATGAAGACGTAGAGCACGCTGCTGGCCTGACCCTGAGTCTCGGCGGAGGGCCCGTTGGCGCGCCGGGGATCGCGCGCCTCGACGCACAGCGCGGTGCGCATGACGCCGGCCGCGCTCTCGAAGCGGGCGGGCAGCTTGGCAGCGGCAAGCAGTCCCGGCGTCGGCCCCGCAGACGTGACGCCGCGCGCCTGCGTGCGCAGCGTCGCCGCAGCCGGCAGCGCGGCGCGCGGCGCAAACGGGTCTTGCTCGATCAGATACGGGTAGTCGCCTCTGCTGACCCAGGGCAGGGAGTCCAGCGGCAGCCGCCAGCCCATCGGCGAGTCGCCGGGGAAGAGATAGAGCCGCTCGTCGCGGAAGTGCCACGGCCCCGTCTGCCAGCGAGTCCCCCCCAACGGCGGATCGCCCGCATGGCGGATGGGCAGCACATAGCCGACGACGTGGGCCAGGCCCTGCCCGAACACGCGGCGCAGGCGCACGCGCTCCAGCTCGTCGTCCAGCCGCGCGTCGAAGGGATCGACGTTGACCGGCAGGCGGCGCTCGCGCCAGAGGTAGTACCAGGTGTCCTCGTAGCCGGGCTGCACATGCGTGCCCGGCAGGCCCAGGTGGCGCGTCAGCGCGGCCATGAAGGTCTGCGCGTCGTCGCTGGTGTAGGCATGCGGCTCGCGCTCGTCGGCGAACCAGCCGGGGTTGCGCCAGCAGGGCTGGCCGTCGGCGCGCCAGTAGATCGACAGCGCCCAGCGCGGCAGTTGCTCGCCCGGATACCACTTGCCCTGGCCGAAGTGCAGGAAGCCGCCCTGGCCGTATTCGTCGCGCAGCCGGTGCGTCAACTGCTGCGCGTAGACGCGCTTGGTGGGGCCGAGCGCCTCGGTGTTCCACTCCGGCGCGTCGCGGTCGTCCAGCGCGACGAAGGTGGGCTCGCCGCCCATCGTCAGCCGCACGTCGCCGGCTTGCAGTTGCGCGTCCACCTGTTCGCCGAGCTTGAGCACCTCGGCCCACTGCTCGTCGGTGTAGGGCCGGGTCACGCGCGGCGACTCGTAGATGCGCGCGACGCTCATCTCGTGCGCGAACTCGACCTCGCTCTCGTCCACCGCGCCGCTGATGGGCGCGGCGCTGCCGGGCGTGGGCGTGGCGGCCAGCGGGATGTGGCCCTCGCCGGCCAGCAGGCCCGAGGTCGGGTCGAGGCCGATCCAGCCCGCGCCGGGCAGATAGACCTCGCACCAGGCGTGCAGGTCGGTGAAATCGACCTCGGTGCCGCTCGGGCCGTCGAGCGCCTTTTCGTCCGGCGCGAGTTGGATCAGATAGCCCGACACGAAGCGCGCCGCCAGGCCCAGGTGGCGCAGCAGTTCGACGAGCAGCCAGCCCGAGTCGCGGCAGGAGCCCGAGCCTTTGGCCAGCGTCTTCTCGGGCGTCTGCACGCCGGGCTCCAGCCGGATCAGGTAGGAGACGCTCTGCTGCACGCGCTGGTTCAGCGCGACGAGGAAGTCGATGGTCGGCTGCTCGCTGCGCGGGATGCCGCTCAGATAGCGCGCCAGCAGCGGCGTGGCGGGGCCGGCTTGCAGATAGGGCGCGAGTTCGATCTGCTGCGCCTCGTCATAGGCGAAGGGGAAGGCCTGCGCGTGGGGCTCCAGGAAGAAGTCGAACGGGTTGTAGACCGCCATCTCGGCGACGAGATCGACCGTGACGGTGAACTCGCGCGTCTTCTCCGGGAACACCAGCCGCGCGAGGTAGTTGGCGAACGGGTCCTGCTGCCAGTTGATGAAATGCTGCTCGGGCTCGATGCGCAGCGAGTAGCTCAGGATGGGCGTGCGGCAATGCGGCGCGGGGCGCAGGCGCACGACCTGGGGGCCGAGTTGGACCGGCCGGTCGTAGCGGTAGCGCGTGACGTGCTTCAGCGCGACGTGGATGCTCATTGGTACCCCCTTCGGCCTGCGGCCTTGCCTGGCCGACGGAGCGGCCAGGCGTTCGCCAGGCACGGGATGCCCACTGGGCATCCCGTGCCTGGGCTCACTCCCCCCAAGGGGGAGTGAGCTTGCTTGGGACGGCCCGGCGCGGCGCTCATACCAGGAAGTCCTTGCTGATGCGCTGCCCAAGGTCCGCCACTTCGGCCAGGAAGCCGTCCAGGAAGGGGTGCAGCCCCTCGGCCATGATTTCGTCGATGCGGCCGAAGGCCAGCCCCGCCTCCAGCCGGCCGGCGCGGCGCAGCGTCTCGCCGGACTGGGCATTGGCCACGCGCTTCAGATTGGCCTGCATGCGCGTCACGCAATGCGACAGCGAGCGCGGCATGTCGGGGCGCAGGATCAGCAGTTCGGCCACCTTGTCGGGCTGGATGACGTTGCTGTAGACCTTGCGGTAGATCTCGAAGCCCGACACCGAACGCAGCACGGCGGACCAGTAATAGAAGTCCCGCGCCGCGTCGTGCTCGGCCTGGGCCGGCTCCTGGCGATAGAACTTCACGTCCAGCAGGCGCGCCGTGTTGTCGGCGCGTTCCAGGAAGGAGCCGATGCGGATGAAGTGGAAGGCTTCGTCCTGCAGCATCGTGCCGACCGTCACGCCGCGCGACAAATGCGAGCGGTACTTGACCCACTCGAACAACTGCGAGGGGTCGCGCGCGAGCAGGCCCTCGCGCAGCAGGCGGCGGAATTCCAGCCAGGTCTGGTTCATCGTCTCCCAGACCTCGGTCGTCAGCGCGCCGCGCACGGCCCGCGCGTTTTCTCGGGCGGCGCGCAGGCAGTTGTAGATGGACGAGAGGTTGTCCTCGTCGGCCACCATGAACTCCATGACGTTGCGGCCATTGATCGCCGCATGGCGCGTGCCGAACAGGCCGTTCAGCTCGGAGATGGAGACGAGGCTGCGCCAGCTTTGCGCGGTCGCTTCGGCGGACTGGGGCTGCAGCGAGGTTTGATACGCGATGTCGAGCATGCGCGCGGTGTTCTCGGCGCGCTCGATGTAGCGGCTGAGCCAGAAGAGGTGGTCTGCGGTTCTAGAAAGCATCGTTCAGTCCTCAAGCACCCAGGTGTCCTTGGTTCCACCGCCCTGGCTGCTGTTCACCACCAAGGAACCCTCCTTCAAGGCCACGCGCGTCAGTCCGCCCGGCACCATGCGCACCGAGGTGCCCGAGAGCACGAAGGGCCGCAGGTCGATGTGGCGCGGCGCGATGCCGCTCTCCACGAAGGTCGGGCAGGTGGACAGCGCCAGCGTCGGCTGCGCGATGTAGTTGCCGGGGTTGGCCAGCAGTTGCGCGCGGAAGGCTTCGATCTCGTCCTGGGTCGCGGCCGGCCCGACCAGCATGCCGTAGCCGCCCGCGCCGTGGACTTCCTTCACCACCAGTTCCGGCAGATGCGCCAGCGTGTAGGCCAGGTCGTCCTTCTCGCGGCAGACATAGGTCGGCACGTTCTGCAGGATGGGTTTCTCGCCGAGGTAGAACTCGATCATCTTCGGCACATAGGGGTAGATGGACTTGTCGTCCGCGATGCCCGTGCCGATGGCGTTGGAGAGCGTCACCTTGCCGGCCTTGTAGGCGTCCACCAGGCCCGCGCAGCCCAACTGCGAGTCGGGGCGGAAGACGAGCGGGTCGAGGAAGTCGTCGTCGATGCGGCGGTAGATCACGTCCACCCGCTTCGGCCCGCGCGTGGTGCGCATATAGACGAAGCCGCCATCGACGAACAGGTCCTGCCCCTCGACCAGTTCCACGCCCATCTGCTGCGCCAGGAAGGCGTGCTCGAAATAGGCCGAGTTGTACATGCCCGGCGTCATGACGACGACGGTCGGGTCGGCCACGCCGGGCGGGGCGACGCTGCGCAGCGTGTCCAGCAGCAGGTCGGGGTAGTGCGCCACCGGCGCGATGCGGTGCTGCGCGAACAGCTCGGGGAAGAGCCGCATCGTCATCTTGCGGTTCTCCAGCATGTAGCTCACGCCCGAGGGCACGCGCAGGTTGTCTTCCAGCACGTAGTAGTGGCCGCTGCCGTCGCTGTGGCCGGCGCGCACGATATCGACGCCGGCGATGTGGCTGTAGACGCCGCCGGGCACGTCCACGCCCATCATCTCCTTGCGGAACTGCGCGTTGTTGAGGATCTCGTCGGCCGGCACGATGCCGGCCTTGAGGATGTCCTGGCCGTGGTAGACGTCGTGGATGAAGCGGTTCAGCGCCGTCACGCGCTGCGCGAGGCCGGCCTGCATCGAGGCCCACTCGGCGGCCGGGATCACGCGCGGGATCAGGTCGAAGGGGATCAGGCGCTCGGTGCCCTCGCCCGCGTCCTTGTCGCCGTAGACGGCGAAGGTGATGCCCACGCGGCGGAAGATCAGCTCGGCCTGCTCGCGCCGCTCGCGCATCAACGATTCGGGCTGCTCCGCCAGCCAGCGGGCGTAGGACTCGTAATGCGCGCGGGTGCGGGGCCCGGCGGCGTTCATCTCATCAAAGGCGGTCTGCATCGTCGCTCCTCGTCAACAGCCGACGACGCAAGTTCCGCGCCCACCAGAACCAAACGCCTGGGGGCGGCGGCCGGTGGTGCGTCCGCGCACCGCAGCGGTGCGACGCGCACACCACCAGGGCGCCGAGGCACCAGATTTATACCGGCAGCTTCAGAACCTGACTTGCAGACCGGTGCTGGCCGAACGACCCGGTTGCGGCGCGAGGCCGCGAATCGTGGGCACGGCGGTCGCGTTGTAAGCCAGCTTGTTGCCGAGGTTGTCGAGCTTCAGATACCAGAGCGCGTCCGTCTGCCCCCAGCGCAACTGGCGTGCGAGGGAGAGGCGCAGCGTGCCGTAGCCGGGCGTGGCCGTGTCGAAGGCGGCGACGCGCGTCTGCCGCGCCGCGCCGCGCCATTCCACGCGGCCGGACCACTCGCCCGCACGCGCCTCCAGGCCCAGCATCGCGCGCAGCGGCGCGAGGCGGGGCAGGGGTTCGCCGGTCGCGCGGTTGTCGCCGCGCACGGCGTCCAGTTGCGCCAGCAGCGCGACGGCCGGATGCGCCTGCCAGCGCCCCTCGATCTCGACGCCGCGCAGCCGCGCCGGCACGGCCTGGAAGGCGTAGACGGGCAGCGCCTCGTCCTCGTCTTCCCCCTCGGCCGTCTCGCCCGTGGCCTGCAAGGCGATGTAGTTGGCGAAGCGCGTCTCGTAGACGTTCACATGCAGATGGCTGCCCGCGCCTTCCCAGCGCAGGCCCACATCCAGCCCCTTGGAGCGTTCCAGGCCCAGCGTCGCGTCGCCGCGCTCGTAGGCGGCGCTGGCGACGTGCAGGCCGTCGGCGAACAGTTCGTAATAGGCCGGCGCCCGCTCCGTGCGGTTCAGGTTGGCGCTCAGGCTCCAGGCCGCGTCCAGCGGCAGCACGGCGCCCAGCGCGAGGCTGCCCGGCCGGAAGCGCCGCGACTGCGCCGGGCCGAAGCGCTCGCCGCCGTCGGAGGCCACCGTCACGCGCTCGCTGCGCGCGCCGGCCGACCAGTCGATGCCGCCCAGCCGCGCCTGTTCCAGCACGAAGACGCCGGTGTTGCGCGTGCGCGTGCCGGGCACGAAGGCTTCCTCGCCCAGCGCGGAGAAGTCCAGCGTCTCGGTCTGCAGGCCGACGATGCCGCGCAGCGGGCCGAGGGCGGCGTGCTCCAGTTCCACGCGGCCATCGGTGCCGGTGCTCTTGAAGGTGGTGCCGACCTCGTCGCCTTCCATCTCGACGTGCTCGTAGCGGTTGCGGCTGAGCTGCCAGCCGATGCGGTGGATGGGGCCGTTGGCCGTGGCCCACTCGCCGGCCGTGGCGAGGCGCTGGCGCTGCATGCGGATGGTCACATCCTCTTCGGCCGTGGTGCCGTAGTCGGTGTGGAAATCGTCCACCGACACGCCCGCGAAGCCGCCCTGGAAAAACACCGAGCCGCCCAGCGCGCCGCCATGGCTGGTGGCGGCCGAGTTGCGCACGCTGGTGCGGGGCTCGCCCTCGCTGTCGAAGCGCGGCGCGCGCTGGTCGTCGGCATCGCGGCCGGCCACGTCCACATGCCAGCCGAAGCCGGCCTGCGCCGTGCCGCTGCCGCCGTCCAGCACCAGGGCGCCGCTCTTGTCGCGCGAGGCGCCGCCCAGGCGCACTTCGCCCGCGCCGCTCAGGCCCGGCGTGAAGCTGCGCGGGATGCGGTTGTCCAGCGTGTTGACGACGCCGCCCACCGCATTGCCGCCATACAGCAGCGCCGCCGCGCCGCGCAGCACCTCGACCTTGTCGATGACCAGGGGGTCGATCGCCACGCCATGGTCGAAGCTCAGGTTGGATGCATCCACCGACGCGCCCGAGTTGCTGAGGATGCGCACCCGGTCGCCATCCAGGCCGCGAATGCTCGGCCGGCTGGCATTGGGGCCGAAATTGGTGGCGGCCACGCCGGCCAGGCCCTGCAGCGTGTCGCCGAGGTTGGCGGCGCGGGTCAGCACGAGTTGGTCGCCGCCGAGGGAATCGCTGGGCTGGGCCAGCACCTGGCTTCTCAGCGGGTTGCCGGTGACGACGACCTTGTCGAGGGATTCGGTGGGCTCGGCGCGAGCGGCGAGGGTGATGAGGGAGAGGCAGGCAGCCGCGAGCGGCGCCAGGGCAAAGGAACGCATGGGAAGACTTCCGCAGGAAAACGCAAGGCCCCGCGCTCCGTCAGGGGGCGCGGGGAAGGGGCTTGGGTTTCAGGCGGAAGCGGGCGGCGCGCGGGCCGGCGGGCGCCAGTCGGCCGCGTGCGCGGCGGCGGGCGCCAGCGGCGCGGCGGCCAAGGCCTCGACCACCGCGCAGGCGGGCAGCGCGGCAGGCGCCGCAGCCGGCGCGGCACCGGACAGGTCGGCCGCCGCAAGGCAGAGGTCGCAGTGAACCAGGTGGGCGAGGCCCGCGTCCTGCCGCTCGCCGGTGACGTGCGACAGCGCATGCACGCCCGCCATCGCTTGCGCGAGGGGCAGCAGCAGGGCCAGCCACAAAAGCCAGCCACGGGCGTGGCGTCGGAGGTTCACGGCCGCAATCCTAAACTGCCCCCTCACCGGAGACATTCGTCATGAAGCTCATCGACGCCATCCTCGCCGCCGCGCCCGAGATCACCGCCATCCGCCGCGACCTGCACAAACACCCCGAGCTCTGCTTCCACGAGGAGCGCACCGCCGACCTGATCGCCCGCACGCTGGAAGGATGGGGCATCCCCGTCCACCGGGGCCTGGGCAAGACCGGCGTCGTCGGCATCGTCAAGAACGGCACATCCGCCCGCGCCGTCGGCCTGCGCGCCGACATCGACGCGCTGCCGATGACCGAGCGCAACCAGTTCCCCCACGCCAGTTCATATCTGGGCCGCATGCACGCCTGCGGCCACGACGGCCACACGGCGATGCTGCTGGCCGCCGCCAAACACCTCGCCACGCACCGCCATTTCGACGGCACCATCTACCTCGTCTTCCAGCCCGCCGAAGAAGGCGGCGGCGGCGCGCGCGAGATGATCCGCGACGGGTTGTTCGACAAGTTCCCGATGGAAGCCCTATTCGGCGCCCACAACTGGCCCGGCATGCAGGCCGGCCAGTTCGCCGTCAAGACCGGCCCGGTCTTCGCCAGCAGCAACGAATTCAAGATCACGCTCAAGGGCCGGGGCAGCCACGCGGCCATGCCCCACCTCGGCCTCGATCCCGTGCCGGCGGCCTGTCAGCTCGTCACCGCCTTCCAGACCATCGTCAGCCGCAACAAGCGGCCCATCGACCCGGGCGTGATCTCGGTGACGATGATCCACGCCGGCGAAGCCACCAATGTCGTGCCCGATTCGGTCGAACTGCAAGGCACGGTGCGCACCTTCACCATCGAACTGCTGGACCTGATCGAGCAACGCATGCGCACCATGACCGAACAGCTCGCCGCCGCCTTCGATCTGACGGCCGACTTCGAGTTCCACCGCAACTACCCGCCGACGATCAACCACCCCGCCGAAACGGACTTCGTACGCCGCGTGCTGATCGACATGGCGGGATCGGAGAACGTGCAGGACTTCGAGCCGACGATGGGCGCCGAGGACTTCAGCTACTACCTGCTGGAAAAGCCCGGCTGCTATTTCCTGATCGGCAACGGCGACGGCGAACACCGCCTCGGCGGCCATGGCCTCGGGCCCTGCACCCTGCACAACCCGAGCTACGACTTCAACGACGACCTGATCCCGCTGGGCGGCTCGATGTGGGTCAGGATGGCCGAGGCATGGTTGAACCGATGAACCACGACCAAATCATCCAGGACACCCGCGACTGGGTCGTCAAGGCCGTCATCGGCTTGAACCTCTGCCCCTTCGCCAAGGCGGTGCACGTCAACGGGCGCATCCGCTACGTCGTCAGCGATGCGGCGACGCCCGAGGCGCTGTTGCAGGATCTGGCCCACGAGCTGCTCGCGCTGAACCGCGCCGACCCGGACGTGGTGGACACGACGCTGCTGATCCACCCGCAGGTGCTGACCGACTTCCTCGACTTCAACGACTTCCTCGGCGCGGCGGATGCGCTGGTCGAGGAGCTGAAGCTCGACGGCATCCTGCAGATCGCCGACTTCCACCCCGACTACCAGTTCGAGGGCAGTGCCCCGCAAGACATCGGCAACTACAGCAACCGCTCGCCCTACCCGGCGCTGCATCTGCTGCGCGAGGAGAGCATCGAGCGCGCCGTCGAGGCGATGCCGGACACGGCGTCGATCTATGAGCACAACCTCGACACGCTGGACCGGCTGGGGCAGACGGGTTGGGATGCCCTCGGCCTGAAGAAGCCTAACGACGCTACTCCTTGACCCAGGAGAGGCCGCCCGCGCCCTTCTTCGGCGCATTCGCGCGCGTGCGCAGCACGGCGTCGAAGCCGCTCTTGCCGCCGTTCCAGATCGCCGTCAGCAGGCTCACCACGTCGTCCTGGGTGTAGGCGCCCAGGTCGGGGCGGAACTGCCTGATGGCGGCGGCGAGCATGTCGCGCGGCAGTTCCTGGTGGGTGGCGAGCACGACGAGCATCGCCGCGTGCAGGTCGGGCCAGGCGGCGCACAGCGCCTGGATGCGCCGCAGCGCCTCGGGCGGCGCGGCGCGGTGGCCGGGCAGCAGCCAGTCCAGCGCATCGGCTTGTTCATCGTCCATCGCTACTCTCCGGCCTTTGCTGCGCTTGCCGGCGCGCCAGGTCGTGCATCAGCCGCGCGACGATGAGGCGCATCACGTGGAAGCCGAGGCGCGGGTTCTGGTAGTAGAGCAGCGCCATTTCCTCGGCGGTGAGGCTGTAGACCACGCAGTCGCTCGCGGCCTCCAGCGTCAGCGTGCGGCGCTTGTCGGGCGCGAACAGGCCAATCTCGCCGACCAGGGCGCCGGGCTGCAGCAGTTCGCCGTACTCGGCGAGGCGCAGCGTGCCGGCGTCGAGGTAGAGCATCTCGGTGGCCGCGTCGCCCTGACGCCAGAGCGTGGTGCCGGCCGCGACGGTGCGGCGGTGCATATGGGGCAGCAGCCATTCCGACGCCGGCGTGTCGTCGCGCGCGCGCTCGATGGCCTGCACGAGCTTGCGCATCTGCAGCGTCTTCTTGACGTTGATCGGGATCAGCGCGCCGTAGAGCAGCAGGGTCGGCAGCGCCTGCTTGAGCGCGCCGTAGGCGACGAGGAAGCAGCAGGCCGTCAGCGCCGCGACGCGCAGCGGCAGCATGCTTTTCATCAGGTAGCTGGCCAGCATCAGCGCGGCGCCGATCAGGCCGAGGGCGGTGGCGAGGTGGTCGGTCATGGCGTCATCGGCCTCAGCAGGGCTTGGGTTTCGGGGCGGGCCAGCACCTCGTCGGCATGGGCCTGGCCCTGGGCGACGATGGCGTCGAAGCGCTGCCAGGCCAGCAGGCCGACGCGCGCCAGCGGCGGGTTGAAGTAGACATCGCAGGCGGCCTGCGCGGCACGGCGGCGCGAGCTGCTGTAGAGGATGGTGACGTTGAGCAGATAGGCCGACAGCGCCGGCAGCCTGTAGCGCCGCCGCGCGCGCGGGCGCAGTCGGTCGCGCAGCAGGGCCCAGGGGCCGGGCACCTCGTCGAAACCGAGCTTGCGGGCGTGGTGCAGGCTCAGGTCGGCGCCGATGACGAGGCCCACGCCGCGTCGCGCGCGCATCACGTCCACGGGGAAGTTGTTGAAGCTGCCGCCGTCGCAGAGCAGGTCGCCGTCGATGACGACGGGCGGCAGCGCGCCCGGGATGGCCGTGCTGGCGCGCAGGGCCCTCTCCAGCCGGCCGTGGGTCAGCAGGGCCTCGCCGGCCTGGGAGTAGTTGGTGGCGATGCAGTAGCAGGGCTTCCACAGGTCTTCGAGGCCGGCATCGGCGCCGGCCAGCGCGCCGAGTGCGCGTTCGAGGACGGCGCGCAAACGCCGGCCGCGGATCAGCGAGATCAGCGGCAGCAGGTTGTAGTCGCCGGTCGGGTTGACCTGGAAGGCTTCGCGGGCGACGGCCAGCAAGCGGTCGAGCGGCTGGTCGGTGGCGGCCAGCGCGGCCATCACCGCGCCCATGCTGGTGCCGCCCACGCAGTCGATCTCGACGCCCTGCCGCTGCAGCGCGCGCAGCAGGCCGAGGTGCGAGAAGCCGCGCGCGCCGCCGCCGGCCAGCACCAGGCCGACGGCGCGGCGCGCCTGCAGGCGCGCCAGCCGCGCGAGGTCGCGCGCCAGCGCCGGGCGGACGTGGAAGTGCTCCGCCACCGGCCGGCGCGCCAGCCAGGCCGCCGTGCCGCGCGGCGCGGGCGTGTCGGCCGCGTGCAGCAGCACGAGGATTTCTGCCGCCTCGGTACGCGGCGGACGTTCGACGAGGCATTGCGTCTCGCTGGCATGCACGGCCGGCGCGGCGCGCGCGTCGGCCAGCAGCAGCACCTCGTCGGCATGGCGGCAGCAGCGGCGCGTCCAGGGCGTGGGCGCGTCGTCCGCGAGCAGCAGCACGAAGTCGTGCGCGGACTCGATCTCGTCCAGCCACAGCGAGACCTCGCGGTAGTGGTCGTCACCCGTGCCCGCCGCCGCCGCAACGGCCGCCGCATCGACGACGCAGACGCGGCCGAAGCGGCCCAACTCCGCCGCCAGCCCCTGCGCGAAGCCGGCCACGTCGATGCCGGCCGTGATGGGCAGCAGGGTCTGCACGACCGGTGCGGCGAAGGGTGCGGCGGCATGCTCGGTCTTCAGCCGGTGGACGATCTGGCGCGTCAGCGCGATGCCGACGTGCGGCTGGCGCTCGACGAGGGCGAGGAACTGGGCCTTGTCCAGCCGCACGAGCAGCGCGTTGCGGATGGCAACGACGGTGGCCGAGCGCGGCTCGTCGGTGTAGAGGCTCATCTCGCCGATGACCTGGCCGCGCCCCATCTCGCGCACCATGCGCGGAGCCTCGTCGTCGCGGCTCACATAGGCGCGCAGCCGGCCGCTGACGGAGAGATACATCGAGTCCCCCGCCTCGCCCTGGGCCATCAGCGTCTGCCCGCCCGCCACCTCGACCCAGGCGAGCTGCTCGCGCAGCAGCGCCAGCGTGGCCGCGTCCAATTCGCCGAAGGCCCGCGCCAGCAGCTCGCCGAGCAGGCGCTCGTGATAGCCCTCGGTCATGCCACCACCAAGGCGAACACGTCCACCGTGCTCGACTTGCCCTTGAACTGCACCGGCCCGAGCGCCTCGCTGGGCAGCGCGCCGCCGAGCTGCGCCGCCGTGGCGCCGTCGAAGAGCACGGCGCGGCCGGCCTGCTTGGTGTGGGCTTCCATGCGCGCGGCGACGTTGACCGTGTCGCCGACGCAGGTGTAGGTGGCGCGCTGGCGCGTGCCGGTGTAGCCGGCCACCACGGCGCCGCTGGCGATGCCGACGCCGATGTGGATCTCGGGCCGCTCCGCCGCCCGCTGCTGCTCGCTGAACTGGGCCACCATCTCGACCATCTCGGCCGCCGCCAGCACCGCGCAGCGGCCGGCGTCGGGCAGGGGCTCGGGCGCGCCGAAGATGGCCATCAGCCCGTCGCCGATGATCTGGTTGACCACGCCGCCGTGGCCGTTGATGGCCGCGAACATCAGCGTGTAGTAGGTGTTCAGCAGCTCGATGATGTCCTCGGGCGGCTGCGATTCGGCCAGCGTCGTGAAGCCGCGGATGTCGCAGAACATCACCGTCGCCTGCACCTGCCGCCCGCCCAGCGCGAAGCCCTCGGCTTCGAGCTTCTCGGCCACCTCGCGGGCCGCGAAGCGGCGCACCAGTTCGCGCTGCCGGTCGCGCAGCTGCTTGCGTTCCAGGCTGGCCTCGATGCGCGCCTTCAGCAGCACGAGGTTGACGGGCTTGTGCAGATAGTCCTCGGCGCCCAGTTCGATGCAGCGCACGACGCTGTCCAGGCCCTCGACGGCCGAGGTGACGATGACGGGCAGCTCGCTCAGCGCCGGGCTGGCGCGCAGGGTTTCCAGCAGCTCGATGCCGTCCATGCCGGGCATGTTGATGTCCACCAGCAGCAGGTCGAAGGCTTCCTGGCGCACGCGCGCCAGCGCCGCGAAGCCGTCCTCGGCGGTCTCGACGCGGTGGCCCAGCAGCTCGACGTGGCGGGCCAGCAGCAGGCGGTTGACGCGGTTGTCCTCGACCAGCAGCACGCGGGCCGATTTGGCGCGGCGGTCACGCATGGCGGCGCTCCTTCAGCGCGGCGGCCACGGGCTCGTAGAGCGCGGCCAGCGCGGCGACGCGCGCGGCGGCGTCGCCGCCCAGTTCGGCGAGCGGGCTGTGCTCCAGCGCGCGCGCCGCGTCGGCGAAGGCGGCGGCGCCGAAGGTCAGGCCATTGGACTTGAGCGAGTGCGCATGGCGCCGGAAGGCCGTGGCGTCGCCCGCCGCCATCGCCTCGCGCAGCGCCGCGAGGCCCTGCGGCGCGTCTTCCAGGAAGGAGTCGATCAGCTCGGGCATGAAGTCGGCCCCGGCGCTCTCCACCAGCGCGGCGAACACCTCGTCGTCAATCACGGAAGGCTTCATTCGGACTCCTTTCGCACCGGCGTGGCCGCCAGCGCCTGCACCAGTTCATCGACCCGGATCGGCTTGGTCAGGTAATCGTCCATGCCCGCCGCGAGGCAGGCTTCGCGGTCGCCCTGCATCGCATTGGCCGTCATCGCCACGATGCGCGGGCGCTCGGCGGCGGCGGCGATGCGGCGGCTGGCTTCCAGCCCATCCATCTCGGGCATCTGCACGTCCATCAGGATGAGGTCGTAGACCTGCCGCTGCACGGCTTCCAGCGCCTCGATGCCATTGCCGGCCAGGTCGGCGCGGTAGCCCATCTGCTGCAGCAGGCGCAGCGCCAGCTTCTGGTTCACGACGTTGTCCTCGGCCAGCAGGATGCGCAGCGGGCGCCGCCCGGCAAGATCCTCCGTCACCACCGGCGGGCTGCGCTGGCGGCGCGGGCCGGCCCGCAGATCGGCCGCCACGGCGGCGCGCAGCGTGAAGCCGAAACGCGCGCCGCGCCCCGGGCCGTCGCTCTCGGCCCACATGCGCCCGCCCATCAGCTCGGCCATGCGCCGGCTGATGGCCAGGCCCAGGCCGGTGCCGCCGTATTTGCGCGAGGTGCTGGCGTCGGCCTGGCTGAAGCTCTGGAACAGCCGCGACAGGCCCTGCTCGCTGAGGCCGATGCCGGTGTCGCGCACCAGGAAGCGCAGCTCCACGCCGCCGTCGGCGGTGGGCGCGGCGTCCACCTCGACGCTGATGCTGCCGGCCTCGGTGAACTTGACCGCGTTGGACAGCAGGTTCAGCAGGATCTGGCGCAGCCGCGCGCCGTCGCCGACGATGCCGGCGGGCACCGCGGGCGCGAGGTCCACGGCCAGGGCCAGGCCCTTCTCGCGGGCGCGCGGCGCGATCAGGTCCACGGCCGCGTCCACGCAGTCGCGCAGCACGAAGGGGGCGCGCTCGATCTCCATGCGGCCGGCCTCGATCTTCGAGAAGTCGAGGATGTCGTTGATGATGGCCAGCAGCGCCTCGCCGGCCTCGCGGATGGTGGCGGCGTGGTCGCGCTGCTCCTCGTCCAGCGGCGAGTCCAGCAGCAGGCCGCTCATGCCGATGACGGCATTCATCGGCGTGCGGATCTCGTGGCTCATGGTCGCCAGGAAGGCGCTCTTGGCCTGGTTGGCGGCCTCGGCCGCGGCCTTGGCGGCCTGCGCCTCGCCGAACAGGCGGGAGTTCTCCATCGCCACCGAGGCCGCCAGGCTCAGGCCGACGAGGAAGTCCAGCTCGCTGCGCTGGAAGGGCTGGCCGCCCTGGCGCCAGACGGCCAGCGCGCCCAGCACGCGCGTGCCGGCGCGCAGCGGCGCCACCATCATGCGTTCGTCGGGGTCGTCGCCCGTGCCCTCGATGCGCAGGCTGCGCGGGTCGTCGCGGGTGGCGTTGATGACGCCGGGCTCGCCCTTGGCGATCAGCGCGCCGATGATGCCCTCGCCGGCCGTGACGACGGTGTCGCGCAGTTCGCCCGCGTAGCCGCCGACGGCGACGATGGCGCGGTAGTCGGCGCTGCCGCCGTCCTCGGGCAGGAAGACGGCGCTGCTGTCGGCGTCCAGCAGGCCCCGGGCGTGCTGGGCGATGCAGTTCATGACGGTGGGCAGGTCGAGCGTGGCCGAGATCTCGCGGCCCACTTCGGCCAGCGCGGCGCTCTCGCGCGTGCGGCGCTGGATTTCGTCGAACAGGCGCGCGTTTTCCAGCGCCACGCCGACGCTGGCGCCGACGGTGCTGAGGAAGCGCACGTCGGCCTCGCTGAAGGCGTCTTCGCGCTCATAGCTCTCGACGAGGATGGCGCCCAGCACCTGGTCGCTGCCGACGATGGGCACGTTGGCGAAGGAGAGGCACTGGTCGGTGCCCGGCAGGGCCAGCAGGCCGGCGGCGCGGATTTCGTCGAGGTTGCGGCAGACCTGGGGCTGGCGGGTGCGGCGCATGCGCTCGAAGGGGCCGTCAGGCTCGGGCCGCTCGGGCGGCAGCTGGATGGGGCGGCCGTGCTCGACTTCGTAGAGGTAGTGGTTGAGGCCGGTGGCGGGGTCGTGCCAGCGGATGCCGATGTCGCGCGTGCCGAGCAGTTCGCAGAGACGGTCGCCGACGCGCTGGATGATGGCCTCGAAGCTGAGTTCCGGCGACAGGCTCTGCTGCAGGCTGTTGAGCATGGCCAGCTCCTGCACGCGGCGTTCGACCTGGGCCTTGCTGGCGAGCAGCTCGGCGGTGCGCTCGGCGACGCGCTGTTCCAGGCCCGCACGCAGACGCAGATTGGCAAGCGCGACGGCGGCCTGGGCGGCGAGCATGACGAGCAGGTCGCGGTCGGCGGGGCGGAAGCGGCCGTAGGCGCCGTCCAGGTCGGCATAGAGGTAGCCGAGCAGTTCGCGCTCGGCGATCAGCGGCGCGACGAGGCAGGCGCGCTGCTGCACGGCCGGCGCGCCCTCGGGGCCGATGCGCAGCGCCGCCGCGCGGCTGCTGCGGGCTTCGTCCAGCCAGGGCGCGATGGCGGCGAGCAGCGCGGCCTCGCCGCCGGTTTCGTCCTGCGGCAGCAGGTGGCTGGCGATGTGGCGGCGGCCGGCGTCGTCCTCCAGCACCAGCAGCACGCGCTCGGCGCCGCTGATTTCGGCGGATTCATCGACGAGGAAGTCGTGCAGCTCCGCCCCCGAGGCGAGTTCGGCGAGGCGCAGGCCGAGGTCCACCTGGCGGGCGAAGCGCTCGTCCAGCCGCGCCGCGCCGCCGAGGTGGCGCGGCCGGCCGCCCTCTGCCAGCCATGCCTGCACGACGGCGCGCGCCAGCGGGCGCTTGGCGAGGGAGTTGCGCTTCAGGCCCTCGTCGGACAGGCCCGCGAGGCGCAGGCACAGGAAGCGGTAGGCCCGCGCCAGCGCCGCGCCGGCCGCGCGCGTGCGGCCGGCCGCGCGCAGGGCCTCGCAGCGGCGCCACCACAGGGCCGGCAGGTCGAGGTTTTCGAGCGGTGCCAAGCCCTGGGCGGCGTGCAGGCGGGCGGCCTCGCCGCTGGCGCCGAGCGCCGCCGCCAGCCGGCCGGCGCCGAGTTCGGCCCAGGCGACGAGGCCGAGGTCGGCCATGCGCTGTGCGGCCGAGGGCGAATGCGCCAGCGCGAGGCGGAAGCTGGCGGCGGCCGCCGCCGCGTCGCCCTCGGCCATGGCCAGTTCGCCGCGCAGGCGCGCGAGTTCGGAGCGGAAGCCGGGGTTCTGGCGCGCGAGGCCGAGAGCTTCCACCTCGTCGGCATAGGCGCGCGCGCCGGCCAGCGCGCCGCCCTCCAGGTCCAGCCGCGCCAGCGCCGTCAGCGTGTAGGGCAGCAGGGCGGTGGCGCCGGTGCGGCGCCAGATGGCCAGCGCGGCGAGGTAGTGGCGGCGCGCGCGCCGGTTCAGGCCGAGGGTGACGTAGTGGTTGCCGATGTTGTGGATGGCCGTGCCCTGGCGCTCGGCATAGCCGGCGGCGGCGTAGGCGGCCAGCGCGAGCTTGCACAGGCGCAGGCAGTCGGCGAGGTCGGGGTTGTTGAAGGTGAGCGCGTTGTGGGCATTGCCCTGGCCGAGCAGGTCGCCGCTGGACAAGGCCAAAGCCAGCGCCTCTTCGGCCGCCGCGCGCGCCTCGGCGACGCGGCCGAGCATGCCCAGCAGCAGGGACTCGACATAGCCGCAGCGCCCCTGCGGCACGGCCTTGCCCGCCGCCGCGAACAGCGCCGCCGCCTCGCGCACGCGGCCCAGCGCCAGTTCGGGTTCGCGCTGGCAGCGGCATTGCGCCTCGGCGAGCAGGGCCAGCGCATAGGCGCGGCCGAGGCTGTCGGCCCCGGTGCCGGCGAGTGCGGCTTCGGCGGTAGCGATGGCGCCGAGCAGGTCGCCCCGGCGCATCTGCACCAGGCCCTGCGCGAGGCGGGCGCGCAACTGCCAGGCGGGGCGGCGGGCGGCGAAGCGGGCGAGGGCCTGCGCGGCATCGGCCGCAGCGGCGAGGTCGCCGAGCGCGATGAAGCTCTCGACGCGCAACTCCAACACCCGGCCCTCGGCGCGCCAGCCGGCGCTGGCGTCGATCAGGCGCTGATGCTGGCCCGACCAGGCGAGGTCGGCCAATTCCTCCAACACGGCGGCATCGGGGCGCAGGGGCATCGCGGGCGGAAGCGAAGCTGGGGCCGCCCGAGTCTAGGGCTTGTCAGCGTGACGAGCCCAGCGTGCGCAGCCAGAACGCCTCGTATTTGCGGTGCCACGCGGCCGGCTTGACCGTGCCGCCCAGGCCGTGTTCGCCGTCGGGGTCGAGGAAGAGTTCGACCAGCGATTCCTTGCCCGATTCCAGCAGCGCGCGGTAGACGTTGACGGTGTCCTGGTAGAGCACGTTGGGGTCTTGCATGCCATGCACCAGCATCAGCGGGTGCCGCAAGCCGCGCGCCAGCGGCAGCAGCGAGAAGCGGCGCAGGTCGGGCTTGCCGCGCTCGGCCTTGCCGAGGGTGCGGCCGCTGTACCAACTGTTGTAGTTCTCCCATTCGGTCGGGCCGGCACCGGCGATGCCGGCGGCGAACAGGTCGGGCCGCGTGTACATCGTGTACTGGGTCTGGAAGCCGCCGAAGCTCCAGCCGTTCAGGCCGATGCGCGCGGCATCGACGCCGAACCGAGGGGGCATCAGCTTCACGAGGTCTTCCAGGTCTTCGGCCTGGGGCTCGCCGGGGCGCTCCCAGTTGGCGTCGGAGAACTTGCGGCCGTAGTTGCTGTGGCCGCGCGGATCGACGGCGATGGTGACGTAGCCGTGTTTGGCCGCCATATACATGCCGAACAGATAGGCCGTGGGCTGGAAGCTGTCGGCCTCGACGATGTGGCGGTCGCCCAGCGGGCCGCCGTAGACGTAGACGATGGCCGGGCGCCTGTCCGTGGCCTGCCAGCCGGCGGGCTTGAAGACATAGGCTTCGATGCGGTCGCCATGGCGGTTGGCGTAGTGGAAGCGCTCGGGCCGCATCACGTTGACGGCGGCCCAGGCGGGGTCGGTGCTGTCAGTCAAGGTGGACGGTTTGGTCTTGCCGCCGGTGCTGAACAGTTTCAACTCCGGCCGCTGCGCCCAGTTGCCGGCATTGGCGGCGGCCCAGCGGCCGTCTTCGGACACGGCCGCCGCGCGGTGGTATTCGCCCGCCGCGCCCACGGCCTGCATCGCGCCGCTGGCCATGTCCACGCGCCAGACGTTCATCGCCGCCGCGTCGCCGGCGTTGGCGAGCACGAACAGGGCCTTGCTGTCGGCCGTGAAGCCGACGACGCGGTGGGCCTCGAACTCGCCCTTGAGCAGCGGCCGCAGCGCGCGCGTCGCCACGTCGATGGCGTGGGGCTGGCGCCAGCCGGCTTCATCCAGCGTCAGCACGAGGGCCTTGCCGTCGGGCGTGAACTGCGGGTTCAGCGCATCGACCACTTCATGGCCCACGTCGCCCCGGCGTTCCAGCACGAGTTCGGGCTTGGCGGTCTCGTCGGCCTTGCCCAAGTAGACGCGCAGCAGCTCCTTCTCGCGCTCCCAGGTGGTGAAGGCGTAGCGGCTGCCGTCGCGCGCCCAGGCCACGTCGCTCATCTCGAACCAGACGTCGCCGCCCGCGTTCGTGAACACCGGCGCGGGCTGCTTGCGCGGCGCCTCGCCGGCCTGGGGCACGGCGCGGATGTAGAGCGCCAGCGGCTTGATGCTGCGCTTGTCGTCGGAGACCTCGCGCTCGACCTTCTTGGCCGTGGCCCAGCGGCCGTCGTAATTCATGATCTCGACCTTGCGGCCGGCGTCGGGCAGGGGCTTGCCCTCGGCGTCCAGCGGCGCGGCGCTGGCCTGCAGGGACATCCAGCGGCCGTCCTCGCTGACGACGGTCTGCTCGATGCGGTATTTCTTCTGCTCGTCGTCGGGGTGGATCAGCTCGCGGTTGAGCACCTGCACGCCGGCCTGCTGGAAGCGCGTGCTCAACACGCGGGTCTCGTCCATGAAGACGAGGCCCTTGTCGTCGGCCGTGTAGGCGACGGCGCGCAACTGGCGCTGCGTGGCGAGCAGCGGAGCCGGCGCCTTGTCGCCCGCGCGCCAGCGGTAGAGGCCGCCGCGGTATTGCAGGACCAGTTCGTCGGCCTTGTGCGCCCAGACGAATTGCGCGGCGCCGGGGTAGAGGTCGGCGGGCTTGAGCTTGTCGCGGGCGAGCTTCTTCTTCAGTTCGTCGCGCAGTTCCCAGAGGGCCTTGTCGTCCGGCTTGTCGGCGGACGAGGCCGCAGAGGCCGCGGAGGCCGGCGCCGCGGCCGGCATCGGCTTGCCCGCGCGCTTCGCGGCGAGCGCGGCCATGGCCTGCTTCTCGGCGTCGGCCTCGGCCTTGTCGGCGGCCTTCTGCGCATCGTCCCTGGCCTTCTTGTCGGCCAGTTCCTGCTTCAGCGTGGCGAGCGCGGCGGTTTCCCACTGCGAGAGATCGACCTTCTCGCCGCGCAGATAGGCCTGCTGGGCCTCTTCCTGCGCCTGCCGCTCGGCCCATTCGGTGTTGCGCTGCTTGAGCTTCCTGTCGAAGCGCGCCATGTCCTCGGGCGCGTCGAAGGCGGCCATGACCTGGGGCGAGGTGATGCGCTGGGTCTTGCCGGTCTGGGTGTCGTGGACCCACAGGTCGGTGCCCGGCTCGCCGATGGGGTTCCACAGATAGGCCAGGTAACGGCCGCTGCGGCTGAAGGCGGCGCCCTTGGCGTCCACACCGCGATAGGGCTGGGCGCGGAAGATCTGTTCGAGCGTGGGCGCGGACGTTTGTGCCTGCAAGGGGGCGGCGGCCGACAAGGCCAAGGCAAGGGCCAGACTGCCGATGGCAGCAAGGGTCACGGGCTTCAAAGGGCTGTCTCCTGATTTGGGGCGGCGGATTCTAGGAATGGGGTGGTGTTGGGGCCATTCGTCACGAATGGTTGGGTTGTGGGCGCTGTCCGGGCGGGCAGCGCTCAACCCACCCTGGCCAGCACCGGCCGCAAAGCCACCCCCGTATGGCTGCCATTGGCAACCACTGCCTCGGGCGTGCCCTCAACGACCACCCGCCCCCCAGCATCCCCACCTTCCGGCCCCAGATCGAGCACCCAGTCGGCTTCGGCGATCACGTCGAGGTCGTGCTCGATGACCATCACCGAATGCCCCCCCGCCACCAGCCGGTGCAGCACGCGGATGAGCTTTTCCACGTCGGCCATGTGCAGGCCCACGGTCGGCTCGTCCAGCACATACAAAGTGTGCGGCGCCTTCTGGCCGCGCCGCGTCACGTCGTCGCGCACCTTCACGAGTTCGGACACCAGCTTGATGCGCTGCGCCTCGCCGCCCGACAGCGTCGGCGAGGGCTGGCCCAGCGTCAGATAGCCCAGGCCCACGTCCTTCAGCAATTGCAGCGGATGCGCGATGGCCGGCATGGACGCGAAGAACTCGACCGCCTCGTCCACTTCCATCGCCAGCACGTCGCCGATGCTCTTGCCCCGCCACGTCACGCCCAGCGTCTCCGGGTTGAAGCGCTGGCCGTGGCATTGGTCGCAGGGCACTTTCACGTCGGGCAAAAAGCTCATCTCGATGGTCTTCATGCCCTGCCCCTCGCAGCCGGGGCAGCGGCCCTCGCCGGTGTTGAAGCTGAAGCGCCCCGGCGCATAGCCGCGCGCCTTGCTCTCCAGCGTCTCGGCGAACAGCCGGCGGATCGCGTCCCAGAAGCCGATATAGGTCGCCGGGCAGGAGCGCGGCGTCTTGCCGATCGGCGTCTGATCGACTTCGAGCACGCGGTCCACCTGCGCATGGCCTTCGATGCCGTCGCAGCCGGCCCACCGCGCGGGCGCCTTGCGCAGGGGCACCGCGACGGCCATGTTCGCCAGCAGCACGTCGCGCGCCAGCGTGGACTTGCCCGAGCCGGACACGCCCGTCACCGCCACCAGCCGCTTCAGCGGCACGTCCACGGTGACGGCCTTCAGGTTGTGCAGCGCGGCGTTCAGCACGGTCAGCTTCGGCGTGTCGCCATCGACCGCGCGGCGCGGCTGCAAGGGGTGGGTCAGCGGCTTCGCCAGCATGCGGCCGGTCGTCGAGTCCGCCACTGCGGCCAGCTCCGCCGCCGTGCCCTGGGCGACGACGCGGCCGCCGCGTTTGCCGGCGCCGGGGCCGATGTCGATGATGTGGTCGGCGCGGCGGATGGTGTCCTCGTCGTGCTCCACGACGACCAGCGTGTTGCCCTTGTCGCCCAGCGTGGCGAGCGCCTTCAGCAGGATCTGGTTGTCGCGCGGATGCAGGCCGATGGTCGGCTCGTCCAGCACATAGCAGACGCCCTGCAGATTGCTGCCCAACTGCGCCGCGAGGCGGATGCGCTGCGCCTCGCCGCCGGAGAGCGTCGGCGCGGCGCGGTCCAGCGTCAGATAGCCCAGGCCCACTTCTTCGAGGAATTCCAGCCGGCCGAGGATTTCGGCCACCACGTCGCGCGCAATGTCCGCGTCGCGGCCTTCGAGGCGCAGCCCCTGCACCCAGGCGCGCGCCTGCGCCACGCTCCACGCGGCCACGCTGCCGATGCCCTCGCCCGCGAACGCCACCGAGCGCGCCGTGGCGTTCAGCCGCGTGCCGTGGCAGTCCGCGCAGGGCGCGTCCGTCAGGCCCTCGACCTCGGCTTCCTCGGCCGGGAAGCTCTGCTCGCGGCCGCGGTTGTCGTCGGCGGGCGCGCTGTCGTCGAGCGCCTTGCGCTGCTCGCGTGTCAGTTGCAGGCCGGTGCCGACGCAGCTCGTGCACCAACCATGCTTGGAGTTGTAGGAGAACAAACGCGGGTCCAGCTCCGGGTAGCTGGTGCCGCAGACCGGGCAGGCGCGCTTGGTCGAGAACACCTTGACGGTGCCGACGCCCGCGCCCGTGCCGCCGTCGAGATTCAAGCCGTCCAGCGGCGCCAGCAGATGCAGCACGCCCTTGCCCGCGTCCAGCGCCTTCGCCAGCAGTGCGCGCAGTTCGGCCTCGCGCTCGGGCGCGACGACAAGATCACCCACCGGCAGTTCCAGCGTATGTTCCTTGAAGCGGTCGAGGCGCGGCCAGGGCGAGGTCGGCAGGAACTCGCCGTCCACGCGCAGATGCGTGTGGCCCCGGCCCTTGGCCCATTTGGCGAGGTCGGTGTAGACGCCCTTGCGGTTGACCACCAGCGGCGCGAGCAGGCCGACGTGCTGGCCGCCGTAGTCGCGCAGCAGTTGCGCGGCGATGCTCTCCACGCTCTGCGGCCGCACCGGCGCGCCGTCATGCACGCAATGCTGCACACCCAGCTTGACGTACAGCAGGCGCAGGAAATGCCAGACCTCGGTCGTCGTCGCCACCGTGCTCTTGCGCCCGCCCCGGCTCAGGCGCTGCTCGATGGCCACCGTCGGCGGGATGCCCCACACCGCGTCCACCTCGGGCCGGCCGGCCGGCTGCACGATGCTGCGCGCATAGGCGTTCAGCGATTCGAGGTAGCGGCGCTGGCCCTCGTTGAACAGGATGTCGAAGGCCAGCGTCGATTTGCCCGAGCCGGACACGCCGGTCACGACATTGAACTTGCCGCGCGGGATCTCGACGTTGACGCCCTGCAGGTTGTGCTCGCGCGCGTTGACGATCTTGATCGCCTCGTCCGCCGCGCGCCGGGCGCGGATCAGTTGCTGCAAGGGCCGGCCCTCTTCCACCGCGACGGCGGGCCTGTCCATGTGCAGCGCGTAGTCGCGCAGCGCGGCGGCCGTGTGCGAACTCGGGTGCTTCGCCACCTCTTCCGGCGTGCCGACGCAGACCACCTCGCCGCCCGACTCGCCGCCCTCGGGGCCGAGGTCGATCAGCCAGTCCGCCGCGCGGATCACGTCGAGGTTGTGCTCGATGAGGATCAGCGAGTGCCCCGCCGCCAGCAGCTTGCGCAGCGCGCGCATCAGCTTGGCGATGTCGTCGAAGTGCAGGCCCGTGGTCGGCTCGTCGAACAAAAACAGCGTGCCCTTCTTCGCCACACCGAAGCGCGGGCTGGCCGCCGCCTCGGCGAGAAAGCCGGCGAGCTTGAGCCGCTGCGCCTCACCGCCCGACAGCGTCGGCACCGGCTGGCCCAGCTTCACATACTCCAGGCCCACGTCCACGATGGGCTGCAATTTGCCGACGACGCCGCGATGCTGACCGAACAATTGCACGGCTTCGGCGACGGTCAGATCGAGCACGTCCGACACGTTCAGTTCCCGCTCGCCGAGCGTCAGCTTCACGTCCAGCATCTCGGCGCGGAAGCGCCTGCCGTCGCAGTCCGGGCAGCGCAGGTAGACGTCGCTCAGGAACTGCATCTCGACATGCTCGAAGCCCGAGCCGCCGCAGGTCGGGCAGCGGCCGTCGCCGGCGTTGAAGCTGAACATGCCCGCCGAGTAGCTGCGCTCCACGGCCAGCGGCGCGGTGGCGAACAGCTTGCGGATCTCGTCGAACGCGCCGACATAGCTGGCCGGATTCGAGCGCGCCGTCTTGCCGATGGGCGACTGATCGACGAAGACCGCATCGGCCAGATGGTCGGCGCCCAGCAGGCGGTCGTGGGCGCCGGGCGTCTCGGTGGCTTTGCCGAACTGGCGGGCCAGCGCCGGGTAGAGCACGTCCTGCATCAGCGTGCTCTTGCCCGAGCCGCTGACGCCGGTGACGACCACCATCCGCCCCAACGGAAATTCGACACTGACCCCATTTAAGTTGTGCTCGCGCGCGCCTTCGAGGATGAGCTTGGGCGTGGCCTCGTCCACGAGGCGCTTGAGGCCCATGCCGACGTGCTTGCGGGCGCCCAGGTAGGCGCCGGTCAGCGTGTCGGCGGCGCGGATGGTGTCGGGCGTGCCGTCGAAGACGATGGCGCCGCCGCGCTCGCCGGGGCCGGGGCCCATGTCGATGAGGCGGTCGGCGGCCAGCATGACGGCCGGGTCGTGCTCGACGACGACCAGCGTGTTGCCCGCGTCGCGCAGCCGCTGCATCGCCTGCACGATGCGGCCCATGTCGCGCGGGTGCAGGCCGATGCTGGGCTCGTCCAGCACGAACAGCGTGTTGACCAGCGAGGTGCCCAGCGCCGTCGTCAGGTTGATGCGCTGCACCTCGCCGCCGGACAGCGTGCGGCTCTGGCGGTCCAGCGTCAGATAGCCCAGGCCAACGTCGCAGAGGTAGCGGCTGCGGTGGCGGATTTCGTCCAGCAGCAGCTTCAGCGCCTCGTCCAGCATCGTGCTGGGCAGTTGCAACTGGTCCGTGAAGTCGCGCAGTTTGGCGATCGGCAGCTGCATCAGGTCGTGCAGGCTCAGGCCCGGCAGCGCTTCGAGCTGCTCGCGCGTCCACGCGACGCCGGCGGGCAGGAAGCGCTGCGCGGCCGGCAGCGCCGCGTCGGCCAGCGGCTTGCTGCCCACGCGCCACAGCAGCGCCTCGGTCTTCAGCCGCGCGCCGCGGCAGCTCGGGCATTCGGTATAGCTGCGGTATTTGGACAAGAGCACGCGGATGTGCATCTTGTAGGCCTTGCTCTCCAGGTAGTCGAAGAAGCGTTTGACGCCGTACCACTGCTTGTTCCAGTTGCCCTTCCAGTTCGGCGTGCCCTCGATGACCCACTCGCGCTGCGCGGCGCTCAAGTCCTTCCACGCCGTGTCGCGCGGGATGCCGGCCTCGCCGGCGTAGGTGAGCAGGTCGTCCTGGCACTCCTTCCAGGCCGGCGTCTGCATCGGCTTGATCGCGCCATTGCGCAGCGTCTTGCGCTCGTCCGGGATCACGAGGCCCAGATCGACGCCGATGACGCGCCCGAACCCCCGGCACGCCTCGCAGGCGCCGAAGGCCGAGTTGAAGGAGAACAGCGCCGGCTGCGGGTCGGCGTAGCGCAGGTCGCTCTCGGGGCAGTGCAGGCCGGTGGAGAAACGCCACAAGGTTTCCCCGGCGTCGCCGACGTGAACTGCCAGCCGCCCGCCGCCGCGCTTCAACGCGAGTTCGATGGCTTCCATCGCCCGCTGCTTGTCCGCGCCCTGGATGCGGAAGCGGTCGGCCACCACGTCCAGCACCGTCTTGCCGCCCACCTCGCGCTGCGCCTGGATGCGCGTGAAGCCGCTGGCCGACAGCCACTGCTCGGCCTGCTCCGTCGTCGTGCCACCGGGCAATTCGACGGGGAAGCTCAGCACCAAACGGGGATCGTCTTGCGCCGTCCGCGCCATCAACTCCGCATAGATGCTCTGCGCCATGTCATGCCGCACCGGCAGCGCGGTCTGCTTGTCGAACAACTCGGCGGCGCGCGCGAACAGCAGTTTCAGGTGGTCGTTCAGCTCCGTCATCGTGCCGACCGTCGAGCGACTGGTGCGCACCGGGTTGGTCTGGTCGATGGCGATGGCCGGCGGCACGCCGTCCACCTTGTCCACGGCGGGCCGGTCCATGCGGTCGAGGAACTGGCGCGCATAGGCCGAGAAGGTCTCCACATAACGCCGCTGGCCTTCGGCATACAGCGTGTCGAACACGAGGCTGGACTTGCCCGAGCCGCTCGGGCCGGTGACGACGGTCAGCTCGGCCGTGCGCAGGTCGAGGTCGAGGTTCTTGAGGTTGTGCTGCCGGGCACCCCGGATGCGGATCAGGCCGTCGCTCATGGTGGGGGTCGAAACGAGGAGGCGGGCAGTGTAGGGAGCGCCCGGCCCAAAACTGTCAGTACGCACGGATGCGGGTTGCACGGGGCTTGGGCTGCGGCAACAATCGCCAGCGGCCCGCTCCGGGCCACAATCGCAGAAGAACAAACTCAACGAGGGACACGGGATGGAGATGTCGAGCTTGCCCGAACTGGCGCCCATGCCGGTTCCGTTCTGGCTGAACGCCGCAGCCCAGGGCCTGGGCGGCGACCAGCCGGAGCCCGACGCGGGCGGCCCCGCCACGGGGCGGGCCCAGGCCCAGGTCCTGCTGGTCGAGGACAACCACATCAACCAGGTCGTCGCGCTGGAATTCCTCGCGCTGATGGGCGTGCAGGCCCGCCTGGCCCGCAACGGCATCGAGGCCCTGGCGGCCTGCGCCGACGCCGCGCCCGACCTCGTGCTGATGGACATCCAGATGCCCGGCATGGACGGCCTGGAATGCGCCCGCCGCATCCGCGCCCAGCAGCGCGACGGCACGCTGCCGGCCTTCCCCATCCTGGCGCTGACCGCCCATGCGCTGGACGCCGACGTGGCGGCCAGCATGGAAGCCGGCATGGACGAGCACCTGACCAAGCCGCTGGACTTCGTCGCGCTGCGCACGCGGCTGCAGCGCTGGCTGAAGCTGCCAGAGCCGAATTGAGGCCCCTCGCCCAGCCTCGCCCCCGCTGAACGCGGGTGAGTCCGGGCGGTCCCCCGAGGGGACGGCGATGCTCGCGGGGCCTGCCCCGCTCGCACATCGCCTGGCGGGCCGGCCCGGCTCGGCCCGGAATACGCGCGCTAAGCTGCCGCGTATGAACCTCTACACCGCCCTGCGCGCCGGCTTCCCGGCCGATCTGGACGCGACCGCCATCGACCATGACGGCGCGCTGTACTCCTGGCGTGACCTGGAACGCGGCAGCGCAATGCTGGCCAACTGGCTGCAGCGGCTCGACCTGCCGGCAGGCAGCCGCGTCGCCGTGCATACCGACAAGAGCGTCGAGGCCCTGATGCTCTACCTCGCCGTGCTGCGCGCCGGCTTCGTCTACCTGCCGCTCAACCCCGCCTACCAGGCCAGCGAACTGGAACACTTCATCGCCGACGCGGCGCCGGGCGTGGTGGTGTGCGCGAGCAGGAACTTCGGCTGGGTCGGCAAGCTCGCCTTCCAGCGCGGCGTGCGCTGGGTCTTCACGCTCGACGACGACCGCCGCGGCACGCTGCTGGACCGCGCATCGCAGATGGGCGAGTCCCACGAGCCCGCCGAGCGCGGCGCGGGCGACCTCGCCGCCATCCTCTACACCAGCGGCACCACCGGCCGCAGCAAGGGTGCGATGCTCAGCCACGGCAATCTGCTGAGCAACGCGCAGACGCTGCAGACCTTCTGGGACTGGCGCCCCGACGACGTGCTGCTGCACGCCCTGCCCATCTTCCACGTCCACGGCCTCTTCGTCGCCTCGCATGGCGCGCTGCTGAACGGCAGCAGGATGCTGTGGTTCAACAAATTCGAGCCCGGCGCCGTCGCGCGCCGCCTGCCCGAGGCCACGGTCTTCATGGGCGTGCCGACGCTCTATGTGCGCCTGCTGCAGGAGCCCGCGCTCGACACGCGCCGGATGCGCCTCTTCATCAGCGGCTCCGCACCCCTGCTCGCCGACACCTGGCAGGCCTGGCGCGAGCGCACCGGCCACGCCATCCTGGAACGCTACGGCATGAGCGAGACGCTGATGCTCACGTCCAACCCCTGCCGCCCCGAGGACGGCGAGCGCCTGCCCGGCACCGTCGGCCCGGCGCTGCCCGGCGTCGGCCTGCGCATCGTGCGCGAGGACGGCGCGCCCTGCGCGGTGGACGAGATCGGGCAGGTGCAGGTGCGCGGGCCCAATGTGTTCAGCGGCTACTGGCAGATGCCCGAGAAGACGGCCGAGGAATTCACCGCCGACGGCTGGTTCCGAACGGGCGACGTCGGCCGCCTCGCCGCCGACGGCTGGCTGACGCTGATCGGCCGCAGCAAGGACCTCATCATCAGCGGCGGCTTCAACGTCTACCCGGCCGAGGTCGAGGGCTTCATCAACGAGCTGCCGGGCGTCGGCGAATCGGCCGTCATCGGCGTGCCCCACCCGGACTTCGGCGAAGCCGTCGTCGCCATCGTCACGCCTGCCGCGCCGCGCGGCGAGCCCGACCCCGAGGCCCTCATCCAGGCGCTCAAGGCCCGCATCGCCGGCTTCAAGGTTCCCAAGCGCGTCATCGTCCAGGCCGAACTGCCGCGCAATGCGATGGGCAAGGTGCAGAAAAAGCTGCTGCGCGAGCAGCAGGCCGGGCTGTTCATGCCGCCAACGCGCCTTTGATTTCGCCCAGCGCCAGTTGCAGCACGCGCGCATCGCTGCTGGCGCGGTGGCGGCTCAGGCGCTGGCGTTGCCGCACCGTCTCGACGGTGGCGCACCAGCGCGGCGCCTCGGCCTCGCTGAGCAACAGGCGCAGGTCGTCGAGCCGGAAGGCCTGGCGCAGGCCGGCGGCGTCGTAGAGGCGCGCGAGCCAGGGGTAGTCCTGGCCCCAGCCGTCGCAGTAGACGGTCTGGCCGGCCAGGCGTTCGTTGAGCTGCTCGGCCAGCCAGCGCGCCGGCCGGCCGTGGCGCCGCAGCAGTTCGCGGCTGATGCCGTGCAGGGCCTCGGCGCTGGCGTCCCAGTGCAGCCAGTCGGGCTCGGGCAGCACCAGGGCGCAGAAGAGCGCGCCATTGGCCGCGCAGAAACCCACCTCGATCGGGTAGCTGCCGCGGCCGAAGCCCGAGGCTTCGATGTCGAGGACGGCTGGCAAGGACATCAGGCGTCGATGACCTGCTCGCGCTCGAACAGGCGCAGCGCGGCGCGGCCGACCTGGCGCGTGTCCCACCAGGCGTAGGCGCCGACGCCGGCCGCGCCCACCACCGGCACCCAGCGCGACAGCGCCCGGCTCGCCGCCTTCTGGCCGATATGGACGCCGACGGCCTGGGCCGTGCGCTGCAGCAGCAACTGGGTGGCGGGGCGCACGACGACGCGCTCGCCGACGCGCACGCCCAGGTCGCGCAGCGCCTGCGCGGCCGTGTGGCGGAACAGGCACCAGAGCATCTGCGCCGGGCCGAGGTCGGCGCTGCGGCCGTAGAGGGCGGCGATGTCGGCGACGAGCTGGCGCTGGATATGCCAGACGGCCAGCATCTCCGGCGCGATGGTGGCCCAGCCCAGCGGGCCGGGCGGCAGGGCCAGGGTGCCGGCGGCCAGTGCGGCCTTGGCGGCGGCGCCGTCGATGAGGCGCGCGGCCGTGTCGCCCGGGCGCGGGCTGGGCCGCACGGCGGGCTCGGGCGGCGTGGTCACGAGGGCCAGCACGCGGTCGCCGAGAGAGGTGTGCTCCATGCCCGCAGCATGGCACAGCCCGGGCCGCCGGCGCGGGAATCGGGCTTTGGGGCTGCGGCGCGGCCGGTTGCAAACTCCCGCACATGCCCACCGAGCCAGCCGCGCCGCCCCCGCCCGGCCCCAAGCCGCAGCCGCCGGCCGTGCTGCGCGCGTTGCTGGCGCGCGCCGACGTGCGCATCGACGGCGGCCGGCCCTGGGACATGCGCGTCCACCGCGGCCGCGCCTTCCGGCGCATCCTGGCGCAATGGTCGCTCGGCGCGGGCGAGGCCTATGTGGATGGCGACTGGGACTGCGAGCGCCTGGACATGCTGTTCGAGCGCCTGCTGCGCGCCGACCTCGACCGCACGGCGCCCCGCGCAGCACGGCTCGGGCTGGCACTGGAGAGCCTGCGCCAGCGCCTGTTCAATCTGCAGACGGCAGCGCGCGCCCGCCAGGTCGGCGAGCGCCATTACGACGTGGGCAACGACGTCTTCGAGGCCATGCTCGACTCGCGCATGATCTATTCCTGCGCCTACTGGCAGCAGGCGCGCGACCTGGAGCAGGCCCAGGAGCACAAGCTGGCGATGATCTGCCGCAAGCTCGAACTCCAGCCCGGCGAGACGCTGCTGGACCTCGGCTGCGGCTGGGGCGGCCTCGCGCGCTACGCGGCCGAGCGGCACGGCGTGCAGGTGACGGGCGTGACGATCAGCAAGGAGCAACTGGCGCTGGCCGAGCGGCGCTGCGCCGGCCTGCCCGTGACGCTGCTGCTGCGCGACTACCGCTCGCTGGAAGGGCGCTTCGACAAGATCGCCTCGGTCGGCATGTTCGAGCACGTGGGCGGGAAGAACTACCCGATCTATTTCGACACCGCGCGCCGCCTGCTCGCGCCGGAGGGCCTCTTCCTGCTGCACAGCATCGGCGTGGACCGCCGCGCGCCCTATACCGACCCGTGGATCGAGCGCTACATCTTCCCCAACGGCAAGCTGCCCTCGCCAGCCGAACTGGCCGAGGCGCTGGAAGGCCGCTTCGTCGTCGAGGACTGGCACAACTTCGGCCCCGACTACGACCGCACGCTGATGTGCTGGGCCGAACGCTTCGAGGCCGCCTGGCCGCGCCTCGCCGCCCGCTACGACGAGGGCCTGCGGCGCATGTTCCGCTACTACCTGCTCAGCTGCGCGGGCTTCTTCCGCTCGCGCCAGGGGCAGCTCTGGCAGCTGGTGCTGAGCCGGCCGGAGCGGCGCGGGAGCTACCGCTCGTTCAGGCCGTCGTGAAATCCGGCCGGACAATGCCGGCCCCATGACATCCCTCCAACAACGCTGGGCGCGCGTGCCGGAAGGCTCGGCCGTCCTCTTCACGGTGCAGGTCTTCGCCACCCTCGGGTTCGCGGTGCTGCAGTCCACCCTGGTGCTCTACGCCACCCGCCGCCTCGGCTTCGGCAGCGAGCAGGCGGCACTGATGATGGGCCTGTTCGGCGCCTTCAACTATGGGCTGCATCTGTTCGGCGGCTACCTCGGCGGCAGGTTCCTGAGCAACCGCAACCTCTTCGTCGGCGGCATGCTGCTGCAGGTGCTGGGCTGCGGCGCCATCGCCGGCGGCACGCTGGCCGGTCTCTACTGGGGCCTGGCGCTGTTCCTGACCGGCAGCGGCCTGAACGTGACCTGCCTGAACATGATGCTGACGCAGCGCTTCGCGCCCGAGGACGACCGCCGCGAGGCCGCCTTCCTGTGGAACTACGCGGGCATGAACGTCGGCTTCTTCATCGGCTTCACGGTGGCCGGCCACTACCAGTTGGCCAGCGCCTACGGCAGCATCTTCTGGTTCGCCACGCTGGGCAATGCCGGCGCCATCGCCGTGGCGCTGCTGTTCTGGCGCACGCTGGCGGACCGCGACACGCCGCTGTCACAGCGCCGCGGCGCCGATTTCTGGGGCCGCTTCGCGGTGGGCGCGGCCGTGCTCGTCGGCCTGGTGCCGCTGCTGGCCTGGCTGCTGCGGCACCCGGGCGACACGGCCATCGGCATGAAGGCCTTGTGCGGCGCGGTCGGCGTGGCACTGCTGGTGATGACGCTGCGCCACCGCGTGCCCGACGAACGCCGCCGCATGACGGCCTACCTCGTGCTGACGCTGGGCTCGCTGGTGTTCTGGTCGCTCTACCAGATGGCGCCCAACGGCCTGCAGATGTATGCGGTGGGCAATGTCTGGATGAACGTCTGGGGCGCCCCCGTCGCGCCGCAGTGGGTGCAGAACATCAACACGGTGGTCATCGTCATCGGCGGCCCCTGGCTGGCGGCGCTGTTCGCGCGCTGGCGCTCACGCGGCTGGCCGGTGGACATCCCGATGCAGTTCTCGGCGTCCCTCGTGCTGATGGGCCTGGGCTTCCTGGCGCTGCCACTGGGCATCCAGCTCGCCGACCCGGCCACCGGCCGCGCGGACTTCTTCTGGCTGTTCCTCAGCTATGTGCTGCAAAGCGTCGGCGAACTGCTGATCTCACCGGTCGGCTACGCCATGATCGGCCGCCTCGCGCCCCGGCAGTACCAGGGCGTGATGATGGGCAGCTGGATGCTGGTGACCGGCCTGGCCTCGCTGTTCGCGGGCGACTTCTCCGGCGCGGTCGAGCAGCCGGTGGACGGCTCGGCGCTGGCGACGAATGCGGCCTATGCGGTGCTGTTCACGCAGTTGGCGGTGGGCAGCCTCGTCACCGGCGCGGCGATGTTCGCGTTGCGGCCGTGGCTGCGGCGCCTGATCGGCGGCTGAACAAGGGCGGGTATCCGCCCAAAAATTCACGCCACTTCAGGCTTTCGCCGCCGCCATTGCAGGCTCTAATGGCCCGCTCCCCGGCACCGCCCTCAACCCTTCGAGAACCCCAAGATGACCGCATCGCTGATGTTCAAGACCCTGGCGGCGGCTTCGGCCGCCGTTGTCATGTCCGGCTGCGCCAACCTCAAGCCGCAGCCCCTGCAGACGGCCGAACTGGTGGAGCAGGCCAAGGCCGTCGCCGCGCAGCGCAGCGCCGATGTCGAGCCGCTGCAAGGGCCGCTGACGCTGGAGGAGGCCATCGCGCGGGCCATCAAGTACAACCCCGATCGCCAGGTGCGCCGGCTGGAGGAGGCGATGGCCTACGGCGCGCTCGACCTCGCCAGCTACGACATGCTGCCCAAGCTCGTCGCCAGCGCCGGCTACCGCGACCGCAGCAACGACCTGCTGACCAATCTGCGCCCCGGCCCCGACTCCCCCATCGTGCCCGGCACCACCATCTCCACCGAACGCCAGGCCACCACCACCGACCTCAGCTTCACCTGGAGCCTGCTGGACTTCGGCCAGAGCTACTACGCCGCGCGCCAGGGCGGCGACCGCGCCCTCATCGCCGGCGAGCGCCGCCGCAAGGCGCTGCACAACCTCGTGCAGGACGTGCGCACCGCCTACTGGCGCGTCGTCGCGGCCGAGAAGCTGGGCGGCGCCATCCGCAGCGCCATGCAGGAAGCCCAGGCCGCGCTGAAGGACTCCGAGGCCACCGCCGCCTCGGCCCTGCGCTCGCCGCTGGAGCCGCTGCGCTTCCAGCGCCAGTTGCTGGAAAACATGCGCCTGCTCGAACTGATGGAGCAGGAACTCTCCTCCGCCCGCATCGACCTCGCCACGCTGGTGGGCCTGCCCGCCAGCAGCAGCTTCGCCGTCGTCGAACCGCCCGCCGCGCTGCAAGCCCGCTGGCTCGACCTGAACCCGGCCGACCTCGAACTGCAGGCCATCGTCAACAACCCCGACCTGCGCGAAAGCCTCTACAACGCCCGCATCGCCCGCGACGAAGCCCGCAAGGCCCTGCTGAAGATGTTCCCCGGCATCTCCTTCAGCTACGGCGCCAAGGGCACCAGCGACGAATACGTCGTCAACCGCCACTGGAACGAAGCCGGCGCGCAACTCTCCTTCAACCTGCTCGGCCTGTTCAGCATGCCCGTGCAGAAACGCCTGGCCGAAGACGGCATCGCGCTGGCGCAGCAGCGCCAGGTCGCCGCGCAGATGGCCACCATCTCGCAGGTACACGTCGCACGCCTCCAGTACGCCAACGCGCTCAAGCAGTACGAGCGCGCCAACCAGATCGCCCAGGTGGACGGCCGCATGGCGGAAGTCATCACCGCGCGCGCCAAGGCCGAGGCCCAGTCGCGCCAGGAGAACGTCGCCCAGCAGACCGCCAGCATCCTCTCCGCGCTGCGCCGCTACCAGGCGCTCTCCAACGCGCAGGCCGCCGCCTCGCGCATGCAGGCCACGCTGGGGCTCGAACCCCTGGCCGGCGACGCCCCCGCCCGCCCGCTGGGCGAGCTGGTGCAGGCCGTGCGCCAGAGCCTGCACCGCTGGGACGCCGCCGAGTTGCCCGCGCTACCGGCCGGCGCGGCCTGGCAATGAGGGCCCTCGCGCTGCTCGCCGTTGCGGCCTGGGCAGCGGCCCAGACCGCCGCGGCCCAACCCAGGCCGGCCGATGCCGCCCCCGGCCTGCTCGACGCCCGCGAAGTGCGCGGCCAGTTCAGCCCGCGCCGCTACACCACGCTGGCCGCCGAAATCCCCGCCAAGATCATCGCCATCCAGCCCCAGGAAGGCGGCGCCTTCAAGCAGGGGCAGGCGCTGGTGCGCTTCGACTGCGCCCTGCAGCAAAGCCAGTGGGACAGGGCCCGCGCCACCCTCAGCGCCGCCCGCGTCACGCTGGACGCCAACCGCGAAATGATCCAGCACGCCGCCATCGGCAAGGTCGAACTGCAAGTCTCCGAGGCCGAAGTCCAGAAGGCCGACGCCGAGGCCCGCGCCGCCGAAACCGTGATGCACAAATGCCAGGTCATCGCGCCCTTCAGCGGCCGCGTCGCCGAGCAGAAGGCCCGCGAGCAGCAATACGTGCAGGCCGGCCAGCCGCTGCTCGAAATCATCGACGACAGCGCGCTGGAGCTCGAATTCATCGCCCCGTCCAGCTGGCTGCCCCGTCTGCGCGGCAAAAGCGCCGTGCAGGTGCGCGTGGATGAAATCGGCCGCAGCTACACCGCCCGCGTGTCGCGCCTCGGCGCGCGGGTCGATCCCGTCAGCCAGTCCATCAAGGTCACCGCCGTCATCGATGGCCGGCCGCCCGAACTGATGGCCGGCATGAGCGGCCGCATCTCGCTGGCCCAGTAACCCCCTCCCGAACCCGAGCCCGCCATGAACAAGTTCTACCGCAGCATCTGGAACGACGTGACGCAGACCTTCGTCGCCGTGGCCGAGGGTGTGCGCGCCAGGGGCAAGCGCTCGTCGTCGGGCATCGAGCCGGGGGCAACGCCCGCCGCCCAGGCCCAGGCGCGCCCGATGGCCCTGGAGCAGCGCTTCATGTTCGATGCCGCCGGGGCCTCGACGCTCGCCGAGGCCCGGCATGCCGGGCCCGATGCACACGACGCGCACGCCGCCGAGCCCGCCCAGGCCAGTGCCGCGCTGCTGGAACGCCTGGCCGAACTCGCGCCCCAGGCCCTGCAAGCCCGCGCCCCCACCGAGGTACGCGCGCTCGACCCCGCCCTCAACGGCGGACGCAGGGAAGCGGCCTTCATCGACACCGGCGTGGCCGGTTACCAGACGCTGATCGACGGCATCCGCCCCGGCGTGGAAGTGCTGCTGCTGGACGCTGGCGAGGGCGGCCTGGCGCAGATCGCGCAATGGGCCAGCACGCACGCCGGCTACGACGCCATCCACCTGTTGAGCCACGGCAGCGAAGGCGTGCTCCACCTCGGCCGCGACACCTTGACCGCCGACAGCCTCGACCAGGCCGACGTGCAGGCCGAACTGCAGGCGCTGGGCCAGGCGCTGACGGCCGACGGCGACCTGCTGATCTACGGCTGCGACTTCGCCCAGGGTGCCGGCGGCCAGGCCCTGCTGGCCAGCCTGGCCGCGCAGACGAGCGCCGACGTGGCCGCCTCCACCGACGCCACCGGCGCGGCGGCGCGCGGCGGCAACTGGGTGCTGGAGCGCCAGGTGGGCCAGATCGACGTTGCCCCGCTGGACATCTCGGCCTTCACGGGCGACCTGGCCTACAGCCAGGTCACGTTCGATTTCAGTTCCTACGACCTCAACTACACCAATCACGTCAGGCAGAACAAGAACGGCTTCGTGCTCGACGGCACCATCCTCAACGCCAGCAACAGCGTGACCGGCCCGACGGTCACTGGCGGGCGCTTCACGGACACCACCAATTCGGGCAAGACGATGCGGTTCACGTTCAGCACGTCGGCCGTGGTCTCCAAACTCACGGTCGGCTACACCGCCAACTCCGGCATGCCTGGCGACCTCACGGTCAAAGGCTATGTAGGCGGGACGCTGACCTACACCACCACCATCAGCAGCCCCAACGCGAACCAGGACTACACCCTCGACCTGGCCGCGCTGGGCTGGTCCACCGCGCTGACGAAGATCGAGGTGGCCAACACCGGCGCCGGCTCGATGACGTTCTACGCCGACGACATCGTCGCCACGCCGATCAACCCCGCGCCGACCGATCTCCAACTCTCCTCGACAAATGCGCCCGCCGGCATCGCGGGCGCGCGAATCGCCAACATCCGCGCCAACGACAGCACCGGCCTGCTCAGCGGCAGCCTGCCGGCCAACGCCAACTACAGCTACGCCACCGAAACCTCGGAAACCTTCTCCATCGTCGCCGACCCCGGCGGCCTGTTCGCCATCAGCGGCAACGTGCTGTCCCTGCAAGCCGGGAAGTCGCTGGCCAACGGGGACACGGCCAACGTCACGATCCGCGCCACCGACTCCGACGGCAGCACCTACGACAAGGCGTTCACGATCACGGGCACCAGCTACACCGCGCTGGCCGTGGCGCCCAACGGCGATGTCGCCGTGACCTACAACGGCACCTGGACGGGCGAGAGCTACAACGGCACGAACTGGACGGGAGGCAGCAGCTTCAGCGCCAACGACGTCGGCTTCTACGTGCTGGCCCCTGCGGCCTCGGGCGCCGATCTCTTCGACAACGACTACTGGGACAGCCTCAGCAACACCCTCGCCTACTACAACAACGGCGACATCCTGGGCAACGTGAGCTATGCCTCCGGCGCCGCGCCCGGGGTCGATACCTTCGCCATCCGCGGCCAGTATTACGTTGTCACCGTCGGCACGCCCGGCCCCACCGTCACCGACGCCAGGATCAGCATCACGTCCACGCCCACCGGCACGGGCAGTACCTACAAGGTCGGCGACACCGTCACCGCGCGCTGGGACAACTCGACCAGCGGCGACAACCAGGCCGGCATCACCGGCGTGACGGTGGACTTCAGCCAGTTCGGCGGCGGCAGCGCCGTCACGGCGACGAACGACGGCAGCGGCCACTGGACGGCCAGCTACACCCTGACGGCCGGCGGCATCGACGCGACCAACCGCAATGTGTCGGTGACGGCCAGCACGGCCTCGGGCAGCACGACCACGGCCGACTCCACCAACCTGACGGTGGACAACCAGGCACCGACGGTGACGAACGCCCAGATCAGCATCAGCAGCGGCTCCGGCACGGGCGGCGCGTTCAAGATCGGCGACACCGTCACCGCGACCTGGAACAACTCGGCCGGCGGCGACAACAACAGCGACACGATCAGCAGCGTGGCGGTGGACTTCAGCCAGTTCGGCGGCGGCAGCGCCGTCGCCGCCAGCAACACGGGCGGCGTCTGGACGGCCACCTACGTCGTCACGGCCGGCAACATCGACACGACCAACCGCAATGTGTCGGTGACGGCGACCGACAACGCCGGCAACACGACGACCACGGCCGACGCCACCAATGCCACGGTGGACAACATCGCACCGACGGTGACGGACGCCCAGATCAGCATCAGTGGCGGCTCCGGCCCGAGCGGCGCCTTCGTCCCCGGTGACATCGTCACCGCCACCTGGAACAACACCGCCGGCGGCGACAACAACAGCGACACGATCAGCAGCGTGACGGTGGACTTCAGCCAGTTCGGCGGCGGCAGCGCCGTCGCCGCCAGCAACACGGGCGGTGTCTGGACGGCCACCTACGTCGTCACGGCCGGCAGCATCGACGCGAGCAACCGCAATGTGTCGGTGACGGTGACCGACAACGCCGGCAACACGACGACCACGGCCGACTCCAGCAATGCCACCGTCCACACCACGCCGCCGACGACCACGGTGAGCAGCGTCGCGCTGTCCGCCGATACCGGCGCGAGCAGCAGCGACTTCATCACCAACACGGCCGCACAGACGATTTCCGGCACGCTGTCCGCCAATCTGGTGGCGGGCGAGGCGGTCTACGTGTCGCTGGACAACGGCACCACCTGGACGGCCGCCACCACCTCGGTGGGCAGCAACGCCTGGTCGCTGGCCGGCATGACGCTCTCCGGCAGCAACACGCTGAAGGCGCGGGTGAGCAACGCCGCCGGCAACGGCGCGACCTACAGCCAGGCCTATGCGCTGGACACCACCGCGCCCACCACGCCCTCGACGCCCAACCTGACGGCAGGCACCGACTCCGGCAGCAGCAGCAGCGACGACATCACCGCCACCGTCACGCCCGTCTTCACCGGCACGGCCGAGGTCAACAGCACGGTGACGCTGTACGACACCGACGGCACGACCGTGCTGGGCACCACCACGGCCATCGGCGGCAACTGGAGCATCACCAGCAGCACGCTGAGCGAGGGCAGCCACACGCTGACGGCGAAGGCGACGGACGTGGCGGGCAACGTCAGCGCGGCGTCGGCCGGGCTGGTCGTCACCATCGACACGGTCGGGCCCACCAGCCTGGCCCTGAGCACGACCTCCGCGCCCGACCTGGCGACCGGCGCGGGCGCCACCGTCGCCACGCTGAGCGCGACGGACGCCACCGCGGTCAGCTATGGCTTCGCCACCGGCAACGGCGTGATCGACGCCGACAACGCCAGCTTCACCATCAGCGGCAACGAACTGCGCAGCGTCGGCAGCCTGAGCGTCGGCAGCTACCACATCTACCTCAGCGCCACCGACGCGGCCGGCAACAGCAGCTACCAGTTCTTCACCTTCACGGTCACCGGCGGCCCGCAGGTGGCGAGCATCGTCCGTGCGGGCGGCGCGGCGGCGCTGACCAGCGCCGGCAGCGTCAGCTACGTCGTCAGCTTCAGCGAGGCGGTGACGGGCGTGGACGCCAGCGACTTCACGCTGACGACCAGCGGCAGCGCCAGCGGCACGATCAGCAGCGTGACGGGCAGCGGCGACACCTACACGGTGACGGTGGACAACGCGGCCGGCGACGGCATGCTGCGGCTGGACCTGAACGCCAGCGGCACCGGCATCGCCAACGGCATGAGCCAGCCCATCGTGGCGGGCTACACGGCGGGGCAGACCTACACCTTCGACCACACGCGGCCCACGGCCAGCATCGTCGTGGCGGACACGGCGCTGCGCATCGGCGAGACCTCGCTGGTGACCATCACCTTCAGCGAGGCGGTGACCGGCTTCACCAACGCCGACCTGACCATCGCCAACGGCACGCTGAGCGCCATCTCCAGCAGCGACGGCGGCATCACCTGGACGGCCACGCTGGCGCCAACGGCCAACCTCCAGGACGCGACCAACGTCATCACGCTGGACAACACCGGCGTGGCCGACGCGGCGGGCAATGCCGGCAGCGGCACGACGGACTCGAACAACTACGCCATCGACACACAGCGCCCCACGGCCGCCCTCTCGCTGGCCAGCACCAGCCTGAACGCCGGCCAGAGCACGACGGTGACCATCACCTTCAGCGAGGCGGTGACGGGCTTCACCCTCGCCGACATGACGGCTCAGAACGGCACGCTGAGCAACCTCAGCAGCAGCGACGGCGGCGTGACCTGGACGGCCACCCTCACGCCCACGGCCGGCCTGGAGCACACGGGCAACGTCATCACGCTGGACAACACCGGCGTGGCCGACGCGGCGGGCAATGCCGGCAGCGGCACGACGGATTCGCCGGCCTACGCCATCGACACCCTGGCCCCGACGGTCACCAGCGTGGCCGTGCCCGCCAACGGCACCTATGCCAGCGGGCAGGCGCTGAGCTTCACGGTCAACCTCAGCGAGGCCGTGGTGGTGGACATCACGGGCGGCACGCCGCGCATCGCCCTCGTGGTCGGCTCGACGGTGCGCCATGCCAGCTACGTCTCGGGCTCGGGCGGCACGGCCCTGGTGTTCAGCTATGTGACGCAGGCCGGCGACCTGGACGGCAACGGCATCACCGTGGGCGCGCTGGGCGCGAACGGCGGCACGCTGCGCGACCTGGCCGGCAACGACGTGACGCTGACGCTCAACAGCGTGGGCAGCACGGCCGCCGTGCTGGTGGACGCCATCGCGCCGGCCGTGACCGGCGTGGCCGTGCCGGCGGACGGCTATTACCGCAGCGGGCAGTCGCTGGACTTCACGGTCGGATTCAGCGAGGCCGTGACCGTGGACACCAGCGGCGGTACGCCGCGCCTCGCGCTGGCGGTGGGCACGGCGACGGTGTATGCCGACTACGTCTCCGGCAGCGGCACGACGGCACTGGTGTTCCGCCACGTCGTGCAGGCCGGCGAGGTGGACATCGACGGGCTTGCCATCGGCGCGCTGCAACTGCAGGGCGGCAGCCTTCAGGACGCGACCGGCAACGCCGCCGACACCACGCTGGCCGGCGTGGCCGCGACGGGCGGCGTGCGCATCGACGCGGTGGCCCCCGCCTCGATCAGCCTGAGCGCGACCAGCGCGATGGACGTGGACACGGGCCCCGGCGTGACGCTGGCGACGCTGACCGCGCAGGACGACACGGCGCTCACCTACGCGCTCGCCACCGGCAACGGCAGCAACGACAGCGGCAACGCGAGCTTCACGGTCAGCGGCACGTCGCTGCGCAGCGCGGGCGCGCTGGCGGGCGGCAGCTACCAGCTCTACCTCAGCGCCACCGACCAGGCCGGCAACGTCAGCCATCTCGCCCTGACCTTCACGATCGGGCACAACAGCGCGCCGGTCATCACGTCCGGCAGCACGGCCAGCGTGGCCGAGAACGTCGCCGCCGGCACCGTGGTCTATCAGGTCATCGCCAGCGACGCCGACGCCGGCCAGACGCTGCACTACAGCCTGAGCGGTGCCGACGCCGCGCTGCTGGCCATCGACGCCAGCACCGGCACGGTGACGATCAAGGCCTCGCCCGACCACGAGGCCAGGAGCAGCTACCACTTCGACGTGACCGCCACCGACGACGGCCCCGGCGCGTTGAGCGACACCCGCAGCGTGACGCTGGCCATCACCGACGTGGACGAGCCCGCCACCGGCGCACTGCTCATCCAGGGCACGGCCCGCGAAGGCGAGGTGCTGAGCCTCGCCGACACCCTCGCCGACCCCGACGGCATCGTCGGCAAGACCTACCAGTGGTTCGCCGACGGCGTGGCCATCTCCGGCGCGACGGGCACGAGCCTGACGCTGGACGAGGCGCTGATCGGCAAGGCCATCGCTGTCGAGGCCCACTACACGGACAACGCCAACCGCGACGCCACCGTCACCAGCGCGGCGACCGCCGCCGTCGTGGGCGACAGCGCGCCGGTCATCACGTCCGGCAGCACGGCCAGCGTGGCCGAGAACGTCGCCGCCGGCACCGTGGTCTATCAGGTCGTCGCCAGCGACGCCGACGCCGGCCAGACGCTGCACTACAGCCTGAGCGGCCCGGACGCCGCACTGCTGGCCATCGACGCCAGCACCGGCACGGTGACGATCAAGGCCGCGCCCGACCACGAGGCCAGGAGCAGCTACCACTTCGACGTGACCGCCACCGACGACGGCCCGCGCCACCTCAGCGCGACCCGCAGCGTGACGCTGACCATCACCGACGTGGACGAGCCCGCCACCGGCGCGCTGCTCATCCAGGGCACGGCCCGCGAAGGCGAGGTGCTGAGCCTCGCCGACACCCTCGCCGACCCCGACGGCATCGTCGGCAAGACCTACCAGTGGTTCGCCGACGGCGTGGCCATCTCCGGCGCGACGGGCACGAGCCTGACATTGACGCAGGCGCAGGTGGGCAAGGCCATCACGGTCGCGGCGCGCTACACCGACAACGCCAGCCGCGAGGCGACGGTCGCCAGCGCGGCCAGCGCGGTGGTGGCCAACGTCAACGACGCGCCCACGGGCACGGTCGGCATCGCGGGCACGGCCGAAGTCGGCCAGGTGCTGACCGCCGGCAACACGCTGGCCGACGCGGACGGCCTGGGCACGGTGCAGTACCAATGGCAATACCGCGACGCCAGCGGCCAATGGCACGACCTGGCGACGGGCGAGCGCTACACGGTGGACGGCGCGCACGCCGGCCAGGCGCTGCGCGTGCTGGCCCGCTACACCGACGGCCAGGGCACGGCGGAGACCGTGGCGAGCGACATGGTGGAGGTGGCCCTGCCCTTCGTACCGCCGCCGGCCCCGGTCCCGGCGCCCACGCCGGTGGTCGTGCCGGACATCCCCGCGCCTCCGCCGACGCTCGTCCCGGTCATCAGCGCCGAGGTGCCCGCCATCGTGCCCATTGCCCTGGGCACGCCGCTCACCCCAGGCTTCACGGTGCCGCCCTCGCCGCTCTTTGAAACGGCAGCGCCTGCCTTCAGGCCGGAGCCGCCCGCCATGCCGCTGCCGGACATCGGGCGCGGGGTGGTCGGCTACGGGTCGGGCAACGCCGGCGGCGTGGCAAGCCTGACGGCGACGGCGGCCAGCCACCATGTCGAACTGCCCGCGTCCGGCGGTGCCAGCTATACGCTGCCGGCCGACAGCTTCATCGAGACCGATCCGAACAGCCCGGTGACCCTGACGGCCCGGCTGGCCGACGGCCGCCCGCTGCCCGCCTACGTGAGCTTCGATCCGACGACCGGCACCCTGGAGTTCGCCGAGAACAGCGGCGGCTCGCGGCCGGATGAACTGGTGGTCGTCGTGATCGCGCGCGACGCCCATGGGCGCGAAGCGCGGACGAGCATGGTCGTGAAGTTCCGCGACACGCAGAAGGACACCGGCAAGGCGGCTCCGGCCGAACGGCCCGGCAAGCCGGCGCTGTCCGCCCAGTTGCGCGCCCTCGACCGCCCGGCCGACCTGCTGGCCCGGCTGGCGGCGCTGGGTTCGGGCGCTGAGGCGCGGCCGCGCGCATGACGGGACCGGCGCAGGCGCAACAGCCGCCGACGCCACCGGCGCCGCTGCTGGCGCTGATCGGCCTCGGCCAGCAGGCGCGCGCGGCCGGCAGCGTCAGCGAGCTGGGCTTCCTGCTGGTCAACGACTCGCGGGTGCTGTCGCCCTACCGCCAGGCGCTGCTCTGGGCGGCCGACCGGGGCCTGAGCCACCTCTCCGGCGTCATCGCGCCGGAGCCGAACAGCCCGTTCGCGCTCTGGGCACGGCGGCTCTGCGAACACCTGTCGGCCCAACCCGACCTGGCGCTGCGCACGCTGGGGGCGGCCGACCTCCCGCCCCACTTGCAGGACGGCTGGCGGCAGTGGATGCCGCAGCAGGGCTGGTGGCTGCCGTTGAACTTCGGCAGCGCCGCCGCCGGGCTGCTGGTGGCGGACGATGCGCTGGACGACGCGCGGCTGCCGCTCTGGCAGGAGTGGTGCGCCGTCTGGTCGCTCGCCGCCGACCGGCTGGCGCAGCGCGAACGGCAGGGCTGGTCGGGCCTGCTGCGGCGCTGGGCCGCGCGCCAGCCGGCCGGGGCCGCCGACGGCGCCGGCGTGCGGCGCTGGTGGCAGCGGCGCGGGCTCTGGGCCGCTGCCGCACTGGCCGCCGCCGGCGCGCTGCCGGTGCCGCTGACGGTGGTCGGCCAGGGCGAACTGGTGCCGCGCGAGCCGGTGATCGTGCGTGCGCCGCTGGAGGGCGTCATCCACGAATTCCACGTCGCGCCCAACCAGCAGGTGGCGGCCGGCGCGCCGCTGTTCAGCTATGACGACGCCGCGCTGCAAAGCCGCCTGCAAGTGGCGCGGCAGGGGCTGGCCGCCGCGCAGGCCGAATACCGGCAGGCGGCGCAGTCGGCGCTGACGGACGCTCGCGCCAAGTTCCAGCTGGCCGGGCTGGTGGGCCGCGTGCAGGAGAAGCAGGCCGAGGTGGCCTACCTCGCCGAGCAGGCCGGGCGCGGCACGGTGACCGCGCCGCAGGCGGGCATCGCGCTGTTCGACAGCGTGGCGGAATGGATCGGCAAGCCGGTGCAGACGGGCGAGCGCGTGGTGCGGCTGGCCGACCCGGCGGACGTGGAACTGGAGATCTGGGTGAGCCTGGCCGACGCCGTGCCGCTGCACGCGGGCGATGCGGCGCGGCTGTTCCTGACGGCCAACCCGCTGGAGACGCTGCACGCGCGGCTGCGCTGGCTGGGCTACGAGGCGCAGCCGCGCCCCGACGGCAGCTTCGCCTACCGGCTGCGCGCCACGCTGGACGACAAGCCCGCCGATGCCGGGGCGCCGCTGCGGGTCGGCGCCAAGGGCACGGTGCGCCTGTCGGCCGGCCGGGTGCCGCTGGTCTACTGGCTGCTGCGCAAGCCGCTGGCGGTGGTGCGCGGCTACCTTCTCATCTGAACTGACATGCCCCCCGAAGCCGTCCTGCCCCCGCTGCGGCAGGAACTGGAACTGATCGCCGGCCCGACCGGGGCCAATGGCAGCCCGGGCTGGCTGCTGCACGACCCGGTGCGCAACCAGTATTTCCAGATCGACTGGGTCAGCGTCGAGCTGCTGCGCGCCTGGGGCCCCATGCCGCCGCAGGCGCTGCTGGCCGCATTGCAGGCGCAGGGCCGCGTCGCGGCGGGCACGGCGGACTTGGACGCGCTGCTGCAGTTCCTCTCCCACCACCAGTTGCTGCAGCCCGCGCCGGGCCTGGCCGCGCAATGGGCGCAGAGCCGCCGGCGCATGGCCGGCCACTGGTGGGCGTGGCTGCTGCACAACTACCTGTTCTTCCGCATCCCGCTGCTGCGGCCCGACGCCTTCCTCGGCCGCGCACTGCCCGCCGTGCGGCCGCTGTTCACGCGCGGCTTCGCGGTGCTGACCGTGCTGGCCGGCCTCTGGGGCCTGGTCGGCGTCAGCCGCGAGTGGGACCGCTACGCCCGCACGCTGGTGGACTTCTTCAGCTGGCAGGGCGTGCTGGCCTATGCGCTGACGCTGGCCGTGGTGAAGGTGCTGCACGAGTTCGGCCACGCCTTCACGGCCAAGCGCTACGGCTGCCAGGTGCCGACGATGGGGCTGGCCTTCCTGGTGCTGTGGCCGGTGCTCTACACCGACACCAACGACGTCTGGCGGCTCCCGGGCCGCCGCCAGCGCCTGGCCGTCTCGTCCGCCGGCATCGTCACCGAGGGGCTGCTGGCCGTGTGGGCGACCTTCTTCTGGCTGTTCGCGCCCGACGGCCATGCGCGCGACATGCTGTTCCTCGTGTCCTCGACGACCTGGGTCTCGACGCTGCTGATCAACGCCAGCCCCTTCATGCGCTTCGACGGCTATTTCATCGTGATGGACGCGCTGGGCTTCCCCAACCTGCACGCCCGCGCCTTCGCGCTGGCGCGCTGGCAACTGCGCCGCCGCGTGCTGGGGCTGGCCGACGCGCCGCCCGAAACCTTCGCCCCGCGCCAGCGGGCGCTGCTGATCGCTTTCGCCTGGGCCACCTGGGCCTACCGCCTGTTCCTGTTCCTCGGCATCGCCGTGCTGGTCTACCACTTCTTCGTCAAGCTGGTGGGCATCTTCCTGTTCCTCGTGGAGATCGTATGGTTCGTCGCAAAACCGCTGGCCTCGGAGCTCGCCGTGTGGCGTGAACGCTGGGGTGAACTGCCCCCGGCGCGGCGCGGCGGGCTGGCGCTCGCGGGCATCGGGCTGCTGGCCGCGCTGCTCTGGCTGCCCGTGCCGGGGCGCGTCGTCGCCTCCGCCGTGCTGATGCCCGCGCAGTGGCACGGCCTGTACGCGCCGGGCCGGGGCTCCGGCAACAGCCTGGGCGCGCGCCTGAGCCGCGCCGCGCCCGAGGCGGCGGTGCGCGGCGGCGCGCCGCTGTTCGAATTCACCGCGCCGCAGTTGGAATCGCAGCAGCTGGCCAACGAGGCGCGGCAGGCGGCGGCGCAATGGCAGTCCGACGTCGCCGCGATGAGCCCGGACACGCGCGCCCAGTGGGACGCGCTGGCGGCGCAGAGCGGCGTCGCCAGCGCCGAGGGCCAGGCCATCCGCAGCGACCTGGGCGACTACCGGCTCACCGCGCCCTTCGACGGCCGGCTGCAACGCCTCGACCCCGATCTGCGGCCCGGGCAATGGCTGCCGCCGGGCGAGCCGCTGGGTCGGGTGGTGGGCGCGACGGGCGGCCTGCGCGTGCTGGCCTATGTGCAGGACGTGGAACTGCAACGCCTGCGCCGCGGCCAGCATGCCCGCTTCGTGGCCGACAGCGGCACGGGGCCGGGGCTGGATCTCGTCATCGACAAGATCCACACCGACCGCGCGCAGACGCTGACCGAGCCCGAACTGGCCGCGCCGGCTGGCGGCAGCGTGCCGGTGCGCGAGCAGCACGGCCAGCTGTTCCCTGAAGGGGCCTTCTACCGCGTGGAACTGCTGGCGCGCGACGCGGCACCGGGCGAGCAGCCCTGGCAGCAGTTCCGCTGGCGCGGCCACGTCTACATGGCCGCCGAGCCGGAACCCCTGCTGGCCCCGGCGCTGCGCAGCGCCGCGTCGGTGCTGGTGCGGGAGTTCGGGTTTTAGGCGCTCACCCGCACTGCCCGACGTAGCCGCAGGCGGTGCAGAAGTCGCAGCCGTCCTTGTGGATCATCGTCGCGTTGCCGCACTCCGGGCAGGGCTTGCCGGCCTGGACTTGCAATGCGCCGGCCGGCGCGCCGAGCTTGGGGGCCGGGGTCTGCAGCAGGCCCATGTCGGCCAGCGGCTGGCCGGCCTCGTCGAGGATGCCGAGCATCGCGTAGCGGTGGATGACGAGACGCGCGACGTAGGCCACCGTGGACGGCCAGACCTGCTGGCGGCGCTCGCCGCTCAGCGACGGCACCGGCGCCATGAAATGCCCCAGCGGCTCGCCGACGTTGAGCAGCTTGCGCAGCTTCATCGCGATCCAGCCCGGGTCCATGACGCGCATGTCCAGCGACAGCAGGCGCGCCAGGCCGTCCAGCGCCTTCGGGTAGTTGCCCGAGAAGCCCATCGCGCAGGGGCGCGTGACCGTGCCGCCGTCCGAAGCCGGCAGCACCACCTCCTTCAGCGTCAGCGTGAACTGCTCGTTGGTCGCCGGGTTGTCCACGTCCACGGCCCAGGCCAGCGTGCCGGACGTGCCGGTGCGCGGCTCGTTGCGGCTGAACATGGCGTCCACCACGGGCGTGGCGCCGCCCTCGGCCAGCGCGCCGAGCTGCTCGCAGCGCCAGCGGATCACGGCCGCCGTCGCGGCGACGACGCCGGGGAACAGCCGCTTCTCGCCGCTCGGCGGCATCGGCATCTCGAAGGCGCGCTCCTCGGCCACGGTCGCCAGCGCGTCGAGCTTGAGGCGCAGCCAGGCGGCATCGTTGGTGCGCAGGTCGGTGGACAGGGTCTTGGCCAGCGCCGCCAGGCCGCGCGGCTGCTCGGCGCCGTTGACCCAGACCTCGAAGGGCAGGTTGCGGCCGAACAGGCCGCCGTCCGGGCCGTCCAGCGGCAGCTCGCCGATGAAGAGCGCGAAGTCGCCGTGCGGGTGCTGGATCAGATAGCTCCAGGCCGGGTTGCCGCCGGGCATCTCGGGCCGGCTGGGCCAGCGCAGCGACGCGACGACGGCCTGCGGCAGGCGCTCGACCTTGAGACGTTGGTTGGCGCCGTCCACCTCGGCGCGCAGCGGCTCGGGTTGCTTGACCTCGGGCGTGACCGACAGCACCGAGCCCAGCACGCTGTTGGGCCGGTAGGTGGCGAGGCCCTTCAGCTTGGACTGCCAGGCCTGCACGTACAGGTCCTGGAAGTCTTCATACGGGTAGTCGGCCGGCACGTTGACGGTCTTGCTGATCGACGTGTCGATATGGGGCGCGACGGCCGCGACCATCGCCGCGTGGTCGGCCGCGCTCAACTCCAGCGCGGTGACGAAGGCCTCGCCCAAGGGCGCGTCGCTGCCGAAGAGATGTCTATACAGGCGCCAGGCATGGTCCTCGACCTGATACTCCTTGAAGCCGCCGCCCTCGCTCTGCGGCAGCCGCTTCTTGCGCGTGTAGGTCCACGAGAACGCCGGCTCGATGCCGTTGCTCGCGTTGTCGGCAAAGGCCAGGCTGATCGTGCCGGTGGGTGCGATGGACAGCAGGTGCGAGTTGCGCAGGCCCTGGGCGCGGATCTTGTCCTTCAGCCCCTGCGGCAGGCGCGACGCGAAGCTGCCGCCTGACAGATACAGGTCGGCATTGAACAGCGGGAAGCTGCCGCGCTCGGCGGCGAGGTCGCTGGACGCCGCATAGGCCGCGTCGCGCATGACCTCGCTGATGCGGCCGGCCATGTCGCGGGCGGCCTGCGTGTCGTAGCGCAGGTTGAGCATGACGAGGGCGTCGCCCAGGCCCGTGAAGCCCAGGCCCACGCGGCGCTTGTTGGCGGCTTCCTGGGCCTGCGCGGGCAGCGGCCAGGGCGTCACGTCGAGCACGTTGTCCAGCATGCGCGTGGCGACGGCGACGACCTCGGCAAAGTCGGCCTCGTCGAACACCGGCTTGGGCGAGAAGGGGTCGCGCACGAAGCGCGTCAGGTCGATGGAGCCGAGGCAGCAGCAGCCGTAGGGCGGCAGCGGCTGTTCGGCGCACGGGTTGGTCGCCGCAATGGTCTCGCAGTAGTGCAGATTGTTGTCGGCGTTGATGCGGTCCAGGAACAGCACGCCCGGCTCGGCATGGTCGTAGGTGGAGCGCATCACCTGGTCCCACAGCTCGCGGGCGCGGACCTTGCGGTAGACCCACTGCCCGTCGCCGCGCTGGTAGGCGCCGGCCTCGATCTGCTCGGCGCTGGGCCGCGCCTTGTGCGCCAGCTCGACCATGCCGTCCGCCTGCACGGCCGCCATGAAGGCGTCTGTCACGCCGATGGAGATGTTGAAGTTGCGCAGGTCGCCCTCGTCCTTGGCGTGGATGAAGGCCTCGATGTCCGGGTGGTCGCAGCGCAGCACGCCCATCTGCGCGCCGCGCCGGCTGCCGGCGCTCTCGACGGTCTCGCAACTGCGGTCGAAGACGCGCATATAGCTGATCGGGCCCGAGGCATGGCTGCGCATCGAGCCCACCCAGGCGCCGGCCGGGCGGATGCGGCTGAAGTCGTAGCCGACGCCGCCGCCGCGGCGCATCGTCTCGGCGGCCTCGGTCAGCGCCGTGTAGATGCCGGGCACGCCGTCCTCGGCCGTGGCGATGGAGTCGCCCACCGGCTGCACGAAGCAGTTGATGAGGGTGGCCGACAGCTCGGTACCGGCGGCGGACATGATGCGGCCGGCCGGCACGAAGCCGCGCTGCTGCGCGTCGAGGAAGGCGGCCGTCCAGCGCGCCCGGTCGGCGGGCGGCTCGGCCTGGGCCAGCGCGCGGGCGACGCGCTCGCGCAGTTCGTCGGGCGTCTGCTCGCCGCCCTTGGCGTACTTCTCGATCAGGACTTCGCTGGAAATGTCCTGCACGGGCAGATCGGTGGTGGTGCTCACGGTCGTCTCGGATACTGGATGAAACAACAGATTACGCCATTCCCGCGCCGACGGCCTTGACCGGGCGCATCAGAAGGGGTTGATGCTCTTCTCGCGCCGGTAGTGGACGTAGCCGACGCTGGCCCCCGCGCGCAGGCCCACGCCCAGGCGGATGGGCGCCAGCGTGATGCCCTTGCGGCGCTGGTAGTTGATGCCGGCGCCGCCGATGTAGTAGAGGCTGCCGTCCACGCCGGGGAAGCGCTGGTAGATCGCGCTGGCCCTGGGCAGGCGGTAGACCAGCGTGAACACCTTGGACGCATTGCCGCCCACGTCGAAGCCCACGGACGGCCCCGCCCAGTAGACCTTGCGGGCGGCACCGCCGCCTTTCATCAGCAGTTCGCCCTCGCCATAGCGCAGGCCGACGGTGACGGCCGCACCGGCCTCCTCGCCGCGGATATAGGCATTGGGGCGCCCCTGTTCCTTGAAGGCCTTCTCGACGACCTTGGCCAGGCCCTCGGTGGTCTGGCCGAAGAAATCGACGGCGGCTTTCAGGATGGAATCCTCGTCGTAGGTGGCGTCCGGGTCGTCGGTCGCCAGTGCGGGCAGGGCCGGGGCGGTGGCCAGAGCGGCGAGGTAGTGCAGATGCCGGCGGCGGTCGATCATCGGGCTCTCCTTGGGCAGTGATCCTGGGCAGGCCCAGCATAAACAAAGCAACACGGAAGTCGCCCGCCCCTTGCCCTAGACTTGGTAACCATGTCCAACCCCGACCTGCAGCGGCTCTCGGCCGCCCTCGAATACGTCGATCTCGCCGCCGGCCTGTATCTGGCGGGCGGCGCCGACCAAGCCGCGCGCCTGCTGGCCGCCGCCGCCGAGCAGCAGCTCGGCGACCTCGTGCAGCTCATCGATGCGCCCAGCGCGACGGTGGACACGCGCGAGCTGCTGGCGCGCATCGCGCGGGCGCACCGGCCGGCCGTCGTCGCGCCCAGCCAGGCGCCCGAGCGCGACTGGGGCGGCGAGCCGGTCGAGACCGACGCCACGCGCGACGAGATCGCCGCCTATCTGCGCGCCGCCTGGTTCATGCTCGAAGCCATGGGCCTGGCCTCGCTGGCGCCCGAGCGGCTGCAGCAGGCGGTGGAGCACAGCACCGTCCTCGGCGGGGCCGACTCGCTCGAACCCTTCGTCTAGGCCCTCTGCCGGAGATCGTCATCAGCACCGAACGCCGCCAATTCGCCCGCGTCGCCTTCGCCTCGGGCGCCGAGCTGATCACCACGCAGGCGCACCGGCGCTGCCAGGTCGTGGACATCTCCCTCAAGGGCGTGCTGCTGCAGTTGCCCGGCGGCGAGGCCCCCCAGGCGGGCATGCCCTGCCTCGTCAGGCTGCCGCTGGGCGCCGGCGAGGCGGACGATCCGGTCATCGCCATGGCCGGCGAGCTGGCCCACGTCGAGGGCGACCATGCCGGCGTGCTCTGCCGCAGCATCGACCTCGAATCCATCACCCATCTGCGCCGCCTCATCGAGGTCAACCTCGGCGATGCGGCGGCCTCGGAGCGCGAACTCAAGGCGCTGATCGCCGCGGCCGGCGCCGCCTGAGCCCGCTTCGTCGCATGCCGCCGCGGCCGTGGCGGCGGCCCGCCGAGAATGGCACGGATGGAGCCCCTCCGCCCGCTGCAAGCCTTTCGCCGCATCTGCAATCTGCGCATGCTGGCGGGCGTCTACTACTTCTGCCTGCTCTACGCCGTCTCGCGCGCGCTGACCTGGTACGGCCAGGGCGACGGCGAACTGGACATCCTGCTGTTCGACCTGGTGCGCTTCACCCGCCAGTGCCTGTTGACCGGCCTGTCCCTGCTCCTCGCCGTGGCCGGGGCCGAGGCCCTGCTGGCCGGGCGGCGCTGGCCGCTGGCCGCCGTGCTGGCCGTGCAGGCCGGCGCCGTCGGCGGGGGCGCGGCGCTGGGCACCTGGCTGCGCTATACCGTCGCCACGCTGGACGACCCCGGCCTGCAGGCCAAGCCCGACTGGGTGGTGTCCACCATCGCGCTGTGGGCGCTGCTCGGCGGCATGGCCTATGCGCTGCTGCGCGTCAGCCGCGCCCAGCGCGCCGGCCGCGACGAGCTGGCGCGCCTGTTCCGCGAGCGCGAGGCGCTGAAGGCGCAGCAGACCGAGGCGCAGCTGTCGGCGCTGAACGCGCAGATCGAGCCCCACTTCCTGTTCAACACCCTGGCCAACGTCAAGCGCCTGTACGAGACGCGGCCCGAGCGCGGCCGCGACATGCTGGTGGCCCTGATCGCCTATCTGCGCGCCGCCCTGCCCGGCATGCGCCGGCACGAATCGACGCTGGCCGACGAGCTGGCTCTGGTGCGCCACTACCTCGCCATCCTGCAGATGCGCATGGGCGAGCGCCTGTCCTTCGGCATCAGCGCGCCCGAGGCGCTGCTGTCGGCGCGGCTGCCGACCCTGGTGCTGCCGACGCTGGTGGAGAACGCCATCAAGCACGGCCTGTCGCCGCTGCCCGAGGGCGGGCGCATCGAGATCAGCGCGCGGCCGGCGGCGGGCGGCGGCCTCACCGTCGAGGTGGCGGACGACGGCCAGGGCTTCGCCGGCGCCAGCGGCGGTGCGGGCGTGGGCCTGGCCAACACGCGCGCGCGGCTGGCGGCGCGCTTCGGCGACGCGGCGGCGCTGGAGCTGGAGGCCGCCCAGCCGCACGGCGTCATCGCCCGCGTGCGCCTGCCTGCGGAAGCGCTGTCGTGATCGGCCACGTCTGGCGCTCCTGGCGCTCGCTGCGCCCCCGCGAGGCCCTGGTCTTCGTCGTCGGCGCGCTGCTGTTCGGCGCCATCGACCTGACCTCGCTGCTGGAGCTGCGCGTCGGCGAGCAACTGCCCCAGGTGCTGGCACGCCACCTCAGCCTGCCCTTGCTGAGCTGCGCCGTGCTGCTGCTGTGCTGGCTGCCGGCCGAGCGCAGCAGCCCCGTCCACCCGCGGCGGCGGCTGCGCCTCGCGGCGGCGACGGCGCTCGGCTCGGCGCTGGCCATGGCCCTGACCTACCCGCTGGCCGCCGCCCTGCCCTGGCCCTCGCTGTGCGACATCTATGCGCAGATGCACGGCAAGCCGAGCTGCACGATGTACCGCCTGACGGCCGTCGTCGGCGACGCGCTGTGGATCTCCATGCCGGCGCTGATGATCGTCGGCGTGCTGGAGTTCCGCCGCCTGCGCCGCCGCCAGGCCCAGGCGGCGCAGGACCTGCTGCGCGAGCACGGCGCGCTGCGCCGCCACGCGCTGGCCGCGCGCCTCGCGGCCCTGCAGGCCCAGGTCGATCCGGCCCTGCTGTTCGACGCCCTGGTCGCCATCGAGCAGGCCTATGGCCGCCAGGACGCCGACGCCAGCGCGCGGCTGGAACGCCTGATCCGCCATCTGCGCGTGGCGCTGCCGCGATTGCGCGACGCCGGCACCACCCTCGGCAGCGAGGCCGAGCTGATCGCCAGCCACCTCGACCTGCTGCGCGACCTCGGCGGCAGCCCGCCCGCCTTCACCGCCGACCTCGGCCCCCACGCCGCCCTGCCGCTGCCGCCGATGCTGCTGCTGCCCCTGGTGCAGCGCGCGCTGCGCCTCGGCCACCAGGCGCGCTGCTGGCTGCGCGCCGGTGCGCGCATCACGCTGGGCTTCGACGAGCCCGGCCTGTGCCACGACGACGCCGACCTCGCCGCGCTGCGCGAACGCCTCGCCGTGCTGGGCGCGACCCTCACCTGCACCAGCGGCGACGGCGGCACCGAATTCACCCTGGAACTCCCCTCATGACCTCGCACGCCCCGACGGCCGTGATCGCCGAAGACGAAGCCGCGCTGCGCGGCGAGCTGGTCGAGCAGCTCGGCCGGCTCTGGCCCGAACTCGGCATCGTCGGCGAAGCCGCCGACGGCCTGGAAGCGCTGCGCCTGCTGGACCGGCACCAGCCCGACCTGCTCTTCCTCGACATCGAGATGCCCGGCGCCACCGGCATCGACGTGGCCCGCCAGGTCAACGGCCGCGCCCATGTCGTCTTCGTCAGCGCCTACGACCAGTACGCCATCGCCGCCTTCGACCAGGGCGCCGTGGACTATCTGCTCAAGCCCCTGGCCGGCGCGCGCCTGTTCACGGCCATCACGCGGCTGAAGGCCCGGCTCGGCCAGGCCCCGGCAGCGCTGGGCGGCGTGCTGGAGCAGCTCGCCGCCCGACCCGCCGCCTCGGCCACGCGCGCGCCGCTGCGCTGGATCAACGCCTCGGTGGGCCAGACCCTGCGCCTCATCACGGTGGACGAGGTGCTGTTCTTCCAGAGCGACAACAAATACACGCGGCTGGCGCTGAAGGACGGCGAAGCGCTGATCCGCAAGCCGCTCAAGGAACTCATCGACGAGCTGGACCCGCAGCAGTTCTGGCAGATCCACCGCTCCACCCTCGTCAACGTGAACGCCATCGCCAGCGTCAGCCGCGACTTCCGCGGCCGCATGCAGATCCGCCTCAAGCACGGCAGCGAGACCCTGCTGGTGGCGGAGAGCTGCGCCCATCTGTTCCGGCAAATGTGACGGCGCCGACACAATCTGCCCATCCGCCCGATACATCGCGGCGCTGCAATGCGGCCCTCGGAACCCGAAGGAGCACGCCATGCGACACGACCACGACCTGGGCCTGGCCCACGACCTGAACCGCCTGCACCAGCAGGCCCTGGCGCGCCGCAGCGCGCTGCGCTGGCTGCTGGGCGCGGGCGCCGGTGCGCTGGCCGGCAGCGGCGCGCTGGCACTGGCCGGCTGCGGCGGGGGCGGGGGCGGCAGCGAGGCGGGGGGCAGCAGCGCCACCTCGTCCGGCAGCGGCGGCTCGACCACCACCACCACGACCACGACGACCACCACCAGCGGCGGCTGCTCCGTCATCCCCAACGAGACCGAGGGCCCCTACCCCGGCGACGGCTCCAACAGCGCCAACGGCAGCATTGCCAACGCGCTGGCGCTGAGCGGCATCGTGCGCAGCGACATCCGCGCCAGCATCGCCGGCGCCACCGGCGTGGCCACCGGCGTGCCGCTGCAGCTCATCATCGAACTCGTGAACACCAATGCCGCCTGCGCCGACCTGTCCGGCTATGCCATCTACCTCTGGCATTGCGACGCGCTGGGCCGCTACTCCATGTATTCCAGCGGCGTGACGGCCGAGAACTATCTGCGCGGCGTGCAGGCCACCGGCAGCGACGGCCTCGCCACGTTCGAGACCGTCTACCCCGGTTGCTACGCCGGCCGCGTGCCTCACATCCACTTCGAGGTCTACCGCAGCACGACGACGGCCACCAACTGGAACAACAAGCTGCGCACCTCGCAGCTGTGCTTCCCGTCCGAGGTCAACAGCGCCGTCTACGCCACCAGCGGCTATGGCAACAGCGCCGCCAACGACCGGGCCATCAGCCTGGCGAGCGACGGCATCTTCAGCGACGGCTACAGCACCCAGATGGCCAGCGTCACCGGCTCGGTCGCCGCCGGCTACGTGGCGCGGCTGAAAGTGGGCATATCGGCATGAATGGACATTGCCTCGTCGTCGATGACGACGCCGCGATCCGTACCCACCTGACGGCCTATCTCCAGGGCTTCGGCTGGCAGGTCAGCGCGGCGGCGGACGGCGAGGCGATGCGCCAGGCACTCGCGGCGTGCCGGCCCGACGCCATCGTGCTCGACCTGATGCTGCCCGGCGAGGACGGCCTGGCCCTGCTGCGCTGGCTGCAGGCCCGCGGCGACGCGCCGCCGGTACTGATGCTGACCGCGCGCGGCGACACCGCCAGCCGCATCGTCGGCCTGGAACTGGGCGCCGACGACTACCTCGCCAAACCCTTCGAGCCGCGCGAACTGGTGGCGCGGCTGCAGGCCCTGCTGCGGCGGGTCCACAAGGGCCAGACCGCCGTGGACGACGACACGCGGCTGCTGCGCTTCGGCCGCTGGCGCTTCGACCGCCTGACGCGCCAATTGCTCAGCGCCGACGACGTGGGCATCGCGCTGTCCAGCGCCGAGTTCCGCCTGCTCGCGGCCTTCGTGCGCCGCCCGGGCCGCGTGCTCAGCCGTGACCAGCTCATCGAGCTGACCCGCGCGCCCGGCGTCGAGGTCAACGACCGCAGCATCGACCTCGCCGTCTCGCGGCTGCGCGCCAAGCTCGGCGACGCGGCGCGCGAGACCGGCCTGATCCGCACCGTGCGCGGCGAGGGCTATCTCTTCGACGCCGAGGTCACGCCATGCTGAGCCGCTTCCGACCGAAAGACTGGGACCGGCTCGGCCTGCGCCTGTTCGTGCTGATGTGGCTGGCCCTGGTGCTGAGCCATGGCGTGGCGTGGCTGCTGGTCACGCGCATCGGCGACGGCCCGCCGGGCGTCAGCCACGCCACGCCGCCGATGCCGGGCCAGGGTGCAGGCCCGCCGTCGATGCCGCCAGGCGGTTTCGGCCCCGGCCCGGGCCCCGGCCCCGAACCGAGGCCGCGCCCCGACGGCGCCGCCGCCCGCCTGCCGACCTTCCCGTCGCTGCCGCCCGCGCTGACGCTCAGCGGCAGCCTGATCGACTACGGCGTCCGCCTGCTCGTCATCGCGCTGGCCGCGTGGTGGGGCTCGCGCTGGCTGGCGCGGCCGGTCAGGCGGCTCGTGGCGGCGGCGCAGGAGCTCACGCCCGCGCTGGTGCAGGGCCGCCCGGCGCCCGCGCTGGCGCAGGACGAGGGCACGCGCGAGGTGCGCGAGGCGGCCGCCGTGTTCAACCGCATGGCGGCCGAGCTGAGCCGCCAGTTCGAGGAACGCGGCCTGATGATCGCGGCCATCTCGCACGACCTGCGCACGCCGCTGACGCGGCTGCGGCTGCGGCTGGAGACGGGCGAGGTCGAGGCCGGCGTGCGCGAGCGCTGCGTCGAGGACATCCGCGAGATGGGCCGCCTCGTCGAGAGCAGCATTGACCTCTTCCGCCCCGCCGACGCGCTGCCGCTGCAGCGCGTGGACCTCGCGGCGCTGGCGCAGTCGGCGGTGGACGACCTTGCCGAGGCCGGCGCGGCGGTCCGCTTCGAGGGCCCGGCGGCCGTCGTCCATGCCGACCCGGTGGCGCTGCGCCGCGTGCTGGACAACCTCGTCGGCAATGCGCTGCGCTATGCGGGCGGCGCGCGCGTGCGCGTGGACCTGTCGGCCGGCGTCACGCGGCTGCTGGTCGAGGACGACGGCCCCGGCATCCCCGAGGCCGAACTGGCGCGGGTGCTGCAGCCCTTCCGCCGCCTCGAAAGCTCCCGCAACCGCGCCACCGGCGGCAGCGGGCTGGGGCTCTACATCGCCCAGCAACTGGCGCGGCGGCAGGGCGCGGCGCTGTGCTTGAGCAACCGGCCGGAAGGCGGGCTGCGGGCCGAGGTGGTGTTCTAGGTCGGACGCCGTTGTCCCGGAGGGCCCACGCCATTGCGGGCCCCGCTGTGGTCGATGCAGATTGCATGCCAGCGCCGGGGCCCGCCAGGGCGGGCGCCTGGCGCCGGAATGGTGCGTTCGCGCCTCGCATCCTGGTGCGCCCCGCCCTCAACGTGGGCGCAGCAGATGGTCCGCGTCGATCAGGCGCAGCGCGACGGCGCCCAGCGTCTGGCCGCCGTCCATCGCCAACTGGCGCAGGCGCTGGAAGGCGGCTTCCTCGTCCAGGCCCTGCTCGCGCATCAGGATGCCGCGCGCTCGCTCGACGAGCTTGCGCTCGGCGAGCTGGGTCCGGGCCTGGCGCAGCTCGCGCCGCAGGCCCTCGTCGTGCTCGAAGCGGGTCAGCGCCAGTTCCAGCAGCGCACCCAGGCGCTGCGGCGGCAGGCCGGCGAGCTGCAGCGTGCCGATGCCGGCGGCCAGCGCGTCGCGCATCTGCGCAGATGCCATCTGCTCAGCGGCCAGCAGCACCGCGCACGGCTGGCGCGCCAGGGCCTCGCCCAACTGCGCCAGCAACGCGGAAGTGGGCTGCTCGCAATCGACCAGCAGCAGCTCCGGCGCCAGCCGCTCCAGCGCCGCCGGCAGCGCCGCGGGCTGGGCCACGAGGTCGATGACATCGACGAGATGGCAGCGCAGCCGGATCAGCTCCAGGCGGATGACGGGGCTGCGGCGCTGGCCGGCGTCGGCCAGCAGCACGCGCAGGCCGGGCAGACTGGGAAGGGCGGGCGGGGGCGTGTTCATGCCCCGGGCCGCGCAAATAGCGTGCCGCCCGGGCGCCTAGCCGAGGATCAGCTGCGGTGACCCCTGCAAGGCCTGGATCAGCGCTTCCAGCGCCTGCAGCAGCCGCTCGCTGCCCTGGTGCATGCGCTGTACCGCGTCGCCCTGCTCGACGCGCAGGCCGCGCAGCAGCAGCAGCCAGGCCTCGTCCACCGCCGCGAAGGCCGGTTGCAGGGCCGGGCCGGCCAGCGGCGCGGCGCGCACGGCGTCGTAGGCCTTGACGAATTCGTCCAGGCCCGCCGCCAGGCCGCTCAGGTCATGGCCGGGCAGCAGTTGCGCGAGCAGGCCCTCCTTGGCCAGGCGCTGGCTCAGCAGGCGCAGCCGCGTGGCCTGGGCGAGCAGCCCGACGGGGCGCTGGCCGGCGCGCTCGCCGAGGCGCTCCACGAGCGCCTCGCTGCTGTCCAGCAGGCGCTGGGCGGCGCGGTCGCTGCGGGCGAGGTCGGGCGTGCGGCTGGCCAGGGCCGCGTCCAGCTCGCGCCAGGCGAAGGAGACGGCGGCCTGCTCCTCGGCCAGCTCCCGGCGCAGCAGCTCGCCGAGGCGGGCCAGGTTGGCGGCGACGCGCGCGGCCGAGGCGTCCAGCAGTGCCTGCGCCTCGCGGCGCTCCGGCGGCGCGAGGCGCGGCCACTGGCGCAGTGCCTGCAGCTTGACGAGGCGCTGGCTCAGCATGCGCTGGGCGCCGGCGCGCTCCAGCGCCTCGGCCAGCTCGCTGGTGTGGACGACGCCGCGCGCCACCTCGGGCAGCCGGGCCTGCGTCTGCATCGCGGTATTGCGCAGCAGCGCGAAGGCGGCAGCCTCGTCGATGCCGCGGGCCTGCATCAGCAGCCCCTTGGCGCGCTCGGTCCATTTCCGTTCGTCCAGCCTGGCCTGCGCCGCGCGTTCGCGCGCGCCCTGCAAGGCGGCCAGGTCGCGGGCCCAGAGCAGGGCCTCGGCCAGCGCGGCGGCGTCCACGTCGGCCGGCAGCCATTGCACGACGCCGCGCGCCAGCAGGCCCTGGCGCTCGGCCGCCCCGGGCGGCGGCGCGAGCAGCACCACGGGCGGGCCGAACGCCCGCCCCGGGTGCGCGTGCCGCGCCAAGGCGGTGTGGTCCACGCAGCAGAGCAGGCCCAGCACGGCAGCGTCGGACGCATCGGGCGAGGCGTCGAGGTCGGCCACGGCGCGCAGCGGCCAGCCCAGCGCTCGCAGCGCGTCGGCCTGGGGCGGCAGGTCGGGGCTGCAGAGCAGCAGCGGCAGGGCGGTGGGATCGGGTTCGGTCATGGCGAGGCAGGTCAAGAAGCAGGCCGGCACGGATCGATGGGCAAGGGGTCGGCGGGCATGGGGCTTGCAAGTATCGGCACAGTCCTGCCGTTCGGAACCGCTGAATGCTGTACCCCGTCTGTCTCGTCGGCGCCGGCCCCGGCGACCCGGAGCTGCTGACCGTCCGCGCCCTGAAGCGCATCGAGGCCGCCGACGTCGTGCTGGCCGACGACCTCATCGACCCGCGCGTGCTCGCCCTCGTCCGCGGCCGGCTGCTGCGCGTCGGCAAGCGCGGCGGCTGCATCAGCACCGACCAGTACTTCATCCACGCGCTGATGATCCGCGAGGCCCGCGCCGGCCAGCGCGTCGTGCGGCTCAAGGGCGGCGACCCCTTCGTCTTCGGCCGCGGCGGCGAGGAAGCCGACGCGCTGCGCGCCGCCGGCCTCGCCGTCGAAGTGGTGAGCGGCCTGACCAGCGGCATCGCCGGCCCGGCCGCCGTCGGCATCCCGGTCACCGACCGCCGCGCCTCGCCCGGCGTCATCCTCGTCACGGGCCACCCCGGCGACAGCCGCGCCGAGCCCGACTGGGCGGCCCTGGCCCGCACCGGCCTGACCCTCGTCATCTACATGGGCGTGGCCCGCGCGGCCGGCATCACGGCCCGGCTGCTCGCGGCCGGGCTACGGCCCGACCTGCCGGCGGCCATCGTCAGCGCCGCGCACACGGCCCGGCAGCGCCACGCGCTGACGACGCTGGCCGACCTGCCCGCCTGCCTCGCCCGCGAGGGGCTGGAAAGCCCGGCCCTGCTCGTCGTCGGCGAGGTCGCAGCGCAGGCGACGCAGGCGGCATGCCCACCCCGGGCGGCCGGACTCCTGGCGTCGAACGGCATCCACAACTCTGTGGAGCCATCGGCAATGCCCCACAACTCTGAGGATGTCCGGCGCCGGCCAAGCTCATAACTTGCGGGCCTTCGCAACTCGGAGGCCCCCATGTCGCCGCCGCCTTCACGCTGGGCAGCGTGCGCGGCGAAGAACGCGACAAGGCCACGGGAGAGATCGTCTCCACGCCCAGCCTGCACGCCCTGTCGATCGCCGCAGGCGTCATGTGGGACATCGCCAAGAACCCAGGCGTGCGGCCCTTCAAGGTGGGCCTGTTCGTCGGCACCGACCGCGCGAGCGCGGGCGACCGCGTCAGATTCCCCCAGAACGGCAAACCCTGGGTGGCGCTGCAGATCGGCTACGACTTCACCGACAACTGACCGCCGTCCGGCTCAGCCCAGCTTGAACGAGCTGACCAGCCCCGCCAGCCGCACCGCCTGCTCCTTCAGCGACTGGGCCGCGGCGGCGGACTCTTCCACCAGCGCGGCGTTCTGCTGGGTCATCTGGTCCAGCTCGGTGACGGTGCCATTGACCTGGGCAATGCCCTGGCTCTGCTCGACGGCCGCCGCGCTGATCTCGCCGATCATGTCGGTCACGCGCTGCACGGAGCCGACGATGTCGGCCATCGTCGTGCCGGCATCGTTGACGAGATGGGTGCCGGCCTCGACGCGCTCGACGCTGGCGCCGATCAGCGCCTTGATCTCGCGCGCCGCCTCGGCGCTGCGCTGCGCCAGCAGCCGCACCTCGCCGGCGACGACGGCGAAGCCCCGGCCCTGCTCGCCCGCCCGCGCCGCCTCCACCGCCGCGTTCAGCGCCAGGATATTGGTCTGGAAGGCGATGCCGTCGATGGTGCCGATGATGTCGGCGATCTTGCGGCTGGCGTCGTTGATCTCGCCCATGGTGCTGACGACGCGCGACACCACCTCGCCGCCGCGGCCGGCCGTCTCGGCGGCGGCACCGGCGAGCTGCTTGGCCGTCAGCGCCGCATCGGCGCTCTGGCTGACGGTGCCCGTCAACTGCGTCATCGAGCTGGACGCCTGCTGCAGGTTGGAGGCCGTCTGCTCGGTGCGCTGCGACAGGTCCATATTGCCCGTCGCCACCTCGGCCGAGGCGACCTGGATGCTCTCGGCCGACTCGCGCACCTGGCCGACGATGCCGGACAGCGAGCGCTGCATCGCGGCCAGGGCCTGCATCATCTCGGCGGATTCGTCGCTGCCGTGTACCTCGGGCGCGCGCGACAGGTCGCCTTCGGCCATGCGCTCGGCGAAGCGCTTGGCCGCCGTCAGCGGGCCGGTGATGGAGCGCGAGATCCGCACCGCCAGCGCGCCGCCGATGACGAGGCAGACGACGAAGGCGACGATGAAGCCCGCGAACACGCCGCCGACCAGGCCATCGACCTTGGCGAACACCTCGTCGCCGCGCCGCTTCAGGTCGGCCTCGATGTTGTTGAGCATGGCCAGCGCCGGGTCGTAGGCGGCGTCGGCGCCCTTCATGTCCGCGGCGGCGGCCTGGGTGTCGGCATAGCCGTCGGCGACGAGCTTGTCGGCCACCGGGCGCACGGCCTTGCGGTAGTCGGCCATCAGGCCGCGGAACCTGGCGAGCGACTCGCGGCCCTTGACTTCCGTCGTCATCGCGCCGAAGTCGTCCATGGCCTTGTCCAGGCCCGCCTGGGCTGCGTCCCAGTCCTGCCGGGCGCGGGCCGCGCCTTCCTTGTCGAGGATCGCGGCCACCAGCGTGGACGTGGCCACCTTGCTCTGCAGCAACTGGCTGCGCGCGGCCACGGTGATGTTGGACGTCGGGATCAGCTTCTGCGTGATGCCCTGGATGGCCTGCTGCGACACCCGCAGGCCGAAGCCGCCCAGGGCCACCAGCAGCGCCGTCATCAAGAGAATGAGGCCGAAGGCCAGCCAGAGGCGGGCTTGGATGCGCAGGCGTCGCAGCATGGGGGGTTCTCCTCGCGGGAAAAGGGGCGAAAACAGGGCGGAAACAGGGGCCGGAAGCGGCCGCCCGATTGAAGCAGAAACCCGCACGGACAGAAACCGAGGCGCTGGTAGGCTCGCGCCATCGTTCACGCCACAGCGCCCCAATGAGCTTTCTGGCCATCGACATCGGCAACACACGGCTCAAATGGGCCGTCTACGCGCCGGGCGCCGCGCCCGGCAGCCCGCCGCTGCAGCACGGCGCCGTCTTCCTGGAGAACATCGACCGCCTCGCCGACGAGGACTGGCAAGGCCTGGCCCCGCCGACGCGCATCCTCGGCAGCAACGTCGCCGGCGACGCGGTGCGACGCCGCGTCGAGGAGCAGATGGAGCATTGGGACCTCAGCGCCCGCTGGGTCGTGCCCGCGCCCGAATGCGCGGGCGTGAGGAACGGCTACGACCACCCGACGCGCCTGGGCGCCGACCGCTGGGTGGCCGTCATCGGCGCCCAGGCCCATGCGCGGCAGCGCGGCTTCGCCGGCCCGGTGCTGACCGTGATGGTCGGCACGGCGGTGACGGTGGACGCGCTCTCCGGCGACGGCCAGTTCCTCGGCGGCCTGATCCTGCCGGGCCACGGCATCATGCTGCGCGCGCTGGAAGGCGGCACGGCCGGCCTGCGCGTGCCGACCGGCGAGGTGCGCGACTTCCCGACCAACACCAGCGACGCGCTGACCACCGGCGGCACCTTCGCCATCACCGGGGCCATCGAGCACATGCACCGCCTGCTCGCCAAGCGCGAGGGCCGCGCGCCGCTGCTGCTGATGACCGGCGGCGCCGGCTGGAAGGTGGCCCCGGCGCTGGACGCGCCGCACGAGTTGGTCGAGGGCCTGATCTTCGACGGGCTGCTGGCGATCGACGCGGTGCGAGCCTGAGCCGCCGCGCTCCGGTCAGTCGAAGCGCAGGCCCATGCGGCCGGCCGCCAGGATGGCCTGGGTGCGGGTCGTCACATTGAGCGCCCGCAGCACGGCCGAGGTGTGGGCCTTGACGGTGCTCAGGGACAGGTTGAGCTGCCGGCCGATCAGCTTGGCCGGCTTGCCTTGCAGCAGCAGGTGCAGCACCTCGGCCTGGCGCGGCGTCAGGCCGAGTTCCGCCGGATGCCGCGCCTGGGGCGCCGCCTGGGCCGGCGCCGCCGGGGCGGACGCCGGGCGGCCGGTCAGGAAGACCGAGGGCGGCAGATAGATGCCCCTGGCCAGGATCAGGCGCAGCGCGCCCAGCATGACCTGCGAGGTGGAGCTCTTGGGGATGAAGCCCATCGCCCCCGCGTCCAGCACGGCGAGCACGGTGTCCTTGTCGTCGGACGAGGACATCACGACCACCGGCACCTCGGGGTAGTCCTGGCGCAACCGCGCCAGCCCTTCCAGGCCCGACAGGCCGGGCAGGCCCAGGTCGATCAGCACCAGGTCGGCACTGCCGCGCTGGTCGAGCAGCGCAAAGGCTTCCTCGCAACTGCCGGCCTCCCAGGTTTCGAGCGCGTCCACCAGGGGCTTGAGCAGCAGGGCCACCCCTTCCCGGAACAGAGGGTGGTCGTCGATCAACAGAATCTTCATGGGCCGTCTCCCGCTGGCCCGCATCCTATCGGCGCCCCTGCGGGCCGCCCCGCGCGGCGGGTGGGCCCTTTGGCCCGGCCAGATGGCCCATGGTGGCCCATCCCCGGGGCGTACTTCCCGCCAATGGCGGCCGGGGCCCGCAGTCACCAGACTTGATGACTTCAAGGGCGGCGCCATCGCGCCATGCCCAGCGCCAGGGAGACTGACATGCTGCAAGCCGCTGCCATCGCATCCGCCGAAACCCCGCCCCACCAGGCGGCGCGGCCGCACCAGGTGCTGGGCGCCCTGCCGCAGCCGCTGCTGGTGCTGCGCCCCGACCGGCGGCTGCTGTTCACCAACACCAGCGCCGGCAGCCTGCTGGACGAGGGGCTGTGGCAGGCGAGGTCGGAGCACCTGATGGGCCTCGGGCAATTGGACGCGGCCCGCCTGGGCGAGCTGCTGGTGCTGGCTGCGGCGGGCTCGTCTTCGCGCACGGGGCTGTGGTTCACGCCGAGCCTGGCGACCGGCTGGCTGCACGCGGCGCCGCTGGCGCCGCTGATCGCCTGGGCCGCGGGCTGGCCGGAGGGCTGCGTGCTGCTGATCATCCACCTGGACCAGCCCGTGCTGACCCAGGCGGCCCGCATCGACGCGCTGACCCGCCAGTGCCGCCTCAGCCAGGCCGAACGCCATGTGCTGATGCTGCTGGCCGACGGCGAGCCCGTGGACGCGGCATCGCGCCACCTCGGCCTGTGCGTCAGCACGGTGCGCTGCCATGTGCGCAACCTGCTCGGCAAGACGCAGGCGCCGTCGCTGATGCAGTTGCTGCGCTGGACGGGCAGCGCCCGGATGCTGCCGCACTGAGGCGGGCCCGCGCATGCATGCGGCACACACGTCAGGGCTTGCGAGCCTTGACCCCACCCGGGCCTGCTCCCATCATCCGCGGCGCCCAGGGGAAGGGCGTCAACAAGCCGCGGGAGCCTGTCAACGTGCGATCAGAACCACCCGCCGAGGATGCGCGGCAGCACGAGCTGATCCAGTCCTTCATCCACCAGCGCTTCGAGGACATCTTCCTCAGCCAGAGCCGCCGCGCCCAGGTGGGCATGCTGCTGGCGGCGGCGGTGATCGCCGGCATCTGGTTCAGCCACGCCCCCGGCCCGGCGCCGCTGCTCTGGGCGGCGCTCGCGCTCGCGGTCACCGGCTGGCGCATGCGCCGCACCGAGGCTTTCGTGCGCGCCGCGCCGGCCGGCGGCTCGATGCGCCGCATCGCCCTGCTGCTCGCCGTCAACGGCGTGCTGATGGCGCTGCCGCTGCTGGCCTTCGACCGCTTCAGCGCCACCGACCGCGCGGCCGTCTCCATCATCCTGCTGACCTTGGCCACGGCCTCGACCGTCACCACCTCGGGCCACCGCTCGCTGTTCCTGGCCTTCGCCGCGCCCATGCTCGTCCCGCTGGCCTGCGCCTGGATCGGCTTCGGGAGCCCGCAGGGGCCGAGCGCGGGGGAATGGGGCGTGTCGCTGCTGATCGGCGTCTTCCTGCTCTTCCTGGTCAGCCTGGGCCGGCAGGTCAACCTGGTCTTCGAGGATTCGAGCCGCTACCGCCATGGCGAGCAGCAGCGCAACGCCGAGCTGAAGCTGGCCCTGGAACGGGCCGACGAGTCCGTGCGCGCCAAGACCCGCTTCCTCGCCGCAGCGAGCCACGACCTGCGCCAGCCCCTGCATGCGATGACCGTGTGGGTGGCGACGCTGAGCCTGTACAAGCTCGACCCGGACTCGCGCAAGGCCGTGGACAAGCTGGAACTGCTCAACCAGCAACTGGCCAAGCAGCTCGAAGGCCTGCTCGACATCTCCAAGCTCGACGCCGGCATCATCGCCCCCAAGCTGGCGCCCTACCGCCTGGACGAGCTGCTGCTCGGGCACCGGGATGCCATGCAGGCCGCCGCAGACCGGCGCGACATCAGCCTGGAGCTGGCCTGCGGCGAGCCGCTGACGGTGGTCACCGACGAGGCGCTGCTCTACCGCATCCTGCAGAACCTCACCGACAACGCGCTCAAGTTCACGGGCCGCAAGGGGCGCGTCCGGCTGTCGCTGCACCGGGACGGCGATTGCGCGGTGCTGGGCATCGCCGACACGGGCATCGGCATCGCCGAGGCGGAGCACGAGCGCGTGTTCCGGGAGTTCTACCAGGTGGCCAGCGCAGACCGGAACCGCTCGCAGGGCCTGGGCCTGGGGCTGTCCATCGTCCGCCGGCTCTGCGGCCTGCTGGGCGTGGCCCTGCAGTTCGCGTCCGCGCCGGGCGCCGGCACCACGGTCACGCTGCGCCTGCCGCTGTCCAGCGCCCAGGCCCGGGCCGCCACGGCGGGCGCGGCGCCCGACCTGAACGACCGCTCGGTGCTCGTCATCGACGACGACGCCGAGGTGCGCGAGAGCCTGTCGGCGCACCTGTCCCGGCGCGGCTGCAAGGTCTATCTGGCGGCCTCGGGGCAGCAGGCGGCCCGGATCACGGCGGGCGCGGCGGTGGACGTGATCCTGTCCGACCTGCGCCTGCGCGACGGCGAGAGCGGCATCGAGGTCATCCGGCGGCTGGGCCAGCAGCACCCCGGGGCCCAGGCCATCCTCATCACCGGCGACACCGCGCCGGACCGCCTGCGCGAGGCCGAGTCGGCCGGCGTGCCGCTGCTGCACAAGCCCATCGGGCCGGACAAGTTCCTGGAGGCCCTGCAACCCTGACCCCCAGCTCACCCGGGAGGTGATCGAGATGACGACGACCCGCAAGCCGGAACGCCTGTCCCACGGGCTCGGCGCACTCTGGGTGGACGACCTCGCGGCGCGCCGCTTCGACGTGCTGATCGTCGGCAGCGGCTACGGCGGCAGCATGGCCGCCGCCGAGCTGGCGGGCCAGGTGTCGCGCACGGGCCGGCCCCTGCGGGTCGGCGTGCTGGAGCGGGGCCGGGAATACCTGCCGGGCGAATTCCCGTCGCATTTCAGCGAGTTGCCGGGCCATCTGCGCCTGGCCCGGCAGCACGACGGCAGCGTCGGCGGCGCGCACGAGGGCCTGTTCGACCTGCGCCTGGGCGACGACGTGAACGCCCTCGTCGCCAACGGGCTGGGCGGCGGCTCCCTCATCAATGCCGGCGTGCTGCTGAAGCCAGACCCGAGCGACTTCGCGCCCGGCATGCTGCGCGATCTGGTCGGCGGACTCGACGCGGACGGCTATTTCAAAGAGGCCCGGCGGCTGCTGGGCGGCCTCGTCCAGCGCGGCGGCCAAGAGGTGGACAACGACATCTCGGGCCACCCCGGCAGCGGGCCGCAGGGCCTGGCCAAGACCGTCGCGCTGGCCCGCCTCGGCGCCGCGCAACGGCCGCCGATCTCGGTGGCCCTGGCGGCGGGCCGGCGCAACTCGGCCGAGGTCGGGCTGAATCCCTGCAATCTCTGCGGCGACTGCATGAGCGGCTGCAACGTCGGCGCCAAGGACAGCCTGGACGCCAATCTGCTGGAGCTGGCCGCCGCGCGCGGCGCCGAGATCTACACCGGCGCCAGCGTGCTGTCGCTGCGCCGCAACCGCGAAGCCGGCCACCGTGACGACGACCCCTCCTGGGACCAGGCGCCCTACTGGATCGTCCGCACCGCCCACACCTCGCCCGAACTGCAGCGGCGGGAGAAGGAGCTGCTCTACCTGCATGCGCGCGTCGTGATCCTGGCCGCCGGCACGCTGGGCAGCACCGAGATCCTGCTGCGCTCGCGCAGCGAGAAGCTGCTGTTCTCGCCGCGCCTGGGCGAGCGCTTCTCCTGCAATGGCGACGACATCGCCGCCATCGCCGGCCTGCCCGAACCGACGCGCTGCTGCGCCGACGAGGAAGTGCCGACGGACCTGCGCCAGGTCGGCCCGACCATCACCGGCACGGTGCCGGTCCGGGCGCAGGGGCAGGCGCGCGGCTTTCACATCCAGGAGTTCTCGGTGCCCGGCGCCCTCAAGCCGCTGTTCGAGGAGATCGTCACCACCGCCAAGCTGATCCAGCGCATCCCGCAGGCCGACGAGGACCGGCACGGCCACGAGCCCGCCGGCCGCGCCGACCCGCTGGCCGTCATCCCTGCGGACATGGCGCGGACCCTGCTCGTCGGCGTCATCGGTCACGACGACGCGGCCGGCACCCTGCACCTGCCCCGGCCGCTGCGGCCACGGGACCGGCCGCCGCAGCAGGGCACGCTGCGCATCCACTGGCCGCAGGCCCGCCACGGCAGCGCGCTCAATGCCGCGCACCAGGAGCTCGCCCGGCGCGCGGCGGCCATCCAGGCGCAACTCGTCGCCAACCCGATGTGGCGCCTGCTGCCGCCCAAGCTCGAAGACCTGGTCAGCCAGCCCCGCGGCCCCGTGCTGACGGTGCATCCGCTGGGCGGCTGTCCGATGGCCGGGGACCGCGGCGAGGGCGTGGTGGACGGGTTCGGCCGCGTGTTCGACGCCAGCGCCGCGAGCCCGGACGCCTGCTTCGCGGGCCTGCTGGTGCTCGACGGCGCCATCCTGCCCGGCTCGCTCGGCGCCAACCCCGCGCTGACCATCGCGGCGACCGCGCTGCGCGCCGCCCGGCAGTTGTGCCGGGACCAGGGCTTCCAGCACCCCGGCCCGCTCGTGCCGCCGCAGCCGAGGCCGCGCCGCATGCTGCCCGACGACGGCACGCGGCCCAACCTGCCCCAGTTGCCGACCCGGATCGAGATCGTGGAGCGGCTCGTCGGCGTCGTGCCGCTGCAGGTCGGCAAGGCGCTGCCCGAGCCCCATGTGGTGGAACTGACGCTGGGCTACCAGCCCTTCGAGCTCAACGCGATGCGCACCGACCTGAACCGGCGGCTGCGCGTGGTGGGCGACAGCCCGCAGTCCGTCATCCGCATCTACGCGCAGCGGACCTGGGACGAACGCCAGTTGCGCGTCGCCAGCGACGAGGCCCGCGCCTCGTCCGCCGTCTTCGCGGCCCATCTCGAAGGCGAGCTGCGCTTCCTGCACCGCGAGCCTTCCGGCCCGTGGCGGCGGCGGCTGCGCAGCATCCCGGCCTGGCTGTTCAACCGGGGCCTGCGCGACGCCTACCAGCAGTTCTTCGGCAAGCCCAGCGGCAAACCGCAAACGCTGGCCGACTATGCGACCGACCTCCTCAACCTCGCCACGCGCGCCGGCGAGGTGCGCCGCTTCGACTACGCGCTGAAGATCGGCACGCCCATCAAGCCCTGGGCCGACTGGCAGGCGCGGCCGCAGGGGCAGGCCATCCTGGGTGCCAAGCGACTGACCTACGACCGCCGCGCCAACCCCTGGCACCAGTTGATGCGGCTCTCGCTGACGCGCATGCCCGGCATGCGCGCCGCCGAGACCCCCATCCTGGCACTCGACACGCGCTTCCTGGCCAACCAGGGCTTCCCCCTGCTGCGCATCACCCAGCAGCAGGACCAGGCCCGCGCCCTGCTGGACCTGATCTGCTTCGGCCTGCTGTGGCTGCGCGTGCTCATCAGCATCCATCTCTGGACCTTCCGCAAGCCCGACACCCCCGCCACCTACGAGCCGCAGCGGCTGCCGGGCAAGATCGAGGGGCTGGCCGAGCCGGAGATCACCGAACTCGTCGTGGACCGCATGCCCAGCGCCTACGACGCGGCCATCCACGATCCGCGGCGCCCATCCAGTCTTCTCGCCGTCTGCGGCAACGTCCCCGAACGGCCCGTCAGGGTCCGCCTGACCCGCTATCTGCCGCCCGAGGGCGTGGGCGACGGCTCGCCACTGCCGCCGCTGGCCATGATTCATGGCTACAGCGTCAGCGGCAACACCTTCACGCACGAGTCGCTGGACACCAGCGCCGCGGCCTTCTTCTGCCGGCAGGGCCGCGAGGTCTGGGTCATCGACCTGCGCACCAGCACCGGGCTCGACACGGCCACCGCCCCCTGGTCGATGGAGCAGGTGGCCCTGGTCGATATCCCGGCCGCCCTGCTCCACATCCGCAACGCCACCGGCCGCAAGGTGGACGTGCTGGCCCATTGCATCGGCTGCGTGATGCTGAGCATGGCCCTGCTGACCCGCGCGGACGAGGTGCGCGACGGCTCGATGCAGCTCGGCGTCGAGGCCTGGCTGACGAGCGAGCAACTGGGCACGCTGGCCGCCTTCAACGGCCGCGCCGCGCTGGACGCCACCCAGGGCCACCCCTGCGTGGCGGGCATCGTCCTCAGCCAGAAGGGGCCGCTGCTGCGCTATACCGACGACAACGTCTTCCGCGCCTTCCTGCTGCAGTCCACCCGGCGCTGGCTGATGAGCGACAGCTACCGGTTCCGCCCGCCGCGCGACCCCGGCGTGGCCGACCAGTTGCTGGACCGGCTGCTGTCCAGCCTGCCCTACCCGGACGAGGACTACGACGTCGAGAACCCGCTGTGGCCCTGCAAGCTGACGCCGTGGACCGCCTCGCGCCACCGCATGGACCTGCTCTACGGCCGGGACTTCAACGCCGCCAACCTCGAACCCGGGACGCTCGACGCGATCGACGACCTGTTCGGCCCGATCAGCATGGACACGGTGGCGCAGACCATCCACTTCGCCCGCTTCGACGCCATCACCAACCAGCGCGGCCGCGGCGAGTTCGTCACGCTGCTGCGGCTGCACGAACGCTGGCGCCCGATCCCGACGCTGATCCTGCACGGCAAGCGCAACGGCCTGGTGGACGAATCGACCCAGGGCCTGCTCCAGCGCCACTTCGAGACGGCCGGCGTGCCGCTGACCTGCCCGCCGACCGACGGCGAGCCCTACCGGCAACTCGGCCACCAGGACCTGCTGATCGGCCGCCAGGCCACCGCCGTGTTCCAGGACATCGAGGACTTCCTGCGTGCCAGGCCCGCCCTGCCGGCCATGGCCCTGGGGGAAGGCCGGGTGTTCGCCCTGCCCTGGATCGGCCCGCGCATCGACCTGCCCGACCCCGATCCCGGCGTCGGCCCCGGCGCGGTGCGCGTGGCCTGCATGTCCCGCCCGGACTACGGCGAGGCGACGCTGCATCTGTTCCCGGTCCGGCAGGATCCCGAGACGCTGATTTTCAGCCTGCTGGGGCCCGCCACGGCGGGCCTGCCCGGCAGCAGCGGGGACTGGCTGTTCGCCACGCCGCCCGCCACCCTGCCGCCCGACCCCGGCGACCCTCACAGCGGCTACCTCGCGCTGCTGGTCTACGACCGCGACCAGGCCATCGACTGCGAGGGCCCCGCCTGGCCGGGCATCCCGGCCGGCGGCCCGCTGCCGATGGGCGCGGCCGCCGCGCCGCCCAACGACGTGCTGACCGGCGCCCGTGACTGGCTGGACGAGCGCCCCGCCCCCCTGCTCCAGGACGCCTTCATCAGCGCCGGAACCCTGGCCCGGGCGCGCGCGATGCAGTTCGCCGCGCAGCCGCAGCCCGGCGCCCGCTTCGCGCTGGCCAGTTGCCAATACCCGCTGGGCCTGATCGACGGCCCCGTCGCCCAGGCCAGCCTGCGCCGGCTGGCCGACGCCGCGCAGGCGCCGGAGCCGGTCTGCCTGGCGCTCTTCGTCGGCGACCAGATCTATGCCGACGCCACGGCCGGCCTGATCGACCCGGCGCGCCGCGACGAACGCTACGACGCTCCCCACGAGCGCGCGCTGCGGGCCACGGGCATGCGCCGCGTGCTGCGCGGCATGCCGGCGCGCATGCTGCCCGACGACCACGAGATCATCGACAACTGGGAGCCCCTGCCGGACGCCGTGGACCGCGCCCGCCCCCTGGACGGCCTGCACAACCGGCTGCTGCAGAAATTCGGCTTCGCGGCCTGGAGCAAATACCAGCAGATGCGCCCGCCGCCGCCCTCGGGCCGGGCCGACATGGCCTTCCGCTATGCCGGCTTCCCGTTCTACCTGGCGGACACGCGCAACGGCCGCTCGGCACGCGGCAGCACGGTGGCGCCGAACATTCGGCGCATCCTGTCACCCGACCAGGAAGCCGAGCTGCTGGTCTGGCTGGCCCGGCACCGGGACGAGGTGAAGTTCGTTGCCACACCCTCGCTGCTGCTGCCGCGCCGCCTGGGCTGGGTCAGGACGGACCCGCTGGACAGCGCGCGCAGCGATGCCTGGGACGGTTACCGGGAGTCCCTGGCGCGCCTGCTCCGGTTCATCATCGAAGAGGGCATCCGGCACACCGTCTTCCTGTCGGGCGACGAGCACCACAGCCTGGTGGCGGAGATCGAGCTCCGCAGGGCGGGGCATGCGCCGGTCCGGGTGGTGTCCGTCCACGCCTCGGCGCTGTACGCCCCCTTCCCCTTCGCCAACGGGCGGCCCGGCGAGCTGGCGCTGCCGCAGGACCGGTTTTCCCTGGGCGGGGTCGATGTCAGCGTCGCTTGCCGGACGGCGCCCGTCGGCGACGGCTTTGCGGTGCTGAGCGTGGACGAGCGGCAACGGCTCCATGTGGCCTTCAGCCGCGCGGGTGACGCGCAGCCGCGGCCCTTCCTGACCCTGCCGCTCTGATGCCGAGTTAGAGGATGAACCGGCTCAAGTCCTCGTTGGCCGCCAGCGCCCCCAGCTTGGCGTCCACCGCCGTCGCGTCCAGCGACACGGTCTGGCCGGCGTTGCGCGGCGCGTCGAAGCTGATCTCGTCGAGCAGGCGCTCCATCACCGTGGCCAGGCGGCGGGCGCCGATGTTCTCGGTGCGCTCGTTGACCTCGAAGGCGATCTCCGCGATGCGGCGGATGGCCTCGGGCTGCAGCTCCAGCGTCAGGCCCTCGGTCGCCAGCAGCGCCTGGTATTGCTTGACGAGGCTGGCATGGGTGCTGGTCAGGATGGCCTCGAAGTCGGCGACGGACAGCGAGTCCAGTTCGACGCGGATCGGCAGCCGGCCCTGCAGTTCGGGGATCAGGTCGCTGGGCTTGGCGAGGTGGAAGGCGCCGCTGGCGACGAAGAGGATGTGGTCGGTCTTGACGAGGCCGTATTTGGTCGAGACCGTCGTGCCCTCGACCAGTGGCAGCAGGTCGCGCTGCACGCCCTGGCGCGACACCTCGGCACCACCGCTCTCCTGCCGCGACGCAACCTTGTCGATCTCGTCGATGAAGACGATGCCCATCTCCTGCGCATTGGCCAGCGCCGTCGCGCGGATTTCCTCCTCGTTGACGAGCTTGGCCGCTTCCTCGTCCACCAGCAGGCGCATCGCCTCAGACGTCTTGAGCTTGCGCGTCTTCTTCTGGTGGCCGCCGAGCTGGCTGAACATGCCCTTGAGCTGCTCGGCCATGTCTTCCATGCCGGCCTGGTTGCCGAAGGGGCTGAGCACTTCCAGCGTGGGCCGGGGCGCGGCGAGGTCGATCTCGATGTCCTTGTCGTTCAACTGGCCCTCGCGCAGCTTCTTGCGGAAGCTCTGGCGGGTCGCGTTGTCGGCCTCGCTGCCGGGCAGCAGCACATCGAGGATGCGCTCCTCGGCGGCGTCCTCGGCGCGGGTCTGGCAGCGGCGCATCGCGGCCTCGCGCTCCTGCTTGACGGCGACTTCGATCAGGTCGCGGATGATGGAATCCACGTCCTTGCCGACATAGCCGACCTCGGTGAACTTGGTCGCCTCGACCTTGATGAAGGGCGCGCCGGCCAGCCGGGCGAGGCGGCGCGCGATCTCGGTCTTGCCGACGCCGGTCGGGCCGATCATCAGGATGTTCTTCGGCGTGATCTCGGCGCGCAGCTTCTCATCCACCTGCTGGCGGCGCCAGCGGTTGCGCATGGCGATGGCGACGGCGCGCTTGGCGGCGTTCTGGCCGACGATGTGGCGGTCCAGTTCGGAGACGATCTCCTGCGGGGTCATGCTGCTCATGGTTCAAAACCCTGAAAATGGGGTCAGAGTCGATTTCTCAGTAGGGTTGCGGGCCAGCAGCCAAAATTGACTCTGACCCCATTTTCTTATTCCAGCACTTCCAGGGTGTGGCTCTGGTTGGTGTAGATGCAGATCTCGCCGGCGATTTCGAGGGAGCGTTTGACGATGTCGGCGGCGCTCAGGTCGGTGTGGTTGAGCAGGGCCTTGGCCGCCGCCTGGGCGTAGGCACCGCCGGAGCCGATGGCGACGATGCCCTGCTCGGGCTCCAGCACGTCGCCGTTGCCGGTGATGATGAGCGAGGCGGTCCGGTCGGCCACGGCCAGCATGGCTTCGAGGCGGCGCAGCACGCGGTCGGTGCGCCAGTCGCGCGTCAGCTCGACGGCGGCGCGCACGAGGTGGCCCTGGTGTTTTTCGAGCTTGGCCTCGAAGCGCTCGAAGAGGGTGAAGGCGTCGGCCGTCGCACCCGCGAAGCCTGCCAGCACTTGGTCGCGGTAGAGCTTGCGCACCTTGCGCGCGCTGGCCTTGACGATGGTGTTGCCCAGCGTGACCTGGCCGTCGCCGCCGATGGCGACCTGGACGCCGGCGGGCGTCTGGCGGCGCACGGAGAGGATGGTGGTGCCGTGGTAGACGGCGGGGGTGGCTTCGGAAGACATGGGGCTCCAGATAGGGGCGCGGAGCCGCAATGCAAGATCAGTTGATCCGTACCTTGACCTTGGCGTGCTCGTTGATGCCCATCGCGCCGAAGAACAGCGCGACGAGGCGGTGGGCGTCGGTGAAGACCACCGCGCGGTTCTCGCTGCGGCGCTGCAGCACCCAGTTCAGCAGATCGCCCGCGGCCATGAAGTCCAGGCGGATCAGCTTGGTGCAAGAGATGTTGATGAGGCTGGCCTCGCCGGTCTCGGCGGACAGGCCGCGCAGATGGTCCGAGATGTCGCCGCTCAGTTGGCCCATCAGCTCGACCTGGGCGGCGACGCTGGGCAAATTGGTGTCGAGGAAGCTGGACGGGCCCTCGCTCGGCAGCGTGCTGGTGGCCGGGCCGTTGGTCGAGGCGCCCTCGGCGCCGATGCGCACGCGGCACTGCGCGCGCTCCCAGGACGGCGGCGAGACCTCGTAGGTCACGCAGTAGTCGATGGCGGCCTCGTCGAACTGGTCGGGGCGGTTGGCCAGGCGCAGGGCTTCCAGGCGCAGCATCCACAGCGCGGGGTCGGTGTCGCGCTCGCCGACCGGGGCGAGTTCCTTGAGCTGGGCCAGGAAGCGGTCGCCGCCGATCCAGCGCTGGTCGATCTGCTGCGGCGCCCAGCTGCGCAGCAGCTGGCGCAACTGGATGGCCGCGTCGATCTCGACGGCGTCCAGCGCGCCCCAGTCGAAGACCCAGGGCATGGGCAGGGTCTCGCTGCGCTTGCGCAGCACGGCCACGTCCTCGGCGGTCAGCGTGGACGGCGCCGTCCAACTGACCTGGCTGGCCTTGGCCATCGGCGAGCGGTTGGACTGGCGCGTCGATTCGGCCACCAGCCTCGGCATCGAGAACCATTGCGGCGCGGACAGGCCGAACTGCTGCGCGTATTCGACGGCCAGGGCCTCGAACTTGCCCTGGGCGCCGGTGGCGCGGTAGTGGTCGAACAGCACCAGCCAGGTTTCGCCGTGCAGATTGCGGCTGCCGCCCGGGCGCACGAGTTCGGTCAGCGCGCGCTCGCTGCTCTCGTAGTCGGCATTGGCGAAGGCGATGACGGCCTCGTCCAGCTCGGGGTCGTGGACGACTTCCTGCACCTCGACGTCGGGCGTGGACTCGGCCAGCGTGAAGGACAGCGGCATGTCCAGCGGCGGCAGGTCGGGCAGGCGGCTGGCCGGCGCGTCGGACAACGGCGGCAGCGCCCCGCCCATGGTCACGGCGGCCGGCGGCGTGGGCGCCTGCAGGCGCTCGACCTCGCGCGGCGTCGAGAACTCGCTGACGTGGCCGCTGCGCGAATCGCCGATCGGCGGTGCGGCGACGGTGGACGAGAAGGCCACGGGCCGCGTGCTGGTCTCGAAGAAGCCGGGCTGCTGCTTGGGCACGGACTGGGTCGTCGCAAAGCTCTCGCCGACCATCTGCTGCTCGATCTCGTCGATCTTGGCCTTCACGCCGAGGTCGATGCGGGAGTTGGCCTCGCTGATGCGCTCGTCGTCGCCCAGGCGCGAGGGCTGCGAGGCCAGGGCCGCGAGCTGTTCGGGCGTCAGGCCCTCGCGGCGGATGCGGCGCAGCATGTCGAGTTCGCGCTTGCGCACGAAGTCGTTGCGGCGCTTGCGCTCGACCATGGCGCGCAGTTCGGCCTTGGCGAGGTCGCCCTCGGGGTCGTCCTGGCGGGAATTGATCTCCGACCAGTCCGTCGTCGGGTTGGCGACGAAGCGCGCGACCTTGCGGAAGAAGCTGTCGCCTTCCTTGGGGTCTGCGGGCTTGGAGTCGGACATGGTGGATTGTTGACGTTACGGGGCGTCAGCTTGCGGGCCGAGCGCCGGGCCGCTCCCAAGCCGGCCCGCCTTGGGCGATGTACTTGCGGCTCAATGCCGCAAGCATCGCCGTCCCCTCGGGGGACCGACTGGGCTCGCCCGCGTTCAGCGGGGCATGACCGGGCGAGGGGCTGTCCATGTCAATCGCCGAACATCTTTTGCTTGAGTTCGCGGCGCTGCTGGGCTTCGAGCGACAGCGTGGCGGTCGGGCGGGCGATCAGGCGGCCGAGGCCGATGGGCTCGCCGGTCTCGTCGCAATAGCCGTAGTCGCCGCTGTCGAGGCGGGCGATGGACTGCACGATCTTCTTCAGCAGCTTGCGCTCGCGGTCGCGGGTGCGCAGTTCCAGCGCATGCTCTTCCTCGATGGTGGCGCGGTCGGCCGGGTCGGGGACGATGGTGGTGTCCTCGCGCAGATGCTCGGTGGTCTCGCCGGCGTTGGAGAGCACTTCGTTCTTCAGCCCTTCCAGCTTGGTACGGAAGAACTCGATCTGCTTGGCGTTCATGTACTCCGCGTCCGGCATGGCCAGCACTTCGGCGTCGTTCAGCTCGGCGCCCGATTTGCTCTTCCAGGCGTTGGCGAGCTTGGGGTCGCCCTTGGCGGCGACGCGCGGCGTCTCGTCGGCATGCTGGGCGCCGCGCGCGGGCGGCTTGGGTGGCGCGAAGCGGTCGGCGAAGCGGTGGGCCGGCGCGGGTGCTTCCAGCGTGGCGACGTCGGCGCCGGCATCGGTCTTCTTCGCACCCTTGGCGGCTGCGGCGGCGGTTTTGGGGGCCGGGGTCTTGCTCACTGTCTTCTCCTCGCTCTGGGCGTACATCGGCGCGGTGTCAGACCTTGATCTCACTGCTTTCCAGCCGGCAGCCCGATTTTGAGCGCGGCGGATTGTAGCCATGAGGATTCGGGCCTCGGCACAGCCCGAAAAGCTGACCGGCCAAGGCCCGAAACATCAGGCCAGGCAGCCTTCCAGGCCCTGCATCAGCACGTCCTTGGGCAGGTCGATGCCGATGAACACCATCTTGCTCTGTTTCTTCTCGCCCGGCAGCCATTTCGGGCCGAGGTCCGAGCCCATCATCTGGTGCACGCCCTGGAAGATGACCTTCTTGTCGGTGCCCTTCATGTGCAACACGCCCTTGTAGCGCAGCATCTTGGGGCCGTAGACCTGGACGATGGCGCCAAGGAAGTCTTCCAGCTTGGCGGGGTTGAAGGGCTTGTCGGCGCGGAAGACGAAGCTCTTCACGTCGTCGTCGTGATGGTGGTGGTGCGGGTGGCTGCAGTGCTCGCCATGCTCGTGCTCGTGATCGTGGTGGTGGTGATCGTGGCCATGGTCGTGGTGGTGATGCTCGTGCTCATGCTCGTCCGCCTTCAGGAAATCGGGGTCGATTTCCAGCCGCGCATTGAGGTTGAAGCCGCGCAGGTCGAACACCTGGCTCAAGGCCACCTCGCCGAAATGCGCCGCCTGGATCGGCGCGCGCGGGTTCATGTGCTTCAAGCGGTGGATCAGCGCGTCCACGGCGGCCGGCTCCACGAGGTCGGCCTTGCTGATGAAGATCTGGTCCGCGAAGCCCACCTGCATGCGCGCTTCCTGGCGCGTGTCGAGTTGCTGCCCGGCATGCTTGGCGTCCACCAGGGTCAGGATGGAGTCGAGCAGATAGCTCTCGGCGATCTCGTCGTCCATGAAGAAGGTCTGGGCCACGGGGCCGGGGTCGGCCAGGCCGGTGGTCTCGATGACGACGCGCTCGAAGTCCAGTTCGCCCTTGCGGCGCTTGGCGGCGAGGTCGGCCAGCGTGGTGCGCAGGTCTTCGCGGATGGTGCAGCAGACGCAGCCATTGCTCATCTGGATGATCTGCTCGTTGGTGTCCGACACGAGGATGTCGGTGTCGATGTTCTCCTCGCCGAACTCGTTCTCGATGACGGCGATCTTCTGGCCGTGGGCCTCGGTCAGCACGCGCTTGAGCAGGGTGGTTTTTCCTGAGCCGAGGAAGCCGGTGAGGATGGTGGCAGGGATGAGGCCTTGGGATGGAGACATGGTGGGAGCCGGTGGCGGGTCAAATCAATCGGCTATTCTGTCCCTTCCGCAATTCCCCTGAAGCGCCCCTTGAGCGAACCGCATTCAGGCCGGCCCCCAGCACGCGGGGCCGCCAAACCACCGCCCGAGGCCCGCGGCCTGCTGGAGCGCATGCTGGAGTTCCTGCACCCCGGGCCGGACTCCAAGACCGAACTGATCGAGACGCTGGCCGACGCCGAGCAGCGCGAGCTGATCGAGCCCGAGTCGCGCCAGATGCTGGAAGGCGTGCTGCGCATGGCCGAGCTCTCGGCCGGCGACGCGATGGTGGCCGCGCCGCGCATGGACCTGCTGGACATCGACGCGCCCTATGACGAACTGCTCGGCGTCGTCATCGCCAGCGGTCATTCGCGCTTCCCGGTCTACGAGGGCGGGCGCGACAACATCATCGGCATCCTGCTCGCCAAGGACCTGCTGAAGATGCAGCGCGCGCCCGAACTGAACCTGCGCGCGCTGCTGCGGCCGACCGTCTTCGTGCCCGAGAGCAAGGGCCTGAACGAGCTGCTGCGCGACTTCCGCTCCAACCGCAACCACCTCGCCATCGTCATCGACGAGTTCGGCAACACGGCCGGCCTCATCACCATCGAGGACGTGCTGGAAGAGATCGTCGGCGAGATCGAGGACGAGTTCGACGAGCGCGATGCCGAGTCCGGCATCTACACCCTGGCCGACGGCAGCCAGCGCGTGGCCGGCGACGCCGGCATCGCCGCCGTCAACGGCGCCTTCAACCTGGCGCTGCCGGACGAGGACTTCGACACCATCGGCGGCCTCGTCGCCCACGAGCACGGCCGCGTGCCGCGCCGGGGCGAGTTCGTCGATGTGGCCGGGCTGCGCTTCACGGTGATGCTGACGCGGGGCGGCGCGGTGCGCTGGTTCAAGGTCACGCGCGCGCCGGAAGCCGAGTCCGAGGCGTGAAGCCGGGCCGGGCCGCACTGGCGGCACTGGGGGCCGGCCTGCTGCAGACCGCCGCCTTCGCGCCGACCGGGTTCTGGTGGGCGCAGATCGCCGCGCTCGCCCTGCTCTTCGGCCTCGTCGCCCGCGCCAGCCCCCGCGCCGCCGCCACCCGGGGCGCGCTGTTCGGCTTCGGCTGGCTGGCCTCGGGGCTGTGGTGGCTGCACATCAGCATGCACCAGTTCGGCGGCCTGCCCTGGGCGCTGGCGGCGCTGGCGGTGGCGCTGCTGGCGGCCTTTCTGAGCGGCTACTACGCGCTGGCGCTGGGCCTCGCGGCGCGCCTCGTTCCGCCCGGGCGCCGGCGGCTGCTGGCGCTGGCGCCGGCCTGGCTGGGGGCGGAACTGGCGCGGGCGACCTGGTTCAGCGGCTTCCCGTGGATCGCCTCGGGCTATGCGCACACGACGGGCCCGCTGGCGGGCTGGGCGCCGTGGGTGGGCGTCTACGGCATCGGTGCGCTGGCGGCGCTGGCGGCGGCGGGCCTCGTGCTGCTGCGCGAGCGGGCCTGGGCGCTGGCCGCGCCCGCGCTGCTGCTGCCGCTGGCCGGCGCGCTGCTGCCGCAGGACTTCACGGCCCCGGCCGGCCGGCTCGCGCTGTCCCTGGTGCAGCCAAGCATCCCGCAGGATCAGAAGTTCGACCCCGAGCGCTTCGCCGCCAATCTGGCGACGCTGGCCCGCCTCGTCGAGTCGGCGCGCGGCCGGGTCGTCATCACGCCCGAATCCGTCGTGCCGCTGCCGCTGGCGGAACTGGATCGGGCGACGCTCGACCACCTCGCCCGCCCCGAACGCCCGGTGCTGCTGGGCGCCTTCCTCGGCAATGCCGACGAGGGCTTCGTCAACTCGGTCGTCGGGTTAGGCACGGACTACCACTACGGCAAGCGCCATCTGCTGCCCTTCGGCGAGTTCATCCCGCCGGGCTTCGGCTGGTTCGTGCGCGCGCTGGGCATCCCGATGGACAGCCAGGCGCGCGGCGAGCACCAGCGCCCCTGGGCCGTCGCCGGCCAGCGCCTGCGCCCGCTGATCTGCTACGAAGACCTGTTTGGCGAGGACTTCGTGCCCAGCGCCGTGGGGCCGGACGCCGCGACCATCTTCGTCAACGTCAGCAACCTCGCCTGGTTCGGCACGCTGATGGTGCAGGACCAGCATCTGCAGTTCTCGCAGATGCGGGCGCTGGAATTCCAGCGCCCCGTCGTGCGCGCGACCAACACCGGCGCGACGGCCGTGGTGGACGCTCACGGCCGCGTCACGGCCCGCCTGCCGGCGCTCGCGCGCGGCGTGCTGGAAGCCGAGGTCGAGGGCCGCAGCGGCGCCACGCCCTATGCGCGCTGGCTGGCCGCGCTGGGCCTGTGGCCGCTGTGGGCGGCGGCGCTGCTGGCGCTGGCCGGGCTGGCCGGACTCAGGAAGGTGGCCCCATAGAATCGGCCACCCTTTTCAAGCCCCGTCCCATGCTGACCTTCCAGCAAATCATCCTGACGCTTCAGGACTACTGGTCCCGCCAGGGCTGCGCCCTGCTCCAACCCTACGACATGGAAGTCGGCGCGGGCACCAGCCACACCGCCACCTTCCTGCGCGCCCTCGGCCCCGAGCCCTGGAAGGCCGCCTACGTGCAGCCCAGCCGCCGCCCCAAGGACGGCCGCTACGGCGACAACCCCAACCGCCTGCAGCACTACTACCAGTATCAGGTCGTGTTGAAACCCGCGCCGGCCAACATCCTGGAGCTCTACCTCGGCTCGCTGGAAGCGCTGGGCTTCGACCTGAAAAAGAACGACGTCCGCTTCGTCGAGGACGACTGGGAGAACCCGACGCTCGGCTGCTGGGGCCTGGGCTGGGAAGTCTGGCTGAACGGCATGGAAGTGACGCAGTTCACCTATTTCCAGCAGGTCGGCGGCATCGACTGCAAGCCCATCACCGGCGAGATCACCTACGGGCTGGAACGGCTGGCCATGTATCTGCAGGGCAAGGAGTCGGTCTACGACCTCGTCTACACGGATGGCCTGACCTATGGCGACGTGTTCCACCAGAACGAGGTCGAGCAGAGCACCTACAACTTCGAGCACAGCGATGTGGACTTCCTGTTGTCGGCCTTTGCCGCGCACGAGAAGACCAGCCAGGCGCTGATGGCCGAGAAGCTGGCCCTGCCCGCCTACGAACAGTTGCTGAAGGCCGGCCACAGCTTCAACCTGCTGGACGCGCGCGGCGCGATCAGCGTGACGGAGCGCGCCGCCTACATCGGCCGCATCCGCAACCTCGCACGCGCCGTCGCGCAGAGCTATGTAGACAGCCGCGCGCGGCTGGGCTTCCCGATGGCGCCGAAAGCCTGGGCCGATGAAGTCATCGCGCAGATCGAACTGAAGAACAAGAAGGCCGCGTGATGTCCAACCTGCTCGTTGAACTGTTTGTCGAGGAACTGCCGCCCAAGGCGCTGAAGAAACTCGGCGAGTCCTTCGCCAGCGTGCTGGCCGACAGCCTGAAGGCGCAGGGCCTGGCGGCGGCCGATGCGGCCGTCACCGCGTTCGCGTCGCCGCGCCGGCTGGGCGTCCACGTCGCGGGCGTGGCCCTCAAGGCCGCCGACAAGGCCGTGCAGCAGAAGCTGATGCCCGCCGCCGTCGCGCTGACCGCCGAGGGCCAGCCCACGCCCGCGCTGCTGAAGAAGCTCGCGTCGCTCGGTGCCGGCGCCGAGGTCGTGCCGCAACTGAAGCGTTTGCCGGATGGCAAGGCCGAGGCGCTGTTCTGGGACAGCATCCAGCCCGGCGCCACGCTCGCGCAGGGCCTGCAAAAGGCGCTGGACGAGACGCTGGCCAGGCTGCCCATCCCCAAGGTCATGAGCTACCAGTTGGCCGATGGCTGGACGGACGTGAAGTTCGTGCGCCCCGCGCATGGCCTCGTCGCGCTGCATGGCGCCGACGTGGTGCCCGTGCAGGCGCTGGGCCTGACGGCCGGCCGCAAGACGCAGGGCCACCGCTTCGAGGCCGCCCAGCCCGTCGTCGGCATCGAATCCGCCGACAGTTATGCCGCGCAGTTGCGCGAACAGGGCGCCGTCATCGCCGGCTTCGCCGAGCGCCGCGCCGAGATCGAGCGCCAGTTGCGCGCGGCGGCCCATGCGCTGAGCCTGACGCCCATCGACGACGAGGCTCTGCTCGACGAAGTGACGGCCCTGGTCGAGCGCCCGAATGTGCTGGCCTGCGCCTTCGAGCCCGAGTTCCTCGCCGTGCCGCAGGAGTGCCTGATCCTGACGATGAAGGCCAACCAGAAATACTTCCCGCTGCTGGACGCAGCGGGCAAGCTGACGCGCCACTTCCTCGTCGTCAGCAATATCGCGCCTGCCGATGCGACTGCAGTGACCGGCGGCAACGAGCGCGTCGTGCGCCCGCGCCTGGCCGATGCGAAGTTCTTCTTCGACCAGGACCGCAAGAAGAAGCTCGAAGACCGCCTGCCCGGCCTCGCCAAGGTCGTCTACCACGGCAAGCTGGGCTCGCAGGGCGAGCGCACCGAGCGCGTGCGGCAGATCGCGCATGCCATCGTCCAGCAACTCAGCATGGCGACCCTGCCCTACACGGTCGAGGCCGATGACGAGTTCAAGGTGCTGGACAGCAAGGTGCAGCAGGCCGCGCTGCTCGCCAAGTGCGACCTGCTGACCGACATGGTCGGCGAGTTCCCCGAGCTGCAAGGCATCATGGGCGGCTACTACGCGCGCCACGAGGGCCTGCGCGACGGCGTGGCCATCGCCATCGAAGACCACTACAAGCCCCGCTTCGCCGGCGACGCGCTGCCGCGCAACCACACGGGCACCGTCGTCGCGCTGGCCGACAAGCTGGAAACGCTGGTGGGCCTGTTCGGCATCGGCCAATTGCCCACCGGCGACAAAGACCCCTTCGCGCTGCGCCGCCATGCGCTGGGCGTGATCCGCATCCTGGTCGAGAAGAACCTGCCGCTGGACCTGCCGGCGCTGATCGACGCCGCCGTGCCGGCCTTCGGCGAGCTGATCGAGAACCCGCGCGAGGCTTTGCTGAGCTTCTTCGCCGACCGCCTCGCCGTCAATCTGCGCGACCAGGGCTACAGCGCGCAGGAAGTGGACGCCGTGCTGGCGCTGCAGCCCGCGCGCCTGGGCGATGTGCCGCGCCGGCTCGAAGCCGTGCGCGCCTTCGCGGCCCTGCCCGAAGCGGCGTCGCTGGCGGCGGCGAACAAGCGCGTCGGCAACATCCTGAAGAAGGTCGAGGGCGAACTGCCCACGGCCATCAGCGACGCGCTGCTGAAGGAGCCCGCCGAGCAGGCGCTGGCCGCCGCACTGGCTGCGGCGCGGCCGCCCGCCGACCGCCTGTTCGAGCAGCACGACTACACCGGATCGCTGCAGGCCCTGGCCGCGCTGAAGGCGCCGGTCGATGCCTTCTTCGACGGCGTGATGGTCAACGCCGACGACCCGGCGCTGCGCGCCAACCGCCTCGCGCTACTCACCCGGCTGCACGCGGCGATGAACCGCGTGGCCGACCTGTCGCGCCTGGCCTGAGAGCTGAGAGCCCCGCCGTGCCCCGCCCCGCCGACCACGCCCATGGCATGAAGCTCGTCATCCTCGGGCGCGACGGCACGCTCAACCGCTACCGCGACGACCACGTCAAGGCGCCCGAGGAACTCGACCCGCTGCCCGGCGCGCTCGAAGCCGTCGCGCGACTCAACCACGCCGGCTGGCACACCGTGCTGGCCACCAACCAGGCCGGCATCGGCCGCGGCCTGCTCGACATGGCCTCGCTGAACGCGGTGCATCTGCGCCTGAACCAGTTGCTGGCCGAGAAGGGCGGGCGGCTGGACGCCGTCTTCTTCTGCCCGCACACGCCCGAGGAAGGCTGCGACTGCCGCAAGCCCCTGCCGGGCCTGATCCGCGACATCGGCGAGCGCTTCGACGCCGACCCCGCCAGCGTACACATGGTCGGCGCCTCGCTGACCGACCTGCTGACGGCGCAGAACGCCGGCTGCGTGCCCCACCTCGTGCGCACCGGGCCGCTCGGCGCGCTGGGCAGCGAGGAACTCGCCCGCCTGCTCGCGCAAGTGCCCGAGGCACGCGTCCACGACGACCTGGCGAGCTTCGCCGAAGGCCTGATCCAGCAGGAGCGCCGCCGCGTCGCCGCAGAACGCGGCCAGGCCCTCGCCCCCGACACCCAGGCCGGAGATTTGCTCTGATGTCCACGCTGCTGAGCGCCGTCCGCTCGCTGATCTTCGTCCTCGTCCTCGTCGTCACCGTCATCCCCTGGGGCACGGCCGTCTGCATCCTGTCCATCTTCCGCCGCGGCGACCCGATCTACTGGGCCTGCGCCAACTGGCTGAAGCTGGCGATCTGGAGCGCACGCCTGATCTGCGGCGTGAAGTGGCGCGTGCAGGGCATGGAGAACCTGCCGCCCGCCGAGGACCGCCAGGCCGGCGTCGTGCTGCTGTCCAAGCACCAGAGCACCTGGGAGACCTTTGCCTACCCGACGCTGTTCAGCCATCCGCTGGCCTATGTGTTCAAGCGCGAGCTGCTCTACGTGCCCTTCTTCGGCTGGGCCATGGGCCGCATCGACATGATCCACATCGACCGCAGCCGCCGCACCGAGGCCTGGAACAGGGTGCTGGCCCAGGGCAAGCGCCTCGGCGCCCAGGGCAACTGGATCATCATGTTCCCCGAGGGCACGCGCATCGCGCGCGGCCAGGTCGGCGAGTACAAGACCGGCGGCACCCGCCTGGCCATCGAGGCCGGCCTGCCCGTCGTGCCCATCGCGGCGACCGCCGCGCGCTGCTGGCCGCGCAAAAGCTTCCTGCTGCGCCCCGGCGTCGTGGACATCTCCATCGGCAAGCCCATCAGCCCCGAGGGCCGCGAGCCGGCCGAACTGATGCGCGAGGTCAAGGACTGGATCGAAACCGAAATGCGCCGCCTCGACCCCGAGGCCTATCCCCCTCGCTGACATGGCCCCGAAGCGCCCGGCCCCCCTGCTCCAGGACAGCCAGTTGTCGCTGTTCGACGTGGCGCCGGAGATCACGCCCGCCGAGCCCGGCGTGCCGCGCTCGCGGCGCGAGCTGTGGCTGGGCCAGCACCGCATCGGCTACGAACTCAAGCGCGCGCGGCGGCGCAGCATCGGCTTCGTCGTCGGCCCGCAGGGCCTGCGCGTCAGCGCGCCGCGCTGGGTGCCCATCAACGAGATCGAGCGCGCGCTGCTGCACAAGGGCGAATGGATATTGCGCAAGCTGGTCGAGCAGCGCGAGCGCCAGCAGCGCATCCAGGCGTCGCGCATCGAGTGGCTGGACGGCGGCCGCCTGCCCTATCTCGGCGCGCCGCTGACCCTGGCGCTCGCGCCCGCCGAGCGCGGCGTGGTGTGGGACGAGGCGGCGCGCGAACTGCGCCTGCCGCTGCCCGGCGGCGCCTCGGCCGAGCAGATCCGCGACCTCGCGCAGTCCTGGCTGCAGGCGCGCGCGCGCGAAGACTTCCTGCCGCGCTGCCGGCGCTTCGCCGAGGCGCTGGGCGTGACGATGAAGACCCTGCGCCTGTCCTCGGCCCAGACCCGCTGGGGCAGCGCCAGCGCCGACGGCTCAATCCGGCTGAACTGGCGCCTCATCCATTTCGCGCCGGCCATCATCGACTACGTCGTCGCCCACGAACTGGCCCATCTGCGCGAGATGAACCACAGCCCGGCCTTCTGGGACACGGTGCGCTCCGTGCTGCCCGACTTCGAGCGCTCGCGCGAGGCGCTGCGGGAAGAGTCCATCGTCGTGCAGTGAGGTAAATATTCACGCTCGGCGATGCTCCTGGCGGCCTCATGATCGGCAACACTCTGGCGATGCTGTCACCACGGGTACTGCGGTACCAGGCAGAGACGCCGCCTCCGGTTCGCCGGGGCGGCGTTTCACTTTGAGAACCGATACACGCCGTCCGCGCCCTGCTCGCGCCGCAGCTCGCCGCGCAGCCACAGCGCGTTCAGGTGGGCGATGGCCTCGCCCATGGCGAAGGTGGTCTGGTGCAGGTCGAGCTTGCGCTTGAAAAGCACGGGCAGCAGGCCGGCCGCGTGGGTCGGCGTGGCGCGGCAGGCGGCCACCACCTCGGCGAGGCGCTCATCGTGGTGCTCGCGCAATTGGTCGATGCGCTGGTGCAGGCCGGTGAAGGGCTTGCCGTGCGAGGGCAGCACCAGGGTGTCGGCCGGCAGCGCCAGGTAGCGGCCGAGGGAGTCGAGGTAGAGGTTCAGCGGGTCGGCCTCGGGCTCGACGTCCACGACCGACACATTGGTCGAGATGCGCGGCAGCACCATGTCGCCGCTGATCAGCAGCCGCGCTTCCTCGCAGAACAGGCTCATGTGCTCCGGCGCATGGCCATAGCCGGCGATGCAACGCCAGAGCCGGCCGCCGATGTCCAGCGTCATGCCGTCCATCAGGCGCCGGAAGCTCGCCGGCACCACCGGCACCATCTTCGGGTAGTAGTCGGCGCGCTCGCGGATCTTCTGCAGCGACTCGGGGTCGCTCAGCCCATGGCTGCCGAAGAAGGCCGCCGCCGTGGCGCCGCCCATGCCCACCGTCGAGCCGCTGGCCACGCGCGCGAGGTGGTAGTCCGTCGCGCTCATCCACAAACGGCATTCCTGGTTGCCCCCCACGCTTGCGGCTTCGCCACTGCGCTGCCCCCCGAGGGGGCTGGCCGCGCCTTGGGGCGGCTCGGCGGCGCGTCCGCTCCATTTCTCGGTCAGCCAATGCGCGAGGCCGAGATGGTCCGGGTGGAAATGCGTGGCGATGACGCGCAGCACCGGCAACCCGTCCAGGCGTTCGGCGAAGACGCGCTCCCAGTTCGCCCGCGTGTCGTCGCTGGCGATGCCGCAATCGACGATGGTCCAACCCTCGCGCCCGTCGATGCGGTCGCGCAGCAGCCACAGATTGATGTGGTCCAGCGCGAAGGGCAGGCCCATGCGCACCCAGCGCAGGCCGGGCGCCAAGTCCAGCGCCTCGCCGGGGCCTGGCAGCGTGTCGCCCAGCGGGTAGTGGAGTTCGGATTCGCGTGCGTTGGCCATGGTGCTGCTCGGCGAAGAATTAGACTGACGTTTACGTCAATTGAGTGTAGCCATGCCGCCTCGCCGACCTGTCGCCGCCGCGACCGAAACGACCTTCACGATCACCGAACTCGCCGCCGAGTTCGACATCACGCCGCGCGCGATCCGCTTCTACGAGGACATGGGCCTGCTGGAGCCCGGCCGCAAGGGCCGCAACCGCGTCTACACGCCGCGCGACCGCACGCGGCTGAAGCTGACGCTGCGCGGCAAGCGCCTCGGCCTCGCGTTGCAGGAGATCAAGCAGCTCGTCGATATGTACGACAGCCAGGCCAGCGCCGCGCCGCAGCTGCGCGCCTTCCTGGCCATGCTGGCCCAGCACCGCAGCCAGCTCGAACAGCAGCGCCACGACATCGAGGTCACGCTGGCCGAGATCCAGCAGCACGAGAAACGTTGCCGGGTGTTACTGGCGGCCCAGGCGTGACGCTTTGCCCGCCTGCGGCCTGAAATCCGCCCCGAGCGGGGCAAACCCCGCTGACACCTTTCCCGAGCCTGACTAGAGTGCCCTCGGCCGGGCCTCCGCCCCGGCCCGGAACGTCTACATGGAGTCCTCATGACGCCTGGACCGCAGCCCGCCGCGGTGCTCGCCCCATCCGCCATCGTCATCGCCATCGCCGCTGCCCTGCTGGTGCCGGCCCCGCCCGCCGCCGCCCAGCAGGAAGCCGCGCCGAAGGCCGAGGCCGCCATGGAACGCGCGCAGAAGGCCGCCGACGCGGTCTTCCACTGGATCAAGCTGCACGCCGAAAAAGGCGCGCCCCGCCAGCCGGCGGCCACCCCGGCTCCGCCACCCACGCCCGCACCCGCACCGAAGAAGCCCGCCCCCGTGGCGGCCGCGCCCCGGCCGGCGCCGGAGCCCAGCGCACCGTCTGCGACCCTGCAGACCGCCCCGGTCGCCACCGCCGCCGAGGCGCCACCTTCCACCGCGCTGGCGGCGGAATCCCTGCCCGAGGCGGCGTCCGCGGCCGAGCCCGGGTTTGCGCTGGCCGCCGCCGTGCCAACGCCCGAGCCCTCGGCGCCGATGGCCGCCGCCGTCCAGGCCGCCGAGCCCCCGCCCGAACCCGCCGCCGAAGAAGCGCCCGAGGAGCCTCTGCAACTGCTGTCCAAGGTCGAGCCCACCATCCCGCGCCAGTTTCAGAACGGCGGTTTCCGCAGCGGCTTTGCCCAGGTGCAGTTCACGGTCGCGCCCGATGGCTCGGTGCAGCAGGCCTCGGTCATCAAGGCCAGCCACGCGCGCCTGGGCAGCGCGGCCGTCGAGGCCGTCAAGCAGTGGCGCTTCGCGCCCGTCCACGCCACGCGCACGGCCGCCGTGGAGATCGCCTTCCGCAACGAGGCCAACTGAGGCCGATCAAGGCGCCGGGCAACTCGCCATCAGCGCCGACATCGCTTCCAGGAACACCCGGGTGCGCAGCGGCATCAGCCGCCGCTCCGGGAACACCGCCCAGCAACTCGACCCCGGCAGATGCCAGTCCGGCAGCAGGCGCTGCAGGCGGCCGAGGGCCAGCGCGTCCCTGACCATCAGGCGGTCGATGCCGGCGATGCCGACGCCGCGCTCCGCCAGCTGCGCCAGCAGGCTGGGCGCATTGGCCAGCGTGCGCTGCGCCGGCCGCGCCAGATGGGGCTCGGCGCCCTCGCGCTGCAACAGCCAGGGCACGGGCTCGCCGGTGCGGGCCAGCAGCAGCAGGCCGTGCATGCCGTCCAGCGCCTGCGGCAGCAGCGGCTCGCCGGCACGGGCCAGATAGGCCGGCGACGCGTACAGCCCCCAGTGCGTCGTCGCCAGCAGGCGTGCGGCAAGCTGGCTGTCCTCGTCCAGCATGCCCATGCGGATGACGAGGTCGAAGCCCTCGCCGATCAGGTCCACGCGCCGTGGCGTCAGGTCCAGCTCCAGTTGCACCTCGGGGTAGTTCAGCGCGAACTCGGCCAGCATGCCCGCGGCCACCCCCTGGGCGAAGTCCGCCGGCATGCTGACGCGCAGCCGCCCGCTGGGCTTGCGCTGGCGGTGCAGGGCCAGGGCCAGCGCGCCGTCCACCTCGGCGGCGACGGCACGCGCATGCTCCAGCACGCCGGCGCCGAAGTCCGTCAGCGACAGCTTGCGCGTACTGCGCTGCAACAGCTTCTCGCCCAGCCGCGCCTCCAGCGCCGCGATGCGCCGCGACACGGTGCTCTTGGGCCAATGCACGCGCTCCGCGGCGCGGCTGAAGCTGCCGGCTTCCATGACGCGGGCGAACAGCAGCAAATCGTCGGCGTCGGAGTCCATACCGCTCTCATTGATCCATGGATGGAACGATCTTATGCAATTCAGCGGCTTCTGGCGCGATGGATGCAACCCTAGAGTTCATCCCATCGCCAACCACCCCTTCGGGAGCCGACATGAACATCCTGCAAATCAACTCCAGCGCCCGCCGCCTGCAAGACGGGCAGGGCTCGGTGTCCACCCGCCTGGCCAATGAACTGAGCGCCGGCCTGCGCGCCGCGCACCCGGGCGCCGCCGTCACCGTGCGCGACCTGGCCCTCGACCCGCTGCCGGTGCTGGACGAGGCCGCGCTCGGCGCGCTGTTCGCGCCCGCCGAGCAGCGCACGCCCGAGCAGGCCGCGCGCGTCGCGCTGAACGACCGGCTCATCGCCGAGCTGCTCGCCGCCGACGTGCTCGTCATCGGCGCGCCGATGATCAACTTCAACATCAGCGCGCAGTTGAAGAACTGGATCGACGCCGTGGCCCGCGCCGGCGCCACCTTCAAATACACCGAGCAGGGCCCGGTCGGCCTCGTCACCGGCAAGAAGGTCTACGTCGTCACCGCGCGCGGCGGCATCCACCGCGGCCAGCCGACCGACCAGATCACGCCCTATCTGCGCACCGTGCTGGCCTTCCTCGGCATGACCGACGTGGAGTTCGTCTACGCTGAAGGCCTGAACATGGGCCCCGAGGCCGCCGACCGCGGCCTGAGCGCCGCCCGCACCCAGATCACCGAACTGCTCGCCGCCTGACCTGACGCCCCTCGTCCAGGGAGTACCTGGACCGGTCCCCCGAGGGGACGGCGAGGCTTGCCGGATTGACCAGCAAGCACATCGCCAGACGGGCCGGCTTGGGGCGGCCCGGCGCTCGGCCCGAATTCAACTGAAAGGATCGCACCGTGAACACCGTCGTGACTCCCCTCCTGAACCAACCGCGCGAGGTCGAACGCCTCGTCGCCGGCCAGCCGACCAGCGACGGTGCCGGCGTCAAGCTCAACCGCGTGCTGACGCACAACCTGCAGCGCCGCCTCGACCCCTTCCTGATGCTCGACGCCTTCGGCACGGACAACCCCGACGACTACATCGCCGGCTTCCCCGACCACCCGCACCGCGGCTTCGAGACCATCACCTATATGCTCAACGGCCGCATGCGCCACCGCGACTCGGCCGGGCACGAGGGCCTGATCAGCGACGGCGGCGTGCAGTGGATGACCGCCGGCCGCGGCGTCATCCACAGCGAGACGCCCGAGCAGAACGAGGGCCGCATGGCCGGCTTCCAGCTCTGGCTGAACCTGCGCGGGCAGGACAAACTGTGCGAGCCCTGGTACCGCGACATCACGGCACCCGAGGTGCCGGAGTTCGAGCTGGAGGGCGTCACGGTGCGCGTCATCGCCGGCGCAAGCCACGGCGTCGCCGGTGCGGTGCAGCGCGAGCACACGGAGCCGCTCTACCTCGACGTCCACCTGCCGGCCGGCGCTCGCTTCGAGCAGGCATTGCCGGCCGGGCACAACGTGTTCGCCTATGTCTACGAAGGCGCGCTGACCTTCGAGAGCGGCTGCACCGTGCCGGCCGGCCGCATGGCGATCTTCGCCAACACGCCCGGCAGCGACGGCGTACGCCTGACGGCCGGCGAGCAGCCGACGCGGGCGCTGCTGATCGCCGGACGGCCGCTGAACGAGAACATCGCCCAGTACGGCCCCTTCGTGATGAACCACGAATCGGAACTGATCCAGGCCGTGCGCGACTTCCAGGCCGGCCGGCTGGCTTGAGCGCGGCAGAGGCCGGCGGCGCTATCCGCGCGACGGCCGGCTTTGAGCGCTGCGGCGCCTGCTCAGCGCCAGCGCGATGGCCAACGCGGCCCAGGCCAGGCCGGCCGGCTCGGGCAGCGCCCTCCCCTCCAATGTGAGGGCGCGGTCGGTGTACTGGCCCACCACGCTGCCCCCCAGTTGCTGCTGCTGCGACACGCCATCCCCGCTGCTGCCGGAGAACCATGCGAAGCGCGGGTCCACCGCCGGCGTGTTGGCGATGATGGCCAGCCACAGCGGCGAGCCGCCCAGCATCAGCAGCGGGTCCGCAAGCGTGACGCTGAACTCGTAGACCCGCACCGGGTAGCCCGCCAGCGAGACGTCCGCCAGGTACAGGGCCGTCACGCCCGCCGCTGCGACCACCGCGCTGTCGGTCACCGCACCGGGCGAGCCGCCGCCGTCCTGCGCCACCTCGAAGGTCCAGCTCGTGGCGAGCGGGTCCACCGGGTTGGCGCCGCCAGGGGCGAGGTCGATGAAGGCACCCACCCAGCTGATGCGGTTGACCTCGTAACTCTGGTCCAGCGTGATGCGGTCATGGGTCACAAAGCCCACTCCACCGCTGACCGACGACGCACGGCCATCGATATAGCTCAGGGGCTGGCTGAGCACGATCTCCGCCCGTACCGAGGCGCTGAAAGCCAGCAGGGCGAAGCCCAGACAGACCAGGTATCTCATGGGAACCTCCACAAACGCATGGCGTGTGACACAGACCGGCATGCTAGGCGCACGCCCGGCAGCCCAGCCATGCCCAATCCAAGGGGGGCTCGTGCCACGCACCGGACGGTTGGCTAAGCCTTGTGGCCAGCGCCCAGATAGGTCTCGATGACGCGCGGGTCCGCCGCCAACTGGTCGGCCGGGCCGCTGAGGCCGAACTCGCCCGTCTCCAGCACATGCCCGTGGTCCGCCACGCGCAGCGCGGCGCGGGCGTTCTGCTCGACGAGCAGGATGCTGACGCCCGTGGCGCGCAGGTCTTCGACGATGGTGAAGATCTCGCGCACGATCAGCGGCGCCAGGCCCAGGCTGGGTTCGTCCAGCATCAGCAGCTTCGGTCTTCCCATCAGTGCGCGGCCCAGGGCCAGCATCTGGCGTTCGCCGCCCGACAGCGTGCCCGCCGCCTGCATGCGGCGCTCCTTCAACCTCGGGAAGCGCGCGTAGACGCTTTCCAGCCCCTCGCGCCAGCGCCGGTCGCCGAGCGCCCGGGGCCGCCAGCCGCCCAGCAGCAGGTTGTCTTCCACCGTCATCGTGCCGAACAGTTCGCGCTTCTCGGGCACAAGGGCGAGGCCGGCGAGCACGCGCTCTTCCAGCGTCAGCCGCGCGATGTCTTCGCCAGCGAAGCGCAGCGCGCCGCTGCGCGACGGGATCAGGCCCATCAGCGCACCCAGCAGCGTGGACTTGCCCGCGCCGTTGGGCCCGATGACGGTGACGACGCTGCGCTCGGCGGCCGTGAAGCTCAGCCCGTGCAGCACCTCGGCGCGGCCATAGCCGGCCTGCAGATCACGCACCTCCAGCAAGGCAGTCATTCGTCCGCTCCCAGATAGGCCGCGCGCACGGCCGGGCTGGCCTGCACCTCGGCGGGCGTGCCTTCCATCAGGTGGCGGCCGAACTCCATGACGACGATGCGGTCGGTGAGCTTCATGACGAAGTCCATGTCGTGCTCGACGAGCAGCAGCGACAGGCCCTCGGCCTTCAACTGCCGCAGCACCTCGGCGAGCGCTTCCTTCTCCTTGTGGCGCAGGCCGGCGGCGGGCTCGTCCAGCAGCAGCAGCGAGGGGTCGCTGGCCAGCGCGCGGGCGATCTCGACGAGGCGCTGCGGCCCCAGCGCCAGGTTGCCGGCGAGTTCATGCGCCTGTTCGGCCAGGCCGATGCGGCGCAACTGGCGCAGGGCCTCGGCGCGGGCCTGGCGTTCTTCGGCGGCGTTCAGGCCCAGCATCGCGCGCAGCGTGCCGCTGCGGGTGCGCAGATAGCTGCCCAGCGCGACGTTCTCCAGCACCGTCATGTCGGGCACGAGCTTCACGTGCTGGAAGGTGCGCGACAGGCCGGTGCGCGCGATCTCGCGGCTGCCGCGCCCGTCCACGCGCTGGCCGAGCAGTTCGACCTCGCCGCCGCTCAGCGGCAGCACGCCGGAGACGAGGTTGAAGGTGGTGCTCTTGCCGGCGCCGTTGGGGCCGATGAGGCCGACGATGTCGCCCGCGCGGATGGTGAAACTGATGTCGTTGACGGCGACGAGGCCGCCGAAGGCCTTCCTGATCTTGCGCGCGTCGAGCAGCGGCGCGCCGCGCGCGGGGTGGCTGCGCGCGCTCAGGGGCGGCGCGTGCTCGTCCACCGCCTTCGCACGGCGTGCCGGCAGCCAGCGGGCGATCAGCGGCCACAGCCCGTCCGGCGCGAAGCGCAGCACCAGCACCAGCACGACGCCGAAGACGATGATTTCGTAATTGCCCGAGCCGCCGAAGATCATCGGCAGCCAGACCTTCAACTGGTCTTCGGCCAGCTTCACCAGGGCCGCGCCGGCGAAGGCGCCGCCGACGGTGCCGATGCCGCCCAGCACGGCCATGAAGAGGTATTCGATGCCGAACTTGATGCCGAAGGGCGAGGGGTTCACGCTGCGCTGCATATGCGCATAGAGCCAGCCCGAGACGGACGCCAGCAGCGCCGCGACGACGAACATCACCAGCTTGTAGCGGAAGGTCGAGGCGCCCATGGCCTCGGGCATGGTCGCGCCGCCGCCACGGTTGGTGTTGAGCGCGCGCATGATGCGGCCGGGCCGCGAGTCCAGCAGCCGCGTGATGCCCAGTGCGGCGAGCCCGGCGGCCAGCCAGATCAACAGGTAGATGCGGCGCTCGCTCTGGAAGCTGAAGTCGCCGATCTGCAACGCCGGCAGGCCCAGCAGGCCGTCGTATTTGCCGAGCGGCTCCAGGTTGCCGACGAGGTAGTAGAGCGCCAGGCACCAGCAGATGGTGGCCAGCGGCAGGTAGTGGCCGGACATGCGCAGCGTCAGCGCGCCGATGACCAGGGCCAGCAGCAGCGTCAGCGCGAGGCCGGCCAGCAGGCCCAGCCAGGGCGACAGGCCCATGACCGTCGTCAGATAGCCGGTGGCATAGGCGCCGACGCCCGCGAACGCGGCCTGGCCGAAGGAGGTGAGGCCGCCCACGCCCGTCAGCAGCACGAGGCCGAGCACGACGAGGGAGAACAGGCCGATGTAGTTGAGCTGGGTGATCCAGAAGTCCGGCACCGGCGCGAAGGGCAGGACGAGGAGCACGGCGGCGGCGACGACCGCGAGGACGGTGCGGTTCATGGTCAGTGCTCCTCGTGGTGCGGGTCCACGAAGGACCGCCACAGCAGCACCGGCAGGATCACCGTGAAGACGATGACCTCCTTGAACGCGCTGGCGTAGAAGGAGCCGAAGCTCTCGATCAGGCCGACGCCGATCGCGCCGCCCAGCGCCATCGGGAAGCTGGCCAGGCCGCCGAACACCGCCGCGACGAAGCCCTTCAGGCCGATCAGGAAACCGGTGTCGTAGTAGATCGTCGTCGAGGGCGAGATCAGCAGGCCCGACAGCGCGCCGATGAAAGCCGCCATCGTGAAGCTCAGCGCCCCGGCCGCGTCGCCCGAGATGCCCATCAGCCGCGCGCCGGTGCGGTTGACCGAGGTGGCGCGCAGGGCCTTGCCGGTCAGCGTGCGCTCGAAGAAGACGTACATCGCCACCAGCAGCGCGATCGAGGCGCCGAAGATGATCAGCGTCTGCCCGGTGAGGCTCAGCGGGCCGAGGTCGAAGCGCGCATCCCAGAAGGCCGGCGTGCGGTAGCCCTCGGCGCCGAAGAACACGAGGCCGATGCCGGTCAGCGCGAAATGCACGCCCACCGAGACGATGAGCAGGGTCAGCACGCTGGCGCCCGACAGCGCGCGGTAGGCCAGGCGGTAGAGCAGCGGGCCCATCGCGGTGACGATGGCCAGCGTCAGCAGCACCTGCAGCCAGAGCGCGGGCCGGTGCGGCACCAGCAGCGGCAGCGCGACGGCGAGGGCCACGGGCAGGCCCAGCGTGCGCGCCAGCCCGAGGGCGATGCGCGGCAGCGGCCGGCGCTCACGCAGGCCCTGCACGAGGTCCAGCAGCGCCGCCGCCACGGCCATCAGCAGCAGCAGCCAGACGGTGCCCGGCACCTGGCCCATCTGCAGCGCCGCCAGCGTCAGCGCGCCGAAGGCGACGAACTCGCCCTGGGGGATGTAGATGACGCGGGTGACCGAGAACACCAGCACCAGGGCCAGCGCGACGAGGGCGTAGATGGCCCCGTTGGTCAGGCCGTCGAGGCCCAGGATGGCGGCAATCGTGAGGTCCATGGCGGCAGAAAATGAAGATGCCCCATGGTATCGGCGCTGACTCGACCGTGCGGTCGGGAATTCACCCGAGGGCGCGGCCCGGGAAATCGACGCTGACGAGCAGGCCGCACCCGCCCGGCCCGGCGTCCAGCCGGATGCCGGCGCCGTTGCGCGCGGCGGCGCGTTCGGCGATGGCCAGGCCCAGGCCGCTGCCGCCCTGCGCCTGGCCGGGGATGCGGTAGAAGCGCTCGAACACGCGCTGGCGCAGGGCCTCGGCGATGCCGGGGCCCTGGTCGCTGAAGCTGAGCGTGCAGCCGCCACCGGCGCACGGTGCCAGCCGCACCGCGATGCGGCCATGCTCGGGCGAGTACTTGATCGCGTTGGCGATCAGGTTGTCCACCAGCGCCCAGAGGGTCTCCTGGTGCAGCGGGCGCTCGGCCACGGCCTCGGCGTGGAAGTCGATGTCGATGCCGCGCTGCACGGCCAGCGGCGCGGCGGCGGCGAGGCGGTCGCGCACCAGGGTTTCCAGCGAGAGCAGCGGCAGCGCGGCGGCGTCGCCGGCATCCGAGCGCGCGCGTTCCAGCGAGAGCAGTTGCTGCACCAGATGGTTGGCGCGCGCCACGCCGTCGCGCAGCCGCGCACTGGCCTCGGCATGGCGGCCGGCGTCGGCGGCGCGGTTCTGCAGCAGATGGGCATTGATCTGGATGGCGGCCAGCGGCGTCTTCAGCTCGTGCGCGGCGTCGGACAGGAACTCGTGCTCATGCTCGATGCGCCGCCGCAGCCGCGCCATCAGGTGGTTGATGGCCGTCACCAGCGGCGACAGCTCGCGGTAGGTGGAATCGGGCAAAGGCGTCAGATCCTGCGCCGAGCGGTTCTCGATGGCCGTGGCAAAGGCCCGCAGCGGCCGCAGCCCGATGCCGATGATGAGCCAGGCCGGCAGCAGCAGCAGCGGCAGGCTGAAGATGGTGGAGCGCAGCAGGAAGCTGACGCCCGAGTAGCTCAGCATCCAGCGGTCGTCCACCTCATGGCTGCGCTCCACGGCGATGCCCGTGGCCGGGTCGCGTTCCAGCGCCTGCACCCAGGCATTGCCCTCGTGCTGCGTGCCGGGCAGGGGCAGCGCGTCGGGCAGTTCCGGCAGCGAGTTGTAGACCAGCGCTCCCTGCTGCCACACGCGCACCCGCACCTGCGAGTGGTAGTCCAGCTGGCGGAACATCTCGGCCCGCACGGCTTCCAGCGCGGCGGCGGCCTCGGGCACGCGGGCCGGGCGGCCGGCCACGTCGGCCAGGTGCATCAGCAGCTCGCGCGCATGGGCCGAGTTCTCGCTGGCCGTGCGCGAGCGCTGCGTGGCGCGCGCTTCCCAGGCCACGTAGACGAAGCCGCACAGCGCGACGAACAGGATCACGCCGCTGAAGCCCAGCAGCAGCCGCCGGAACAGCGAGGGCTCAGGCCGCACGGTCGGCCTGCAGCATGTAGCCCACGCCGCGCACGGTGCGGATGTGGCCATCGCCGATCTTCTTGCGCAGATTGGAGATGTGGACGTCCAGCGTCGCGCCGTCGCTGTAGGGCAGCACGCGGCGCTCCAGCTCGGCGCGGGTCAGCACGCGGTCGCTCTGCTTCATCAGTGTCAGCAGCAGCGCGTACTCGGTCTTGGACAGCGCGACGGCCGCGCCCGCCACGGCCACCTGCATGCGCTTCTCGTCCAGGGTCAGGTTGCCGCTGCTCCACAGCGCCTCGGCCTCTCCCTGCGCGCCGCTGCGGCGCAGGATGGCGCGCAGCCGCACCAGCAGCTCGGGGATGTCGAAGGGCTTGATGAGGTAGTCGTCGGCGCCGCTGTCGAAGCCCCTGAGCCGGTCCTGCAGCCCGTCGCGCGCCGTGAGGATGAGCACCGGCACCGTCAGGCCGGCCGCGCGCATGCGCCTGAGCAGCGCGTTGCCGTCGCCGTCGGGCAGGCCCAGGTCCAGCAGCACGGCGTCGAAATCCTCGGCCTGCAGCCGCTCGACGGCGTCGTTGGCCATGCGCACCCAGACCACCTCGTGGCCCTCGTCCTTGAACACCGTCAGCAGCGCCTGGCCGATGTTCAGGTCGTCCTCGATCAGATAGATCTTCACGCGAAGAAGTCTAGCGGCGGCCGACAGGGCCCATGGATAAAGGGGAAACGCCGATTCTTCAGCTTGTCTTCAGCGCCGGCCGAATCTTGCCAAGTCTTGTCTATAGGCTGGCTTCAGCGGCTCACGCTCCTGATTGCGCGCCCCTGCCGCAACGCCGAGCATCGCGGCCGTTCGCCCGACGCACCGGCTCCGCAGCCGGGCTGCAGACGCGGACGCGACCACGACAACATTCGAGAGGCAAACCCATGGCATACCCACCAGCCGCCCGAGCGCCGCGCCAGCCGCGAGCGCGCGGGCGCCGCCCCATCGCCCGCGCCTGCGCGCTGCTGCTGATCGGCAGCGGCGCCGCCCAGGCGCAAGAGACCACCGAGCCGCAGACGCTGGACACCGTCGTCGTCACCGGCATCCGCAAGGGCGTCGAGGACGCCATCGCCGCCAAGCGCAACAACTCGTCCATCGTCGAGGCCATCTCGTCCGAGGACATCGGCAAGCTGCCGGACGTGACGGTGGCCGAATCGCTCGGCCGCATCAGCGGCGTGGCGGTGCAGCGCAGCAAGGTCAACGGCAAGGCCGCGGGCGTCAGCGTGCGCGGCATGGCGCCGGCCTTCGGCGGCTCGCTGTTCAACGGCCGCGAGGTGGCATCCACCAGCGATGCGCGCAGCCCCGAGTTCGACCTCTTCCCGGCCGAACTGCTGAGCAGCATCCTGATCTACAAGACGCCCGACGCCAGCCTGGTGGGCCAGGGCCTGTCGGCCACGGTGGACATGCGCACCATCCGCCCGCTGGACCATGGCAGGCGCACCATCGCCGCCAATGCGCGGCGCGAGCGCATCGGCGTGGGCTCCGGCGTGGAAGTGGGCGCGGGCAACCGCTACAGCCTCGTCTACGTGGACCAGTTCGCCGACCGCACGCTGGGCCTGGCGGTGGCCTTGAGCAGCCTGCGCGAGGACAACGGCGGCGAGCAGCGCTTCGACAGTTGGGGCGGCTGGGCGCCGCAGATCGACTTCAACGGCCAGCAGGTCACCGTGCCGGGCGGCTTCAAATACGAGACCCAGCGCCGCCAGAGCACGCGCGACGGCGCCGTCGTGACGCTGCAGTACCGGCCCAGCAACGATTTCAAGACCACGGCCGATGTGTTCTACGGCGCCGGCACCGAGAAGACCAAGCAGACCGGCCTGGAAGGCGCCATCGCCTTCGGCGCCGGCCTCTACGACCCCGACGGCCAACTGAGCAACGCCACCATCGTCAACGGCGTGGCCGCCAGCGGCACGCTCAACAACTACAAGGGCGTGGTGCGCAACCACATGTTCTCCAACAAGGACCGCCTGCTGGCCCTGGGGATCAACAGCAAAATGCGCACCGGCGACTGGCGCTGGGAGCTGGACGCCTCGCGCTCGCACGGCGTCAAGCACATCAGCAATTTCGAGACCACCGCCGGCCAGCCCGGCAATGTGGCGCAGAGCGACCTGGCGACCATCAGTTGGACGGGCTTCGACGGCAGCAACTTCGCCGACGTGAAGTACACGACCAGTGGCAACTTCGCCGACCGCAGCTTCGCGCTGCTGACCGACGTGGACGGCTGGGGCGGCGGCCCCGCGACACCGCAGGCCGGCTATGCGGCGCTGCCCACCATCGACGACAAGATCACCAGCCTGCGCCTGACGGCCCACCACGACCTGGAATGGGGCCCGGTCCTCGGCAGCCGCTTCGGCCTGAACCTGAACCAGCGCGACAAGTCGCGCACCGGCCAGGAGGGGCGGCTGTCCATCCTGGCCGGTGCCGACGGCTATGCCGGCGCCGCGATGCCGGGCAGCGACACGGCGTTGGCCGGCGCCTCGGGCATCCCGGTCGCGGCCTGGGACCCGACCGGCTCGCTGGGCAGCATCTACGCCATCAACCGCTGGGTGGACGCGACCGTGCTGTCGCGCGACTGGACCGTCGGCGAGAAGGTCGCCACGGCCTATGCAGTGGCCGACCTGGGCGGCGAACTCGGCGGCATCCCCTACAGCGGCAATATCGGCCTGCAATGGGTCCACACGCGCCAGAACGCCAGCGGCAACCAGGTGGATCTGGCCAGTTGCACCGGCATCACGGTGGAGACCTGCCCCTACGTCGTGCGCAGCGACGGCACGAGCTACAACCATTTGCTGCCGTCGCTGAACCTGACCTTCGACCTGGGTCGCCAGCAGTTGCTGCGCATCGGCGCCGGCAAGCAGGTGGCGCGCGCCAACCTCGACAACATGAAAGCCAGCCTGGACTTCGGCGTGCAGAACGCCACCGCGCTGGAGCCGGCGCTGACGGGTTTCTCCGGCAACCCGCGGCTCAAGCCCTACGCGGCCAAGGCGCTGGACCTGTCCTACGAAAAATACTTCGACAAGCACGGCTACGTCAGCCTCGCAGGCTTCTTCAAGAAGCTGGACAACTACGTCGTCAACGCGCCGCGCCAGTTCGACTTCGCGCCCTACACCAGCGCCACGACGCCGCTGCCCGACAAGGGCCCCTACCAGGGCTCGACGGTGGGCTTCCTGACCCAGCCGGTCAACGGCAACGGCGGCAACATGCACGGCTTCGAGCTGACGGTGAACCTGCCCGGCCGCATGCTGCACCGCTGGCTGGACGGCTTCGGCACGCAGGTCAGCCACTCGCACACGGCCAGCTCCATCCGGCTGCCCACGGCGGGCTTCGTGTCGCCGCAGAACGGGCCGGTGTTCAAGGACGTGGTCAGCGAGATCGGCCTGCCGGGCCTGTCCAAGAACGTGACGACGCTGCGCCTGTACTACGAGCGCGCCGGCTTCCAGCTCGCCTGGGCCGCGCACCGGCGCTCGGACTTCATCGGCCAGATCCTGGACTACCGCAGCGACTCGCAGTTCACCTTCATCAAGGGCGAGACCATCGTCGGCGCGCAGGTGGGCTACGAGTTCCAGGGCGGCTGGCTGAAGGGCCTGTCGGTGCTGCTGCAGGGGCACAACCTGAGCAACGAGCCCTTCCAGGAATACACGACGGACCGCAACGTCGTGACCAACAAGGTGGTCTATGGCAAGACCTACCGGCTGGGCCTCAACTACAAGTATTGAGCCCATGATGCAGCGCCCGTGCCCGCACGGGCGCTGCCCCTCACCTGACGCCCGCCATCGTGACCCGACGCCTCATCGCCCTCATCGCCCTTGCTGCCAGCCTGCTGGCCTGCGCCGCCAACCAGCCACGGCCCTACGTCCACCTGCGACACCCGGACTGGGCGCGCAGCGCGACGATCTACCAGATCAACACCCGCCAGTTCACGCCCGAAGGCAGCTTCAAGGCCGCCGAGGCGCAACTGCCGCGCCTCAAGGCCCTGGGCGTAGGCATCCTGTGGCTGATGCCCATCCACCCCATCGGCGAGGCCAACCGCAAGGGCAGCCTCGGCAGCCCCTATGCGGTGCGCGACTACCTCGCCGTGAACCCCGAGTTCGGCACGCTGGCCGAGTTCAGGCAGTTCGTCGCCGCCGCGCACCGGCTCGGGCTGAAGATCATCCTCGACTGGGTCGGCAACCACACGGCCTGGGACAACGTGCTGGTGCAGGCCCACCCCGACTGGTACGCCCGCGACGAGCAGGGCCGCATGCACCCCACGCCCTGGTACGACTGGGACGACATCATCGACCTGGACTACGACCGGCCCGCGCTGCGCCGCTATATGACGAACGCGATGCTCTACTGGGTGCGCGACGTGGGCGTGGACGGCTACCGCGTCGATGCGGCAGGCCTGTCGCCGCTGGACTTCTGGGAGCAGGCCGCCAGGGAACTGCGGGCCGTCAAGCCCGTCTTCCTGCTCGCCGAATGGGAGAGCCGCGACCTGCATGCGCGCGCCTTCGACGCCACCTATGCCTGGACCTGGTGGGACGCGATGAAGCTCATCGCCGAGGGCCGCGCCGACGCGACCTCGCTCTACCCCTACTACGCCTGGCACCGCAAGTTCTACCCGCGCGACGCCTATCGCATGCTCTACACGACCAACCACGACAAGAACGCGTGGGAAGGCACGGAGCAGGAGATCTTCGGCGCCGCCGCGCAGGCCGTCACCGTGCTGAGCTTCATCAGCGAGGGCATGCCCATGGTCTACAACGGCCAGGAAGCCGGCCTCGCCAAACGGCTGGCCTTCTTCGAGCGCGACCCCATCGCGTGGAAGGATGCGCCCGAGGGCGAACTGCTGCGCCGCCTGATCGCGCTCAAGACGCAGCAGCGGGCGCTGTGGAACGGCGCGGACGGCGCCGTCATGGAGCCCGTCGCCAACAGCGCCCCCCGACAGGTCTTCAGCTTCGTGCGCGGCAATGTCGTCGCGGTGTTCAATCTGTCGGCCCAGCCGGTGGAGGTCACGCTCAAGGGCGGGCGCCACGTCGGGCAATTCACGGACTTCGGCAGCGCCGCCGCCGTCTCGCTGCAGGATGGCAGCACGCTGAGCCTGCCCGCCTGGGGCTGGCGGGTGCTGGTGAAGTGATGACTATGCGCCGGCTTCTTTCCCTGCTCTGCCTGGCCTTCTGCGCGGCGGCCGCCCAGGCCGACGAGACGCTCGCCAAGGTCTCGTCCCCCGGCCAATTCCTGACCCTGACGCTGCAACTGAGCGGCGACGGCCGCCTCGCCTACCGCGTGGATCGGAATGGCCGGCCCCTCGTCAACGCCTCGCGCCTGGGCCTGCTGCTGACCAATGCGCACCAGTTGGACGGCGGCTTCCAGCTCGTCGCGCAGCAGACCACCGAGCACGACGAGACTTGGGAACAGCCCTGGGGCGAAAGCCGCCTTGTGCGCAGCCACTACCGCGAGCTGAGGGTCGAGCTGGCGCAGCCGGCCCAGGGCGGGCGCAGGATGGCGCTGCGCTTTCGCGTGTTCGACGACGGCTTCGGCTTCCGCTACGAACTGCCCGAGCAGCCGCAACTGCCCTTCGCCCGCATCAGCGACGAGCTGACCGAATTCGACATCGCCGAGCCCGCCACCGCCTGGTGGACGCCGGCCGGCGAGGCCCTGGTGCTGGAGCAGATCACGCAGCGCACGCCGCTGGCCGAACTGGGCCTGGCCAACACGCCGCTGACGATGCGCACCCGCAGCGGCCTGCACCTCGCGCTGCACGAGGCCGCGCTGGTGGACTACGCCTCGATGTGGCTGCGCAAGGTCAGCGGCCAGAAGCTGCGCGCGCAACTGGCGCCCAGCGGCCAGGGCGCGGCCGTCTACAAGCGCGGCGCCTTCACCACGCCCTGGCGCACGCTGCGCGTGGCCGAGTCGGCCGGCGCGCTGTACGAATCCAACCTGGAACTCAACCTCAACGAGCCCAACCAACTGGGCGAGGTCGGCTGGGTGCAGCCGGGCAAATTCGTCGGCGTCTGGTGGGAGATGCACCTCGACCGATCCAGTTGGGCCAGCGGCCCCCGCCACGGCGCGACGAGCGCGAACGCCAGGCGCCACATCGACTTCGCCGCCCGGCACGGCTTCCGCGGCGTGCTGGTGGAAGGCTGGAACCTCGGCTGGGACGGCAACTGGGTCGGCAGCGCCTCGGCCTTCGACTATCTGCAGCCGATGCCCGACTTCGACCTCGAAGCCGTCGTCGCCTATGCCAAGTCCAAGGGCGTGCGCCTCGTCGGCCACCACGAGACCGGCGGCAACATCGGGCGCTACGAGGCGCAGATGGACGCCGCCTATGCGCTGTATGCCCGGCATGGCGTGGACCTCGTCAAGTCCGGCTATGTGACCGACGCCGGCACGGCGCAGTTCGCCGACGCCAGCGGCCAGGGCACGCACTTCGGCTTCACCGAGTCCCAGGCAGGCGTGCGCCACATGCTGAAGGCCGTGCAGCAGGCGGCCCGGCACAAGATCGCCATCGACACGCACGAGCCGGTCAAGGACACCGGCCTGCGCCGCACCTGGCCCAACTGGGTATCGCGCGAGGGCGCGCGCGGCCAGGAGTTCAACGCCTGGGGCGACCCGGTCAACCCGGTGGACCACGAGGTCAACCTCGTCTTCACGCGCATGCTCAGCGGCCCGATGGACTACACGCCCGGCATCGTCAGCCTGGACGGCGCGCGCGGCCGCCGCCTGAACTCCACGCAGGCCAAGCAGCTCGCCCTCTACGTCGCGCTGTACTCGCCCGTCGTCATGGTGCCCGACCTCATCGAGCACTACGAGCGCTGGCCCGCCGCCTTCCAGTTCATCAAGGACGTGCCGACCGACTGGGAAACCACGCGCGTCATCCACGGCGAACTGGGCGAGTTCGTGACCATCGCGCGCAAGGATCGGCACAGCGAGGACTGGTACGTCGGCGCCCTCACCAATGGCGACGCGCGCCGGCTGACGCTGCCGCTGGGCTTCCTCACGCCCGGCCGCCGCTACCGCGCCGAGGTCTACCGCGACGGCGACGCCGCCGACTACCGCGATGCCGGCCACCGCTTCGACCTCGTCACCGGGCAGGTCGAGGTGGGCGCCACCGACACCCTGCCGCTGCGTCTCGCGCCCGGCGGCGGCCAGGCGATCCGCTTCGTCGCGCTGTAGCCCCTGCCGATGGACCAGCCCTGGCCGCGCCTGCTCGCATGCTGGGACGGCCGGCGGCTGCGCAGCCTGCTGCTGCACGGCGACGGCCGCCGCAGTCATGCGCGCGACGAGGCCGTCGGCGACGCGACCCAGTTGGCGCCGGCGCTGGCCGACGCGCTCGCGTCCCTGCACCGTCCGGTGCGCCATCTGGCCCTGGTCAGCGCCGCCCCGCTGGCCACCGACGCGCTGCGCGGGCGGCTGGGCCTGGCCACGCTGTGTGAACTGCCGCCGGACCGCGCCCGCCGCCTGGCCGATGGCGACTGCTGGGCCGGCGCCGCCCGCGCACTCGACCTGGCCCTGCACACGCCGGCCGCCAGCAGCGCCTGCGCGCGGATTCGCGCCGCCTATGCGCAGTTGACGCGCTGCGAGCGCCGCGTCGCCGACGTCGTCCTCGCCGACCCGGCCGCCGCGCTGGAAACCGCCACCGCCCGCCTCGCGGCGGCCGCCCAGGTCAGCCAGCCCCAGGTCATCCGCTTCTGCCGCGCGGCCGGCTTCGACGGCGTGGCCAGCCTCAAGCGGGCGCTGGCCGCCAGCCTCGCGGGCGACGGCGCCGCGCCGCCCGGCCATCCGCTGCTGGCGCGCAGCCTGCAAGCGCTCGGCCAGCTCGACCGCGCCTGCTTCGCCGCCGCCGCGCGCCGGCTGGCCGAGGCGCCGCGCATCGACGTGCTGGCCGATGCCGCCCGCACGCCGCTGCTCGACCTCGCGCTGCGCGGCCTGTGGCGGCTGGGCCTGGCCGCCCGGCCCGTGGCCCCCGGCGAGCCGCCGACGGCGCCCGCCTGCCTGTCCCTCGGCACCGGCGCGCCGGCCGCCGACGTGCGCATCGCTGAAGCCGCCGTGGCCGGCGACGCCGGGCTGCAACTCGTCACCGGCCCCGAAGCCGACGCCGCACCGACGCTGCTGGCCACGCTGGCGCTGCAACTGCTGCTGGCCGAGTTGGCACCCGCCTGCGGCTTCAGGGCGGAAACGGCCCCAGGATGACGAAGCCGCCGCCCTGGCAGCGCGCCTCGGGCCGGCTCGGGTCCACCGGGGGCTGGGCGGCCTCGATGCGGGCGCGCCAGGGCTCGGCGCTGTCCTGCGGCCGGTAGCCGAGGTGGCGGGCCGGGCCGTTGTCCCACCAGGCCGAGGCGTTGTCGCTGACGCCGTAGACGACGCTGTGGCCGACCACGGGCGCGCTCAGCGCGGCGACGACGAGGCGCTCCAGGTCGTCGTGGCTGAGCCAGCTCGACAGCATGCGCCGGTCGCTCGGCTCGGGCGCGCAGGAGCCGATGCGCAGGCTCACCGTCTCCAGCCCGTGGCGGTCGAAATAGAACTGCGCCAGATTCTCGCCGAAGGCCTTGGACAGGCCGTAGTAGCTGTCCGGCCGTGGCGGGGCCTGCGGCGTGATCGTCTCGCCCTGGCCGTAGAAGCCGGTCACGTGGTTGGAGCTGGCGAAGACGATGCGCCGCACGCCGCGCTGGCGCGCCGCCTCGTAAAGGTTGTAGGCGCCGACGATATTGGCCGGCAGCACGGTGCTGAACGCCTGCTCGCCGGAGACGCCGCCGAAATGCAGCACGGCGTCCACGCCGTCCAGCAGGGCCAGCATCGCGGGCAGGTCTTCCAGCGCGGCGGGCGCCACCTCTTCGCCCTCGCCGGCCGGCGCCATGGGCGCGAGATCGGACAGGCGCAGCACCTCGCAATGGCGCCTCATGCGCGGCCGCAGCACGCGGCCGAGGTGGCCGGCGGCGCCGGTCAGCAGCAAACGCCGATAGTTCATGCCGCCGCCCCGCGCCGCAGCGGCGGGCGCAGGCGCGGCGCGGCATCGGACTGGCGGCGGACCAGCGCGAAGTCCTGCAGCTCGTGCTCGCAGGGCAGGGGCTCGCCGCCACGGCGCGCGCGGATGTGGCGCACCAGCAGGTCCACCGCCGCGCCGGCCATCTCCATGATGGGCTGGCGCACGGTGGTGAGTTCGGGCCAGATCGTCGTCGCCAGCGGCGCGTCGTCGAAACCGACGACGGTCAGGTCGCTGGGCACGTCCAGGCCCAGGCGGTGGGCGATGGCCACCGTCGCGGCGGCCATGTCGTCGTTGCTGGCGAAGATGGCCGTCGGCCGGCGCTCCTGCGACAGCAGGAACTCGGCCGCGTCCAGGCCCGAGCGGTAGGTGAACATGCCCTGGGCGACGACCTCTTCCTCTTCGATGTTGAGGCCGGCGTCGCGCATCGCCGCATGGAAGCCGGCGAGGCGGCGCGCGCTGCTGCTCTGGTAGGGGTCGCCGATGATGAAGCCCAGGCGGTGGTGGCCCAGGTTGAGCAGATGGCGCGTCATCTCGTAGGCGGCCTGGTAGTCGTCGATGCCGACCGCGCAGACCGCCTCGGGCGGCACGCCCGCGGAGACGACGACGGCCGGCGTGTCCGTCTCGGCCACCAGCTTGAGCAGGGGCTGGGAGTCGCAGAAGGGCGGCGGCAGGATCAGGCCGTCGATGCCGTTGGCGATCATCTCGGCGACGGGCTTTTCCTCGCCGTCGCGCGCCGCCTCGCAGCGCTGCACGACGAGCTGCACATGGCGCAGGCTGGCCTTGTTCAGCAGGCCGATCAGGAACTCGTTGAGGTAGCCGGCGCTCGGGTCGATGTAGAGCATGCCGATGCGGATGGGCTCGGAGCCGGCGAGGTGGCGCGCCGCCTGGTTGGGCAGGTAGTTCAACTCGGCAACGGCGGCCTGCACCTTCTCGCGCGTGCCGGGGCGCACGTTCTGCTCGCCGTTGATGACCCGCGACACCGTCATCGGCGACACGCCGGCCAGCCGGGCCACGTCGGCGATGGTGGCGGCCCTGGTGCTGCGCCCGGCCCGTGCGGTTGGCTTCAAGGAGGTCCCTCGGATGATGGTGACTTTGTTTGCGCGATCATAGATTCCTCGGCAGCCGCGCCCCCCCCGGGCGAAGCCTCGTTCCTAGGGCAACTCCCCCTAGCCCGATGCGAGGCGGCCCCCCACCATCGGTGGCTTCCCGCGAAGAGGCTCACCGATGACCGCCGCCCTTGCCGAAGCCCCCGAAACCACGTCCCGTGCCAGGCCCTGGCTGGCCAGCTATCCGGCCGGCGTGCCGGCCGAGATCGACGTCCGCGCCCACGGTTCGCTGGTGGCCCTGCTGGACGAGGCCTTCGCCCGCCACGCGCAGCGCGACGCGGCGATCTGCATGGGCCAGCGCATGCGCTTCGCCGAGATCGACCGGCTCTCCACCCAGCTCGGCGCCTGGCTGCAGGCGCAGGGGCTGAAACAGGGCGACCGCGTGGCAATCATGATGCCCAATCTGCTGCAGTACGGCGTGGCCATCTCGGCCATCCTGCGCGCGGGCTTCGTCGTCGTGAACGTGAACCCGCTGTACACGCCGCGCGAGCTGGCCCACCAGCTGACGGACTCGGGCGCACGCGCCATCGTCGTGCTGGAGAACTTCGCGCACACGCTGGCCGAGGTCATCGGCGAGACGGACGTCCAGCACGTCGTGCTCGCGTCCATGGGCGATCTGCTGAGCTGGTGGAAGGGTCCGCTGATCAATTTCGCGGTGCGCCACGTGAAGAAGATGGTGCCGGAGTTCCGCCTGGCCATCGGCGAGGGCCGCACCGTCGTGCGCTTCAACGAGGCGCTGCGCCACGGCGAACGGCTGCCGCTGAGGAAGCCCGACCTCGGCCCGGACGACGTGGCCTTCCTGCAATACACCGGCGGCACGACCGGCGTGTCCAAGGGCGCGACGCTGCTGCACCGGAACATCGTCGCCAACATCCTGCAGGTCGAGGCCTGGTTCCAGCCGATGCTGGCGAAACTGCCGCAGGACATGCAGTTCACCAATGTCTGCGCGCTGCCGCTCTATCACATCTTCGCGCTGACGGCCTGCTTCATGCTCGGCGCGCGCATGGGCCATCTGAACATCCTCGTGCCCAACCCGCGCGACATCCCCGGCTTCATCGAGACGCTGCGCGGCCACCGCATCCACATCTTCCCGGCCGTCAACACGCTGTTCAACGCGCTGGCGAACGAGCCCGGCTTCTCGCGTCTGGACTTCTCGGAACTCGTCATCTCCAACGGCGGCGGCATGGCCGTGCAGCAGGCCACGGCCGAGAAATGGCTCAAGGTCACCGGCTGCCCGGTCGTCGAGGGCTATGGCCTGTCGGAGACCTCGCCGGCCGCGACCATCAACCCGCTGGACCTGCGCGTCTTCAACGGCAGCATCGGCCTGCCCATCCCATCCACCGAGATCGCCATCCGCGACGACGAGGGCCGCGACCTTGCCCTGGGCGAGCGCGGCGAGATCTGCATCCGCGGCCCGCAGGTCATGGCCGGCTACTGGAAACGGCCCGACGAGACGGCCAACGTCATGTACCCGGACGGCTTCTTCAAGAGCGGCGACATCGGCATCATGGACGCGGCCGGCTATGTGCGCATCGTCGATCGCAAGAAGGACATGATCCTGGTCAGCGGCTTCAATGTGTACCCGACCGAGATCGAGCAGGTCGTCAACCTGCACCCGGGCGTGCTGGAGTGCGCCGCCGTCGGCATCCCGGACGCGAAGAGCGGCGAGGCCGTCAAGCTCTTCGTCGTCAAGAGCGATCCGGCGCTGGCCGAGGAAGACCTGGCGACCTACTGCGCCGGGCAGATGACGGCCTACAAGCGGCCGAAGTTCATCGAGTTCCGCGACGAACTGCCCAAGAGCAACGTCGGCAAGATCTTGCGCCGCGAGCTGCGCTCGACCGGCGCCTGAATCAGAACGGGTTGTTCTTGGCGCGCGCGAGCGCCAGCCTGCCGATCTGTAGCTGCGCGGTCGGGCTCAGCAGCGTGTCGCCGGCCCACAGCCATGTCGTGGCGCTGGCATCGGGCAGCAGGGTGTCGGTCGTGCAGTCCTGCGGCGCCACGTCGTTGCGGCAGGCCGCGTCGGTCACGTTGCTGTAGCCGAACAGGCTGGGGAAGCGGGCGCTTTGCAGGATGCTCTCGTCTACCAGCACGAGGCCGACGAGGCGGCCGTCGTTCACCAGGTTCAGGCGCAGCGCGGTGTTGAAGGCGGTGCTGAGATCGTCCAGGAAGAGGGCCCGGTCGATGTCGGTCTGCTGCTGCTTCTCGCGCTGGCCGAAGGGCGTCAGGCCGACGTCGAAGATGGTGCTCACCACCACGCGGCCATTGGCGGTGGCGATGCGGTTGACCTGCTCGGCCAGCAGCTTGCCGCGCGCCTTGGCCTCGTTGATCAGCGAGTCGCGGCTCTGCTGCGGGAACTGGCGGTACAGCTCGACGATGTCGTTGACGCCCACCATGATGGCCACCAGATCCTTGGGGCCGAAGCGGTTGTTGGAGAGGTGCTGGTCGATCTTGTCGCGCAGGTCGGCCACCTTGTCGCCGGCCGCCGCGTACATCAGGCCCTGGGGCAGGGCCACGTAGTCGCTGTTGCACTGCGGGTAGACGAAGCTGAAGCCGCTGGCCAGGATCTGGGTCCAGACCGGGTTGATCCGGCAGTCCGGCTGCAGGGTCTCGGCGTTCAGGCCGTTGATGCCGTATTTCTTGCCGCTCTGCAGGATAGCGCCGTTCTCGTCGCCGAAGGCAATGATGCGGGTCGGCGCGAAGGGGTCGATCTGCTCGGTGCTGCCGCCGCCGCAGCCGGCGATCAGCGCGGCCGCCGCCACCGCGGCCAGGGCCAGGCCGCGCTTGAATTTCTGGGACACAACACGTTGCATGACGATCAACTCAGGGACATAACTCAATCGGTGAAGGCGGCGGCAGCCCGGCCGAGCCGGTCGCGCACGCCCTCCCAGGCGGGGTCGCGGGGCGGTGCCTCGACCCAGATCTCGCGGGCACCGGCCGCATCCAGAAGGCGCAGCACCGCGAACAGTTCATGGGCCGCTGCCGCCGGGTCGGCCGGCATCGCCTGCCAGCGCCACGCCGGCAGCGGGGCGCGTGAATATACCGCCACCCCTTCCAGCGCCCCGGCCGCCGCCGCCTCGGCGGCGCGTAAAGCCAGCGGGCCGGCGTCCAGCAGGCGCAGGCGGGCGCTGGGCGCGTAATGCGCGGCCAGCGTGCCCGAGGCGCGGGGCGCCGCGGCGCCGGGCGCGGCCAGCGGCTCGCCCAAGGCGGCCTCGATGCGGGCGCGGCCGATCAGGCCGGGGCGCAGCAGCGCCGGATGCGGGCCGCTGCAATCGACGATGCTCGACTCGATGCCCACCTCGCAGGCGCCGCCGTCCAGCACCAGCAGGCCGGCGCCGAATTCATCGACGACATGGCGGGCCAGCGTCGGGCTGACACGGCCGAAGCGGTTGGCGCTCGGCGCCGCCACGCCGGCCACGCCCAACTCGCGCGCCGCCGCCAGCACGGCGCGGGCGACAGGATGGGCCGGCGCGCGCAGCGCGATCGTCCCCTGCCCGCCCGCCGCCGCCTCGGCGACGCCGGGCGCGCGCGGCACGATGACGGTCAGCGGCCCGGGCCAGCAGGCGTCCATCAGCCGGCGCGCGCTGGCCGGCAGATGGGCGGCGAAGGGCGCGGCGCCTGCGGCATCGAGCACGTGGACGATCAGCGGGTGGTCGGCCGGCCGGCCCTTGGCGGCGAAGACCTTGGCGACGGCCGCGTCACGGTCGGCGCGCGCGGCCAGGCCGTAGACGGTCTCGGTCGGCAGGCCCAGCAGTTCGCCCTCGGCGAGGCGTTGGGCGGCCGCCTGCACGGCGGCGGGGTCATGGCCCGGGAGCAGCATCAGAAATCGGCCGGCAGACCCAGGATGGCCGCCGCCTGCACCGCCACCGCATGCGCCGCCTCGGGCGTCTCGGCCGTGACGTTCAGATGGCCCATCTTGCGGCCATGACGTGCGTCGGCCTTGCCGTAGAGATGCAGATGCGTGCCGGGCAGCGCCAGCACGCGGTCCCAGGCCGGCGGCGTCGGGCCGCCCTCGTCGGTGAACCAGAGGTCGCCCAGCAGGTTCAGCATGACGGCGGCCGAATGCTGGCGCGGCTCGGGCAGCGGCAGGCCGACCAGGGCCCGCACCTGCAGCTCGAACTGCGACACGTCGGCACCGTCCATCGTCCAGTGGCCAGAGTTGTGCGGGCGCGGCGCCATCTCGTTGACGACGAGGCGGCCGTCTTCCAGCCAAAAGAATTCGACGCACAGCACGCCGACGTAATCGAGCGCCTCGGCCACCTGGCGCGCCGCGCCGATGGCGCGCTGCGCCACCTCGGCCGGCACGTCGGGCGCCGGCACTTCGGTGACGGCCAGGATGCCACCGCGGTGCAGGTTCTGCTGCACCGGGAAGTGGACGAGCCCCCCGTCCGCGCCGCGCGCGACCAGCACGCTCAGCTCGACCTTGAGCGGCAGCCTTTGTTCCAGCACGCAGGGCACGCGCTTGAGATCGTCCCAGGCCGCGCGCAGTTCGGCGGCGCTGGCGACCCGCACCTGGCCCTTGCCGTCATAGCCCATGCGGCTGGTCTTGAGGATGCCGGGCAGCAGGGCCGCCTCGACGGCGGCCAGTTCGGCCTCGCTCGTGATGACCGCGTGCGGCGCCGGCTGCACACCGGACGCCTGGAAATGCGCCTTCTCGACGGCCCGGTCCTGGCAGACCGCGACGGCGGCGGCGGCGGGCGCCACGGTGCGCATGCCGGCCAGCGTTTCCAGCGCGACGGCGGGCACGTTCTCGAACTCGGTCGTGATCGCATCGCAGTCGCGCGCCAACTGAGCCAGGCCCACGGGGTCGAGATAGCCGGCCTGGATATGCACCTCGGCCACGGCGCCGGCCGGGCTGATGGCGTCCGGATCCAGCACGACGCAGCGGTAGCCCAGGGCCTGGGCCGCGTGGACGAACATGCGGCCCAACTGGCCGCCGCCCAGAACACCCAGCGTCACCGCGCCCGGCAGCAGCGCGCTCAATGCAGTTCCCCGCTCATCGCCCGGGCAGCCTCGGTCTGCCGGGCGCGGTAGGCGTCCAGCTTGTCCCGCAGCGCCGCATCGCCCGTCGCCAGCATCGCCACTGCGAACAGCGCCGCATTGGCCGCGCCGGCATTGCCGATGGCGAAGGTCGCCACCGGGATGCCCTTGGGCATCTGCACGATGGAATGCAGGGAATCGACGCCCTGCAGATGCCGGCTGGCGACCGGCACGCCGAGCACCGGCACCGTCGTCTTGGCGGCCAGCATGCCCGGCAGATGCGCCGCGCCGCCCGCACCGGCGATGACGGCGCGCAGGCCCCGGCCCTGCGCCGCTTCGGCATAGGCGAACATCTCGTCCGGCATGCGGTGGGCCGACACGACCCGCGCCTCGAAGGGAATGCCGAACTCGGTCAGAATCTCGGCCGCCTGCTTCATCGTTTCCCAGTCGCTGCTGGAGCCCATGACGACGCCGATCTGCGGCTCGGGGTTCGTGGCTGACGTGGACAAAGCGCGCTCCGGGGCTCAGAAAAGCCTTGAATTGTAGGTGGCGCCCCTCACTCTCCTCCTCGCCATGATCGACATCACTCTCCAGAACTTTGAAGCCGAACTGATCCTCGCGTCCCAGCAGCGCCCGGTGCTGCTGGACATCTGGGCGCCCTGGTGCGGCCCCTGCCGCACGCTGGGCCCGGTGCTGGAAAAGCTCGAAACCGCCTACGCCGGCCGCTTCACGCTGGCCAAGCTGAACAGCGACGAGGTGCCCGAGATCGCCACGCAACTGAGCCAGATGTTCGGCGTGCGCAGCATCCCCTTCTGCGTGATGTTCGCGGGCGGCCAGCCGGTGGACGGCTTCGTCGGCGCGCTGCCCGAGGCGCAGATCCGCGAATTCCTCGACAAGCACGTGCCGGCCGGCGAGGAGCTGGAAGCCGCCGCCGACGTCGAGGCCGCCGAGGACCTGATGGCCGAGGGCGACCTGGAGGCCGCGCTGGCCCGGCTCGCCCACGCGGTGCAGGCCGACCCGGCCAACGAGGCGGCGCGCTTCGACTATGTGAAGGCGCTGCTGGAATTGGGCCTCGTCGCCGACGCCCGCGCCGCCTTCGCGCCGGTGGCCGCGCAGGCGGCCGACACGATCACGCCGCATGCCCGCTTCGCCGCGCTGGCCGTCTGGCTGGCCGCCGCCGAGGCGCCGCCGACGAACCCGGCCGCACTGCAGGCGGCGATTGCCGCGAACAAGCGCGACTTCGACGCCCGCTTCGCGCTGGCGCAAAGCCATCTCGCCGCCCAGCGCTTCACCGAGGCCATGGACGAACTGCTGGAAATCATCATGCGCGACAAGGCCTGGAACGGCGAGGCCGCGCGCAAGGCCTATGTCGCCATCCTGGAACTGCTCGCCAAGCCGGCCCCGAAGCCCGCCGCCGAGGCCAAGGCCGGCACGCTGGAGATCGCCGGCAAGGCCGCCGCGGTGCAGAGCGATCCGCTGATCGACCAGTACCGCCGCAAGCTGTCGATGGCGTTGTTCTGAAACTCAGGGCACGCCGCCCTGGGCGTTGCGGATCTCGCGCAGCTTCACGCACTCGGGGTCGTTCTGGTAGATCGGCTTCTCGCACTGCCGGTCGATGCACCAGGCGCGAGCGAACAGCACCCGGCTGCCGCAGGCCTCGCTGGCCGTCTTGGGCTCGCTCGGCGGCGCTGACGCGGGTGCCGAGGCCGGCGCGGTGGCCTTGGGTGGTGTGGCGGCGGCCGAGCCCGCGCGCACCGGCTCGGACGTGGCGGGGCCGCGCGGCGCGGCGCGGGAGTCACCCGCCTTCTCGGTGGTGATGGCCTCGTGCCGCGGTGGCACGGAAGCGGCCGGCACCACGGGGCGGGCGGCCACGGGCGCCGCAGGCGTGGGCGTGGAAACCGGCGGCGGCGCCGGCTCAGGGGCCGCCGGCGCGCTGGCCGCCTCGTCCTGGAACTCGGGCGCGGAGGCGGCGGCCGAGGCGGCCTGCTCGGCCGCCGCGACCTCGTTGCCAGACGGGTGGCCGCGCAACTGCATGACGAAGAGGCCGAGCAACAGCAGCACGGCAACGCCACCGCCGACCATGGCCGGCCCCTGCCAGGAGCGCTTCGCGGGGGCCGCTGCCGGCACCGGCGCGGCGGCGGGCGGTGGCGGTGCCACGGGCGGCGGCGGGGGCGGCGGCGTCCGCCTCGGCATGACGACGGTGGCGCCCGCGTCGTCCTCCAATTGCGAGGGCGTGCCGAGCAGGCTGTCCTTGAATTCGAGATCCAGCGCGGCGGGCGCCAGCCGCGGTGGCTGGGTGCGCGGCGGCGCGGGCTGGGCGGCGGGCACGGCGGCGCGGCCGTCGAGCACCTCGCGCCAGTCGGCGACGCTCTGCGGCCGCTGGTGCGGCGCCACGCGCAGCGCCCAGTCCAGGCCGGCCAGGAAGGCGGGCGAATAGCCGGCCACGGCCAGCGGCGCCAGCTCGTCGCCCATCGCGCGCGCCGTGGCGGGCGGCGGCGGGCGGCCGGTCAGCAGCTCGTGCATGGCGGCGGCCAGCGCGTAGAAATCGGTCCACGGGCCCTGGCGCACCGTCGTCGCCTCGGCGTACTGCTCGATGGGCGCGAAGCTGGGCTTGAGGATGGCGGTGAAGATCTGCGTGCGGTCGCCGATGGCCTGGCGGGCGGCGCCGAAGTCCAGCAGGATGGGGGCGCTGCCGTCGGCGGGCAGGAAGATGTTGTCGGGCGCCACGTCGCGGTGCCAGACATGCTGGGCATGCAGCACGTCCAGGCCGCCGAGCACGGCGTCGAAGATGCTCCGCACCCAGTCCTCGGGCGGCGGCGTCGGGCGGGTCTTGCGGGCCTCGCGCAGGTTCTGGCCCACCAGGCGCGGCATGGCCATATAGGCCGTACCGTTGGCTTCCCAGAAGCGGTAGACCTTGAGCAGCGAGGGGTGGTCGAAGCGGGCCAGCAGCTTGGCCTCGTTGACGAAGCTGCGCCGGCCCAGCTCGAAGGTCTCCCGCATGGAGATGGAGCGCACCGACACCTGGGACTGCCCGTCGCGCGAGGCGAACTGGCTGGGCATGTATTCCTTGATCGCCACCTCGCGCTCCAGCGAGTGGTCGCGCGCCAGGTAGACGATGCCGAAGCCGCCCACGCCGAGCGTGCCCAGGATTTCCAGCTCGCCAAACCGGGTGCCCACGGGCAGGGCGTTGATGGCGTCGTCGTCGCTCATAGGTCCGCGAGGGTAACCCAGGCGGCTGGCGCCTGGCATCCCGGGGATTGCCGGGTCAGCCCGGCGGCAGGCTCAGGCCGGCGGCGCCCAGGCGCGCGGCCCAGTGGCGGCGCTGGGCGGCGTCGTCGCGCCGGGCGGCCTGGGCGGCCTCGGCGTGACGGGCGGCGGGCGCGGCCTCGCCCAGGCGGGCATGCACCTGGGCGAGGCGGGCATGCAGCGCGGCGCGCTCGTCGAGGTCGCAGTGGGGCGAGTCCTCGGCCAGCACCTCGACGGCGGCCTGCGCGGCCAGCGCGCGGGCGCGGGCCGGCTCGCCGGTGTGGGCCCAGCACCAGGCCAGATCGGCCAACAGGCTGCCGCCGACGCGGGCCAGGCCGGTGGACACGGCCTCGGGCAGATGGGCTTCCAGCAGCGCGGCGGCGGCGGCGAAGTCGCCCTGCACGGTCAGCAACTGGGCGCGCAGCAGCGGCGTCAGGTCGGCGCGGGGCGAGCCGCCGACGGCGTCGTCGAAATGGCCGATGGAATCGACGCCCAGCAGCACGGCCGGCGCCTCGCCGGGCTCGCCGGCCAGCGCGGCGTGGCGGATGCGCAGCGCGCGCATCTGGGTCTGGTTGTAGAGCAGGGCCGCGAGGCCGGCGTCGTCGCCATCGGCGCTGGCGGCGCGGCGGCCCCAGGCATACCAGGCCGAGGCGGCGGCCTCGCCCTGGGCCAGGTCCCAGGCCATGCCAAGCGCCGAGGCGACACGGCAGGCGGCGGCCGGGTCGGGCCGGGCGAGCGCGGCGGCGGCATGAGCGACGAGGCGCTCGATGTCCCGATCGACGAAGGCCATCTGCGCGAGCCAGGCCTCGCACAGCACGCGCAGCGCGCCGAGGCCGGCCGCGTCCGCCATCACCCGGGCGCGGCGCACGCGCTCGCTGGCGCCGCCGCCGAAGGCGCTGAAATAGGCCGTCAGCCCCTCGGCCAGATGCAGCCAGGCGGCCAGCTCGACCTGGGGCTGCGCGAGGGCGCGGGCCTGCAGCCGGTCCAGTTCAGTGCGCGCCTCGGCCGCACGGCCATGGCGCAGCCACAGGATGGCGCGCTGGGCCTGCAACACGGCGGCCCGGGCCGGCGCCGCGGCGCTGATCTCGGCGTCGAGACGCTGGGCCAGGCGGCTGCGCAGCTTGACGGTGGTGGGGCGCGGGGGCGGCAGGTCGGACATGGTGGCAGCGTAAACCGACGAGGGCCTGCGGGGTGTGGTCCGGCGCTCGGCCCGTCAGTCCATCAGGCCGTCAGCCGCTGCAACGCTTCCTCGTACTTCTCGACGGTCCTGGCGATGACCTCGGCGGGTAGCGCGGGCGCCGGGGCGGTCTTGCCCCAGGGCTTGCCGTCCACCGTGGCCTGTTCCAGCCAGTCGCGCACGAACTGCTTGTCGTAGCTGGGCGGGTTGCTGCCCGGCGCGTAGCTCTCGACCGGCCAGTAGCGCGAGGAATCGGGCGTCAGCACCTCGTCCATCAGCGTCAGCGTCCCGTCGGCGTCCAGGCCGAACTCGAATTTGGTGTCGGCAATGATGATGCCCTTGGTGAGCGCGAAGTCGGCGGCGCGCTGGTAGAGCCGGATGGCGATGTCGCGCACGCGCGCGGCCAGTTCCGGGCCGATGATGGCGGCGGCCTGCTCGAAGCTGATGTTCTCGTCGTGGTCGCCCATCTCGGCCTTGGTGGCGGGCGTGAAGATCGGCGCCGGCAGCTTGTCGGCATTGCGCAGGCCGGCGGGCAGCGGCACGCCGCAGACGCTCTGCGTCTGCTGGTATTCGGCCCAGCCGCTGCCGGCGAGGTAGCCTCGCACGACGGCTTCGATGGGCAGGGGCTTGAGGCGCTTGACGAGCATGGCGCGGTCGCGCAGTTGCTCGCGCTCGTCGGCCGGCACGACGGAGAGCGGCTCGTCGCCGGTCAGGTGGTTGGGGACGATGCCCTGCAGCTTGTCGAACCAGAACAGCGCCATCTTGGTCAGCAGCGCGCCCTTGCCGGGGATGGGCTCGCCCATGATGACGTCGAAGGCGGAGAGGCGGTCGCTGGCGACCATCAGGATGCGGTCGTCGCCGACGGCGTAGTTCTCGCGCACCTTGCCGCGGCCGAGCAGGGGAAGGGAGTGCAGGCTGGATTCGTAGAGGGCTTGGGGCATGGCGGCGCGGCTCGGGAAGGGACCGCGGATTTTAGGCAACGCTGAACAAGCCGCTCGACAGCCCTGCCAAAGCTCAGTACGGTCGCGCACGCGCCGGGGCCTGCCCGGCGAAGGGGCCTTCACGATGACTCTGCGCTCCCGCCTTCTGCCCATCTGCATGACCGGCCTGCTGCTGGCCGCCACCGGCCTGCAGGCGACGCCCGAACCCGACGACTCGGCCGAGGCGCGCGCGGCGGCCCTGGCCCGTTTGCGCGCCGCGCCCGCAGGCGGCGTCTGCGCGGACGCGAGCCCGATGAGCCGCCCCCACGGCACGGCCTGCGCCGGCCGCGAGTTCCCGGCGCCGCCGCTGCTGGCCGCGCCGCAGCTGGCGTGGCAGACGCGGCCGGGCTGGTGGGGCGTGTGGCCGCCCTTCCTCGTCGGCTCCCTCATGCTGACCGGCAGTTGCAACAACGACGACAACGCGGGCCTGTCCGCGCTGGACATGCGCACCGGCAAGACGGTGTGGCGCCTCGGCGAGATCTGCGCCGTGGGCCAACGGCGCGGCACGCCGGGCATGGTCGGCTTCCACGAACTGCCGTCCGGCGAGGTGCTGATGATCTATCCGCGCGAGGACGGCGAGCCCACCGACCACTACGTCATCAACGTCAAGACGGGCCGCATCGTGCGCAGCCTCAAGCCCGCGCTGCGCGCCCCGCTGCGCGGGCATGGCGGCGGCATGTTCACGGCCGTCACCCAGTCCCGCGCGGACGGGGTCAGCGTCCTGAGCGGCCTGAGCCCGGCGCTGGACGAGGTGCTGTGGCGCAACGCGGGCTTCCGGCTGGCGATGCGCAACGACGACCCGCACTACCTGCCCACCTTCAGCCCACCCGCCGTGTCGGACGGCCTCCTGTTCATGACGGCGCGCAGCCTGGCCCAGCCCGAGCCGCCGACGCGGCAACTGCACGCCATCGACCTGCGCACCGGCCGGACGCTGTGGCGGCACACCCAGCAGCCGGACGTGGAGCGCGGCAACAACGGCAACTGGCGCTCGGACGACGGCACGCCGATGGTGGCGGGCGGGCTGGTCATCATCCGCGTGCAGGGGCTGCTGGGCGCCGCCGGCCTCGGCCAGCGGCCGACCGGCGATGCGCTGCGCGCGCTGGACCCGCGCACGGGCGCCCTGCGCTGGACGACCGCACCCGTGGCTGGCCAGACCCTGGGCAACCGCGTCGCCGTGGGCGGCATGCTGGTGGCCGAGGTGGGGCGCGGCGGCGCGCGGGAGTGGTGGGCCTACCGGCTGGCCGACGGCAGCCCGGCGTGGCGCCGGCCGGCGCCGCGCGAAGCGCGCCTGCTGGCGTCGGCGGGCGGCGTGCTCTATACGTCCGAGCGCGCGGGCGAGGCGCCGGGCGGCGGCCGGGACTACCGCCTTCAGGGCCTGGACGGCGAGACCGGCACGCTGCTGTGGACGACGCTGCTGCCCGGCCACAACAACCTCTTCGACGAGGGCTGGGCCATCCAGGGCGCCCACCCGGGCTCGGCGCCGCAGCCGCTGTGGCAGATCGGGCGCGACGGCGCCTTCTATGGCGTGACGCTGACGGGCGCCTACAAGCTGCAGTGAGGGGCGGCGGTCAGCGCGTCGAAGCCGACGTAGCGGGCGCTGAAGCGCACATGCCCCTCGCGCGCGAAGGCGGCCTCGTCCCAGTCGCCCGGCAGCAGGCGGTGCGCGAACTCGGCGCGGAAGCAGTAGACCTCGGCCGGCAGCATGCTGCCGTCGGCCAGCGCGACGACGACGCCGACGCGCTCGTACTCGGGGCCCTCGAAGGCGTCGAGCCGCGCCCAGGCGGCGGCATCCACGTCCCGGTAGAGCCGGCCCGGCACCACGGCGCCCGGCGCGGCCCGCAGGCCGGGGTAGTCCTGGCCCTGCACCGGATGGCGCGCGTGATCGGCCAGCGAGGCCGGCTCAGCAGCGAACTCGCGGCCGCAGACGCGGGCCATGATGTCGGCCCACATCAGCGAGCCGTAGGTGAAGGCGTGGGCCGTCACTGCACTCGCTGTTCCAACTCACCGCGTGCATAGGCGGCGGCAATGTCAACCAAGGTGCGCGCCTTGATCTTGCCGGCCTGCCCCTCGCAGCCGAATTCCAGATAGCGCTGCTTGCAGACCGCCTTGGCGGCCTCGCGGGCGGGCTTGAGCCATTCGCGGGCGTCGAATTTCTCGGGGTTCTCGGCCAGGAACTTGCGCACCGCGCCGGTCATCGCCAGGCGGATGTCGGTGTCGATGTTGATCTTGCGCACGCCGTGCTTGATGGCTTCCTGGATCTCCTCGACCGGCACGCCGAAGGTGGTCTTCATCTGGCCGCCGTACTGGTTGATGAGGGCCAGCAGTTCCTGCGGCACGCTGGACGAGCCGTGCATGACGAGGTGGGTGTTGGGGATGCGGGCGTGGATTTCCTTGACGCGGGCGATGGCCAGGATGTCGCCCGTGGGCTTGCGGCTGAATTTGTAGGCGCCGTGGCTGGTGCCGATGGCGATGGCCAGCGCGTCCAGTTGCGTGGCCTGCACGAACTGCGCGGCTTCCTCGGGGTCGGTCAGCATCTGCGCGTGGCTGAGCTTGCCTTCGGCGCCGATGCCGTCTTCCTCGCCGGCATCGCCGGTTTCGAGGTTGCCCAGGCAGCCGAGTTCGCCCTCGACGGTGACGCCGACCGCGTGGGCCATCTGCACGACCTTGCGGGTCACGTCCACGTTGTAGTCGAAGCTCGACGGCGTCTTGCCGTCTTCCATCAGCGAGCCGTCCATCATCACCGAGCCGAAGCCCAGGTCGATGGCGCCGGCGCAGACCTTGGGACTGGTGCCGTGGTCCTGGTGCATGACGAGCGGGATGTGCGGAAAGGCCTCGCAGGCGGCCTGGATCAGGTGCTTGATGAAGGGCTCTCCCGCGTATTTGCGCGCACCGGCGGAGGCCTGCAGGATGACCGGCGCGCCGACCTCGTCGGCTGCGGCCATCACGGCCTGCACCTGCTCCAGGTTGTTGACGTTGAAGGCTGGGATGCCGTAGCCGTTGTCGGCGGCGTGGTCCAGCAACTGGCGCATGGAAACGAGAGGCATGGGATGTCCCCGGTGGAGTTGAGAAATCTGGGCCGAAGCGGTGCTCAACGTAGTTGGTAACCGCGCCGTAACTGATTGGGGATTCTATGGAGTCGGTAGCGACCCCAGGCCCGGGCCGGTGCGCAGTCCGCACAATGCGCGCATGACAAGACTGGTGTTCGACCACCTCACCAACTGGATCACGGCTGCGGCGAGCGAGCACTCGCACGACCTGGCCAGCCACGTCGAGGAGCGCACCGGCGCCAGCCGCCGCGCCGTGCTGGCCGCGCTGAAGCGCCTGGTCGAGGCCGGCTGGCTGAGCCGCACCGGCACGAGCCGCCGCCCGGTCTATGCGCCCGGGGCACTGCGCCAGGTGGCGCGCAGCTACACGCTCTACGGCCTGCAGGAAGACCTGCCCTGGCAGCGCGACTTCGCGCCCCATTTCGCGCTGCCCCCGCAGGTGGAGCGCATGGTCCGCCACGGCTTCACCGAACTGGTCAACAACGCGGCCGACCACAGCGGCGGCAGCAGCGTCACCGTGTCGCTGCGCCAGACGCCGACGCATGTGCAACTGCTCGTCAGCGACGACGGCTGCGGCGTGTTCGACAAGATCTGCACCGCCTTCCAGCTCGAAGACCCGCAACACGCGATGCTGGAACTGAGCAAGGGCCGGCTCACCAGCGCGCCCGACGCGCACACCGGCCGCGGCCTGTTCTTCAGCAGCCAGTTGGCCGACGTGTTCGACATCCATGCCAACAACACCGCCTACCAGCGCCGCGCCTGGGAAAGCACCGGCTGGCGCAAAGGCCGCGCGCTGCCGCGCCAGGGCAGCAGCATCTATATGGCCATCGCGCTGAACACGACGCGCACGCTGGACGGCGTGATGGAAGCCTGGAGCACGCAGGGCGACGGCATCGAGTTCGACCAGACCCGGGTGCAGCTGCGCCTGCTGGCCGGCGAAGGCCAGGCGCTGGACTCGCGCGCCCAGGCCCGCCGCGTCGGCGCGCGGCTGGCGACCTTCAAGCGTGCCGAGATCGACTTCGACGGCGTGAGCGACGTGGGCCACGGCTTCACGGACGAACTCTTCCGCGTGTTCGCGCGGGCAAATCCGCAGATCGAGCTGGTGGCGACGAACGCGACGCCGCGCATCGAGGCACTCGTGAAGAGCGCCCGCGCCACCTGAACCAGGGGGGCGGGCGCCCCCGCCGCCTTGACGCCCCTCGGCGCGCGCACCAAGAATCCGCGAGCCCCACACACAGCCCATCACGGAAGGACGGCCATGACGATCTCGACACTCCTGCGCGCCGCCACGCTGGCGCTCGGCGCCACCCTCGTCAGCACGGGCGCGCTGGCGCAGGCCGCGTTCTCCTCGCTGAAGCTGGAGTTCACGGAGCCGACCGGCAGCGTACTGGCCACCGACGACATCCCGGTCTACGTCAAGCTGACCAATACCGACGCCAGCCAGGCCTTCGTGTTCGACGGCAGCCTGCCGCTGGCCGGCCTGAATGCGGCCGACCTGCCGACCTCGACCTGGGTCTACGACCCCGATACCGACCAGTACCAAGCGATCGACTTCGCCAGCTACACCTCGTTCTGGCTCGGGGCGGGCTATGGCTGCAGCGGCTCGTTCACCGCCGCCTGCGACCCGGGGGCCTACCAATTCAATTTCTCGGACAACGTCTTCGAGGAGCCCTATGAACTGGCGCCCGGCGCGTCGCAGACCTATCTGTTCGGCACTTTCTCGCCCGTCGGCGGCGCCGCGCCCGCCGGCACCTACGAGTTCTACCGCTCGGTGCTGTGGCTGAGCGTCAACGGCCTCGACGCCAATGACAACCCGATCTCGACCACCGTCTTCCCGGCCAGCACCTGCGCTTTCGACGACGCCCCCTCCTGCCTCGCCTCGGGCGGCTCGATGTTCACGCGCACCGTCAGCGCCGTGCCCGAGCCCGCCAACGCGCTGCTGCTGGCCCTCGGCCTGGCCGGCATGGCGCTGACGCTGCGCCGCCGCCGCGCCTGAGACCCCTGTTGACGGCTCAGCCGGGCCGGCGCAGGGCCGGCACCGGCGGCACCGCGAGGCGCGGGCCGTCGTAGCCACGCACGCTGCCGAAGCGCCCGCCGTCCTCGCGCGCCCAGTCGGCGGCCCAGGCCGCCATCTCGGCCGGCTCGCGGCCGACGAAGTTCCACCACAGCAGCGGTGGGGCGGCCCAGGGCTCGCCGCCGAGCAGCAGCAGCCGCGCGGCAGTCGGACAGCGCAGCTCGACGGACGCGCAGCCCGCGCCGACGTAGAGCAGCGTGCCCGGCGCGATCGTCTCGACGGCGCCATGCCCCGCCGGCGCCACCTCGACCTCGCCTTCCAGCGACATCAGCCCATGCTCGAAGCCCGGCCGCAGCGCCAGCAGCGCGTCGGCCGGGCCGCTGGCCGCCAGGTCCACGCCCAGCAGCGGCGTGAAGCTGGGCACCGGCGAGCGCCGGCCGCCCAGTTCGCCGACCAGCAGCGTCGCGTCGAAGCCGCCCAGGTCCAGGTGCGGCAGCTCGGGGAAATGCTGGAAGCCCGGCGCCCGCTCGCGCTCGGCATCCGGCAGCGCGATCCACAGTTGCGCGAGGTGGAGGCGGTCGCTCCGCCCTTCCTCGCTGTGGCTGATGCCACGGCCCGCCGTCATCAGGTTGACCTGGCCCGGCCGCAGCACCTGCTCGGAGCCCAGGCTGTCGCGGTGCAGGATCTCGCCCTCGATCATCCAGCTGAAGGTGGCCAGCCCCGTGTGCGGATGCGGGCCGACGTTCATGCGCCTCGGCGTCGTCGCCGGGCCGGCATGGTCGGCGAAGCACCAGGCGCCGATGCTGCGGCAGTCCCGGTTCGGCAACGCCCGCTGGATGGGCAGGCCGCCCACGTCGCTGACATGGCTGGCGATGCGCTCGACCCGCGGGTTCACGGACGCCCCCGTCGGCCTGCGGCCTGCCCCGCCCAGCGGGAGCACGCTTGCTCGGGGCCGCCCGGCGCGGCGCTCATTGGTGCCCCCTGCGGCCTGCGGCCTTGTCCCCCCAAGGGGGAGCGAGCTTGCTCGGGGCGGCCCGGCGCGGCGCTCATGCCGCCACCCGCTTGCGCGCGAAGTCTGCGAAGCCCTGCATGAAGCGCTCCAGTTGCTCGCGCAGCTTGTCGTCCACGAGCCGGCCGTCGGCATCGAAGGCCGTGCCGGCCTTGGACACCATCAACCGCCCGGCCATCCAGACATCGCTGCCGAAGGCGCGCAGCACGGACAGCAGCGCGTCCTGCGACTGCACGGTGCCGAGGCCGCCCGGCGTGGCGCCGACCAGCGCGGTGGGCTTGCCGCCGAACAGCTTCGCGCCCTCGCCGCTCGGGCGGGACAGCCAGTCCAGCCCGTTCTTCAGCACGCCGGGGATGGAGTTGTTGTACTCGGGCGTGCCGACCAGCAGCGCGTCGGCGGCGCGGATGGCCTCGCGCAGCGCCGTCACCGCCTCGGGGATGCCCTGGGCGGCCTCGACGTCGCCGTCGTAGAGCGGGATGCCGTGCAGCGTGCGCAGCTCCAGCGTGACGCCCGCGGGCGCCAGTTCGGCAGCGGCGCGCAGCAGCGCCGTGTTGTAGGAAGCGCGGCGCAGCGCGCCGCTGAGGGCGATGATGTGCATGGCGATATGGCGAGCCTGGGAGCGGGCATGATGCCAGCCTTCCAGGAGCCCCGAGATGCATCAGTTCACCCTGCCCGACATGAGCTGCGGCCACTGCGTCGCCGCCATCACCGAAGCGCTCAAGGCCGCAGACGCCGAGGCCCGCGTCGAGATCGACCGCGAGGCCCGCACCGCCGCCGTCGCCAGCGCCCTGCCCCGCGAGGCGCTGGTGGCCGTGCTCACCGAGGCGGGCTATCCGCCGGCACCGGCCGGCTGAGCCGTCTCAGGGCCGCGCGTGCCGGGCCAGCGCCTGCAGCAGCGCGGCGAGGCTGATCGGCTTGCTCAGGTGGGCGTCGCAGCCGGCGTCGAGCGAGCGCTGCACGTCGGCGTCGAAGGCATCGGCCGTCAGCGCGACGATGGGCGTGCGCGGCCGGCCCTCGGCGGCCTCGATGGCGCGCCAGCGGCGCGTGGCGCCCAGGCCATCGACGACGGGCATCTGCATGTCCATCAGCACGAGGTCGAAGTCGCCTTCGCGCAGCGCGGCCAGCGCCTGTGCGCCGTCGCCCACCCGCGTGATGCGGTGGCCCAGCGGCGCCAGCATGCCTTCGACGACGAGGACGTTGACGTCGTTGTCCTCGGCCAGCAGCAGGGCCAGCGGCCGGCCCGGCGCGACGCGCTCGGCGCTGGGCGGCTCCAGGCCTTCCAGGGTGCCGTGCAGCGGGCGCGCATCCGGCAGGTCCAGCGCCACCTCGAAGCGGCTGCCCTCGCCGGGGCGGCTGCGCACGCTGACCTCGCCGCCCATCAGGCGCGCCAGGCTGCGCGTGATGGACAGGCCGAGGCCGGTGCCGCCGAACTCGCGGGCGATGCTCGCATCCGCCTGCGCGAAGGGCTGGAAGATGCGCTCCAGCCGGTCGGGCGCGATGCCGATGCCGGTGTCCTGCACGCCGATGAGCAGCAGGCCCGCCGCCGTGCGCGACAGCTCGACGGTGACGCCGCCCGTCTTGGTGAACTTGATGGCATTGCCGACCAGGTTGGTGATGATCTGCGCGACGCGCTGCGGGTCGCCCAGCACCCAGCCGGTGGCCTCGGTGCGCGCGAACACGCGCAGCCACAGGCCCTGGCCCTGGGCGCGGCCGCGCAGCAGTTCGAGCTGCAGCTCGACGAGATCGACGAGGTTGAAGGGCTGCGAGGCCAGCTCCAGCCGGCCGCTCTCGATGCGGGCGTTGTCGAGCAGATCGTTGATGAGGGCGAAGACCTGGCGCCCGGCATGGCCCAGCACCTCGACGTAATGCGCCTGCTCGGGCCGCAACGGCGAGCGGGCGAGGATGTCGGAGAAGCCGAGCACGGCATTCATCGGCGTGCGCATCTCGTGGCTGACCTGGGCCAGCAGTTCGGTCTTGGCGCGGCTGCGCGCCTCGGCGAGTTCGCGCTCGCGGGTCAGCTCGCGTTCGCGCTCGCGGGCGCGGCGCGCGTGCTCGACGGCCGTCAGCAGCAGGGCCAGCGCGAGCAGGTAGAGGCCCGGCGCCGCCACGGGCAGCAGGCCGGCCTCCGCCGCGGCCCAGGCGACGGCGGCGATGCCGGCCAGGCCCAGGCCCGCCGCCAGGGCCTGGCGGCGCAGCAGCAGGGGCAGCGCCCCCAGGGCCAGCAGCAGCGCGTCGAGCGCCCAGACGGCGGGGCCGCCGTCGCGCAGCAGGGGCAGCGGGTCGGCGCCCAGGGCCTCGAAGACGGCGGCGTTGAGCGTCGCGCCGGTCAGGCGGCCCTGGGGCGTCATCACCTCGTCGGCGAAGAAGGCGCTGCTGCCGACGAAGACGCTGCGGCCGGCGAACTGGCGGGCCAGCTCGGGGTCGTCCGTCTCGCCGAGGGCGGCGCGCATCAAGCGCTGCCAGGGCAGATGGGGCAGGTCGCCACCATCCAGCGGCAGGCGCAGGCGCAAGCGGCCTTCGTCGTCGATGGGCCAGCGGCGCGCGCCGGCGACGAGGGTGCCGGCATCGATGCGCCAGCCCGTGGCCTGGTCGGCGCGCAGCCGCGCGGCCAGCGCCAGGCTGGGCAGGCTGCGGCCCTGCACGCGGTGCAGCAGAGGCAGGCGGCGCAGCAGGCCGTCGTCGTCGAGGGTGGATGAAATGACGCCGAGGCTGCCGGGCGCGGTGAGCGCGTCGAGCAGCGGGTCGGCGGGGGCGGTGAGGGCGTCCCAGTCCTGCCCGGGCGCGTGGGGCACGCCCAGGCGCGCAAGGGCGCGCTGCTCGGCCTGGCCGGCGGGCGCCAGTTCCACGCCGGCACGCTGGCGCGAGGCCAGGCCGGCCGCCGCCAGCACGGTGGGCGGCGGCGCGGCCAGCGCGGCGGCGAGGCGGTCGTCGCCGTCGCGCGGGCCGGCGAAGACGATGTCGAAGACGACGAGGCGGGCGCCGGCCTGGGCCAGGTAGTCCAGCATCAGCGCATAGACCTCGCGCGAATAGGGCCACTCGCCGAGCGGCTGGCGCAGCGCGCGCAGCGAGGCGTCGTCGATGTCCACGATGACGCTGCCTACCGCTGCGGCAGCGGCGGGCGGCGGCGCCGTGGCACGCAGGAGCAGGTCGCCGAGCGCCCGGTCGATGCGCGGCTGGGCGCCCGCCAGGCTCAGCAGCGCCCAGAGCAGCAGGGCTGCGGGCAGGGCAAGCCAGGGCCAGCGGTTCAAAGCAGGGGCGCGAGCAGCAGGGGCAGCAGCCACAGCCAGCGCGAGTAGGGCTGCTCGATCATCTGCGTCTGCCCCCAGGGGCTGGCCGCGCCGGCGGCGTTGAAGGCCCGGGCGCGCAGGAAGTAGTTGCCGGGCGAGGGCTTGGGCAGCGCGAGTTCGGGCTTGTCCGTGGTGAAGCGCCGCACCTCGGCGCCGTCGAAGGCGGCGTTGCCGGCCCATTCCAGCTCGTAGCGCACGATGCCGGGGTCGGCACGCCAGCGCAGCGTGAGCCGGTCGCCACTGACCTCGGGCTCGGCCGGCGGCGGCGCGGGCGGCGGCGGCTGAATCTCGAAGCCCTGCGCGTCGCCGAAAGGCCCGGCGCGGCCGCTGGCCTCGACGGCGGCGATGCGCCAGTGGTAGGCGCCGTCCGGCAGCCGGGCCTCGAAGCCGGCGGCGTCGATGGGCGGCGAGGACAGCGCGAGGTCCCTGAACTCGGCGTCGCGCGCGATCTGCAGGCGCACGCCGGGCGCGGCGGTGTTGCGCGTCCAGGCGAAGGCCATCGCGCCGTCGTAGCGGACGGCGCCGGGCGCCGGCGCCTGGATGAAGGGCGGCTCGGGGCGGGCCTGCAGGCGGACGTCGGCGTCGGCGGCAGCGCCTTCCTGGCCGTTGGCGTCGATGCTGCGCACGCGCAGCGTGTAGTCGCCGTCGGCCAGGTCGCGCGCCTCGGGCCAGGTGGCGGCCGGCTCGCCGACGACGGCGTCCAGCAGCAGGTGGTCGAAGTTGCCGCGCGGGTAGAGCTGGGCGCGCCAGGCCGTGGCCCCCGCCGGGCCGCCCACCCAGGCGAGGTGCAGCGGCAGCCGGTCGGCCACGGGCGCGAGGCCGCCGAGGTCGGACGGCGGCAGCAGCGGCGCGACGCTGCGCGACCTGCCTTCGGCGAGCAGGCCCTGGCCCGCCGCGACGTGGGGGCCCAGGCCGTCGGCATGCACGGCGCCGGACAGCACCTGCATGCGGCTCTGCGTGTCGGCCGCCTGCACGCGGAACTCGGTGCCGCGCACGCCGAGGTTGACGTGGGGCGTGCGCACTTCGTAGAGCGGCACGCGCTGGGCATTGGGCGCGACCCGGCTGTCCGCGCCGCCCCGCTGCAGGCCGATGCGCACGGCGGGAATGGCGTCGCGGCCGAGCACCAGCAATTGGTCGAGCGTGAGGTCGCTGTCCGGCGGGATCAGCAGCCGCGAGCCATCGGCGAAACGCAGGCTGGCGCTGGACTGGGCGCCGGTGCGGATGCGGTCGCCGCTGCGCAACGTGGCGCCGGCCGCCAGGGCCTCGCGCGCGCCGCCGCGTTCGCGCTCGACCTCGCCGCGCGCGAACACGGCCTCCGCGACGCCGGCCTCGCGGCGCAGCCAGGCGAGCGGCATGCGCAGCGTCGAGCCGGGCTTCAGGCGCAGCGGGTTGGGGACACGGTTGAGCCTTTGCAGGTCGTGCCAGGTCTTGCCGGGCGCCAGCCAGCCTTCGGTCAGGGAGATCAGCGTGTCGCCGGGCTGGATGCGGTAGCGCCAGTCGGCATCCGCCGCATCGGCCTGCGCGCGCGCCCAGCCGCAGGCCAGCAGCAAGCCGGCCGCGGCCCAGACTCTCATGCTCCTCATCGCGCCGTCTCCTTGGCTTTGCATGCTTCCATCCTAGGCGGGTTCGCCGCGGGCCAGGGCCGCGAAGACGCGCACAAGCGGTCAATCCGCACGCCCGGCCCGGGCGGGTGCCCGGGCCGCCCTGGATTATTCTGGCGCCCCTCACGCGGCTCACGAGGCCGCCTCAAGCGGAGACACCATGCCGGCCCTGAACACCCAGATCAACCCCCGCTCGGCCGATTTCAAGGCCAATGCCGACGCGATGCGCGGGCTGATCGACGACCTGAACGCCAAGCTGGCCCATATCGCCCAGGGCGGCGGCGAGGCGGCCCGCGCCAAGCACACCGCGCGCGGCAAGCTGCTGCCGCGCGAGCGCGTGGAGATGCTGCTGGACCCCGGCACGCCCTTCCTCGAACTCGCGCCGCTGGCCGGGCTCGACATGTACGACAACGCCGCGCCGGGCGGCGGCATCGTCGCCGGCATCGGCCGCGTGGCGGGCGTGGAGTGCATGGTGGTGTGCAACGACGCCACCGTGAAGGGCGGCACCTACTACCCGATCACCGTCAAGAAGCATCTGCGCGCGCAGGAGATCGCGCAGCAGAACCGCCTGCCCTGCCTCTACCTCGTGGACAGCGGCGGCGCGAACCTGCCGAACCAGGACGAGGTCTTCCCCGACCGCGACCACTTCGGCCGCATCTTCTTCAACCAGGCCAATCTGAGCGCCGAGGGCATCCCGCAGATCGCCGTCGTCATGGGCTCCTGCACGGCGGGCGGTGCCTACGTGCCGGCGATGAGCGACGAGACCATCATCGTCAAGAACCAGGGCACCATCTTCCTCGGCGGCCCGCCGCTGGTGAAGGCCGCGACCGGCGAGGTCGTCACGGCGGAAGACCTGGGCGGCGGCGACGTGCACACGCGGCTGTCGGGCGTGGCCGACCACCTGGCCAACAACGACACGCATGCGCTGGCGATCGCCCGGCAGTCGGTCGCGCGGCTGAACTGGCGCAAGGCGAATCCGCTGGCGATGCAGGCGCCGAAGGCGCCGGCCTTCGATCCGGCCGAACTGCACGGCGTGATCCCGACCGACACCCGCAAGCCTTTCGACGTGCGCGAGGTCATCGCCCGCATCGTCGATTTGTCAGAGTTCGACGAGTTCAAGGCCCGCTACGGCAACACCCTGGTCTGCGGCTTCGCGCACATCGAGGGCATGCCGGTGGGCATCGTCGCCAACAACGGCATCCTGTTCGCCGAGAGCGCCAACAAGGGCGCGCACTTCATCGAGCTGTGCTGCCAGCGCAAGGTGCCGCTGGTCTTCCTGCAGAACATCACCGGCTTCATGGTCGGCCGCAAGTACGAGAACGAGGGCATTGCCCGCGCGGGGGCCAAGATGGTCACGGCCGTGGCCTGCGCCCAGGTGCCGAAGTTCACCGTCATCATCGGCGGCAGCTTCGGCGCCGGGAACTACGGCATGTGCGGCCGCGCCTACAGCCCGCGCTTCCTGTGGATGTGGCCGAACGCGCGCATCTCCGTGATGGGCGGCGAGCAGGCCGCCAGCGTGCTGAGCACCATCCGCCGCGACGGCATCGAGGCCAAGGGCGGAGCGTGGTCGGCGGACGAGGAAGAAGCCTTCAAGGCCCCCATCCGCCAGCAGTACGAGAACCAGGGGCACCCGTACTACGCCAGCGCCCGGTTGTGGGACGACGGCGTCATCGACCCCGCCGACACGCGCCGCGTGCTGGCGCTGGGGCTGTCGGCCTCGCTGAACGCACCAATTCCCGACACCAAGTTCGGCGTGTTCCGGATGTGATGCCATGAGCAGTTCTTGCCTGACCGTCACGACCCAGGGCTCCGCCGCCCGCGTCGCCCTCAACCGCCCCGAGGTCCGCAACGCCTTCAACGAGGGCCTGATCGCCGAATTGACCGCCGCCTTCACCGACCTGGGCCAGCACGACGACCTGCGCGCCATCGTGCTCGCCGCCGAGGGCAAGGCCTTCTGCGCGGGCGCCGACCTGAACTGGATGAAGGCGATGGCGGGCTATTCCTGGGCCGAGAACCATGCCGATGCGACCAAGCTGGCCGACATGCTGTGGGCGATCTACAGCTGCCCCGTGCCGGTGATTGCGCGCGTGCAGGGCGACGTGTACGCGGGCGGCGTCGGGCTGGTGGCCTGCGCGGACGTGGTCGTCGCGGTGGACGCGGCGGGCTTCTGCCTGAGCGAGGCCAAGCTCGGCCTGCTGCCGGCCACCATCGGCCCCTACGTCGTGCGCGCGCTGGGCGAACAGGCGTCGCGGCGCTATTTCGTGACGGCGGAGCGCTTCTCTGCCGATGAGGCGAAACGCCTGGGCCTCGTGCATGAAGTCGTCACGGCCGAAGCGCTGGACGCCAAGGTGGACGAACTGGTGGCCGCCGTCGCCGCCAACGGCCCCGCCGCCGCGCGCGCCTGCAAACGGCTCGTCAAGGACGTGGCCGGCCAGCCGATCACGCCCGCCCTGCGCGACGACACCGCGCGACGCATCGCCGACATCCGCGCCAGCGCCGAAGGGCGCGAGGGCGTGCAGAGCTTTTTGAACAAAACCCGGCCCGACTGGCTGGCCTGATGAAACTCGACCTCGTCCAACTGCTCGCCCTCGCCGCCGCCCTTGGCTGGGCCAGCGGCCTGCGGCTCTACCTGACGGTGCTGCTGGTCGGCCTCGCCGGGCACTTCGGCTGGCTGCCGCTGCCGCCGGGGCTGCACATCCTCGCGTCGCCGCTGGTGATGGGCTGCGCGGCGGTGCTGACGGCAGTCGAGTTCCTGGCCGACAAGATCCCGCTGATCGACAGCGCCTGGGACGGCGTGCAGACGCTGATCCGCATCCCCGCCGGCGCGGCGCTGGTGGCCGGCCTCGTCGGCGGCTGGGCGGGCGACCACGGCGAGGCGTGGACGGCCATCGCGGCGCTGCTGGGCGGCGGGCTGGCGGCCACGGCGCACGCGGCCAAGGCCAGCACGCGCGCGGCCGTCAACACCTCGCCCGAGCCCTTCTCCAACATCGGCCTGTCGCTGCTCGGCGATGCCGCCGTGCCGGCGATGCTGTGGCTGGCCTGGGCGCATCCGCTCGTGTTCTTCCCGCTGCTGGCCGTGGCGCTGCTCGTCATGGGCGCGCTGATCTGGCTGTGCTTCCGCTTCCTGCGCGCGCTGCTCCGCCGCGTGCGCCGCACCTCGCTCGCATGACGCCCTCTCCCGACCTCGCCGCGCGCAGCCGCGCGGCCGTGTGGCACCCCTGCACGCAGATGGCGCGGCTGGCCGACGTGCCGCCGCTGCCGATCGCGCGTGGCGACGGGCCTTGGCTGTTCGACACCGAGGGCCGCCGCTACTTCGACGCCAACTCATCCTGGTGGGTCAACCTCTTCGGCCACAGCGACCGGCCGCTGCACGACGCCATCAAGGCCCAGCTCGACACCCTGCCCCATGTGATGCTGGCCGGCTGCACGCACGAGCCCGCCGTGCGGCTGGCCGAGCGGCTGTCGGCCCGCACCGGTGGCGCGTTGGGCCACGTCTTCTTCGGCAGCGATGGCGCGAGCGCCGTCGAGATCGCGCTGAAGCAGAGCTTCCATGCCTGGAAGAACCAGGGCCGCGCGGAGAAGCGCGAATTCGTCTGCCTGAAGAACAGCTACCACGGCGAGACGCTGGGCGCGCTGAGCGTGACCGACGTGCAGGTCTTCCGCGACGCCTACGACCCGCTGCTGCTGCGCGCCCACATCGTCACGTCGCCTGATGCGCGGCTGGGCAACGAAGCCGAGGCGCTGGCCGCGATGCGCGCGCTGCTGGCCGAGCGGCACGCGCAGATCGCCGCCGTCATCGTCGAACCGCTGGTGCAGGGCGCGGCGGGCATGGTCATGTATTCGCCGGCTTATCTGAAGGGTCTGCGCGAACTGACGCGCGAGTTCGGCGTCCACCTGATCGCCGACGAAATCGCGGTCGGCTGCGGGCGCACTGGGACGTTCTTCGCGTGGGAGCAAACACAGGCCGAGTGGCCCGATTTCATCCTGCTCAGCAAAGGCATCACCGGCGGCACGCTGCCGCTGTCCCTCGTGCTGACCACCGGCGACGTGTTCGCCGCCTTCTGGAGCGAGGACGTGACGCGCGGCTTTCTGCACTCGCACAGCTACACCGGCAACCCGCTGGCCTGCGCGGCGGCGAATGCGGTGCTGGATCGCTTCGATGCCGGCCAACTCGACGACAACCGCGCGCAGGCCGAGCGCCTCGCCCGCGCTTTTAAGGACGCTTTGGCACCACTGGCCCCGCGCGTCCAGCACCTGCGGCAGCGCGGCATGATCCTGGCCTTCGACGTGCCCGACGCCCCGCCCCGCTTCGCCGAGCGCTTCCACCTCGCGGCGCGCGCGCGCGAGTTGCTGATCCGCCCGATCGGCGCCACGGTTTACCTGATGCCCCCCTACCTGATCGACGACGCCACCGCCGCCTTCCTGGCCGGCGCGGTGGCGCAGACCCTGAACGATGTCCTTGCTTGAGCATTTGCAAACCAAGCTCGACGCGGTTGCCGCGCAGAGCCTGACCCGAAAACTCCGCACCGCCGACACCGGCACCGCGCCACGCCAGACCATCGACGGCCGCCCGCTGCTGATGTTCTGCTCCAACGACTACCTCGGCCTCGCCGCCGAGCCCGCCATCACTGACGCGCTGATCGAGGGCGCACAGCGCTGGGGCGGCGGCTCGGGCGCGTCGCCGCTCATCAGTGGCCACAGCGCCGCACACGCGGCCGTCACCGAGACGCTCTCGCGCTGGTACGCGCCGCACATCCCGCAGGCGCGCGCCATCGGCTTCTGCACCGGCTATATGGCCAACCTCGCCGTCGTCACCGCGCTGGGCGACGAGCACGCCGAGATCTTCTCGGAACAGTTGAACCACGCCTCGCTGATCGACGCCGCGCGGCTGGCGAAGGCCCAGGTCACGCGCTACCCGCACGCCGACCTCGCCGCGCTGCGCACCGCGCTGCAAGCCAGCACGGCCCGCGTCAAGCTCATCGTCACGGACGCCGTGTTCAGCATGGACGGCGACCTCGCGCCGCTGCCCGCGCTGCTGGCGCTGGCGGACGAGTTCGACGCCTGGCTGATCGTGGACGACGCCCACGGCTTCGGCGTGCTCGGCGCACAGGGCCGAGGCGCGCTGGAGCACTTCGGCCTCAACAGCGCGCGCCTGATCCTCGTCGGCACGCTCGGCAAGGCCGCCGGCCTCGCGGGCGCCTTCGTCGCGGCGCACGCGACCATCGTGAGCTACCTGCTGCAGGCCGCGCGCAACTTCATCTTCTCCACCGCCTCGCCGCCCGCCGTCGAACACGCGCTGCTGACCAGCTTCGCGCTGATCGAAGGCCCTCTGGGCCAACAGCGCCGCGCCCACCTCGCCGCCTTGCAGGCGCGGCTGCGCGCCGGCCTGCTGGCGCTGACCGCGCGCCGGCCCGGCTGGCGGCTGACCGATGCGGCCACGCCCATCCAGCCGCTGATCGTCGGCGGCAATGCCGAGGTGATGGCGCTGATGGCCGCGCTGGAGCAGCAGGGCCTGCGCGTGCCGGGCATCCGCCCGCCGACCGTCGAGCCCGGCACGGCGCGGCTGCGCATCACGCTGTGCGCCACGCACACCGAGGCGGATGTGGATGCACTGCTGCACGCGCTGGAGCGGGCCGCATGAAGGGCTTTTTCGTCACCGGCACCGACACCGAGATCGGCAAGACCTTCGTCACCGCCGCGCTGACGCGAGCGCTCGCGGCGCGTGGCTTGCGCGTGGCCCCGATCAAGTCGCTGGCGGCCGGGCAGGAGTTGCGCGACGGCCGCTGGATCAACGAGGACGTGGCGACGCTGCTCGCCGCGCAGCACCTGGGCCTGACCGACGCCGAAGTCGGCCCGCTGCAATTCCGCGAGCCCTGCGCGCCGCACATCGCCGCGCGGCTGGAAGGCCGCGCCATCGACCGCGACGCGCTGCTGGCCGCCATCCGCGCGACGGCGGCGCGCGCCGACCTGACGCTCGTCGAAGGCGTGGGCGGCTTCCGCGTGCCGCTCACCCTGCCTCCGCCGGGCCGCCCCAAGGAGGCAGACACCCCCTCGGGGGAACAGTCCGGCTGGGACACCGCCGACCTCGCAGCCGACCTGGGCCTGCCCATCATCCTCGTCGTCGGCCTGCGCCTGGGCTGCATCAACCACGCGCTGCTGACGGCCGAGGCCGTGCGCGCTCGCGGCCTCACGCTGGCCGCCTGGGTGGCGAATACCGTGGATGCCGCCCAGGCCCATGTCGCGGACAATCTGGCTTCCCTGCAAGCCGGCCTGAAGTCCCCCTGCCTCGGCCACTTGCCCCGGCTCTCCGACCCGCTGGCCGCGCCGGCCTGTCTAGACATTTCACCGCTGTTCACCGCATGAACCAGATCCAGACCCTCACGCCCACGACCGACGCCGACCGCCGCCAGGCCCAGCCCTGGACGGTCAAGGACGTCGTGGCGCTGTTCGACCTGCCCTTCAACGACCTGCTGTTCCGCGCCCAGCAAGTCCACCGCGAGCACTTCGACGCCAACGCGGTGCAGCTCTCCACGCTGCTGTCCATCAAGACCGGCGGCTGCGAGGAAGACTGCGCCTACTGCCCGCAGTCGGCGCACTTCGATACCGGCCTGAAGGCCGAGAAGCTGATCCCGCTCGAAGAAGTCATGGAAGCCGCCCGTGCGGCCAAGGCGAATGGCGCGACGCGCTTCTGCATGGGCGCGGCCTGGCGCTCGCCCAAGCCCCGCCACCTCGAAGCCATCGGCACGATGATTTCCGAGGTCAAGGCCCTGGGCCTGGAGACCTGCCTGACGGCCGGCATGCTGGAAGACGGCCAGGCCGAGCAGCTCAAGGACGCGGGGCTCGATTACTACAACCACAACCTCGACACCGCGCCCGAGTTCTACGGCCAGATCATCACGACGCGCACCTATCAAGACCGCCTGGACACGCTCGACCGCGTGCGCGCTCAAGGGCTGAAGGTCTGCTCCGGCGGCATCGTCGGCATGGGCGAGACGCGCCGCCAGCGCGCCGGCCTGATCGTGCAGCTGGCCAACCTCGACCCCTACCCCGAAAGCGTGCCCATCAACAACCTCGTGCAGGTGGAAGGCACGCCGCTGGCCGGCACCGCGCCGCTCGACCCGCTGGAGTTCATCCGCACGATTGCGGTGGCCCGCATCACGATGCCGCGCGCGATGGTGCGCCTGTCGGCCGGCCGCGAGGAAATGCCCGAGACCATGCAGGCGCTGTGCTTCCTGGCCGGCGCGAACTCGATGTTCTACGGCGACAAGCTGCTGACGACGAGCAACCCGCAGGCCGAGAAAGACCGTGCATTGCTGGCGCGCCTCGGTATGCGCTGCTCGACCGAGGCGGAGCTGACGCCGTCGGACGCGGCGGCCCAGGTGCAGGTTTGCACGCACTGACATGAAGGTCGTGCTGCCGCTCATCGCCACCTGGACCCTGTCGGGCTGCGCCTTCGTCTACGACCAGGTGCAGCACGTCGCTCAGAACCAATGCGCCAACAACGGCAACGCTCAGGAGCAACGCGCCTGCGAGAAGCGCAATGCACCGGCCTATGACGACTACGAGGCGCGCCGCAAGCGCCTGCAGGAAGGCGACAAGCCGCGCTGATGTCCAACCCGGCCGCCCTTCGGTGCCAGTGATCCTGGCCGCCCACTGAACAACGCGTGATGGTTCACAAGACCGGAGACAAGAGAAATGTTCAAGAAGATCCTTATCGCCAACCGGGGTGAAATCGCCTGCCGCGTCGCAGCCACCGCCCGCCGCATGGGCATCCGGACCGTCGCGGTCTATTCCGAGGCCGATGCCGACGCGCAGCACGTCAAGGCCTGCGACGAGGCCATCCTCATCGGCGGCCCGGCGCCGCGCGACTCCTATCTGCAATGGGAGCGCATCCTGGCCGCGGCCAAGGCCACGGGCGCGCAAGCCGTCCACCCCGGCTATGGCTTCCTCAGCGAGAACGAAGCCTTTGCCCAGGCCTGCGCCGATGCCGGCGTCGTCTTCATCGGCCCGCCCCCCAGCGCCATCCTGGCCATGGGCCTGAAGGCTGAATCGAAGCGCCTGATGGAAGCGGCGAACGTGCCGCTCGTGCCGGGCTACCACGGCGCCGATCAGGACCCGGCGCTGCTGAAGCGCGAGGCCGACCGCATCGGCTACCCCGTGCTCATCAAGGCCAGCGCGGGCGGCGGCGGCAAGGGCATGCGCGCGGTCTACGGCGCCGACGAATTCGACGCGGCGCTGGCCTCGTGCAAGCGCGAGGCCATCAACAGCTTCGGCGACGACGCCGTGCTGATCGAGCGCTACGTGCAGCGCCCGCGCCATATCGAGATCCAGGTGTTCGGCGACTCGCAGGGCGATTGCGTCTACCTGTTCGAGCGCGACTGCTCCGTGCAGCGCCGCCACCAGAAGGTGCTGGAAGAAGCGCCCGCGCCGGGCATGACGGCCGAGCGCCGCCAGCAGATGGGCGAGGCGGCCGTGGCCGCCGCGAAGGCCGTGGGTTACGTCGGCGCCGGCACCGTCGAGTTCATCGCCGAGCAGGACGGGCGCTTCTACTTCATGGAGATGAACACGCGGCTGCAGGTCGAGCATCCGGTGACGGAAGCGATCACGGGCCAGGATTTGGTCGAGTGGCAATTGCGCGTCGCGTCGGGCGAGCCGCTGCCGCTGAGGCAGCACGAGTTGCGCATGCACGGCCACGCCATCGAGGCGCGCATCTGCGCCGAGAACCCGGACGGCGGCTTCCTGCCCGCCATCGGCACGCTGGACGTGGCGCGCTGGCCGGCGCATGTGGCCTTCGAGCGCGGCAGCCCCCGCATCGACGCGGGCGTGCGCGAGGGCGACGCGATCAGCCCCTATTACGACTCGATGATCGCCAAGCTCATCGTCTGGGGCGAGGACCGCGCGCAGGCGCTGGCCCGCCTCGACGCGGCGCTGCGCGACACGCATATCGTCGGCCTGCACACCAATGTCGCCTTCCTGCGCCGCTGCGCCGCGACGGACTCGTTCGCCAATGCCGACCTCGACACCGGCCTCATCGAGCGCGAGCGCGCCGCGCTGTTCGACCGGCCCGGCCTGCCGCTGCCCGTCGCGGCGGCGGGCGTCGTCGCGCACACGCTGGCCGTCGAGGCGGCGACGCAAGGCGCCGACCCGTGGAGCGCCCGCGACGGCTGGCGGATGTTCGGCGCGGCCACGCGCCGCTTCGACCTCGAAGCCGGCGGCACGCACCACGAGGTGCTGCTGGCCCGCCACCATCGCGGCGGCATGACGCTGACGGTCGCGGGCGATGCCTTCCCCTTCGCGCTGCGGTCCGATGACGCCGAGACGCATGAACTCTTCCTCGGCAACGAGCCGGAACTTCAACGGTTGCGCGTGAAGACCTACGCCCAGGGCGAGCGCGTCGCCGTGTTCGCCGCCGACGGCTCGGCCGTGCTGACCGAGGTGGACCTGATTGCGCACGCCGGCGACGGCCCCGCCGAGGGCGGGCGGCTGACGGCGCCGATGCCGGGCAAGCTGATCGCCTTCCTCGCCCAGCCCGGCGACGCGGTGAGCCAGGGCCAGCCGCTGGCCGTGATGGAGGCGATGAAGATGGAGCACACCATCTCCTCGCCGCGCGACGGCACCGTGGCCGAACTGCTGTTCGCCGTCGGCGACCAGGTGACGGACGGCGCGGAACTGCTGCGCCTGGAAGCCTGACGAACGAAGCTGGTACAAGCACGTCTGCCACGTTTTGCTGGTGCAAGGAGCCCCTCATGAGTCTGTTCAGTTCCATCCTCGCCAAGCTCGGTTTCGGCCACAGCGACACCCCCGCCGCCGCCGCGCCGTCCCCTGCGCCCGCTGCCGCTGCGCCTGCCACGCCGGCCGCCCCCGCCGCGATGGCCATGGTCGATGTGGTGTCCAAGCTCGAAGGCCTGGCCCAGGCCAGTGCCGAGAAGCTCAACTGGAAGGTGTCCATCGTCGATCTGCTCAAGCTGCTCGGGCTGGACAGCAGCTTCGCCGCGCGCAAGGCCCTGGCCACCGAACTCGGCTGCCCGGCCGACAAGATGGGTGATTCGGCGCAGATGAATATGTGGCTGCACAAGACCGTGCTGCAGAAGATCGCCGCCAACGGCGGCAATGTGCCGGCCGACCTGCTGCACTGAGCGCCCTATGCTGCCCTCGCGCGTCAAGATCCTCGACGTCGGCCCGCGCGACGGGCTGCAGAACGAGAAGGAGCACGTCGCCACGGCGGACAAGGCGCGGCTCGTGGCGATGCTGCAGGACGCCGGGCTGAAAGAGATCGAGGTCACCAGCTTCGTGTCGCCGAAGTGGGTGCCGCAGATGGGCGACAACGCGGCCCTGATGGCGGCCATCGAGCGCCGGCCCGATGTGCGCTACTCGGTGCTGGTGCCCAACCTCAAGGGGCTGGAGCCGGCGCTGGCGTCGCGGCCGGACGAGATCCTCGTCTTCACCGCCGCCAGCGAAGCCTTCACGCAGAAGAACATCAACTGCTCCATCGCCGAGAGCCTGGAGCGCTTCGCGCCCGTCGTCGCGGGTGCGCATGCGGCGGGCGTGAAGGTGCGCGCGGCGCTGTCCTGCGCGCTGGGCTGCCCGTATGAGGGCGAGATCAGCGCCGATCAGGTCGAGGCCGTCGTGCAGCCGCTGCGCGCGCTGGGCGTGGACGCCATCGACATCGCCGACACCATCGGCGTCGGCACGCCGCGCAAGGTGCAGGCGGCGATGGCGCGGGCGCTGAAACACTTCCCGCAGGCCGAGGTGTCCGGCCATTTCCACGACACCTATGGCCAGGCGCTCGCCAATGTCTACGCGAGCATGGAAGTGGGCATCCACAGCTTCCACGCCAGCGTCGCGGGCCTGGGCGGCTGCCCCTATGCCAAGGGCGCGACGGGCAATGTCGCCACGGAAGACGTGGTGTTCCTGCTGAACGGTCTGGGCATCGAGACCGGCATCGACCTGGACCGGCTGGTGGATGCCGGCGCCCATATCTCCGGCGTGCTGGGTCGCCCGCCGGTGTCGCGCGTCGCGCGTGCGCTGCTGGCGAAGCGCACGCCATGAAGCCCTTCGGCACGGCCCTCGCCCTGCTCTGCACGCTGACCGCGCAGGCCCAGCAGGCGCCTGCCTACGATGCCGCGCAAGCCCAAGCCTGGGGCGCCAACGAGCAGGGGCTGCGCCCCTACACCTTCGTGCTGCTGAAGACCGGACCGAAGCGCATGCCCGACGGCCCGGCGCGCGATGCGATGTTCAAGGGCCATTTCGCCAATATGGAGAAGCTGGCCAAGGAAGGCCTGCTGGTCTACGCCGGCCCGCTGGACGGCGTGGACGGCCTGCGCGGGCTGTTCATCTTCGCCACCGCCGACCTGGACGCCGCCCGCCGCGCGGTGGAGACCGATCCGGTCGTCAACAGCGGCGAGATGGTGGCCGAACTGCACAGGCACTTCGGCTCGGCGGCGCTGCTGGGCGTCAACGACTGGCACCCGAGGCTGGTCAAGCCCGGCCCCTGACTCAGCCCCGGTTCAGCACCTTGGCCACCGGATTCGGCCGCAGCCGGAACGCGTCCGGCATGCCCGAGCCGAGCAAAGGGCGCAGATACATGCGGAAGGCGTCGGTCACGTCGGTGCCGCTGGCGGTGATGAAGTGGTCTTCCATCGTGCGCGTCTTGCCGGCCACGGCGGCGAGCGGCAGCAGTTCGTAGTCCACCGAGTAGTAGCCGACGCGCTTGATGGCCACTGAGCCATCGCGGTCGCCGTGGAAGGCGTACTGCACCGCCTTCTCGCCGACCTCGCGGGCCTCGCGCGCGTCCACGTCCGACACGCAGCCGAGGAAGCTGCGCTGCAGATAGCCGAAGGTGTCGCCGCGCACGCGCTTGATGCCGAGCTTGGCCTTGATCTCCTCGCAGAGCAGGTCGGCGAGCGCGCCGGTGCCGCTGAGCTGGACGTTGCCGTGGGCGTCGCGCTCCAGTTCGCCCGCGAGCCTGGACAGCATGGGCGTGCCGGCCGCGTCGTGGATGCCCTCGCTGGCGGCGATGACGCAGCGGCCGTAGCGCGCGTGCGTGGCCTTCACGTCGCGCAGGAATTGCTCGGTGTCGAAGTGGCGCTCGGGCAGGTAGACGAGGTGGGGGCCGTCGTCGTCGAACTTCTTGCCGAGGGCGGCGGCGGCGGTCAGGAAGCCGGCGTGGCGGCCCATGACGACGCCGACGTAGACGCCGGGCAGGGCCGCGTTGTCGAGGTTGGCACCGGCGAAGGCCTGGGCGACGAAGCGCGCGGCGGAGGCATAGCCGGGCGTGTGGTCGTTGCCGACGAGGTCGTTGTCGATGGTCTTGGGGATGTGGATGCAGCGCAGCGGGTAGCCGGCGGCGGCGGCTTCTTCCGAGACGATGCGCACGGTGTCGGACGAATCGTTGCCGCCGATGTAGAAGAAGTGCGTGATGCCGTGGGCCTGCAGCACCGTGAAGATCTCGTGGCAGTAGGCGGCATCGGGCTTGTCGCGCGTGGAGCCGAGCGCCGAGGCGGGCGTGCCGGCCACGAGTTCGAGGTTGTGGCTGGTCTCCTGCGTGAGATCGACGAAGTCCTCGTTGACGATGCCGCGCACGCCGTGGCGGGCGCCGTAGACCAGGCCGACGCCGGGCTGGCGGCGCGCTTCGAGCACGACGCCGACGAGGCTCTGGTTGATGACGGCGGTCGGGCCGCCGCCCTGGGCGACGAGGATCTTGGCGAGGCTCATGGGCGCTCCTGCTGCGTCAAAGGACGGCGCAGTTTAGGGGCCTCAGCGGCTCATCCACGCTTCCAAAGCGTCGCCCGGCATCGGCTTGGCGAACAGCCAGCCCTGCCCTTCGTGGCAGCCCAGGCCGATCAGGTATTGCCGCTGCTCTTCCGTCTCGATGCCCTCGGCGATGACCGTCAGGCCGAGGCCGCGGCCGAGGTTGACGACCATCTGCGCGATGGTGGAGCCGGCGCTGGACGACTGCGCTTCCTGCACGAAGGCGCGGTCGATCTTGAGCCGGTCCACCTGCAGCTGGCGCAGCTGGCTGAGCGAGGAGAAGCCGGTGCCGAAGTCGTCGATGGCGACGCTGAAGCCCAGGCGCTTGATGTCGGAGAGCACGCGCAGCACGAGGTCGGCGTCTTCCATGGCCATGGACTCGGTGATTTCGAGTTCGATGCTCTGGCCCTGCACGCCGCAGTCGCGCAGCGCGCCGGCCAGCATGTCGATGAAGCCCGGCTGGCGGAACTGCGCCATCGACACGTTGACGGCCATGCGGAAGTCGGCATGGCCCAGGCTCTGCAGCTTGTGGAGCTGGCTGCAGGCTGTGCGCATGACGAATTCGCCGATGGGGATGATGAGGCCGCTCTGCTCGGCCAGCGGGATGAACTGGTCGGGCGCGATGAAGCGGCCATCGACGGTCTTCCAGCGCAGCAGGGCCTCGGCGCCGACGACGCGGCCGGTGTCGAGATCGACCTGGGGCTGGTAGACGACGAAAAGCTGGCTTTCCTCGAAGCCGCTGCGCAGGCCCTTGAGCAGCTTGAAGCGCTCGCGCGCGTCGCTGCCCATGGCGGCGGAGAAGTATTGCGAGGAGCCGCGCTGCTGCTGCTTGGCGCGCTTGAGGGCGATCTGCGCGTCCAGCAGCAGTTCGGAGCCGACGGCCTTGGACTCGCCCAGGCGCACGAGGCCGGTGGTGGCCGACAGTTGCAGGCGCTCGCCGGCGACGACGAAGGGCTCGGCGAAGACGGCGTTGACCGTCTCGGGGCAGACCTTGACGTGCTCGCCGAGCACGCCGAAGGTGTCGGCGCCGACGCGGGCCATCGCCGTGCTCAGGCCCAGCATTTCGGCAAGGCGATGGGTGACGGCCAGCAGCACCTGGTCGCCGAAGTGGTGGCCGAAGGCGTCGTTGATGTCGGAGAAGTCGTCGATGTCGATCAGCGCGAGCGTGACGCCGCCGGGGTCTTTCAGGTTCTTGTCCAGCAGTTCGACGAAGCGGTTGCGGTTGGGCAGGCGCAGCAGCGGGTCGTTGTAGGCCTGGTCAAGCAACTGGCTGTAGAGCACGACGTTCTCGAAGCCGACGGCGATGTTGCTGCAGAAGGCGCGCAGCAACTGCTGGTCCAGTTCGTCGAGTGCGCGGCCGACGTCCACCAGCGCCGCCATCGCGCGGCCCTGGCCCATGCCGAAGTAGAGGCAGGTGCCGTCGTCGTAGAGGTTCTTCTGCTCGCGCAGGCAGCGCTCCAGGCGCTCGCGCACGGTGGCGATGCGGACCTGGGAGAGCGGCCGGTCGATGAGGCCGCTGTACTGGCCGGCGGCGGCGACGATGCGCACCTCGTCGCCGCTCTCGCCGTTGACCTGGGCGCAGACCAGGCCCTCGGGCAGGATGCCGAGCAGCGCGCACAACTGCGTGACGACGCCCTCGGCGAAGCGCGCGAGGCCGCGCATGCGCGACAGCGAGGTGCTGCTCTCGACGATCATCTCCAGCCCGCGGCGGTTGGCTTCCAGCGCGCAGATCTGGCGGTAGGAGCGCACGGCGGCCGTCAGCACGGTGTAGAGGCGCGTGCGGGTCAGCTCGGACTTGGTCTTGTAGTCGTTGATGTCATAGGCCTGCACCGTCTCGATCTCGGGCGCATAGCCGGGCTGGCCGGTGCGCAGCACGATGCGCACGGCGTTCAGGCGCAACTCGTCGCGGATGTGGCGCACGAGTTGCAGGCCGGCATCCTCGCTCTCCATGACGACGTCAAGCAGCACGACGGCGAGGTCGTCCTCGCTGGCGAGCAACTGGCGGGCCTGGGCGGCGGACGAGGCGTGCAGGAAGACGAGGGGCTGGCCTTCGACGCTCAGGCCCTGCATGGCCAGTTCGGTGGCCTTGTGGACGTCGCCGTCGTCATCGACGATGAGGATGCGCCAGGGACGGTCGAGGTGGCGGTGTTCTCCTTCCGCGTGCTCGGGCTCGTCGAGCAGTTCGAGCAGGTCGTCGTCGGCGGCGGGGGCTTCTTGCATGGGGGCGCAGGCTCCGAGGCAGGGGCCTCTTCTCTTGGAGAGCCGCAAGGGTAGTGCATCCCGGAGCGCCCTGTCACGCAAAGCGCGGGCAATCCTACCCTTCCCCGGACTAACGCTTTGCGGGTTTGCCCGGACGCGCCGCGCCGGTGACGCGCGGCGGCAGGCCGCTGTGCTGGGTCAGCAACTGGCCCTTGCGCGGCGCCTGAGCCGTGGCGGGCTTGGGCGCCGTGGAGTTCTTGCGCCGCGCGCTGTCGTAGCCGCCGTCGGTCAGCGGCTGGTAGCTCGGGATCAGGTGGTGCTTGCCGTTGCCGATCAGGTCGGCGCGGCCCATGCTCTTGAGCGCCTCGCGCAGCAGCGGCCAGTTGTTGGCGTCGTGGTAGCGCAGGAAGGCCTTGTGCAGCCGGCGCCGGCGTTCGCCGCGCACCACGTCCACGGCCTCGCCGCGCGCCGGGTCGCGGCTGATGCCCTTGAGCGGGTTCCTGCCCGAGTGGTACATGGCCGTGGCCGTCGCCATCGGGCTGGGGTAGAAGGTCTGCACCTGGTCGGCGCGGAAGCCGTTGCGCTTCAGCCAGACGGCGAGGTTCATCATGTCCTCGTCGCTGGTGCCGGGGTGGGCGGCGATGAAGTAGGGAATGAGGTACTGCTTCTTGCCGGCGGCGGCGCTGGCGGCCTCGAACATCTGCTTGAAGCGGTCATAGGTGCCGATGCCCGGCTTCATCATCTTGGACAGCGGCCCGTTCTCGGTGTGCTCGGGCGCGATCTTGAGGTAGCCGCCGACGTGATGGGTCACCAGTTCCTGCACGTACTCGGGCGACTGCACGGCGAGGTCGTAGCGCAGGCCGGAGCCGATCAGGATCTTCTTGACGCCCGGCAGCGCCCGCGCGCGGCGGTACATCTTGACCAGCGGGCCGTGGTCGGTCTTCAGGTTCGGGCAGATGCCGGGGTAGACGCAGCTCGGCTTGCGGCAGGCGGTCTCGATCTCGGGCGACTTGCAGCCGAGGCGGTACATGTTCGCGGTCGGGCCGCCGAGGTCGGAGACGATGCCGGTAAAGCCCTTGACCTTGTCGCGCATCTCCTCGATCTCGCGGATCACGGAGTCCTCGCTGCGGCTCTGGATGATGCGGCCCTCGTGCTCGGTGATGGAGCAGAAGGTGCAGCCGCCGAAGCAGCCGCGCATGATGTTGACGCTGAAGCGGATCATTTCCCAGGCGGGGATCTTGGTCTTGCCGTCATGGCCGCCCTGCTCGTCCGCGTAGTGCGGGTGCGGGCTGCGCGCATAGGGCAGGTCGAAGACGTGGTCCATCTCCGGCGTGGAGAGCGGGATCGGCGGCGGGTTGATCCACAGGTCGCGCTCGCCATGCCGCTGCACGAGGGCGCGCGCGTTGCCGGGGTTGGTTTCGAGGTGCAGCACGCGGTTGGCGTGGGCGTAGAGCACGGGGTCGCTCTTGACCGTCTCGTAGGCGGGCAGGCGGACCACCGTGCGCTCGCGCGGCGGCATGGTGATGCGGCCGGTCTTGTGGATCGTGATCGGCTTGGGCGCGTCCGGCTCATTGGCGCAAACGTCCTGCTTGATCTCCTGATACGGGCTGATGAGTTCGTCCACGCGGCCGGGGCGATCGACCTCGGTGGAGTCCAGCTCGAACCAGCCCTCGGCGCTCACGTCGCCCGTGCGGCGCATGAAGGCGGTGCCGCGCACGTCGGTCAGCGTCTCGATGGATTCGCGCCGCGCGAGGCGGTGGGCGATCTCGACGATGGCGCGCTCGGCATTGCCGTAGACCAGCAGGTCGGCCTTGCTGTCCACCAGCACGGAGCGGCGCACCTTGTCCTGCCAGTAGTCGTAGTGGGCGATGCGGCGCAGCGACGCCTCGATGCCGCCGATGACGACGGGCACGTCCTTGAAGGCCTCCTGGCAGCGCTGGGTGTAGACCAGGGTCGCGCGGTCGGGGCGGCGGCCGCCTTCGCCGCCGGGCGTGTAGGCGTCGTCGCTGCGGATTTTCCGATCGGCCGTGTAGCGGTTGATCATCGAATCCATATTGCCGGCCGCGACGCCGAAGAACAGGTTCGGCCGGCCGAGTGCCTTGAAGGCGTCGGCGCTGTTCCAGTCCGGCTGGGCGATGACGCCGACGCGGAAGCCCTGCGCTTCCAGCGTGCGGCCGATGACGGCCATGCCGAAGCTGGGGTGATCGACGTAGGCGTCGCCGGTGACGATGACGATGTCGCAGCTATCCCAGCCGAGCTGCTCCATCTCCGCCCGGCTCATCGGCAGGAAGGGCGCGGGGCCGAAGCGCTTGGCCCAGAAGGGGCGGTAGCTGGTCAGGGCCTTGGGGGCGGCGATGGGCAGGGCGGACATAGGGCGTGGATTGTCGGCGGCGGCCCAGAAAGCACAAAGCCCGCGCAGGGCGCGGGCTCGGGGCGCAAAGGCCGGGGTGTGAATTACAGCGCGCGGATGTTCGCGGCTTGCAGGCCCTTGGGGCCCTGCTTCACTTCAAACTCGACCTGCGCGCCTTCGGCCAGGGTGCGGAAGCCGCCGCCGTTGCGGATCTCGCTGTGGTGGGCGAACAGATCCTTGCCGCCGTCGGCGGGGGTGATGAAGCCGAAGCCCTTGCCGTCGTCAAACCATTTGACGATGCCGTTTTGCAGGGTGCTCATGAAATTTCCTTGCTGTTGTCGTGCGGTGGACCCGGCTCCAGAGAAGCTGCGGGACTCACAACGACTGCCAGGAAACGGGGCCACAAAAAAAGCGCCGGGAGCCGGCGCCGAGGGGGATTCTAGTTCACGCCGCCATCAGCGGCCGGATGGCGATGGCCTTGCCGCTGCGGGCGGGGGCGGCCGAGGCGTCGATTCGGCAGTCCTCGAACACCTCGCGGGCGCAGTCGTGGCAGGCGCCGCAGGCCGTGGCCACGCACAGATCGTCCTGCAGCGCCTCGAAGTTCGGGCAGCCGCTGGACGCCGCGATGGCGATGTCGCGGTCGGAGACGCGGTGGCAGACGCAGACGATCATGGATGCGGAGTCTAATGCGAATCTGTCTCATTTGCAGAAAGAGCGGTTTTGCACAGGGGCTTTCCCTGGGGATACTGCGGGCCGATTTCACGTTTCGGAGCCGGCCATGAAAGGCGACACCCAAGTCCTCGTCCACCTGAACCAGCAGCTCAAGCTGGAGCTGACCGCCATCAACCAGTACTTCCTGCATGCCCGCATGCTGAAGAACTGGGGGCTGATGAAGATGGCCAAGCATGAGTACGAGGAGTCCATCGAGGAGATGAAGCACGCCGACAAGCTCATCGAGCGCGTGCTGACGCTGGAAGGCCTGCCCAATCTGCAGGACCTCGGCAAGCTGCTGATCGGCGAGACGGCCGTCGAGACGATGGAATGCGACCTGAAGATCGAGAAGATCGGCCACGCCCACCTGAAGGACGCCGTGGCCTATTGCGAACAGGTGCGCGACTACGTGTCCCGCGACCTCTTCGTGCAGATCCTCGACGACACCGAGGGGCACATCGACCACCTCGAAACCCAGTTGGAACTGGTCGGCAAGGTGGGCGAGCAGAACTATCTGCAAACGCAGATGGCGGAATAAGACCACCCCCTAAGCGCTGCGCGCGAACCTTGCTATAAAAACCGCTCCATCAGGCGCCTGGAATGCTTGTCCAGCGCCCAGCGGTCGGGCACTTCCAGCTGCACGCCGTGACTGCTCGTGATGAGCAGCCGGCCCTCGCCCAGGCGGCGGATGTCTTCCTCGCTCTTGAGCACGAAGTCCACCTCGCCGCGATCCGTCTCGATGCGCCAGGTGCTGGGCGTCGCAAAGGTGTTCACCGCCAGCAGCCGCTTCAACACGGGGTGGAACTCGCGCGCGGCCAGTTCCGCCTCCAACAGCCGGCGCGGGCCCTCGGGCAGGGCCGACACGCGCTCGATCCAGGCCAGTTCGTGGCCATGCACGCCGACCAGGGACAGGCCCTCGTCCGGCGCGCTGATCGGGTGGGCGCGCACCGGCGTCACGCCGGCATGGACGGCGCCGGCCAGGTCGGTCAGCACCAGCTTGCCATGGGCGTCGAGGCCGAGGTCGCGGAAAGGCAACGTGCTCACTTGAAAACCTCCGTGCTGCGCACTGCGGTGCGAGCTTGCTTGGGGCGGCCCGGCGCGGCGCTCATTTGAAAACCTCCGTGCTGCGCACTGCGGTGCGAGCTTGCTTGGGACGGCCCGGCGCGGCGCTCATGCGTTCTCCGTGTGCGCGCTCGGGTTGGGCGCGATGAAGGCGTCCTCGGCCTCGGCATCGACGCGCCGGGCCTGCGCTTCCCACAGCCGCCAGTAGTGGCCCTGCAGGGCGATCAGCTCGTCGTGCGGCCCGAGTTCGACGATCTCGCCGCGGTCCATCACCACGAGGCGGTCGGCCTTGCGCAGCGTCGAGAGCCGGTGGGCGATGGCGATGGTCGTGCGTCCCTTGACGAGGTTGTCCAGCGCGCGCTGGATTTCCTTCTCGGTCTCGGTGTCCACGGCGCTGGTGGCCTCGTCGAGGATCAGGATGGCCGGGTCGATCAGCAGCGCGCGGGCGATGCTGATGCGCTGGCGCTCGCCGCCCGACAGGCCCTGGCCGCGCTCGCCGACCAGCGAGTCGTAGCCGTGCGGCAGGCGCAGGATGAACTCGTGCGCATGGGCGGCGCGGGCGGCGGCGACGATCTCTTCGCGCGTCGCGTCCGGCTTGCCGTAGGCGATATTCTCGGCGATGGTGCCGAAGAACAGGAAAGGCTCCTGCAGCACGAGGCCGATGTGGCGGCGGTAGTCGGCCACCTTGATGCGGCGCAGGTCGGCGCCATCGACCTTGATGCTGCCCTCGGTCACGTCGTAGAAGCGGCAGATCAGGTTCACCAGCGTGCTCTTGCCCGAGCCGCTGTGGCCCACCAGGCCGACCATCTCGCCGGGGCGGATGTCGAGGTCGAGGTTGCGGATCACCGAGCGCGAGCCGTAGCGGAAATAGACGCCCTGCATGGCGATCGCGCCCTTGACGTTCTCGAAGGGCTGCGGGTGGGCCGGGTCGGGCACGTTGGAGACGTGGTCGAGGATGTCGAAGATGCGCTTGGCGCCGGCCGCCGCCTTCTGCGTCACCGAGACGATGCGGCTCATCGAGTCCAGCCGCCCGTAGAAGCGGCCGATGTAGGCGAGGAAGGCGGTCAGCGTGCCCACGGTGATGCTCTGGTGCGCGATCAGCCAGATGCCCACGCCCCAGACCACCAGCAGGCCCATCTCGGTCAGCATGCCGACGGTGGGCGTGAACAGGCTCCAGGTCCTGTTGAGGCGGTCGTTGACTTCCAGGTTCTTCTGGTTGGCCTCGCGGAAGCGCCGCGCCTCGCGCGCCTCCTGCGCGAACGCCTTGACGACGCGGATGCCGGGGATGGTGTCGGCCAGCACATTGGTGATCTCGCCCCAGACGCGGTCGATCTTCTCGAAGCCGGTGCGCAGCCGGTCGCGCACGAGGTGGATCAGCCAGGCGATGAAGGGCAGCGGCACCAGTGTCGCCAGCGCCAGCCCCGGGTGGATGCCGAGCAGGATGATGGCGACCATGGCCAGCATCAACACGTCGGTGATGAAGTCCAGCGCGTGCAGGCTCAGGAACACCGAGATGCGGTCCGTCTCCGAGCCGATGCGCGCCATCAGGTCGCCGGTGCGCTTGTTGCCGAAGTATTCGAGCGACAGGCCGAGCAGATGCTCGAAGGTCGCCGTGCGCAGGTCGGCCGCGATGCGCTCCGACACCAGGGCCAGCAGATAGGTCTTGGCCCAGCCCAGGCCCCAGGACAGCAGGGCCGCGCCGAGCAGGCCGCCAAGCAGCAGGGCGACGAAGGCCGGGTCGATGGCCTGCCCGTTCTGGAAGGGGATCAGCACCTCGTCCATCAGCGGCATGGTGAGGTAGGGCGACACCAGGGTTGCGCCGGTCGCCCCCAGCATCAGCGCGAAACCGAGCAGCAACTGGCCCTGGTAGGGCCGCGCGAAGCGCCACAGCCGCAGCAGCACCCAGGTGCTGGGCGGCGTGCTGGTCTCGCCGAAGTCGAAGTCCTCGTCGGCCTCGTCCTCGTCCACGCGCGGCGGCTCGCCGGCCAGGCGCTGCTGCTCGCGCTCGAAGGCTTCGACGAGGCGCACCGCCGCCGGGTTGCCCGCCAGCGTGAAGCGCCAGCGCGCGAGACGCCGTTCGGCATCGCACAGTTCCAAAAAGGCCAGGCCGCCATGGTCGCTCAGGCGCAGGCTCTGGCCGGGCCGCAGCGGGTGCTCGGTCCATTCAGTCGCATGCGGCTCCCAGGCCAGCAGCCGGGCGTTGGTCAGCGCCAGCAGGCCGTCGGCGAAGCGGCCCTGCGCGTCCAGGTCAACCGGCAGCAGCGCCGCCACGTTCTCGCCAGCCGAGAGCCGCCCCTGAAGGGCCGCCGTTTGAGGATGGAGCGCTGCGGCCGGAAGGTGGTCTTGCATGTTCTGGGTGCTGACGGGCTGCCCCGATTCTCCCCGATGACTTCGGCGCACAATCGCCGCGCCCGCCCCTTCTCACCACGCCATGAGCAAGAAGAACGACATCCGCCTGCTGCGCATCAACTACCTGCGCGGGCCGAATATGTGGACCTACCGGCCGGTGCTGGAAACCTGGCTGGATCTCGGCGAGCTGGAAGACTTCCCCAGCCACCTGCTGCCCGGCTTCAACGAGCGCCTGACCGCCGCGCTGCCGGCGCTGATCGAGCACCACTGCGGCGTCGGCGAGCGCGGCGGCTTCATCGAGCGCCTGCGCGACGGCACCTGGATGGGCCATGTGCTGGAGCACATCGTCATCGAGCTGCTCAACCTGGCCGGCATGCCGACCGGCTTCGGCCAGACGCGCAGCACCAGCCAGCGCGGCGTCTACCGCATGGTGTTCCGCGCCCGCGACGAGCAGGTGGCCCGCGCCGCGCTGGCCGAGGGCCATGCGCTCATCATGGCGACGATCAACGACGAGCCCTTCGACGTGGCTGCCGCAGTCGCCCGCGTGCGCGACAAGCTGGACGACTGCTACCTCGGCCCGTCCACAGCCGCCATCGTCGCCGCCGCCACCGACCGGCGCATCCCCCACATCCGCCTGAACGACGGCAACCTCGTGCAGCTCGGCCACGGCGCGCGCCAGCGCCGCATCTGGACGGCCGAGACCGACATGACCAGCGCCATCGCCGAGGGCATCGCCGGCGACAAGGACTTGACCAAGACGCTGCTGAAAGCCGTCGGCGTGCCCGTGCCCGAGGGCCAGGAGGTCAAGACCGCCGTGCAGGCCTGGGAGGCCGCGCAGGACATCGGCCTGCCCGTCGTCATCAAGCCCAGCGACGGCAACCACGGGCGCGGCGTGACGCTGGACATCGCCACGCAGGCCGACTGCGAGGCCGCCTTCAAGCTGGCCGACGCGGAAGGTTCGGCCGTGCTGGTGGAAAGCTATGTCCGCGGCAACGAGCACCGCGTGCTGGTCGTCGGCGGCCAGGTCGTCGCGGCGGCGCGCGGCGAGGCGGCGTGGATCCACGGCGACGGCCAGCACACGGTGGCCGAGCTGGTGGACAGCCAGATCAACACCGACCCGCGCCGCGGCCTGACCGAGGACTTCCCGCTCAACCGCATCACGCTGGGCGAAGACCCGGTCGTGCTGCTCGACCTGCAGCGCCAGGGCTTCACGGCCGAGTCCGTGCCGCCCGCCGGCAAATCGGTGCTGATCCAGCGCAACGGCAATGTCGCGCTGGACTGCACGGCCGAGGTCCACCCCGAGGTCGCGCACGCCGTCTCGCTGGCCGCGCGCACCGTGGGGCTGGACATTGCCGGCGTCGATCTCGTCACCGAGGACATCGGCAAGCCGCTGAGCGAGACCGGCGGCGCCATCGTCGAGGTGAACGCCGGCCCCGGCCTGCTGATGCACCTGAAGCCCGCCGGCGGCGCGCCGCAGCCGGTGGGCCCGGCCATCATCGACCACCTGTTCGCCGCCGACGAGACGGGCCGCATCCCCATCGTCGGCATCGCCGGCTCGCGCGGCGGGCGGCAGGTGGGCCGCCTCGTCGCCTGGCTGCTGCACCTGAACGGCCGCCACGTCGGCCTCGCCTGCCGCGACGGCCTCTTCCTCGGCACGCGCCGGGTCGAGCGGCGCGACTGCGCGCACTGGGACGCCGGCCACCGGCTCCTGATGAACCGCGTCGTCGATGCCGCCGTCATCGAGAACGACGCCGCCGCCATCCTGCGCGACGGCCTGGCCTATGACCGTGCGCTGGTCGGCGTCGTCACCGACCTGGACGGCATCGAGGCCCTGGCCGATTTCGACGTGCAGGACGCCGACCAGCTCTACAAAGTGCTGCGCACCCAGGTGGACGTGGTGCTCGGCAACGGCGCCAGCGTGCTGCACGCCGCCCACCCCCGCCTAGTGGACATGGCCGAGCTGAGCGACGGCGAGGTCGTCTTCTACGCCGAGGACGGCGCGCTGGACGCCATCCGCCACCACCGCGAACGCGGCGGCCGCGCGGTCTTCCTGCGCGGCGGCGCGGCCGTGCTGGCGCAAGGCCCGGCCGAGACGCCCGGCGCCAATCTCGACGCACTGCTGCGCCGCTTCGCCGGCAGCGACGCGCCGACCCTGCTGGCCGCCGTCGCCAGCGCCTGGGCGCTGGGCATTTCGCCCGAACTGATCTCGGCGGGGCTCGACACCTTCGACCCCGAACTCCACCTCGCGTAGACCAAGAACATGGACGTTTCCCGCATCCGCGCGCTGCGCGGCCCGAATATGTGGAGCCGCCACACGGCCATCGAAGCCGTCGTGCATTGCGGCGCGGCCGAGCGCTCGCTCGAACGCCTGCCCGGCTTCGAGGCGCGGCTGCGCCAGCGCTTCCCGACCATCGGCGAACTGCGCAGCGACGCCTCGCTGGCGCAGGTGCTGGAACAGGCCACGCTGGCGCTGCAGGCCCAGGCCGGCTGTCCGGTCACCTTCAGCCAGACGCACGTCACGCCCGAGGCCGGCACCTACCAGATCGTCATCGAGTACAGCGAGGAAGACGTGGGCCGCCTCGCCTTCGAGCAGGCGGCCCGGCTGGTGCAGGCCGCGCTGGACGACACGCCCTTCGACGACGACGCCGTGCTGGCCGAACTGCGCGAGCTGGACGAGGACATCCGCCTGGGGCCGTCCACCGGCTCCATCGTCAACGCGGCCATCGCCCGCGGCATCCCCTTCCGCCGGCTGACGCAGGGCAGCCTCGTGCAGTTCGGCTGGGGCGCCAAGCAGCGCCGCATCTGGGCCGCCGAGGTGGACGCGACCAGCGCCGTCAGCGAGTCCATCGCGCAGGACAAGGACTTGTGCAAACGCCTGCTGCAGGCGGCCGGCGTGCCCGTGCCCACGGGCCGGCCGGTCGAGTCGCCGGACGACGCTTGGGGCGTGGCCCAGGAGATCGGCCTGCCCGTCGTCGTCAAGCCGCAGGACGGCAACCAGGGCAAGGGCGTCACCGTCAACGTGACGACGCGCGAAGGCATCGAGCTGGCCTACAAGGCGGCGGACGAGATCGGCCAGGTCATGGTCGAGAAATACCTGCCGGGCGGCGACTACCGCCTGCTAGTCGTCGGCGACAAGCTCATCGCCGCCGCGCGCCGCGACCCGCCCCACGTCATCGGCGACGGCGCGCTCACCGTCAAGCAACTGGTGGACAAGGTCAACGCCGACCCGCGCCGGGGCGACGGCCATGCCACCTCGCTGACCAAGATCCGCTTCGACGACATCGCCGTCGCCCGCCTCACGCAGCAGGGCCTGACCCCCGAGTCCATCCCCGACAAGGGCCAGCGCGTGATCCTGCGCAACAACGCCAACCTCTCCACCGGCGGCACGGCGACGGATGTGACCGACGACGTGCATCCCGAGGTGGCCGCCCGCGCCATCGCGGCGGCCCAGGTCGTCGGCCTGCACGTCTGCGGCGTGGACGTGGTGGCCGAGAGCGTGCTGCGCCCGCTGGAAGAGATCAACGGCGGCATCGTCGAGGTCAACGCCGCGCCGGGCCTGCGCATGCACCTGAGCCCGTCCTTCGGCAAGGGCCGCAACGTCGGCGAGGGCATCGTCGGCCATCTGTTCGGCAGCGGCGCCAAGGCCGAGGACGGCCGCATCCCCGTCGTCGCCGTCACCGGCACCAATGGCAAGACGACGGTCACGCGCCTGATCGCCCACCTGTTCGCCAGTTGCGGCCTCAAGGTCGGCATGACGAACACGGATGGCGTCTACGTCGATGGCCGCCAGATCGACAGCGGCGACTGCTCCGGCCCGAAGAGCGCGCGCAATGTGCTGATGCACCCCGACGTGGAAGCCGCCGTGCTGGAAACGGCGCGCGGCGGCATCCTGCGCGAGGGCCTGGGCTTCGACCGCTGCCAGGTCGCCGTCGTCACCAATGTCGGCGCGGGCGACCACCTCGGCATGAACTTCCTGCACACGGCGGAAGACCTCGTGCTGGTCAAGCGCGTCATCGTGCAGAACGTCGCCCCCGGCGGCTATGCGGTGCTGAACGCCACCGACCCGCTGACCGCCGAGATGGCCGCCGTCTGCCCCGGCGAGGTCATCTATTTCGCGGCCGACCGCCACCACCCGCTGATGGCCACGCACCGCGCGCAAGGCAAACGCTGCGTCTACGTGGACGGCGAGCAGCTCGTCGCCGCCCAGGGCGCCTGGCGCGAGAACATCCCGCTGCGCGACGTGCCGCTGACGCGCGGTGGGCTGATCGGCTTCCAGGTCGAGAACGCGATGGCCGCCGTCGCGGCAGCCTGGGCCGTGGGCCTGGACTGGGACACCATCCGCCGCGGCGTCGGCAGCTTCGCCAACGACGCCGACAACGCGCCCGGCCGCTTCAACGTGATGGACTACCGCGGCGCCACGGTGATCGCCGACTACGGCCACAACGGCGACGCGATGAAGGCCCTGGTGGCCGCCGTCGCGGCGCTGCCGGCCAACCGGCGCAGCGTCGTCATCAGCGGCGCGGGCGACCGCCGCGACGAGGACATCCGCGTGCAGACCGAGATCCTCGGCGCGGCCTTCGACGAGGTGGTTCTTTACGAGGACGCCTGCCAGCGCGGCCGCGCGGCCGGCGAGGTCGTGGCCCTGCTGCGCGCCGGCCTGCAAGGCGCGTCGCGCACGACCCACGTCGAGGAAATCGTCGGCGAGTTCACCGCCATCGACCGCGCGCTCGCGCGGCTGCGGCCGGGCGACCTCTGCCTGGTGCTGGTCGATCAGGTCGAGGAAGCGCTGGCGCATCTGGCCCGGCGCATCGCCGAGGCTTGATCAGCAGCCGGCCTCGGCCTGCCACCTGAGCGCCTGCGGCGGCAGCGGCCGCAGCGTGGCTGCGCGCGCCCAGGCCGCGCAGGCGGCGGGCGCGTCACGCAGCGCATGGGCCGCCTCGGCGGCGGCCAGGGCGTTGTCGGCATTCTTCGGCTCGGCATTCGACAGCGCCCGCAGCCGACCGGCAGCGGCAAGCTGCGCGCCGACATCGCCATCGACACGCGCCAGCCGCAGCTCCGCCAGGGCCAGCGAGCGCCTGTTGCGCGCATGGCCGGCGCGAGCCAGTTCGGCCACCCAGTAGCCGCGCGCCTCTTGCAGCCAGGGCCGCGCCTCGGCCCTGGCGCCGGTGAGCAGCAGGGCCGTGCCCAGGGTCAGCGCGCGGTAGCCGCGGTCGTCGCGCCAGGTGGCGCTGTCGGGCTGCTTGTCCAGCAGGCGCTGGGTCCAGGCCATGCTCTCGCGCATCGCGGCCAGCGCCTCGGCGGGCCGGTCCATCTGCAGCGCCAGCACGGCCTGCAGGAACAGCGAGCCGGACAGGCTGGACCAGAACTGCAACTGCTCGGGGTGCAGGGGCTGCACGCGCCGGATGTGCTCGACGTTCGCGCGCCGTGCCTGGGCCGCGCCTTCGTAGTCGCCGCGTCGCTGGCGCGAGGACGCGATGCTGCCGTGGATGACGGCCAGCGTCTGCCCCAGTTCGGCCTCCACGCGCGTCTCCTCGGGCCGCAGCAGGGCATTGGCGGCGGCGATCTCGGTCTTCATGCCCAGTTGCGCCTGCGCCCCGGCCAGCGCCGCTTCGTAGGCGGCCATCGCCTCGGCCGGCCGGTCCAGGCCCTGGCCGTTGTCGTCCAGCAGCAGGCCCAGGTTGAACTGCGAGGCGGTGACGGCGCCCAGCAGCCGCAGCCTGTCCACGCCGGGCGGCGCCAGCGCACGGGCTTCCTCGGCCAGCTTCAGGCCCTGGCGGGTCAGCGCGGCGGCCTGCTCCAGCCGGCCGGCCTCCTGCTCGGCCGAGGCCATCACGTTGTAGGCCCGCGAGGCATAGCTGGCGAACATGGGGTCGGCCTTGCGGCTGGGCCAGGCCTGCTCGACCAGCGCCATCGCCGCCCTGGCGTGCCCGACCGCCTCCTCGGGCCGGGCCAGCGAGCCGGGATAGCCGGGCATCAGCGCCTCGGCCAGACGCACCCGCACCTGGGCCATGTCGGCGGCCACGGCGGCAGCATCGCCCGGCGTGGGCCGCAGCCGCTGCAGCGCGGCCAGGGTGTCGCGCAGCAGGTCGAGCTTGATCTGCTGGCCGCCGGGCAGGTATTCCACGCTGTCGCCGAAGCCGAACACGAGGTCGTGCGTGACGCGCCGGAACTCGGCCAGCCGCTGTTCGGCCAGGGCCTGGGCGCGCCGCGCCTCGCGGGCCTGCCAGTGGGTGGCCGCCAGCCCGCCGACGAGCGCGGCGAGGCCCAGCACGGCCAGGCCGCTGGCCAGGCGGTTGCGCGCCAGCAGCTTGGCGCTGCGGTAGCGCCAGGTGGGTGCGCGGGCGCTGACGGGGTAGCCGCCAAGGTAGGCGCGCAGATCGGCGGCCAGCGCATCGACGCTGGCGTAGCGGCGCTCGGGCGCCTTCTCCAGCGCCTTCAGCAGGATGTTGTCGAGGTCGCCCTGCAAGGCGCGCGCGCGGCCCGGCCAGGCGGGGTCGCCCACGTCGTCGGGGCTCAGGCGGCTGGGGCGGGTGGGCTCGTCCTCCAGCACGCTGCGCGCGGCCTCCTGCGGCGTGGTCGCCTGGCGGCCGGTGGGGCGCACGCCGGTCAGCAGCAGGTAGAGCAGCACGCCCAGGCTGTAGATGTCGGTGGCCGTGCCGACCGACTCGCCGCGCACCTGCTCGGGGCTGGCGTAGTTGGGCGTCATCGCGCCGGCCTGGGTGGTGTCGGGGTCGTCGGCACCGGGGGCCAGGGCCTTGGCGATGCCGAAGTCGAGCAGCTTGACGCCGCCCCGGGCATCGACGAGCACATTGCCGGGCTTGAGGTCGCGGTGCACCAGCAGTTGCCGGTGCGCGAACGCGACGGCGTCGCACAACTGCAGCACGAGGCCGAGCCGCGCGGCCACGGGCAGGCCGCTGGCGGCCTGGTCGATGGGCAGGCCATCGACGTATTCCATGACGAAATAGGGCTGGCCCTCGGGCGTCATGCCGGCATCCATCAGGTGGGCGATGTGCGGATGGTTGAGCCGCGCGAGCAGCCGCCGCTCCGCCTCGAAGCGCGCCAGCCAAGCCTCGCCGTGGCCGGCCGGCAGCAGCTTGACGGCGGCGCGGCCTTCGTAGCTGCCGTCCGCCCGCTGCGCCTCGTAGACGCGGCCCATGCCGCCGGCGCCGATCAGGCGCAGCAGCTGCCAGCCGCCCAGGCGCCGGCCCGGCCAGGGGTCGTCATCCAGCGTGGCGGCCGCGGCGAGGAAGCCGGTGTCGGCCTGGTCGTGGTGGCGCAGCAGATGGCGCAGTTCGTCCAGCATGTCCGGCGGCAGGCCGGCGGCGGCCAGAGGGGCCTCGCGCTGCGCGGGCGGCAGGTCCAGCACGGCATCGAACACCGCCTTCAGGCGGGGCCAGGCGTCATCTCGGGCATCGCGCATGCCGCGCAGTGTCCCGGCCTCAGCGCTCGCTGACCATGCGGGCAATCAGCATCGCGCGGGCCTGCGCCAGGTCGGCGCCGATGCGTTCCTGGTAGCGCGCCGGGTCGGCGACGACCTCGAACTTCTCGCTGGAGACACTGTCCTTGTTGCCGATGGCCATGCGCAGCAGGCTGCCGGCGATGGCGCCGGCCGTCTCGCTGGTGGTGGCGGCCTCCTTGCGCACCTCGTCGAAGGCGGCCGGGTCGAGCAGCAGCGGCGCCTTCACCGCGAAGGTGGCGCCCTCGGCCTTGTGCTGCACGGACAGGCGCGCCAGCGTCAGGATGGGGCGCAGCTGGGCGCTGACCTTGGCACGGTTGCCCAGGCCGCTCAGGAAGCCCTTGCTCTCGTTCTTCAATTGCGCGAAGTGCAGCCGCATGGACAGGTCCAGCAGCGCCACGTCCTCCAGCTCCTTCTGGATGCCGGTGGCCTCCATGGCCTCGGACACGCCGCTGAAGCCCGAGCCCAGTGCCGCCAGGCCGGCCAGCGCCCCCTGGCCCTTGGCCATGCTGGCCATCATGCGGCAGGCGCCGTAGAGCGCCATGCCGGGCGGCGCGACGACGACCTTGGTCTCGGCGCGCAGCGGCGTGGGCGTGCCGGCGCCGTTGAGCTTGGCCCAGGTCGGCGACGCGGCCAGTTGCTCCGGCGTCAGCACCTCGAAGCCCTGCGCCTGCAAGGCTTGCACGAAGCCGGCGTAGAGCTGATCGACGATGGCCTGGAACTGCGGCTGATCGACGCCCGACAGGCGGTAGTGGCCGGTGACGCTGGCGCGGCCGGCGGCGGCGAAGCCCGAGGTCTGGCTGCTGACCTGGTCATGGGTCGTGAACTCGATGCAGAACTGCGGGATGGCGACGCGCTTCACCGCCTTCAGCAGCCCGGCGTTGCTCGCCTCGACCAGGCTGGCGCCGGCCTGGGCGGCATCGAAGGGGTCGGGCAGCGCGACCGGATCGGCGTCGCGGGCCAGGGCGGGTTGCAGCAGTGCGCAGCACAGCGCAGCGGCACAGAGGATGCGGACGGACATGGAAACTCCTGGGTGGGCGGGCCTCGCACGACGCGAGGCCCCTTGTCCGCATACGCAGCCACGGCCGGCAAAAGGGGCCATCCACGGGGGCCATGCATGCCAGAATTTCTTCCATGCCCACGGATGTGCTGAACCGGAGCCTCTACGACGATCTGCACCGCTGCGCAGCGGCGCAGATGCGCCGCGAGCTGCCCCACCACACCCTGAGCGCGACGGCGCTGGTGCACGAGGCCTGGCTGCGGCTGACGGAGCAGACCCGCACCGAATGGCAGAGCCGCAGCCACTTCCTGGGCGTGGCGGCGCTGATGATGCGGCGCGTGCTCGTCAACCACGCGCTGGCCAAACAGGCCGCCAAGCGCGAGGCGGCGCTGGTGTCGCTGACGCTGGCCGAGGCGCAGCAGGTGGCGGCCGGCGCGGACGCCGACGTGCTGCGCGTGCACGAGGCCTTGCTGGCCTACGAGCAGCTGGACGCGCGCGCGGCCCGCGTCGTGGAGCTGAAGTTCTTCGGCGGGCTGGAGCTGGACGAGATCGCCGCGACGCTGGGCCTGAGCCGCAGCACCGTCAAGCGCGACTGGGCGCTGGCCCGCGCCTGGCTGCACCGGGAGCTGGGCGGCAAGGCCTGAACGGCCGCGCCGGCCGGGGTCAGCCGACCCGGCAGACCTTCAGCATATTAGTACCGCCCGGGTAGCCCATGGGCTCGCCGCAGGTGATGGCATAGGTGTCGCCGGGCATCAGCACGCCGCGCTCGACGAGCAGCTTCTCGGCGGCCGCGAGCGCAGTGTCGCGGTCGTCGAACTTGGGCATCAGCAGCGGCTGCACATTGCGGTAGAGCGCCATCTTGCGCTGGCTCATCTGCGTCGTCGTCAGGCCGAAGATCGGCACGTTGATGCGGTGGCGGCTCATCCACAGGGCCGTGGAGCCGGACTCGGTCAGCGCCAGGATGGCCTTGCAGCCCAGGTGGTGGGCGGTGAACAGCGCGCCCATCGCAATGCTCTGGTCGATGCGGCCGAACTGGCGGCCGGCGAAGTCGGTATCCAGCGTGACGTATTCGGCGCGCTCGGCTTCGAGCGCGATGGCGGCCATCTGCTCGATGGTCTCGATGGGGTATTTGCCGGCGGCCGTCTCGGCGGAGAGCATCACGGCGTCGGTGCCGTCGAGCACGGCATTGGCCACGTCGCTGACCTCGGCGCGCGTCGGCACCGGGTTGACGATCATGGACTCCATCATCTGCGTGGCCGTGATGGCCACCTTGTCCAGTTCGCGGGCCAGCTTGATCATGCGTTTCTGCAGCGCCGGCACGGCGGCGTTGCCCACTTCCACCGCGAGGTCGCCGCGCGCGACCATGATGCCGTCGCTGGCCTTGAGGATGGCTTCCAGGTGCGGGATGGCCTCGTAGCGCTCGATCTTGGCGATCATGGCCGGCTTGTGCCGCCACGGCTCGCCGGCGACGTTGGCGAGCTGGCGCGCCATCTCCATGTCGGTCGCGTTCTTCGGGAAGCTGACGGCCAGGTATTCGCACTGGAAGGACATCGCGGTCTTGATGTCGTCCATGTCCTTGGCCGTCAGCGCCGGGGCGGTGAGGCCGCCGCCCTGCTTGTTGATGCCCTTGTTGTTGGACAGTTCGCCGCCGAGCTTGACGGTGGTGTGGACCTGCGCGCCGCGCACGGCGTCCACGGTCAGCACGAGCAGGCCGTCGTTGAGCAGCAGGGTGTCGCCGGGCTTCACGTCGCGCGGCAGTTCCTTGTAGTCGAGGCTGGCGATCTCCTGCGTGCCGGGCTCGGCGCGGTCGGCGTCGAGGATGAATTTGGCGCCGGGCACCAGCTCGACCTTGCCGCCCTCGAACTTGCCGACGCGGATCTTGGGGCCCTGCAGGTCGGCCATGATGGCGACGGACTTGCCGACCCGCTCGGCCGCCGCGCGCACCATGGTCGCGCGGTCGATATGGTCCTGGGCCTTGCCGTGCGAGAAGTTCAGCCGCACGACATCGACGCCGGCCCGGATCATCCGCTCCAGCACCTCGGGCGTGTTGGAAGCGGGGCCGAGGGTGGCGACGATCTTGGTGGCGCGGGTCATGTCGGGCTCTTCGGAAAAAGTGGCCGACGATTATGGGCCGGCGCTCCCCGGAAAAGTTTCGCGCCGTTACGCGATCAGGCGGCGGCGCTGGCCACGCGGTCGCGGCCGGCGGCCTTGGCGCGGTACATGGCCTGGTCGGCCGCGCGCATGGCGACGTCGATGCCGGCCTCGTCGTCGGCCTGGGCCACGCCCCAGCTCGCCGTCACGGCCAGGCCGGCCGGCCATTCGGCCTGGGCCAGCGCCAGGCGCAGGCGCTCGGCCACGCCGGCGGCCTCGGCAGCCGTGGTCTGCGGCATCACGATGACGAATTCCTCGCCGCCCCAGCGCGCCAGCAGGTCGTCGCGCGGCAGGTTGGCGCGCAGCGTGCGGGCGAGTTGCACGAGCACCTGGTCGCCCACGTCGTGGCCATGCTCGTCGTTGATGCGCTTGAAGCGGTCAACATCGATGAAGACGACGGCCAGCGGGAAGGCTTCCTCGCCCTGCACCTGGTGCAGCAGTTCGAGCGCGTGGTAGAGGCCGTCGCGGTTGGCGACGCGGGTCAGCGGGTCGCGCTGCACCAGCGTCTCCAGCGCCCGCGAGCGCGTCAGCGAGGCCTGCAACCGGCTGCGCATATGCCAGCTCTCCCAGACGAGATAGGCCAGCAGGCTGAACATCCACAGGCCGACGAGGCCGAGGCGGAAGCGCTCGGGCGGGATCCAGTTGCCGACCAGCTCGGCCCGCTCCAGCCGGATCAGGTGCTCGCCCGGCGCCGCTTCGCCGCCGGTGCTGATGCTGAAGATGCGCACGCGGTCAAGCTCAGCGCCCTGCAGTTCGTCGGGCAGTTGGTGGTTCTGCGCCCACCAGGTGGCGACGACGAACTGCGCCAGGCGCAGCTCGATGGGCATGGCCCGGCCGCCGGGCGTCAGCACGACCTCGTGGGGCTTGAGGTCGGGCTCGGACCCCGGGCCCGAATAGGCCGGGTTGTAGTTGCGCAGGAAGACGCGCACCTGGTCCGGCCTGCTGTTGAGCGTCGGGCCTTGGGCGTGCAGCCACAGGCGCACGCGGCTGAACCGGTTCAGGTTCAGCCCCTCGCCGCCGAACTGGACGACCAGTTCGCAGAACGGCCAGCGGTAGCTGGCGCGCAGCAGGCAGCGCATCGCCGGCCCCTGGCCACTGTCGGGCAGCAGCTCGGCCACGCTGTCGCCGCCCTCCCCGGCGTCGCTGTAGACGGTCAGGCGCTGGCCAGCGCCGCGCCCGTCGATGACGAGGGTGCGCAGCGTCCAGTGCTCGTTGGCGTAGAGGCCGACGAAGGTGAGGACGACGAGAACCGCGAGCAGCCAGCGCAGGACCATGCGCCGATTCTGGCCGGGCCAGGAGCCGCCCGGGGCATGACCTCGCTCAAACTCCGACATCGTGCGCGCCTTTCCGCACGGCTAGCCCCGGGGCGCCCCCATCGCCTCGTCCAGCGCCCGCATCTGCCGCTCCGGCAGGGTCTTGCTGCAGAAGAAGAAGCGCCCCGCGCCGGGTGGCGCGTCGGGGTAGTGGCGCAGCTCCAGCGCGGCGCCGGCCTCGCCCAGTTGCTTGATCAGGGCCTCGCCTTCCTCGTCGGTGAAGGGGGTCGCGTCGGCCATGCCGAGCAGCACGAGGCGGACGCGGGCCATGCTGTGGTCCGACGAGCGGACGATCTTCGCGCTGCCTTCGGCCAGGGCCTTGTCGGTTTCGGCCCCATAGGAATAGCCCAGGCGCAGCACCAGGGTGACGGGCTGCTGCACGGCGGCGGCGAAGCGGTGGACGTCCTTGAGCGGGCCGTCCTTGCGGATCAGCAGGGCCTGGGGCGGGCTGCGGTAGACCGGCAGCCGCGAATACCGGCCCATCTTCTCGCGTTCCGCCGTGCGGTAGAGGCCGAGCGCGCAGGCCGGCTCGTTGTTGCGCACGATCTGCGCGACCTGGCGGGCCACCGGCGCCTCGCGCAACTCCACCTTGAGGCCGGCGCGCTGCAGGATGGCCATGGCCGGCGCGCCCTGGACGCCCGTCAGCCGCTCGTCCTCGCGGCTCATCAGCGGCGGCCGCTCTTCGTAGTACAGCACCAGGTCGGCGGCGCCGGCCCGGGCGGCGGCGCCGGCGGCCAGCAGGGCGAGCAGCAGGCGGCAGGTGAAACGGGCGCTTGGGTTCACGGAGACGGGGCGGGATGGACAGCCCCACAGCGTAGCGTGCCGGCCGACGGCCGCCGGCGGCCCATCCGCCCGGATCCGCGGCCCCGGGCTCATCGGCGCCCGCCGTTCGCTTCGGCGACGGCCAGCGCCGTCATGTTGACGATGCGGCGGACGGTGGCCGAGGGCGTCAGGATGTGGGCCGGCGCCGCCGCGCCGAGCAGCATGGGGCCGACGGTGACGCCCTGGCTCGCGCTGATCTTCAGCACGTTGAAGAGGATGTTGGCGGCGTCCAGCGTCGGCAACACGAGCAGGTTGGCCGCGCCCTTGAGCTTGCTGTCGGGCAGGAAGGCGTGGCGCACGGCCTCGGACAGCGCCGCGTCGCCGTGCATCTCGCCGTCGCATTCGATGTGCGGATGGCGGGCCGCGAACAGCTCATGGGCGCGGCGCATCTTCAGCGCCGAGGGCCGCGTGCTGGAGCCGAACATCGAGTGGCTGACGAAGGCCAGCTTCGGGGGCAGGCCGAAGCGCTGCAGCTCCTCGGCGGCCATCGCGGCGATGTCGGCCAGGGCCTCGGCGTCGGGATCGTCGTTGACGAAGGTGTCGGCGATGAAGAGCGTCATCTGGTCGAGGATCAGCGCATTCATCGCCGCGAACTGGCGCGCGCCTTCGCGCAGGCCGATCAGCTCGCGCACCTGTTCCAGGTGGCGGTCGAAGCGGCCGACCATGCCGCAGATCAGCGCGTCGGCGTCGCCCAGCGCGATGGCGAGCGCGCCGATGGCGGTGTTGGAGCGCCGCACCGCGCTCTTGGCCATCTCGGGCGTGACGCCGTTGCGCTTCATGCGCTGGTGGTAGCACTCCCAGTACTGGCGGAAGCGCGGGTCGTCCTCGGGGTCGATGACGGCCACGTCCTCGCCCAGGCGCATGCGCAGGCCGGCGCGCTCGATGCGCGCGGCCAGCACGGCGGGGCGGCCGATCAGCGTCGGCCGGGCGATGCCTTCGTCCAGCGCCACCTGCACGGCGCGCAGCACGCGCTCGTCCTCGCCCTCGGCGTAGATGACGCGCGCCGGCGCGGCCTTGGCGGCGGCGAACACCGGGCGCATGAACATGCCGGTCTGGTAGACGAAGCGCTCCAGGGACTGGCGATAGGCGTCGAGATCGGCCCCATCTCGTATGGGCCGCGCCGCCACGCCATCGGCCGCAGCGGCCTGCGCGACGGCCGGCGCGATGCGCAGGATCAGCCGCGCGTCGAAGGGTTTGGGGATCAGGTAGTCCGACCCGAAGGCCAGCTCCTGCCCCGCGTAGGCGGTGGCCACCTCGTCGCTGGTCTCGGCCTTGGCCAAGGCCGCGATCTCGCGCACGCAGGCCAGCTTCATGCCCTCGGTGATGCGCGTCGCGCCGCAGTCCAGCGCGCCCCGGAAGATGTAGGGGAAGCACAGGACGTTGTTGACCTGGTTGGGATAGTCCGAGCGGCCGGTGGCGATGATGCAGTCGGGCCGCACGGCCTTGGCGAGTTCGGGGCGGATCTCGGGCTCGGGGTTGGCCAGCGCCAGGATGATGGGCCGCGCGGCCATGGTCTTGACCATCTCCGCCGTCAGCACGCCGGCCGCCGAGCAGCCGAGGAACACGTCCGCCCCCGCCACCACGTCGGCCAGCGTGCGCGCGGCGGTGGGCTGCGCGTAGCGGGCCTTGGAGGCGTCCAGGCCGGTGCGATCTGCGTGGATGACGCCCTTGGAATCGACCATGAAGACATGCTCGCGCTTCACGCCGAGGCCCACCATCACGTCCACGCAGGCAATGGCCGCCGCGCCCGCACCGCTGACGGCGACCTTGACCTGGCCGATGTCCTTGCCCACCAGTTCCAGCCCGTTCAGCAGCGCGGCGGACGAGATGATGGCCGTGCCGTGCTGGTCGTCGTGGAAGACGGGGATGTTCATCCGCTTGCTCAGCTCGCGCTCGATGTAGAAGCACTCGGGCGCCTTGATGTCTTCGAGGTTGATGCCGCCCAGCGTCGGCTCCATCGCGGCAATGATGTCGATCAGCTTGTCGGGGTCGCGCTCGGCGAGTTCGATGTCGAACACGTCCACGCCGGCGAACTTCTTGAACAAGCAGCCCTTGCCCTCCATGACCGGCTTGGCCGCCAGCGGGCCGATGTCGCCCAGGCCCAGCACGGCCGTGCCATTGGTGATGACGCCGACGAGGTTGGCGCGCGAGGTGTAGTCGGCCGCCAGCGCCGGATCGCGCTCGATGTCCAGGCAGGGGTAGGCCACGCCGGGCGAATAGGCCAGCGACAGCTCGCGCTGGTTGCTCAGCGCCTTGGTCGGCATGACGGCGACCTTGCCGCGCGTCGGCAGGCGGTGGTAGTCGCGGGCGGCGTCGCGCAGCGCCAGTTCGGCGGGCGACAGGGGGGCATCGTTCTTGTCCACGGCGGGCTCTCCAGGAAGCGAGCCCATGAGGTTACCGCGTGGTTACGGCGCCGTGCCTACCACCCCGGCGAAAGCAGGCGCTGCACGTCGCCACCATCGGCGGGCAGCGCGTAGGCATGGCCGCGCAGGATGCGGCTGTCGTCGGTGCGCACGAGCTTGAGGCTCACGTAGACATGCTCCGCCGCCTGCGAATAGGTGCCCACCAGCACCAGCCCGGCGTTCTGGCGGCGCGCAATGTCCTTCACCTCGCGCGACAGCAGCAGCTCGCCCGCGCCTTCCTGCACGTAGACGTCGCCGCGCAGCTTCAGTTCGCGCACGTCGAAACCCCGGTTGGCGAGGCGGGTCGCGTACAGCTCGCTCAGGGTGCGGCCCAACGGCGTGGTGCGCTTCATGTCGTTGACGTTGACGACGGTGGCCACCAGCAGCGGCGCCGCCGGCAGCCCGGCCGTGTCCAGCGCCGCCACCAGATGATCGACGGCCCGGTTCGAGCTGGCGATGAGCGTGTCCTGCGACGGGCCGCTCGTCGCGCAGCCCGCCAACAGCGCCAGCACGCAAATGAAGCGCCTCATGGCCCGACCACCTTCATCTCGCCGGACCTGGGCGCGCGCTCGAACAGCGAGGCGTCCACGTCTTCGAGGTAGTACACGTCCGTCTTGCGGGAAAGGTACTGCGCGCCGCGCATCACGGAGGTGCTCAGGATCAGCTCGGTGCTGGTGGAGCTGCTCAGGGTGCTGCCGACGAGGTCGGCCACGCCCACCACCGCGATGCGGTTCAACTGCTTCGCCATATCCCAACGCACGACCTGCAGGCCGGCCGCCAGCACCGTGGCCTCGCCCGGTACCAGCGGCGGGCGGGCGCTGTGGTGGCGCACCACCTGGGTGTCGTAGCTCAGGCGCACGCCGTCGTCGGCCGGCTGGCTGACCACCTTCGCGCCGCCCTGCACGAGCCGGGTGACGAGGAACTCATGGAAGCTGCGGCTGAAGGACGAGGCCTCGCCCGCCGGGGCCTCGACGCAGACCGGCACGCCGCGCCAATCCGTGCAGAACGGGCGGCTTTCGTGGCCTGTTTGCGCTCAAGTCAGAAAAATCGCGGCCGAGGGAGCGGTGATCGGTGCAGACAGACCAAGCTCAGCGGCCATCGATTCCATAGGCCGTTGAATGGTATGGAATTTCCTGCTTCCTGTCGGGGATCAGGCGGCTGCTTGTCAGTGGGGGACGATACTGCCGGTGGACAAACCATCTCAGGGGGAAATTGATGCGCAGCATATATGGCCGGCGAGCGTGGGGCATTAGCTTGAGTCTGTGGGCCAGCGCATGGCTTGCCGCCTGTGGCGGCGGTGGCGGTGGAATGGCGGCACCGCCGCCCCCAACCGCAACGGCCCTGCCGGACAGTGTGACGATCACGGCGCCCGGCACGGTGGAATCAGCCACGGCTGTCCAGTTTGGCAATTCGGCGGCGCCATTGACGGGTTACAGCTATCTCTGGGATTTCGGCGATGGCAGCCAGAGCAGCGAGGCCGCGCCGAGCCATAGGTACGCCAAGGGTGGCGATTTCGACATCTTGCTGACACTCAGCAACGAGGCCGGCCAAAAGCGCGAGGCCCGCGCGACGGTGAGCGTCACCAATCTAGCCAATGTCCAGGGGCTGGTCTGCTCGGCAGCGCAGAGCGCCGGCTGGTGCATCCAGAGCCCGCGGCCTGCCGGCACGTTTTCAGACGCATTCCTCGTGGATGCCGGCCTGGGCTGGGCGGTGACGGCCAAAGGCGAGATATTCAAGACTACGGACGGCGGCGCCAGTTGGGAAACTCAAACTGCGCCCGTCAAGGGCGACCTCAGGACCGTGCGGTTCTTCGACGCCGACACGGGCTGGATTCTCGGGAAGTCGGCTCTGGCCCTGCGCACGTCGGACGCCGGGCGCCACTGGCTGAACGTGCGCCTGGACGCCACGGCGCCCAATCCTGAAGGGGATTTCCAGATCGTCTCCGCGAGCACGGCCTATTTCTGGCCGGCGCAATATCCGCAAACGTATGCCTATGTGACGTCAAGCGGTGGTGCCAGTTGGCGGCAACTGATGCCCGCCCCGACACATATTGCCAGCGGCGAGGTTTATTGGCTGCTCCATGACCGCTCCCTGCAGCGCTCGGCCAATGCCGGCATGACACTGGCGACCGTCCTGGACTTCGACACCTCGGGCATTGTGGCCAACTCGGGCGACGCGCCCCGTCTCGTCGCCCACCCCGAAGGCAAAGCGGCGGCCCTGTTCACGCAGGAGCGCATCAACGACCCTGCCTCGGCGCAAGCGGCCCAGGTCAGGACCACGGTGACCACCACTGCCGATGGCGGCCTGACGTGGCAAAGCCAGCCGGCGGGCTGCATCGATGCCGCGAGCGTCGATTGCTTCAATCTGAATCCGATCAGCATCTCTGCCGACGGCCAAACCTTGCTGGCGACGGGAAACGGTGTGTTCCGCAGCACTGATTCTGGAAAAACCTGGAGCCTCATCCCGGAGATTCCGCAAAGGGCCTGGTTCGTCGCCTTGCGGGCGGGCGACAACATCGGTCTGGCAGTGGATGCGAACCCCAGCCCGGTCTATCTGTCCAGGGATGGTGGCAAGAGCTTTTCGAGCTTCTACGCACCGGCTGGAATTGGAACTCAATTTGGCAAATTGCAGGCCCAGCCGGCCACGGGCCAGTTGACCTATACCCACAACGGCAATCTGTGGTTGAGCAGGGATGACGGCACGACCTGGGAGCGGCTGTTCTACAGCATGGGCTCCCCGGAGAATGGCTATTTCAACGAGGTGCCGAACGTGGCCATGCTGGATGCCAGACATGGGTTCATCCTGGACAGCTTTGGCGAAGTCCGGGAAACCACGGACGGCGGCAAGACCATGAGCCGTGTCGGCGCGGGCGTTCTGGCCGGCGCGTCGAAGATCCAGTTCATCAACGACAAGCTGGGTTGGTTTGCCAAATATGACGCGGTGAACCAGATTTCGTCGATCTACCGCACGTCGGACGGCGGCCAGAACTGGGCGCTCGTGAACAGCAGGTCCGGCTATGCCGTCGATTTCCGATTCGAGACTGAAACGATGGGCTGGATCAGGACACCCTATCCCTACCGTGACCCGCCCAAGGAGGACGAGCGGGGCTATACCTTCCAGATCACGAAGGACGGCGGGCAGACCTGGCAGGACATCCAGGCGCCCAGCGGCAGCCACGAACTGCGGCTGGCTGCGGTGCCGGGGCGCTGGATCGTGACCGGGGAACGTGGCCTGATCGCATCCACCGCTTCGGGCGGAGCGCCCTGGATCACGGCGACCAGTGGTGTGGCCGAGACCCTGACAACGCTCGTGGCCCCGGAAGGCGGCGCCCTGTGGGCGCTGGGGACGACGTCGTTGCTGACCTCGAAGGACGCAGGCGTGAGCTGGACGGCCCTTCCCTTCGCCTGCGCGCCAAAGGACATCGCGTTTGCCGGCAGCAAGGCTGGATGGGTGGTCTGCGGCCGGTCGATCATGGCGACGACCGATGGCGGCGCCACGTGGCACACGCAGGCCATCCCCGCCATCGAAGGAAGCCTGTCCAAGATCGTCGTGAGCGATGCCAAGACTGCCTGGGTCGCCGGTCCGAAAAACACGCTGCTGGCCACGGGCAGCGGGGGGCAGTAAATCTCGCAAACCTTCCCTGCCCCATATATTTCCCCTAACCCGACTTCCACATACTCAGACGGCTCGTCATCACAGTAATTTACAAACAGTATTCACAAAAATGTCATCGACCTGATGCAATCTTGTCGCCCCATTTCCTGGCGCAACGAGAGAGGATCCGATATGAGTACGCCGACGCCTGACGCCCCGGCCCATGTCCTGATGACACCGCGACGGGCCTATCTGTCGGCACTGCTGTTGGCTCCCTGGGGTAGCGCGCTCGCCAGCGGCTCCGCGACATCGGGCACGACGGCGACGCTGACCACCCAGTTGCTGCCTGACCCGCCCCGGGCAGTTGCGGTGACGCTCTCGGCGGCCACCTCCCCAGCACCAGCTCCGGCTCCGGCTCCGGCGCCAGCGCCCGCACCGCTCGGCAATCCACGGGTGCCTGCCCATGCCTTGCGCAATTACGTCTTCGGGCCGGGCACCGTCATCGGCATGACGGGCGCTGCGAACGTGGGTATCGGAGAAGGCGTCCTGAGAAACCTCTCGACGGGCTCGTCCAATACGGCCGTGGGCGACCAGTGCCTGTACCACCAGCAGGACGGCATCAACTGCGTCGGTGTCGGTGCGCTCGCCCTGTTCCAGGCGCAGTCCTGTATCGACTGCACGGCAGTCGGCACGGGAGCCCTGCAGTCTGCCGTGACGGGGGTGGGTGGCACGGCGGTAGGCCGGCTGGCCCTGAACTCAGCCCGGGACGCTGGCAACAACACCGCCTTCGGCGACAGCGCGCTGCGCTTCACCACCACCGGCATGGCCAATATCGCCGTCGGGTATCGCACCGGCGAGGCCAATCTCACCGGGCGCGAGAACGTGTATATCGGCGCCCACGCTGCGGTCAGCAAACCCGGCGGTGACCGCAACGTCGCCCTGGGGTTTCTGGCCATGTGGGCAGACCCCGAGGGCGCCGACGAAAACGTCGGCATCGGCGCCTACGCGCTGGAGCAGGCCTCGGGCAGGCGAAACCTCGCGCTCGGCACCTGTGCCGGCCGCATCATCACCAGCGGCCACAGCAATATCCTCATCGGCTTCGAAGCCGGCTCAAAAAGCGTGCAGAAGCCGGACGCCGTCAACACGATTGCGATCGGCTTTCAGGCCTGCACGACGGCCGACAACCAGATCGTCATCGGCGACGAATCCATGGAAACCGTCGTGCTCTGCGGCGTCACCTTCACCCGGCAGCAGCTCGCCAGGCTCGCCACCCTGCTGTAGTCAGCCAGCCGCGCGGCGACTGAGGATCTCGAACGCCGGCAGCGTCTTGCCTTCCAGCACTTCCAAAAAGGCGCCGCCGCCCGTGGAGATATAGCCCACGTCACCCTCGATGCCGTATTTGGCGATGGCGGCCAGCGTGTCGCCGCCGCCGGCGATGCTGAAGGCGGGGCTGGCCGCGATCGCGCGGGCGATGGTTTCGGTGCCGTGGGCGAAGGCGTCGAACTCGAACACGCCGACCGGGCCGTTCCAGACGATGGTGCCGGCGGCCTTGAGCTTGTCGGCGAGCTTGGCGGCCGTCTTGGGGCCGATGTCGAGGATGAGGTCGTCGTCGGCCACGTCGGTGGCGGCCTTGACGGTGGCGGGGGCGTCGGCGGCAAAAGCCTTGGCCGTCACCACGTCTTCGGGGATGGGCACGTCGGCGCCGCGTGCGGCCATGGCGTCCATCACGGCTTTCGCCTGATCGACGAGGTCGGCCTCGGCCAGGGATTTGCCGATCTTCAGGCCCGCCGCCAGCATGAAAGTGTTGGCAATGCCGCCGCCGACGATGAGGCCGTCCACCTTGGCCGCCAGGCTTTGCAGGATGGTCAGCTTGGTCGAAACCTTGCTGCCGGCGACGATGGCGGCGAGCGGGCGCCTGGGGTTGGCGAGGGCCTGGGAGATGGCGTCGATCTCGGCGGCCAGCAGCGGGCCGGCGCAGGCGGTCTTGGCGTATCGGGCGATGCCGTAGGTGGTGGCCTCGGCGCGGTGGGCGGTGCCGAAGGCGTCGTGGACGAAGATGTCGCACAGCGCCGCGAGCTGGCGCGACAGGGCCTCGTCGCATTTCTTCTCGCCCTTGTTGACGCGGCAGTTTTCCAGCAGCACCAGCTCGCCCGGCCGCACGGCCACGCCGCCGACCCAGTCGCGCAGCAGCGGTACCGGGCGGCCCAGCAGTTCGGCCATGCGCACGGCGACGGGGGCGAGCGAATCGGCGGGCTTGAATTCGCCTTCCGTCGGCCGGCCCAGGTGGGACGTGACCATGACGGCCGCGCCCGCGTCCAGCGCCATGCGGATGGCGGGCAGCGAGGCGCGGATGCGCGTGTCTTCGGTAATCCGGCCGGCCTCGTCCTGCGGCACGTTGAGGTCGGCGCGGATGAAGACGCGCTGGCCGGCGACTTGGCCGGCGGCGATCAGGTCGGAGAAGCGGATGACATTCATGGTGGGGCGGGGCAGTTGAAAAGCGCCGCAATTCTCGCCGCGCCACGTTCCGGCGCGGTTACCAGCCAAGCACCAGCCGCAGCGGCAGGAAGACGGCCATGCCGACGAGGATGGTGCCGAGGATGCCGCGCCGCCAGAAGTAGTAGGCCGCCGCCGCCAGCGCGGCGGGCCAGCGGGCGTCCTGCCAGGTCGTGATGAGCTGGCCCTGGGTCATGAAGACCTCGGGCACGACCACCGCCACCAGGGCCGCCAGCGGCGCGACCTTGAGCAGTTCGCGCAGCCAGTCGGGGATGGGCAGGGGCCGCTCGCCGAGCATGAAGAAGCCGCGCGTCAGCACGGTGATGGCGGCCAGCCCGAGCAGGGCGACCCAGGTCATGCCCTCGTTCATCGCCGACTCGCGCGCGCGTCCAGCCACCAGCCGACGGCGCCTGCGGCGGCGATGGCGCAGACGATGTTGAGCTTGAGCGGCAGCGCATAGGTCACGATGGACACGGCGCCGGCCGTCAGCGCCACCCACCACAGCGTCTTCCCGGCCAGCAGCGAGCAGGACAGGCCCAGCAGCGCCAGCACGCCGGCGAAGCCCAGGCCCCAGTGCGTGGGGATGCGGTCGGCGAGCCCGATGCCGGCGATGGAGCAGGCCTGCCAGGCGGTCCAGTTGACGGCCACGCCGCCCCAGAAATAGCGCTGCTGGCCCGGCGCCGGGCACGGGTCGGGGTAGCGCTTGACGAAGTAGACGAAGTTCAGGTCGGCCGCGAAATAGGTCAGCGTCAGCCGGCGCGCGCGGCGCAGATGGCCGAAGTAGTGGCGCCATTGCGCGCTGAAGATGACGAAACGCAGGTTCACGCACAGCGCCGCCGCCAGCAGCACCCACAGCGGCGCGCCAGCGGCGATCAGCGGCAGGGCCGTCAACTGCGCGCTGCCGGCGAACACCAGCAGCGACATGCCCAGGGCCAGCGGCAGGCTCAGCCCGCTCTTGACCATGGCCACGCCCGTCACCAGGCCCCAGGCGGCGAGGCCCGCCGAGGGCGAGGCCATGTCGCGCGCACCGGCTCGGAAATCGGGGTCGGCCGCGAGCGCGCGCAGCCTTTGCATCGGGGTCATCCCGCCATTGTCGGCGGGGCACGGGTCAGTTCATGCGGCGGACACTGCCACTGCCGGCGATGGAGGAACTGATCTCCGGCGTGCCGCGGTACTTCACGTCACCCGAGCCGGCGACCGAGACCTTGAGCGCCCGGGTCGCATGGACCAGGGCGTCGCCGCTGCCGGCGATGCTGACCTTGACCTCGTCGGCCACCAGATCGGCCGCCTTCACGTCGCCGCTGCCGGAAATGCTGACATTGGCGCTGGCGCAGCGGCCGGCCGCGACGATGTCGCCGCTGCCGCTGACCTTCATGCCGAGCCGCTCGGCGTCGAGCCCGGCGAAGCGGATGTCGCCGGAACCGGCGATGGCGGCCTCGACCTCGGCCGTCTTCATCGCCTCGACCTGCACCGTGCCCGAGCCGGCCACCGAGACGGCGCGCAGCGCCGGCATCTCGATGGTGAACTGCGGTGTGGCCGAGGTCTGGATGTTGAAGCCCTTCCTGGGCTGGATCTGCAGCGTGCGGCCCTTCGCGCCCTCGACGACGCGGGTTTCGAGATAGGGCAGCAGATTGCGATCGGCCTTGAGTTCGACCTTGTGGCCGGCGCCCTGGCGGATCAGCACCTTGAAGCCGCCGGCCATGGCCACGGCGTCGAAGGCGCCGGTGTCGCGGGCCTCGGCGGCGATGTCGCCATTGCCGGCGAGGCGCTCGCCGGGGCCCCAGCTCCAGGCGCCTGCGGGCAAGCTGAAGGCAAAGGCGGCGCTGACGAGGCCGAGGGCAAAGAGGCGGCGGGTGTTCTGCATGGCGGGTTCCATCGAAGGGGTTGCGATGGCCCGCATGGTGCCGAGGCCCGGCCGGGCGGCCGAGCGCGACGCGACGGTGCGCAGGATCGGGGGCTTGAGATGCGGCTGGGCGCGCCAGCCGACATCAGGCTGTCAATGCGCCTTGGGCTTTTCCGGCTCGGCGTCGGCCGCCTCGGCGTCCACCGGCTTGGCCGTGCCGGGGCGCGGCACGACGGGGGCGACGCCTTCGAGCTTGTTCTCGCGCATGTACTCGTCCATCTCGCGCCAGCCGGCGTAGATGGCGGCCTTCTGCGCCTTGGGGTTCAGCACATAGCAGTCCTCGATGGCGCGCACCGCGTGCCGGCAGGCGCTGCCGATGGCGCGGCCCTCGGCTTCCTTGGCGGCGGCGGTCTTGACCGGGTCGTCGATGCCCAGTTGCTCGCAGGCGCCGAGCGCGGCGAGCAGGGGCAGGGCGAGAACGGCGAGGGAGAGGCGCTTCATCCCGGTCAGTATCGGACGCCGCCGCCTCAACTTGAGCCGCGCGCCATCGCCATCAGCCGGGCGATGCGCTCCTCGGTCGAGGGGTGGGTGGAGAACAGGCCGCGCAGGCCGCCGCCGGACAGCGGGTTCATGATCATCATCTGCGCCGTCTCCGGGTGGGCCTCGGCCGGGCCGAGCGGGATGCCCTGGGCGACGCGGTGGATCTTGTCCAGCGCCGAGGCGAGCGCGGCCGGGTCGCCGGAGATTTCGGCACCGCCGCGGTCGGCCTCGAACTCGCGGGCGCGGCTGATGGCCATCTGGATCAGGCTGGCCGCCATCGGCGCGAGGATGGCCACGGCCAGGCCGGCCAGCGGGTTGGCGCGCCGGCCCTGCTCGTCGCGGCCGCCGAAGAAGGCGGCGAAATTGGCCAGCATGGAGATGGCGCCGGCCATGGTGGCGCTGATGGTGCTGATGAGGATGTCGCGGTGGGCGACGTGGGCCAGTTCGTGGGCCATGACGCCGCGCAGCTCGCGCTCGGACAGCACGCGCAGGATGCCCGTCGTCGCGGCGACGGCGGCATGCTCGGGGTTGCGGCCGGTGGCGAAGGCGTTGGGCGCGGCTTCGTCGATCAGGTAGACGCGGGGCATGGGCAGGCCAGCGCGTTGAGCCAGCTCCTGCACCATGCCGTAGAACTGCGGCGCCGAGGCCGCGTCCACCTCGCGGGCCTTGTACATCTTCAGCACCATGTCGGCAGAGAACCAGTAGCTGAAGAAATTCATGCCGACGGCGACGAGCAGCGCGACCAGCATGCCCGTCTGGCCGCCGACCATGGCGCCCACGGCCATGAACAGGGCCGTGATGGCGGCCATCAGGATGGCGGTCTTGACGACGTTGAACATCGGGGCGGTCTCCTGTGAGGGGTGGCGGTGGACGTGGCAGATGGTGCCACGCCCGGGTTTCTCAAGCCTCGAAGCGCTCGCCGGGGGCGATGGGCCGGGCTTGCAGGAAGGCCGCGGCCGGCCCGCGCTTGCCGCCGGCGCGCTGCAACTCGGTCAGCCTCAAGGCGCCCTCGCCGCAGGCGACGATGGGGCCTTGTGCGTGGACGGCGATGACCTCGCCCGGCGTGCCGCTGCCCTCGGCGGCCTCGGCGCGCCAGACCTTGACGGCCTCGCCGGCCAGCGCGGCCACGCCGCCCGGGAAGGGGTCGAAGGCGCGCAGCCGGCGCTCGATGGCGGCGGCGGGCAGGTGCCAGTCGATGGCGCTCTCGGCCTTGTCGATCTTGTGGGCATAGCTGACGCCCTCGGCCGGCTGCGGCGTGGGCGGCAGTTCTGCGGCCCGCAGCGCCTCGACGATGAGGCGTCCGCCCAGCGCGGCGAGGCGGTCGTGCAGCGCCGCCGTCGTGTCGTCGGCGCGGATGGGCTCGCGCGCGACGAGCAGCATGTCGCCCGTGTCCAGGCCGGCGTCCATCTGCATGATGGTGATGCCCGTGTCGGCGTCGCCGGCCTCGATGGCGCGTTGGATGGGCGCCGCGCCGCGCCAGCGCGGCAGCAGCGAGGCGTGGATGTTCAGGCAGCCGCGCCGGGGCAAGTCCAGCACCCACTGCGGCAGGATCAGCCCGTAGGCGGCGACGACCATCACGTCCACATCCGCCGCCAGCAGCGCCTCGCGCGCCGCAGCGGCGTCGGCGGCGTACTTGCCATCCAGCTTCAGGCCCTGCGGCTGCGCGACCGGGATGCCCGCCGCCGCGGCGCGCTGCTTCACCGCCGAGGCTTGCAGCTTCATGCCGCGCCCGGCCGGGCGGTCAGGCTGGGTCAGCACCAGGGGGACGGTGAAGCCGGCGCCCAGCAGCGCATCCAGCGCCACGGCGGCGAACTCGGGCGTGCCGGCAAAAACGACTCTCATGACGCGACGCGCATCAAAACCTCTGGCTGCGCTTCTTGGCCTCGGCTTCCTCTTCGCGCGTCTTCTTGACCATCTTGGTCTTGATGCGCTCGCGCTTGAGCGGGCTCAGGTATTCGACGAAGACCTTGCCCAGCAGGTGGTCCATCTCGTGCTGCACGCAGACGGCCAGCAGGCCCTCGGCGTCGAACTCATAGACCTCGCCGTCGCGGTTGGTGGCGCGCACCGTCACCTCGGCGTGACGCGGCACCTTGTCGTAGATCTGCGGCACGGAGAGACAGCCCTCCTCGCCGTCCACCATGCGCTCGCTGCGCTTGACGAGTTCCGGGTTGATGAGCACGCGCGGCGTGTCGCGCTCCTGCGAGGTGTCGATGACGACGACGCGCTCATGCACATCCACCTGGGTGGCCGCGAGGCCCACGCCATCGGCGGCGTACATGGTTTCCAGCATGTCATCGACAAGCCGGCGGAGGCGCTCGTCCACCGCCGCCACGGGCTGGGCGACGGTGTGCAGGCGCGGATCGGGATAGCGAAGTATGTGCAGTAGGGCCATGGGTTGTGGGCCGCCGGCCACGACGGCTGCTTTGTAAGCACTCGCAAGCGGGGGCCGGCCAGGTTGAATGCGGGCAGAATCGCCTGGATTTTCGCCGATCCGGCAATCCCCTCGGAGACCGCGCCCGATGCCCGCTGCCCGCACCGCCCCCCTTCCCGTCCTTGCGGCCTGCCTGGCCCTTGCGGCACTTGCGACCGCCCCGGCCTGGGCCCAGACCAGCTACCCCATCACCGCCGACCAGCGCCACGTGGCCGAGGCCGTCGCCAGCGCCGGCGTGCCGCTGTCCGAACTGGCGCCCGGCGCGCCCGACAGCCACACCGTCAAGCCCGGCGACACGCTCTGGGACATCTCCCGGCTCTTCCTGAAAAGCCCCTGGCGCTGGCCCGAACTCTGGGGCATGAACCGCGACCAGATCCGCAACCCCCACCTGATCTACCCCGGCCAGGTGCTGCTGCTCGTCAAGAGCGACGGCCGCGCGCGGCTGCAACTGGCGCAGGGCGTCGGCAGCACGGGCGACGCGGTCAAGCTGCGCCCGCAGATGCGCATCTCGGCGCTCGACTCGAACGCCATCGCCGCCATCCCGCTGCACCTGATCCAGCCCTTCCTGACCGACGCCGTCGTCTTCGAGACCGACCAGCTCGCCACTGCGCCGCGCATCGTCGCCACGCAGGAAGGCCATGTGCTGCTGGGCCGGGGCGACCTCGCCTATGCGCGCGGAGACTTCGGCGGCGCGACGGACTTCCGCATCTTCCGCAACGCCCGCCCGCTGCTCGACCCGACGACCAAGGAAGTGCTCGGCTACGAGGCGCCCTACGTCGGCACGGCCGAACTGATCCGGCGCGGCGAGGAACGCAAGGCGGCCAATGGCGACCCCGAGATCGTGCCGGCGACGGTGCGCGTGCAGCAGGCCAAGCAGGAAGTCGGCGTCGGCGACCGCCTGGCACCCGCGCCGCAGCGCAGCCTCGAACGCTATGTGCCGCACGCGCCCGAGGCGCCGCTGACGGGCCAGATCGCCGCCATCTACGGCGAGGCGCTGAACGCGGGCCAGAACCAGATCGTCGCGCTCAACCGCGGCCGGCGCGACGGCGTCGAGCGCGGCCACGTGCTGGCGCTGTGGCGCGACGGCGCCGCCACCCTGGACAAGACCCAGGACCGGGCCGAGGCCATCAAGCTCCCCGACGAGCGCCATGGCGTGCTCTTCGTCTTCGAGGTCTACGAGCGCGTGTCCTACGCGCTGATCATCTCGGTCAAAGACCCCGTCAAACCGGGCGACCGCTTCACGCAACCCTGATGCTCTCCCCGGCCGAACTGGCCGCCTGGCTGCGCCTCACCGAGTCCGTCGGGCCCGCCGCCGCGCGGCGGCTGCTGGCGATGGCGGGCAGCCCCGAGGCCGTCTTCGAGCTGCCCGCCGCCGCGCTCGACCAGGCCCTGCCGGGCCGGCAACGCGAGGCCTTCCAGCAACCGCCAGAGCACCTCGGCACGCTGATCGCCCAGGCCCAGACCTGGCTGGCCGAGCCCGGCCACGACCTGCTGGTGCTGGGCGACCCCGACTACCCGCCGCGCCTGCTGGCCACCGCCGACCCGCCGCTGCTGCTGTGGCTGCAGGGCCGGCGCGCACTGCTGGCGGCGCCGTCCATCGCCATCGTCGGCAGCCGCAACCCGACGGCCCAGGGCGGCGACAACGCGCGCGCCTTCGCGCGGGCGCTGGCCCAGGCCGGCCACGCCATCGTCTCCGGGCTGGCCCTGGGCATCGACGCCGCCGCGCACGAGGGCGCGCTGGACGCGGGCGGCGCCACCCTCGCCGTCGTCGGCACCGGGCTGGATCAGGTCTACCCGCGCCGCAACGAGAAGCTCGCGGCCCGCCTGCTGGCGGCGGGCGGTCTCATCGTCAGCGAGTACGCGCTGGGCATGCCCGTGCTGCCGGCCAATTTCCCGCGCCGCAACCGCATCATTGCCGGCCTGAGCCAGGGCTGCCTGGTGGTCGAGGCGGCCCTGCAGTCGGGCTCGCTGATCACCGCACGGCTGGCAGCCGAGGCCGGGCGCGAGGTCTTCGCCATCCCCGGCTCCATCCATTCGCCACAGTCGCGCGGCTGCCATGCGCTGATCCGCCAGGGCGCCAAGCTGGTCGAATCGGCCGCCGACGTGCTGGAAGAACTGCCACCGCCGGGCACGATGCCGGCCGCCCCCGAGGCGCCCGCCGAGACGCCCCACGAACAGCAGGCGCTGCTGGACGCCATGGGCTTCGACCCCGTCAGCCTCGACGCCCTGATGGCCCGCAGCGGCTGGCCGGCCGCCGAACTGAGCGCGGCCCTGCTGGAGCTGGAACTCGACGGCCAGATCGCCCGCCTCGCCGGCCAGCTTTTCCAGCGCCGGAAGCAGGCCTGATCCACGGCCCATTTCGCCGCCGGGCCGGCAAAACCGCTCGGCTATCATCGGCTCACCATGTTCGATGTCCTGGTCTACCTCTACGAGACTTACTGGCGCCCGGACGCCTGCCCGGATCACCAGCAGCTCACCCGCAAGCTAACGGCCGTCGGCTTCGAGAACGACGAGATCGAGGAAGCCCTGAGCTGGCTCGACGGCCTGGCCGCCGCCGGCCAGTGCTGCCAGGGCGAGCAGAGCCCGCACGCGCTGCGCCTTTACTCGGCCGCCGAGGTCGAGCACCTGGGCGAGACCTCGATCGGCTTCATCAGCTTCCTCGAATCGGCCGGCGTGCTGCCCGGCCCGATGCGCGAGATGGTCATCGACCGCGCGATGGCCATTCCCGGCGCGCCGATGGACCTGGAAGACCTGAAGATCATCGTGCTGATGGTGTTCTGGAGCCTGGGCGAGGAGCCCGACGCGCTGATCCTCGACGAGTTGTTCGTCGCCCCCGAGGACAGGCTGATCCACTGAACTGGACGCGAGGGCGCGCCGCCGGCGCCCTCGTCAATTCAGCAACTGCCCGGGATCGGCGTCCAGCTTCGCCAACGCCTTGCGCGTCGCCTGCACGGTGAGCGCTTCGTCCTGGGCCGGCAGCAGCAGGCCGGCCTGCAGGAAGGCGGCCATGCGGTTCAGCGAGAACAGCACGCCCCGGCCCTTGGGCGTGACGAACAGCGCGAGCTGCTTGCGCAGGCCGCGCCAGGCGAGTTGCACCTGCTCGTTGCGGCCTCGGTAGTCGAGCATGAACCAGCCGCCCACCTGCAGCTCGCGCGCCCAGGCGACCATGGCCGGCGTCGGCGCCGAGCCGCCCTCGGCGACGACTTCCATGCCCTCCGACTCGTGGCCGGAGAGGTCGCGCACCAGCATCTCGTCCACCTGGCTCTCGCCCTCGACATCCTCGGGCAGCAGGGCTTCCAGCGTCTCCAACTGGTCCATCAGCGCGTCCAGGCGCTCGCGCGGGATGGCGGCCGTCTTGGCCGTGAAGGCGGCGGCCAGCGCGTTGTTGAGCTGGCGCACGTGCTCGTCCTGCTTCTCGGTCGGCAGGCCGGCGTGGCCCATGCCGTCGCGCAGGGTCTTGAGCAGGGGCGGCAGGCGGCGGATGACCTCGGCGCGCTCCTCGCGCGAGGCCTTGGCGCTGGCGCTCCAGATCAGGTCGGCGGCGGCGCGCTTCATGGCCTTGGTGACGTCGGACTGCGCCCCCACCCGCACCGCAGTGACGGCCAGCACGTCGGCCCAGACGTGGAACAGGAAGTCGCGCACGCCGTCCTGCACCGGCACCTCGGCCAGCATCTTGCGCAGTTCGATCGTGTATTGGATGGCCAGCGTCTCGCGCTGCTCGACCTGCTGGGCCAGCGACACGCCGCGTTTGCTGGCCTGGTTCTCGTTCTCGAAATAGTGGTCGAGGAATTTCTCGAACTCGGTCAGCACGGTGGCGAAGACGCGCCGGCCGGTGTCCGGGTAGGCCTCGACGACCTGGACGACGCGCTTGATCTCGCGTTCCAGCGCGTCGTTGCTGGCGCGCTCGGCGCCGGGGCTGCTGGCCTGGGCGGTGTTGAAGCCCATCACGCAGGCGCCCATGCGGTCGATGAGGCGGCGCGCCGGATGGTCGGCGGCGGCGAAGAAGTCGGGCTCGCCGACGGCCACGCGCAGCACCGGCATCTGCAGGCGCGCGAACCAGACCCGCACCGTGGCCGGGATGCGCTCCTCGGTCAGGATGCTCTGGAACATCATGGCGACGATCTCGATGGTCGCGCGCTCGGCCGGGTTGTTGGCGGCCTGCTTCAGCACCGTCTTGAAGGCCTGGCTGCGCGCGCCGATCTCTTCCAGCGCGCGTGGCGCGCTCGCGGCGGCGGCGTCTGCGGCTGCCGGGCGGCGCTGGAAGGATTCCTGCGCGTGCTTGATGGCGCCCATCAGCCGTGGCGAGGCGGTCATGGGCGCCGCGTCGGCCAGCGAAGGCCTGGTGCTGCCCGCCGGCGCATCGGCCGCCTGGCCGGGCGCCAGGTCGGCCAGGCTCGGCTTGCCGCCGCCGGGTCGGGCCGGCAGGCTGCGCGTGACCGGGAAGCCCGGCACATGGCGGGCCAGCACGCGCTGCAACTGGGCCATCACCTCGTCGGCCTGGCTGCTGGCCTTGCTGCGCACGGCCGGCTGGGGCGTCAGGGGTGCCGGCAGCGTGGGCAGGATGGGCAGGGGTGCGGTCGGCGGCGAGGTCGGCGACGTGCTGCCGGCGGCCTGCGCGGTGCGGCGGATGAAGGGCCGCAGATCGACCTCGGGCAGCACCTTTTGCGCGATCAGCCAGCGGTTGGTCTCGTGATAGGCCTCGCTGATGAGCTGGGCGAACTCCTCGTGCAGCTCGTGGTGCAGCAACTGCCAGACCTGGGTGTCCAGGCCGACGTGGTTCCAGGCGTCCAGCGCGATGCGGGCGACGACGTGGGCGCGCAGCAGGTCGAGCGGGTCCAGGTCGTCCTGGGTTTCCAACGCCTGCATGCGGGTGCGCAGGTCGGTGAACTCCCAGGTGGCGCGGTCCATCATGACCAGGGCCAGGCGGGAACTGGTGATCTCGCGCTCGATGGTCGAGTCGTCCACCAGACTCATCTTGACCGAGGCGGCCGGCATGGCCGGCTCCTGCTCGCTGCGGACGCCGGCCGGTGCGCCATGCGTGGCCGCGTGGCGCAGCGCGGCGACGACGGCCGCCTGCCAGCCAGGGCCGGATCTTTGCCAGGACTCCACGGCGTCGCGCCGCGCCATCGAGACGGCATGCGGCGCGCCCTGGGCGAGCAACTGGCTGGCACCCTGGCCCACGGCGGCGGCCAGCGGTGCGATGCCGCGCAACAGGGCTTCGAGATAGACGCGCCGTGCCTGCGCGGCCAGGGCCTGGTTGCGGGCAGCGGTCATGGACGGTGGCGGGCGTCTCGGCGAGGTTGCGGGGGCCGCTTCACTCTACACGACGGCCCCGGAGTTCGGGTCGTTGGGGTCCTCGCGGCTGACGTTCGTCTTCACCAGATCCTCGCGCTTGACGCCCAGCCACATCGCAATGGCGGCGGCGACGAAGACCGACGAGTAGATGCCGAACAGGATGCCGATGGTCAGCGCGACGGCGAAGTAGTGCAGCGTCGGGCCGCCGAAGAACAGCATGGACAGCACGACGAGCTGCGTCGAGCCGTGGGTGATGATGGTGCGGCTCATCGTCGAGGTGATCGCGTGGTCGATCACCTCGCGGGTGTTGAGCTTGCGGTATTTGCGGAAGGCCTCGCGCACGCGGTCGAAGATGACGACGGACTCGTTGACCGAATAGCCCAGCACCGCCAGCACCGCCGCCAGCACCGCCAGCGAGAACTCCCACTGGAAGAAGGCGAAGAAGCCCAGGATGATGACCACGTCATGCAGGTTGGCGATGACGCCGGCCACGCCGAACTTCCACTCGAAGCGGATGGCCAGGTAGATGACGATGCCCAGCACCGTGAAGATCAGCGCCTTGGCGGCGTCCCAGGCGAGTTCCTCGCCGACGGCCGGGCCGACGACCTCGGAGCGCGACAGCGTGACCGGCTCGGTCTGGGCGGCATTGGTGCAGACCTGCTTGCTGACCGACTCGCCCTTGTCCGTCACCGACTGGTGCTGGCTGACCGTGCCGGCCTCGGCCTTGCACAGCTCGGTGAAGACGCGGTCCACGACCTCGGTCTGCTTCTCGCCGGGGCGCACCGGCAGGCGGATCATCACGTCGCGCGAGGAGCCGAAGTTCTGCACCTGCACCTCGCCATAGCCCATCTGCTCGACGGTATGGCGGGTCTTGGCGATGTCGGCCGCCTGCGGGTAGGCCACCTCGACGATGGTGCCGCCGGTGAACTCGATGGAGAAATGCAGGCCGCGCGTGACCAGGAAGAACACGGCGACGGCGAAGGTGATGAAGGAAACCGCGTTGAAGACCAACGCGTGCTTCATGAACGGGATGTCCCGCTTGATACGGAAGAGTTCCATGACGGGTGTTCCTTAGGCCGCAGTCTGCTCGGGCACGTCGGGCGTGGGCTTCCACACCTGACCGATGGACAGGGACTTGAGCTTCTTCTGGCGGCCGTACCAGAGGTTCACGAGGCCGCGCGAGAACACGACGGACGAGAACATCGAGGTCAGGATGCCCAGGCAGTGCACGACGGCGAAGCCCTTGATGGGGCCGGAGCCGAACACCAGCAGCGCGAGGCCGGCGATCAGCGTCGTCACGTTGGAGTCCAGGATGGTGGCGAAGGCGCGTTCGTAGCCGGCGTGGATGGCGGCCTGCGGCGTCGCGCCGCCGCGCAGTTCCTCGCGGATGCGCTCGTTGATGAGCACGTTGGCGTCGATGGCCATGCCCAGCGCCAGCGCCATGGCGGCGATGCCGGGCAGGCTCAGCGTGGCCTGCATCATCGACAGGATGGCCAGCAGCAGCAGCAGGTTGAAGCCCAGCGCCAGCGCCGAAAACATGCCGAACAGCAGGTAGTAGACGCACATGAAGGCGGCCACCGCGACGAAGCCCCAGGTGACGCTGGCGATGCCCTTCTCGATGTTGTCCTTGCCCAGGCTCGGGCCGATGGTGCGCTCCTCGATGATGTCCATCGGCGCGGCCAGCGAGCCGGCGCGCAGCAGCAGGGCCGTGTCGGCGGCTTCCTGCGTGGTCATCGCGCCGGAGATCTGGAAGCGGCTGCCGAGTTCGGAGTTGATGCGCGGCGCCGTGACGACCTCGCCCTTGCCCTTCTCGAAGATCAGGATGGCCATGCGCTTGCCGACGTTCTCGCGCGAGGTTTCCTTCATGACCCGCGTGCCCTTGGCGTCCACGGTCAGGTGGACGGCGGGGTTGTGGTTCTCGTCGAAGCCGGGCTGGGCGTCGTTCAGGCTGTCGCCGGTCAGGATGACCTGACGCTTGACGATGATGGGGCCGAAGCCCCGGTCGATGTAGCGCTCGGTGCCGAAGGGCACGGGGCCGGTGCCGGCCAGCGCGGCCTGGGCCTCGGCACTGTCGTCCACCATGCGCAACTCCAGCGTCGCGGTGCGGCCGATGATGTCCTTGGCCTTGGCCGTGTCCTGCACGCCGGGCAGTTGCACGACGACGCGGTCCAGCCCCTGCTGCTGGATGACGGGCTCGGCCACGCCCAACTCGTTGACGCGGTTGTGCAGGGTCGTGATGTTCTGCTTGAGCGCCGCTTCCTTGACGGCCACCTGGGCCTGGGGCGACAGGTTGCCGGCCAGTTGCAGGGTGCCGGCCTGGGCCTCGCCCTGGGCCGTCCAGACCACTTCCGGCACCTGGGTCTGCAGCAGGGCCAGTGCGGCCGTGCGCTGCTCGGCGTCGCGGAAGGCGATCTGCACCGCATTGCCTTCGCGGTTGATGCCGGCGTGGCGGATGTTCTTCTCGCGCAGCATGCTGCGCACGTCGCCGGTCAGCGACTCGGCCTTCTTGGTCAGCGCCGCCTTCATGTCCACCTGCATCAGGAAGTGGACGCCGCCGCGCAGGTCCAGGCCCAGATACATCGGGTTGGCGTGCAGCGCGGTCAGCCACTGCGGTGAGCGCGACAGCAGGTTCAGCGCGACGATATAGGTCGGCTCGGCCGGGTCGGCGTTCAGCGCCTTGCTGATGGCGTCCTTGGCCTTCAACTGCGTGTCGGTGTCGCCGAAGCGGGCCTTGATCGAGTTGCCGTCGAACTGCACGTAGTCCGCCTGGACGCCGGCTTCCTTCAGCGTGGCCTCGATGCGGGCCTGCAGCGCCTCATCGACCTTGACGGTGACCTTGGCGCTGGAGACCTGCACCGCGGGCGCCTCGCCGAAGAGATTGGGCAGCGTGTAGAGCGTGCCGACGACGAACGCGACGAGCAGCAGCGCGTACTTCCAGAGCGGATAGCGGTTCATGGGGACTTCCTGGTCGGCGCTCCGGCGGCGGGAGCGCGGGCGGGCGACTTACTTGACGCTGCCCTTGGGCAGCACTTGGGTGACGGCGCCGCGCTGGATCTGCAGCTCGACGCCATTGGCCACTTCCAGGTGGACGAAGCTGTCGCCCAGCTTGCTGATCTTGCCGACCACGCCGCCGGCCGTGACGACCTCGTCGCCCTTGGCCAGCGCCTCGATCATGGCCTTCTGCTCCTTCTGGCGCTTCATCTGCGGCCGGATCATCACAAAATAGAGCACGACGAACATCAGCACCAGCGGCAGCATGCCAAGAAGGCCGGACTCGGGTGCGGCGGCCGGAGCGGCCTGGGCGTAGGCGTTGGAGATGAACACGTTGATTTCCTCGGGGGTCAGAAGCGGGCCAACCCGGCATTTTAGGGCCTGCTAGGCTGGCACCCATGCCGACCCCCCTCGACCTCGCGGCGCTGCGCCGCCACGCCGTCGCGCGCAGCCTGTTCCCGCCCACCACGCTGATGGCCGCCGTCGAGCGGCTCGGCGGCTTCGTGCAGGCCGACCCGCTGCGCGCCCCGGCCCGCGCACAGGACCTGACGCTGCGCCACCGCGTCAAGGGCTACCGCGCCGGCGACCTGGAGCGCCGCTACCCGCGCCTGCCGCTGCAGGAAGACTTTTTCATCAATTACGGCTTCGTCACGCCCGCGCTGCGCGCGCTGATGCACCCGCGCACGGCCCGCCGCGCGTGGGACAAACCACGCTGGAAGCTCGCGGACGCGGTGCTCGCCGAGGTGGCCCGCCTCGGCGAGGCCCACCCCGCCGACGTGGACGCGGCGCTCGATCACGGCCCGGTGAAAAACTGGTTCGGCGGCAACAGCCGACTGTCCACCGAACTGCTCGACGGCCTGCACTACCGCAGCCGCCTCGACGTGGTGCGGCGCGACAGCGGCACCCGCGTCTATGCGCTGGCCGCGCCCTGGCAGCCCCCCGACGACCCGCAGGCGGCGATGGACGCGATGGCCGACGTGCTGATACAGAAGTACGCGCCGCTGCCGGCGGCCAGCCTGTCGCAGTTGATCGGCATGCTGGCCGGCGCCGTGCCGCAGTGGGAAGCGCTGCGCAAGCCGACGCTGGCGCGCGCCAAGGCGCGGCTCGCGCACGCCCGCGTGGACGGTGTGGACTGGTACTGGCCCGCCGCCGAAGACCCGGCGCGCGGCTGGCGCATCCCGAGCCAGGTGCGGCTGCTGGCGCCCTTCGACCCCGTGGTGTGGGACCGCCGCCGCTTCGAGCTGCTGTGGGGCTGGGCCTACCGCTTCGAGGCCTACACGCCCGCCGCGAAGCGCGTGCGCGGCCACTATGCGCTGCCGCTGCTGTGGCGGGACGCGGTCATCGGCTGGGCGAACCTGAAGCTCGTCAAAGGCCGGCTGCAGCACGAACTCGGCTATGTGACGGGCCGTGCGCCGCGCGAAGCCGCCTTCCAGACCGCGCTGGACGAGGAATTGCAGCGGATGCGCGAGTTTCTCGGCGCGGATCAGGAACGCGGCAGCAGCCCATCCCACAGCGGCGCCGGGCGCCCCAGCAGATAGCCCTGGATGCGCTCGACGCCGAGGCGCTCCAGCACGGCGGCCTGGACCTCGTTCTCGACGCCCTCGGCCAGCACCGTCAGCCCCAGCGCATGGCCGAGGGCGACGATATTGCGCAGCACCTTCAGCTCCTGCCCGGGCGCGGTGATGGTGTCCACGAAGCTCTTGTCGATCTTGAGGACGTCGGCGGGGAAGCGGTCCAGCCAGCGCAGCGAGGAATAGCCGGCGCCGAAGTCGTCGATGGCCACCTTGACGCCGATGCGCTTGAGCGCCTGGATGGTGCTGAGCACGCCGGGGTTGTCGCCGTCGAACACGGCCTCGGTGACCTCGATGGTCAGTTGCTCCGGCTGGATGCCGTGGCGCGCCGCCGCGCGGCCGACGGATTCGGCATAGCCCGGCGCACGCAGCTCCAGCATCGAGGCGTTGACGGCGACGCTGACGGGCCGGCCGCTGCGGCTGTTGGTGGCGATGGTCGCGGCCACCTCGTCCAGCACCCACTGGCCGAGCGCGTGGATGGCGCCGGTCTTCTCGGCAATGGGGATGAATTGCGCCGGCGACACCGGCCCGCGCCCCGGCTGGTGCCAGCGCAGCAGCGCCTCGTAGCTGACGATGCGGCGCTCGGGCAGCCCGAAGATGGGCTGGAACTCCAGCAGGAACTCGCGCTTGTGCAGCGCCGCCTCGATGGAGCGGGCCTGGCGGCCGGGGTCGCCGAAGATCATCGTGTTGTCGCGGCCGAAGGTCTTGGCGTCGAGCGCGGCGCTCTCGGCTCGGCCGATCAGCGTCGAAGGCGTGTCGCCGGCCTGCCAGGCGGAGACGCCGGCCGAGGCCGTCACGCCCTCGGGCAGGCGGGCGCGCAGCTCGTCGGCCACGCGCACGGCGGCCACCGCGTCCAGCCCCGGCAGCAACAGGCCGAATTTGTCGCCCGCCAGGCGGCTCAGCGTCGCGCCGGCCGGCACGGCCTGCGACCAGAGCGCGGCGATGCGCCGCAGCAGCCCGTCCGCGCCATGGACGCCGCGCTCGCGGTTGATGTCCTGGAAGTGGTCCAGGTCGAACTGCACCAGGCAAAGCGGCTGCTGCGCCGCGCCGTCGGCGTCCAGCGCCTGGCCGAGCCGGTCCTCGAAGACGCGGCGGTTCAGCAGCTTGGTCAGCTGGTCGCGCTCCAGGCCGTTGACGGCGCGGGCCACCCAGGCCATCGCCAGCATCATCACCGCGATGCTGAGTTCCAGCACCAGCAGCGGGCCGGGCGGCACACCCATGTGCTGCAGTGCCCAGAGGCTGGCCGCCAGCAGCACGCCGTATTGCACCAGCATGCCGCGCAGGCCGAAGAACAGCGCGCTGTCCAGCACGACGAAGAGATAGACGTAGCCGATGCTGGCCGCCGCCTCGGCCGAGCCGCTGAGGACGATGACCGCCGTGATCAGGCCCGTGCCCGCCAGCACCGACAGCTCGATGAGCCAGCGCGGCAGCCGGTCGCCCCAGAGCCCGAAGACGGCTGCCGAGCCGACGGCCAGCGCGCCGACGCCGGCGATGGCCGGCAGATCGGCGCCAGGCGCCCAGCCCGGCAGTAGCACCGCGAGCAGCACGGCCAACCCGCCCCAGAAATAGAAATAGCAGCTCAGCCGGACCAGGGTGCCATGCATGGCGATGGCGGCCGAGTCGAACACCTGCGTCGAGAGGATGTGCAGGAGGCTCTGGAACAGCGGTGGCTTGCGCAGCGCCGCCGAGGCGCGCTTGTCTTGACCCATGGACGCGGACTGGTGGTGCAGTGGCGCCGGGATTGTGTGGCGGCCACCGCAGCCGCCGTGGCACGCGGCGGCCATCTGCGGTGATCGTCCACGGATCGGCGGGGCTTGGCGGCCCCGCCCGAGGAGGCCTCAGGCGCTGCGGCGGCGCCGGGACAGGCCCATCAGCCCCATCAGGCCCCCGGCCAGCAGCGCGGCCGAGGCGGGCTCGGGCACGACGGTGGCGATCTGCACCGCCAGCGGCGTCGTGTCGCTGAAATAGGAGCCGTGGTTGCCGACGACGAAATCGAGCGTGTCGCCCGCGTTCAGCCACAGCGAGGCATTGGTGTAGCCCGGGTTCACGCTCGTGATGCCCAGCGTGGCCAGCGGGCTGGCGAAATCGCCGTTCAGTACCACCCAGGCGTCCGTCTCGCCCGAGTCGCCAGCGAAGAACTGCGCGCTGACCGCATAGGCGCCGGCCTCGGGTGCGCTGAACCTGAGGATGGCCGCGTCGCCGTCGGCGACCGGGCCCGGGTGCAGCGCCACCTGCCCGGACGGTGTGCCGTTGGCGGTGCCGGCGGACAGGTTCTTGAAGAAGGCGGGCGTGTCCAGCGAGTTGTAGCCGCTGTCCCGCCAGGCCAGCACCGTCGCCGAGGTGATGAACTGGTTGAAGGCCTTGAACTGGTAGCCCGCCTGGGCGGCGGGGTCGTAGCCATAGGACCAGACAGCATTGGGATTGCTCGTCGTGGCCGCCGAGAAATCGGCCGCCGCGTCCCAGGTCTCGGCCCGCGCGCCGAGCCAGGGTGTGACGGCGAGCATCGTCGCCAGGGCCATCTTCGCTGTCGTCTTCATCGCGCTGCTCCTCGCATGAACCGGTAGGCGCGGCATCCTGTCACGCCGCCCGGGGGCCGTCACCCCCCTCGCATGGGTGGGCGCCCCGCTAGAATGCCGGCCTTCCGAGGAGCGTTGCAACCTCAGCACCCTTGATCAGGGCAGCGAGGCCAGGCTCGGACAACGAAGTTGCGGCGAAGACTTACTGGTCGGAGCCAACTACCCCCTGCAACCGCGCTCACCCGCTGGCCGACCGTGCCTGGGTGAGACTCCATCCCCGCGCGACACCAGCGGCTTCCCTGCCCGAAGGAGCCCGCATGAACGCACCCGCCCACATCGTCAAGGACCTGTCGCTGGCCGACTGGGGCCGCAAGGAAATCGCCATCGCCGAGCACGAGATGCCGGCGCTGATGGCCATCCGCCGCGAATACGCCGCCACGCAGCCGCTCAAGGGCGCGCGCATCGCCGGCTCGCTGCACATGACCATCCAGACGGCCGTGCTGGTCGAGACGCTGCAGGCCCTTGGAGCGGAAGTGCGCTGGGCCTCGTGCAACATCTTCTCGACCCAGGACCACGCCGCCGCCGCGCTGGCCGTCAAGGGCACGCCGGTGTTCGCCTACAAGGGCGAGACGCTGGAAGACTACTGGGACTACACGCACCGCATCTTCGAGTTCGGCGCCGCAGGCGCGGCCGGCGAGGGCCCGAACATGATCCTGGACGACGGCGGCGACGCGACGCTGCTGATGCACCTGGGCCAGAAGGCCGAGAAGGACCTGTCCGTGCTGGCCAACCCGGGCAGCGAGGAAGAGCGCGTGCTGTTCGCCGCGATCAAGAAGAAGGTCGCCGAGGACGCCACCTGGTACACGCGCAAGAGCGCCCAGATCATCGGCGTGACCGAGGAGACGACCACGGGCGTGCATCGCCTGAAGGAAATGTCCGCCCGGGGCACGCTGCTGTTCCGCGCCATCAACGTCAACGACTCGGTGACCAAGAGCAAGTTCGACAACCTCTACGGCTGCCGCGAATCGCTGGTGGACGGCATCAAGCGCGCGACCGACGTGATGGTGGCCGGCAAGATCGCCGTCGTGGCCGGCTACGGCGACGTAGGCAAGGGCTCGGCGCAGGCGTTGCGCGCGCTGTCGGCGCAAGTGTGGGTGACCGAGATCGACCCCATCTGCGCGCTGCAGGCCGCGATGGAAGGCTATCGCGTCGTGACGATGGAATACGCCGCCGACAAGGCCGACATCTTCGTGACCACCACCGGCAACAAGAACGTCATCCGCCACGAGCACATGGCGGCGATGAAGAACAACGCCATCGTCTGCAACATCGGCCACTTCGACAACGAGATCGACGTCGCCTCGCTGGAGGCCTATGCCTGGGAAGAGATCAAGCCCCAGGTGGACCACGTCATCTTCCCCGGTGTTGATGGCAAGCCGGGCAAACGCATCATCCTGCTCGCCAAGGGCCGCCTCGTGAACCTGGGCTGCGGCACGGGCCACCCGAGCTATGTGATGAGCAGCTCCTTCGCCAACCAGACGATTGCGCAGATCGAGTTGTTCGCGCACCGCGACGCCTACGACATCGGCAAGGTCTATGTGCTGCCCAAGCACCTGGACGAGAAGGTCGCCCGCCTGCAGCTGACCACGCTGAACGCGCAGCTGACCGAGCTGACCGAGGAGCAGGCCGCCTACATCGGCGTGCCCAAGGCCGGCCCCTACAAGCCGGACAGCTACCGGTACTGATGTGGCGCCAAAGTGGCGTCACTTTTCCCTCGGAGCCTCTCATGAGCGTGAACCTGTCGATCAAATCCGTGCCCGCGCGGCCCGCCGGCATCCCGACCGGCGCCGAGATCGTGCGGCAGATGCGGGACAGCAGGAATCGCCGATGAGCGTTCTATACGTCGCCGAGCCCTCGCCGCGCCACCTCGTCCGGCCACCGCTGGTGGTGGACTGCAGCCTGCTGGCGGCCCTGCTGTTCGACGAGCCCGAGCGGGTGCAGGCCCATTCCAACGATGCGCGCTGACCAGCTCCTCGTCGCCCAGGGCCTCGCGCCCACGCGCTCCACCGCGCAGCGCCTCATCGGCAACGGCGCCGCCGAATGGGCCTCGCCCCTCGGCTGGGCCGTGCTGAAAAAAGCCGGCGAGGACCTGCCCGAGACGGCGCAGCTGCGCGTCACCGACGACGCCGAGCTGCGCTACGTGTCGCGCGGCGGGCTCAAGCTGGAGGGCGCGCTGGCGCGCACCGGCTTCGACGTGGCCGGCCAGACCGTGCTGGACCTGGGCCAGAGCACCGGCGGCTTCACCGACTGCCTGCTCGCGCGCGGCGCACGCCACGTCGTCGGCGTGGACGTGGGCCACGGCCAGCTGCACGCGCGGCTGCACGCCGACGCGCGCGTGACCGCGCTCGAAGGCCTGCACGTGCGCGAGCTGGACGCGCTGCGCCCGCATGCGCCCACGGGCGGCTTCACGCTGATCGTCGGCGACCTCAGCTTCATCTCCATGGTCGGCAGCCTGCCCGAACTCCTGCCCTGGCTGGAAGCGCACGGCCACCTGCTGCTGCTCGTCAAGCCGCAGTTCGAGCTGGGCCCGCAGGCGCTGGGCAAGGGCGGGCTCGTCAAGGACGAGGCCGACTACCCCCGCCTCGAAGCCCGAGCCCGCCTCGCCTGCACCGCGCTCGGCCTCAAGGTGCTCGACTACTTCGACAGCCCCATCACCGGCGGGGACGGCAACCGCGAATTCTTCCTGTGGGCATCCCGATGACCATTCCCGTTAGCTTTGAATTCTTCCCCCCCAACACCCCGGTCGGCGTCGAGAAGCTGAAGACCGTCGTGCAGGAACTCGGCGCGCTGGCGCCGCAATACTTCAGCGTCACCTACGGCGCCGGCGGCTCCACGCGCGACAAGACCCTGGGCGCCGTGATGGACATCGCCGCCGCCGGCTTCACGGCCGCGCCGCATCTCTCCTGCGTCGGCTCCACGCGCGAGAACATCGCCGACATCCTCGCCACCTACCGCGAGCGCGACATCCGCCGCGTCGTCGCGCTGCGCGGCGACCTGCCCAGCGGCACGGCCACGGCGGGCGAATTCCGCCATGCGGCGGAGTTGGTGAACTTCATCCGTGAGACGCAAGGCAGAGACTGGCACATCGAAGTCGCCGCCTACCCCGAGGTCCACCCACAGCAGCGTTATGCGGCGCAGGACCTGCGCCACTTCGCCGACAAGATGGCGGCCGGTGCGGACGGCGCGATCACGCAGTTCTTCTTCAACGCCGACGCCTATTTCCACTTCGTGGACGAAGCGCGCAAGCTCGGCGTGGCGCAACCCATCGTGCCGGGCATCATGCCCTTCCACAACTACGGCCGCATCGCCCAGTTCGCGCAGCGCGACGGCATCGACATGCCGCGCTGGGTGCAGATGAAGATGGAAGGCTTCATGGACGACACCGCCAGCATCCGCGCCTTCGGGCTGGACGTCATCACGCGGCTGTGCGAGCGCCTGATCGACGGCGGCGCGCCCGGCCTGCACTTCTACACGCTGAACCAGTCGCCGCTGGTGCTGGAGCTCTGCCGGCGCCTGGGGCTGCGGGGCTGACCTGCGCGATGCGCATCCTGTTCTTCTGCATGGGCAATATCTGCCGCAGCCCGACGGCCGAGGGCGCGATGCGCGCCATGCTCGCCGAAGCCGGGCTCGCCGCCGAGGTGGACTCGGCCGGCACCCACGGCTACCACGCGGGCGAGCCGCCCGACGAACGCAGCCAGGCCCACGCGCTGCGGCGCGGCTACGACCTGAGCCGGCTGCGCGCCCGCCAGCTGGTGGCGGCCGATTTCGAGCGCTTCGACCTCGTGCTGGCCATGGACGACGACAACCTCGCCCAAGCCGCCCGCCTCTGCCCGCCCGCGCAGCGCCACAAGCTCCAACTGCTGATGGCCTACGCGCCCGACGCCGGCTCGCGCGTCGTGCCCGACCCCTACTACGGCGGGCCCGAAGGCTTCGAACGCGTGCTGGACCTCGTCGAAGCCGGCTGCGACGGCCTACTGGCCGCGCTCCGCGGCCGGTGAGAAGCGCTGGAGATAGGCCGCCAGCTTTGCCGTCCGGGCCCGGTTGGAGTTGGCGGCCATAGCGCTGCGGCCGCCCCTGGATCATGTCGATGCGGTCTTCACCGAGCGCGAGATCGGCAGGCGCCAACTCACCCGCAGCCACGGTGGCCCGCCACGGGCCGGCCCACTGGCCCCGCACAGGGCAGCGTCAGTTCGGCGGCGCCCGCCGCGCCGGCCAGCAGCCAAGCGATGCCTGCCGCCCGGCTGCGGGCGTTCATGCCGCCGCAAACGCCTCGCGCGTGAGGTTCTCGGCCTCGGCGCCATCGGCGCGGCAGGCCACGTCGTCCTCGATGCGGATGCCGCCGTAGCGCGACAGGCGCTCGACGGCCGCCCAGTCCACGCGGCCCGCCTGCGGCGACGCGCGCAGTTCGCGCAGCAGCATCGGGATGAAGTACAGCCCCGGCTCGATGGTGACGACCATGCCGGCCTGCAGCGGCCGCGTCAGGCGCAGATAGCGATGGCCCTCGGGCTTGTCGGCCACGCCACCGGTTTCGTCGAGCATGAAGCCCCCCACGTCATGCACCTGCAGGCCCAGCAGATGGCCGATGCCATGCGGGAAGAAGGTCTTGGTGACGCCCTCGGCCACCATCGCCTCGTCGTCCATGCGGACGATGCCGGCCTCGCGCAGCACGCGGGCGACGCGGCGGTGGGTGCTGAGGTGGATGCCGCGGTAGTCCACGCCCTCGCGCACCTCGGCGACGAGGGCGAGCTGCTCGCGCTCCATGGCAGCGACGAGGGCGGCGAATTCGCCGTGACCGGGCGCGGCCCAGGTGCGCGTGATGTCGCTCGCATAACCGTTCACCTGCGCGCCGGCGTCGATCAGCAGGCTGCGCGGCTCGGCGGGATGGGCTTCGTCCTGGTATTGGTAGTGCAGCACGGCGGCGTGCTCGTTGAGGCCGACGATATTGCCGTAGGGCAGGTCGCGGTCGGTGTGGCCGGTGGCGACGAGGTAGGCACGGTGGATCTCGGCCTCGCTGGCGCCGGCCAGGAAGGCGGCGCGCGCGGCGACGTGGCCCGGCACGGCGCGGCGCTGGGCGGCGCGCATCTGCGCCAGTTCATAGGGCGTCTTCACGCCGCGCGCCCAGTGCAGCAGGTTCAGCAGCGGCTCGGGGTTGTTCGGCACGAGGCCGGGCAGCGCCGCGTCGGCCTCGCCGATGAGGGCGGTGCGCGGCGTCACGCAGTCGGCCAGCGCCTTCGCGGCGTCCTCGGGTTCGCGGATGACGACGAGTTCGACGGCATCGACCCACTCGCCGCTCGGCGCGCTGGGCGGCACATGCCAGTAGTCGTCGGGCTGGTGGTAGACGACGCGCGGCTTGCGGCCTGGCCGCACGGCGATCCACGAGTGCGGGTGGTTCGTCAGCGGCAGCCAGTGCTTGAAGTGCGGGTTGGGCTGGAAGAGATAGGGCCGGTCGTCGAGAAAGGCGTATTTCTCGATGCCGGAGGCGATCAGCAGCGCGTCGTGGCCCGTGCGGTCCAGCGCGGCTTCGGCCTGGGTTTGCAGTGCGGCGAGGTGGTCGAGGTAGAGGCTCATCGCGGCATTGTCAGCCGTCGCGGTCCCAGACGATGCCTTCCTCGGTCAGCATCGCGTCCAGCGCCACGTCCAGCGGGCCGGGCTTGAGCAGCGGCAAAAAGCCATGCGCATAGCCCAGGCCCACGGCGGCCGGGCGCGGGCGCAGTTCGGCCAGGGTCTTGTCCATGAAGCCGCCGCCATAGCCCAGGCGCAGCCCGCAGGGGCCGAAGCCCAGGCAGGGCACCAGCATCAGTTGCGGCTCGAAGGCCTCGGTGCCCTTGGGCTTGGGGATGTGGAAGGCGTCCTCTTCCATCGGGCAGCCGGGGTACCAGACGTGGAAGCGCAGCGTGCCGTGCTGCTTGTCCACCACCGGCAAACCGATGCGTCGCTCAGGATGGTCCTCGCTCCAGCGGTAGAGGGCCGGCAGCGGGTCGAACTCGCCCTTGATGGGCCAGTAGGCGCCGATCGTCGCCTCGCGCCGGCGCAGCAGCCAGACGCGCAGCACTTCCTGCAACTCCGCCGCGCGCGCGAGGCGGTCGGGCAGTGCGAGGCGTTGTTCGATCAGCTTGTGCCGGATCGCGGCGCGGTCGTTCGCATCCATGACCGGCGAGCTTACTTACATTCCAGGCCATGGACGCCTTCACCGAACTCTGCATCGAGCTGCTGTCGCCGCTGGGGCCCGTGCGCACCCGCGCGATGTTCGGCGGCCGGGGCGTCTATGTGGACGGCCTCTTCATGGCGCTGATCGACGACGGCCAGCTCTTCCTGAAGGTGGACGACGCGAGCCGCGCGCGCTTCGTCGCCGCCGGCTGCATCCCCTTCAGCTATGCCACCAAAGACGGTCAGCGCACCGCGATGAGCTATTACCGCCCGCCCGAAGAGGCGCTGGAATCGCCGCCGCTGATGCGGCCCTGGGCGCGGCTGGCCTTCGAGGCGGCGCTGCGGGCGGCGAACGCGAAGAAGTCAGCGCCCAAAAAGCCGGCCGCCAAGAAGGCCCCGGCGCGCGGGCGCTGAGCCGGGCGGCACCAGCAGCTCGAAATCCGCCGCCGGCCAGCCTTCCAGCACGGCCGCCTGGCCCGGCGCCAGCGCCACGGCCTCGCCGGCTTGCAGCCATTTGTCCTCGGCCGGCCGCTCGGCCGTGCCCGACAACGTCAGCCACACCCGCCCCCGCGCCACCGCCAGACGGCGCGCCTCGGCCGCACCGGCCAGCGTCAGCGCCCGGCCGCCGCCCAGATGCCAGGTGGATTGGGTATCGCTCATGATATTTCTCCTTGGTAGATACCCTTGATTCTGCGGAACCATCCCAGCGGCGTCCAATGAACGATGCGCGCCGATTGATACCATTCACGCATGAATCAGCCTGTGCGCCAACGCCCGCTCTCCATCGGCCCGCTGCGCGCCTTCGAGGCCGTCGCGCGGCTGCTGTCCTTTCGCGCGGCGGGCGAGGAGCTGAGCCTCACCCAGTCCGCCGTCAGCCGCCAGATCCAGGCGCTGGAAGAGGAGATCGGCTGCACCCTGTTCGTGCGCGGCACGCGCAAGGTGGAGCTGTCGGGCGACGGCGCGCAGCTGCTGCCCGCCGCCGTGGCCGTGCTCTCGCGGCTGGACCAGACCGTGCGCCAGATCCGCCGCGCACGCGGCCGGCGCGTCGTCAACGTGACGACCTTCGCCTCGTTCGCGTCGCTGTGGCTGATCCCGCGCCTGTGCGAGTTCCAAAAGGACCACCCGGACATCGACATCCGCGTCTCCGCGCAGGACGGCGTGACCGAACTGGAAGACGGCGAGCACGACCTCGCGCTGCGCTACGTCGCCGCCGCCAGCCTCCAGGCCCCGGCCGAACTGATGTTCGAGGAAACCGTGTCCCCCGCCGTCAGCCCCTGGTATGCCGAGAGCACGCGCAACGGCCGCCTGCCCGCGCTGCGCCGCCCGGCCGACCTGGCCGCGCACGCGCTGGCCGAAGAGGACGACCCGCGGCCGAGCGCGCAATACCTGTCCTGGCGGCACTGGCTGACGCGCCAGCACGAGGCCGATCTGCAGCCGCTGCGCTGGATGTATTTCAACTTCACCTACCAGCAGGTGCAGGCCGCGCTGGCCGGCCAGGGCGTGGCGCTGGCGCGGCTGCCGATGGTGCATGAGCACCTGCAGCGCGGCGAACTGGTCGAGCCCTTCGGCCCCGCCGGGCGGCTGGGCAGCCCCTTCAGCTACTGGCTGCTCGTCGGCCAGCACGCCGCGCGGCGGCCCGAGGTGCAGCAGTTCGCGGACTGGGTGCGCGAGCAGGCGGCGCTCACGCGGGGGCAGTTGGCGGGGGTGTGAGGCGCCGCGCTCGGCCGGCTCATTCGATGAAGGTCCAGGTGTCCGCGCCGTCGAAGCGCCGGATGACGAGCTGATCCAGCAGCGCGGGCGGGAAGTTGTTGAGGTTGACGCCCTGCCGCGGCGTGCTCGCGGGGTCGAGGGGCTCCCAGTGGGTCACGCAGCCGCAGGTCCTGCAGCGGATGGTGCGCAGCGTCCGGTCGCCCTGGACGTAGGCCACCGTTTGCGCCGGGTGGCCCGTGATGCGCACGGCGCCAAGCCCGTAGTACGCCCAGACGGAGCCGAGGCGCCGGCAGAGCGAGCAGTTGCAGCGCGTGGCCTTGTCCGGTGCGGCGGGCAGCCGCAGCCTCACCGCGCCGCAGTGGCAGGCGCCGTCGAGAAGTGCGTCGTGACCCATCCGTTCACGCCTCTGCTCAGGCCACCACCCGCGCCAGCGCCTGCGCCAGCGCCTGCTGCGCGCGCAGCACCTCGTTGACGCCCGCGTCCGCCAGCCATTGCGCCTCTTCCCGCGTATGGGCGACGACGGCGCAGCGCAGTTCGGGGTTGAGCTGGCGCGCCAGCGCCAGCATCGCAGGCACGCCGCGCACGTCGCTCACGGCGACGACCAGCCAGGCGGCCTGCGCGATGTGGGCCTGCACCAGGGTCATCGCCTCGGCCGCCTCGCCCAGCACGGCCGCCTGGCCCGCCGCGCGCAGCTTCTCCACCACGTCGCGGTCGCGGTCGATGACGACCATGGGCCGGCTGCCGAGTTCCCGGTGCAGGGCCCGGCCCAGCGAGCCGTGGCCCACCAGCACCACCTGGCCGGCCAGCGCGCTCTGCGGCGTGTCGGCGGGCAGTTCGGCCAGCGGGTCGTCGCGCGCTTCCAGCCGGCGCGCCCAGCCGGAGCGCGCCAGCACCCAGCGCCGCAGCGGCTCCACGCCGCCGAACAGCAGCGGGTTCAGCGCGATGGAGACGATGGAGCCGGCCACGACGAGGCTGGCCGCCTCGGGCGGCACCAGGTTCAGGCTCTGGCCCAGGCCGAGCAGGATGAAGCTGAACTCGCCGATCTGCGCCAGGCTGACGGCCACCGTCAGCGCCGTGGAGAGCGGGTAGCGCAGCAGCAGCACCAGCGCGCCGGCCGCGAAGGTCTTGCCGACGAGGATGACGGCCAGCGTCGCCAGCACGGCCAGCGGCTGCTCCACCAGCACGCGCGGGTCGAACAGCATGCCGACCGAGACGAAGAACAGCACCGCGAAGGCGTCGCGCAGCGGCAGGCTCTCGTGCGCCGCGCGCTCGCTGAAGGCCGATTCGCGCAGCACCAGCCCGGCGAAGAAGGCGCCCAGCGCGACGCTGACGCCGAACAGCGCCGCCGCGCCCACCGCGAGGCCCACGGCGGCGGCGATGGTGGCGAGCGTGAACAGCTCGCGCGAGCCGGTGCGGTTGACCTGCCAGAGCAGCCAGGGCAGCAGGCGCCGCCCCGCCACCAGCATCACGGCGACGAAGGCGGTCACGGCCAGCAGGGTCATGACGATGGTGACGGCGAGGTCCGTGCCCGCCGGCGCCGCGCCCGGGCCGCCGCCCAGCACGGGCATCAGCACCAGGGCCACCACCATCGCCAGGTCCTCGACGACCAGCCAGCCCACGGCGATGCGGCCGTTGCCGGTGTTCAGCAGCTCGCGCGACTCCAGCGCGCGCAACAGCACCACCGTGCTCGCCGTGGAGAGCGCCAGGCCGAACACCAGTGCGGCCGCCAGGTCCCAGCCCCACCACCAGCGGGCCAGCCCGGCGCCCATGATGGTGGCCGTGGCGATCTGCACCAGCGCGCCCGGCAGCGCGATGCCCTTGACCGACACCAGGTCGTGCACCGAGAAATGCAGGCCCACGCCGAACATCAGCAGCATGACGCCGACCTCGGAGAGCTGCTGCGCCAGATGCACGTCGCCGACATAGCCGGGCGTGTGCGGCCCGATCAGCACGCCGGCCAGCAGATAGCCCACCAGCGCCGGCAGCCTGGCCCACTGCGCCAGCAGGCCCAGCACCAGGGCCAGGCCGAAGGCCGAGGCCAGCGTCGAGATCAGCGTCATGCCGTCGTGCATGGTCATTCCGGAGCCAGCAGCTCGCGCTCGGTGAGGATCAGCGTCAACGCGCGGTCATGCGCCTCGACGGGGAAATTCGCCTCGGCGCTGGACCAGGCCAGGCCGATGCTCGTCACGCCCGGGTGCTCGGCCAGCCAGCGGTCGAAATAGCCGCCGCCATAGCCGAGGCGGAAGCCCTCGCGCGTGAAGCCGACGCAGGGCACCAGCACCACGTCGGGCACGGCGGCGGCGCCGGTGGACGCGGGGATGCCGCATTCGTCCCGCACCGCCGGCTCGCCGCCGTCCCAGCGGCGGTAGTGCATCGCGGCCGGCGCGCGGCGCGCGAAGGGCAGCGCGCGCGGCCAGGGCAGCGGGCCGGGGTCGAACTCGCCGCCCCGTTCGCCCCCCAGCGGCCAGTAGACGCCCAGCAGCTCGGGCTCCAGTTGCCCCAGCAGGGCCGGCAGGGCCTGGCGCAGCGCGTGTTCGGCCGCCTGGAAGGCGGGCGTGCCGGCGAAGTCGCGGCGCGCGGCCAGCAGATGGCGGCGCAGTACGGAGCGGTCGAGGGGGGCGGCGTCGGGCATGGTGGCGCCATTGGAACTCATCCCTGGGTTAAATTGCCCGACGAAACAGCAGCAGCAGCAGGCAAGGGTCGGATGGGCAGGCAGTTCTGGAAGTACATCGGCGCCTACATCGGCACATTGAGCGCGCTGCTGCTGGTGGCAAGCCCCTGCGCCCACGCGGCGCCGGCCGACACCGACCTCGCCGTGCAGGCCCGCGAAGCCTGGGTCAAGCGCGACCGCAAGCGCCTCGCCAGCCTCGTGGACGCCGCGCGCGGCCAGGGCCATCCGCTCGCCGGCTGGGTCGAATACTTCGACCTGAACGCCCGCCTGAGCGAGGTCGCCCAGCCCGAGATGGACGCCTTCTACGCCCGCCACGCCGGCAGCTATGTCGAGGACCGGCTGCGCAACGACTGGCTGCTGGAACTCGGCCGCCGCCGCGACTGGGCCAATTTCCGCCGCGACCACGCGCGCTACCAGATGCGCGACGACCGCGAGGTCGTTTGCTACGCGCTGCTGGCCGAACAGTCGAGCGGCAACAAGGTCAGCGCCGCCGACGCGCGAGCCGCATGGATGGCGCAGAAAGACGGCGACGACGGCTGCCAGCAGCTCGCCGCCGCGATGGTGGACGCCGGCCACTTCAAGCCCGACACGCTCTGGGCCAAGGCCCGCCTCGCCACCGAACAAAGCCGCCCGCGCGCCGCGCGCCAGGCCGTGGCCCTGCTCGGCAGCAAGGTGCTGGACCGCCAGCTCGCCGAACTGCAGGACCAGGCCGGCCGCTACCTGACGCGCAAGGCCCGCACCGCGCCGCGCCCCGAGGCCGAGCTGACCGCGCTGGCGCTGGCCCGCGTCGCCGCCAACGACCCCGCCCAGGCCGCTGCCCTGCTGGACGACAAATGGCCCAGACTGCCGGCCGACCTGCGCGCCTGGCTGTGGACGCAGATCGGCCGCCAGCAGGCGCTGCGCCTGCAAGACGGCGCCCTGCCCGCCTTCGAGCGCGCCGCCAAACTCGCGCCCGCGCTCGCCTGGAGCGACGAGGCCCTGGCCTGGAACGCCCGCGCCGCGCTGCGCGCCCGGGCGCCCGCCGCCGTGCTGCGCGCCATCGAACGCATGAGCCCCGCCGAGCAGCGCGACCCCGCCTGGGCCTACTGGAAGGCCCGGGCCTCCCGTGACGTCGGCGACGCCGCCAACGCCAGAACCCAACTCACCGCGCTGGCCGCCGCCCCCCTCACCTACTTCGGCCGCCTCGCCGCCGAAGACCTCGGCCTGCCCACGCCCCTGCCGCCCACCCCCGCGCCGCTGAGCGACGACGAACGCCGCGCCGCCCGGCAGACGCCCGGCCTGCAGCGCGCGCTGCAACTCATCGACCTCGGCCTGCGCAGCGAAGGCGTGCGCGAATGGAATTTCACGCTGCGCGGCCTGGACGACCGCGCGCTGCTGGCCGCCGCCCAGCAGGCCTGCGAACGCGAAGTCTGGGACCGCTGCATCAACACCAGCGAGCGCACCCGCACCGAGATCGACATCGCCCAGCGCTACCCCACGCCGCACCGCCAGGAGCTGCTGCGCGAAGCCCGCACGGCCGGGCTGGACGCGGCCTATGTCTACGGCCTGGTGCGCCAGGAATCGCGCTTCGTCATGGACGCCCGCTCCCACGTCGGCGCGGCCGGGCTGATGCAGGTCATGCCCGCCACGGCCAAATGGACGGCCAAGAAAGCCGGCCTCGACTACGCCCCCGCCCTGCTGCACGACCGCGACTTCAATCTGCGCATCGGCACCCGCTACCTGAAACTGGTGCTCGACCGCTTCGACGGCGCGCAGGCCCTGGCCGCCGCCGCCTACAACGCCGGCCCCGGCCGCCCGGCGCGCTGGCGCGACGGCCCGCTGCTCGACGCCGCCGTCTGGGCCGAGAACATTCCCTTCAACGAGACGCGCGACTATGTGCGCAAGGTGCTGCTCGGCGGCGCCGTCTATGCGCAACTGCTGGGCCTGCCGGCGACGACGCTGCGCGAACGCCTGGGCCGCCCCATCGGCCCCGCCAGCGCGCCGATGGCGGACGAGCCGCCGCCCGCATCAATCCCGTGACGATTGCTCATCGCGCGGCGGCCGGCGCGCCGCTACGCTTGCGGCCATGAAGCTCTATATCGGCAACAAGAACTACTCGTCCTGGTCGATGCGCAGCGGCGTGCTGCTGGCGGCCTTCCGTCTGCCCTGCGAGGAAGTGAAGCTGCGCTTCGACTTCAGCCCGGGCTCCGAGTGGCATCGCACGATCCCCGGCATCAGCCCGACGCGGTGCGTGCCGGTGCTGGTGGAAGACGACGGCTTCGCGGTCTGGGAGACCCTGGCCATCGCCGAATACCTGGCCGACCGCCACCCCGAGCACGCGATCTGGCCGCGCGACCCGCGGCAGCGGGCCCGCGCGCGCAGCCTGTGCGCGGAGATGCACGCGGGCTTCACGCGGCTGCGCACGGTCTGCCCGATGAACATCGAGGCCTTCTTCCCCGAGCTGGGTGCGCGCTTCTGGGCCGAGGACGAGCGGCTGCGGGCGGACGTGGCGCGGCTGGACGCAGCCTGGCGCGAGGCGCTGGCGGAGAGCGGCGGCCCCTTCCTGTTCGGCGGCTTCGGCGCGGTGGACGCCTATTTCGCGCCGGTGGCGGTGCGGCTGAGCCGCTTCGGGCTGCCGGTGTCGGATGCGGCGGCGGCTTACCGTGATGCGCTGCTGGGGCATCCGGCCGTGCGGGCCTGGGTGGCGGACGCGCTGCTGGAACAGGACTTCGTGGCCGAGGACGAGCCGTATCGGACCGGGCGGTAGCCTGGCTTTGGGTTGCCTTTGCGGAGAGCCTTTGCCGCTCGCCGCAAAAGCAGCCAACCCCAATTCAAAACTCCACCACCGACCGAATACTCTCCCCTCGCCGCATCAGCTCGAAGCCCTCGTTGATCTGCTCCAGCCTGAGCTTGTGCGTGATCAACTCGTCGATCTTCACCTTCCCGTCCATATACCAATCGACGATCTTCGGCACGTCCGTGCGCCCCCGCGCGCCGCCGAAGGCCGAGCCCTCCCATTTGCGGCCCGTCACCAACTGGAAGGGCCGCGTCGCAATCTCCGCCCCCGCCGGCGCGACGCCGATGATGATGCTGCGCCCCCAGCCCTTGTGCGTGCATTCCAGCGCCTGGCGCATCAACTGCACATTGCCGACGCACTCGAAGGAGTAGTCCGCGCCGCCATCGGTCATCTGCACGAGGTGATCGACCACATTCCCCACGTCCTTCGGGTTGACGAAATCCGTCATGCCGAAGCGCCGGGCCATCGCCTCGCGCGCCGGGTTGATGTCCACGCCGATGATCCGCCCCGCGCCCACCATGCGCGCCCCCTGGATGACGTTCAGCCCGATGCCGCCGAGGCCGAAGACCACCACCGTCGCGCCCGCCTCGACCTGGGCCGTGAACAGCACCGCGCCCACGCCCGTCGTCACGCCGCAGCCGATGTAGCAGACCTTGTCGAAGGGCGCGTCGGGCCTGATCTTGGCCAGCGAGATGCCCGGCACGACGATGTGGTTCGCAAAGGTGCTCGTGCCCATGTAGTGGTGGATCGGCTCGCCGTTGAGCGAGAAGCGCGAAGTGCCGTCGGGCATCAGCCCCCGGCCCTGGGTCGAACGGATCGCCTGGCAGAGATTGGTCTTGCGGCTCAGGCAGAACTTGCATTCGCGGCATTCGGGCGTGTAGAGCGGAATCACATGGTCGCCCGGCTTCAGCCACGGCACCTTGCTCTCCAGCACGACGCCCGCGCCCTCGTGGCCGAGCACGGCGGGGAACAGCCCCTCGGGGTCGGCGCCGGAGAGCGTGTACTCGTCGGTGTGGCAGATGCCCGTGGCCTTGACCTCGACGAGCACCTCGCCGTCGCGCGGGCCTTCGAGGTCGAGGGTTTCGATGCTCAGCGGGGCGCCGGCCTTGAAGGCGACGGCGGCGCGGGTCTGGATGCTCATGAGGGTCTCCTGGCGAATGGTCCGAGGCGCCGATTCTCTCTGCCCCTATGCTGCCGCCCATATTGCCGAAAGCCTGCCCATGACCCTTGCCCTCGTGCTGCTGGCCCTCGCCCTGGCGCTGGGCGCGTTCTGGCTGCTGCGTGCCGGCCCCGCCGCGCCCCCCGCCCCGGCGCCGCTGCCCTTGCCCGCCGCCACGCCGCCCGCGCCGCCGGCCGCCCCGGTCGAACTGCCGCCCCGGCTGCCGCTGCACCACGCCGAGCTGATCGACCCGCTGCTGACCCGCCCGCTGATGGACGCGCTGCGCCAGTTGCGCCGCCCCTCGCCGGCCGTGCTGCGGCTGATGGCGCCGGACTTCGTGCAGCACGCCTCGTCGGCCGAACTCGCCAGCGTCGTCGTCGCCGAACCGGCCATCGCGGCGCGCGTCGTCGCCGCGGCCAATGCGCCGCTCTACGGCCTGCAGCAGCCCGTCACCAGCATCGGCCAGGCCACCACCTTCCTCGGCCTCAACAGCGTGCGCCAGCTGTGCCTGCAGCACCTGCTGGCCGACGGCTTCCAGCCCCGCGACGAGGCCCAGCAGCGCGAGTTCGACCGGCTCTGGCGCGCCAGCAGCATCGCCGGCGAGCTGTGCCAGCAGCTCGCGCCGCCGCTGCGCATCGCCGAGCCGGGCATGCTAGTGACGCTGCTGGTGCTGTCCTTCCTCGGCCGCCAGGCCGGCGCGATGCTGCTGCCGGACGTGGCCGGGCTGGACGCGATGGACGCCCACCAGCGCGCGCTGCACGAGCAGCGGGAACTGGGCCTGGCCTCGCACGAACTCGGCCATCTGCTGATGCGCGCCTGGGAGCTGCCTGCCGTGCTGGCCGACGAAGCGCGCACGCTGGCCGCGCTGCGCTTCGATCCGACGCTCGCGCTGCCGCCCGGGCGCGCCGCGCCGCTGACGCTGGCCGCGCTGTGCGCACTGCTCGGCGAGCGGCTGGCAGGCGGCGGCACCGGCACCGCGCCGTTCTATGCGCCGGCCCAGGATCCCGCCCCCGACATGGCCGCGCTGCGCCACCGCCTCGCCCAGCCGCCGCTGGACGCGCTGGCCCAGGAGCTGCACACGCCGGCGATGCTGCGCTTGCTGAGCCGGTTGTCTCAGCGCCTCTGAGCCTGAAGGCGCCGGGCCAGCGGGCGGGCTCAGCGGCCGGTGCCGGGCTGCAGCCTCCCGAAGGCCGCCGCCAGTTCGCGCGCCTCGCGTTCGCAGCGCCGCAAGCGGCGCAGCAGCCAGGGCGTCACGTCGGCACGGCCGAGATGCTCGGGCCAGGCGTCGGGCGCCTCGGGCGGCTCGGCCGGCAGGGCCGCTTCCGCCTTCAGCGCCGCCACGCAGGCGGCCCGCGCCTGCGCCAGCCCGGCCTGGGCGGCCGCGGCGTCCAGGCTGGCGCCGCGCCGCCGCAGCTGCTGCTGCACCGCGCCGAGCAGGGCCATCAGCCGGTAGCCGTGGCTCAACGCGGACTCGATCGCCGCCTCGGGCAGGCGCACCGACTCGGGCTCGACGCGCGTGCGCTGCGCCGTCGCCGCCAGCGCGGCCAGCGCCGCATAGGCCTGCTGGCGCGACAGGCGCTGCGCCAGCTCCTCCTCAGCCCCGGGCTGCCAGCGCAGTATGCGGTCGGCATGCCGCGCCAGCGCGCCGCGCAGTTGCCGGGCCAGACGCGGCACGGCGGCGCGCTCCCAGGACGGCAGCACATAGCTGAACAGCCAGGCCAGGCCGGCGCCGATCACCGTGTCGGCGAGGCGCTCGACGATGGCCGGGTCGCTGCCCGGCGCGAGCATCAGCGGCTGCAGCAGCGCCATCAGCGTCGCCGCCGTCGCGGCGACGCGGTAGCGGCGGTTGACGTAGGCATGGGCCGTGCCCACCGCCGCGATGAAGCAGACCGACAGCAGCGGCACCCAGGAGATCTGCGCCAGCAGCAGCACCAGCAAGCAGCCCTGCATCGTGCCGATGATGCGTTCGTTACGGCGCGACAGCGTCTGTTCCAGGTTGCCGCGCAGCACGACGGCGACGCTCAGCATCAGCCAGTAGGGATGCGCCGCCCAGGGCAGCGCCGCCCCCAGCGCATAGGCCACCGACAGCGCCAGCGCCGAGCGCAGCGCGTGGCGCATGACGCTCGATTGCAGCGTCAGGTGAGGCTTCAAGGCCGCCAGCGGCCAGCCCTCGGGCGACACGAAGGGCGCGAGGCGCTCGGGCGTCCAGGGGCTGGCCACGTCGTCCGTGCGGGCCTGGCGGGCGATCATGGCGGCCACGTCGTCGAGCATGTGGCCCAGCCGCGTCTGCAGGGCCGACACGAGGTGGCCGCGCGAGTCGCCCGGCGGCGTGCCGACCTCGGCCAGGCGCGCGGCCAGCTCGGCCCGCCACCGCGCGGCCGACACCTCGGGCAGCGCCGCGCCGTATTGCACGGCGTCCGCCAGCGCGGCCAGCGCGTCGGCCAGCTCACGCAGCGTCACGGCCAGGGCCGCGCGCCACTGGCGGCCGGGGAAGTCCTGGCCGAGCAGTTCGGTGTCGAGCCGGCTGGCCAGCATCAGGTCGCGCAGCTCGACGAGGCCGAGCACGAGGTCGGTCTGCTGGCGGCTGCGCGGCGAGCGGCGCGCGGCGTAGACCTGGTCGCGCGCGGCCTGCAGCGCGTCGGCCAGCAGCACGTCGTCGGCGATGGAGGCGCGGATGCGCGCCTCCTCGCCGTCCACCGCGCCGACGATGCGCTGCGCGCGCGAGCGCAGCCGCTGCTCGGTGGCGCGCAGCGCCGTCGCCAGCGCCAGCGCGCGCTGGCGCTGGCGCAGCAGCGTGGCGCTGGCGCGCGCCCACAGCGCGTAGACGCAGCCGCCCACGCCGACCCACAGCGCGTGCGTGAGGGGCATCAGCGGTGAGCCGGCGCCGGCCGTGCGGTCCCAGGCCATGGCGAACACCATCGCCAACACCGGCGTGAAAGACAGCGGCCCGGCGCGCAGGCCCCAGGCCAGCGCCATCAGCGACAGGAAGCCCACGCCCGCGACCAGGGCCAGCGTCAGCGCGAAGGAGCCGTGGGCGAGGCCGGCCAGGGCCGTCACCAGCGCCGACGCGAAGGCCGCCGGCAGCACGCGGCGCAGCACGCGCTGCGGCGGGTTGGGCACGTCGGGCAGGCTGGCACAGACCGCGCCGCCGACGGCCGCGAGCCCCGCCGTCTCGCCGAACAGCGCGGCGACGAGGGCGTGCGTCGCCGCGACGCCCAGCGCCACCGACAGGCCGTTGAGCCGCGCCGCGTCGAGCTTGAGCCAGGGCTTCACTGGGCGAGCAGCTCCATCACGCGGCGCTCGGCGGCCGGCAGTTCATGCACCGACTGCCAGGCCGATTTCTCGGGCCGGTAGACGTACTGCGGCGCGGTGTTGGATGCGATGCGCCGCTGCACCGGCGCGAGCGCGGCGGCGGCCATCTCGCCCTGCCCCTGCGCGCGCAGCGCGGCGGCCCGCACGATGGCGGCGAGGTCGCTCCAGGGGCCCGCGGCCAGCGCTTCGTCGGCCGTCTGGCGCGCGCCGGCGGCGTCGCCGTCGAGCAGCGCGAGCCAGGCTTGCAGCGCCAGCACGTCGGGGTCGCGCGGGTCGAGCAGCAGGGCTTCCCTGATCTGCGCGCGGGCCGGCTCGGTGCGGCCGGCGCGCAGCAGGTCGAGCGCGTAGTCGCGCCGCAGCGGCAGCAGGCCGGTGCGCAGGCGCAGCACGGCGGCGTACTGGGCGAAGGCCTCGTCCCAGCGCCCGGCCAGCGCCAGCGCGGCGGCGCGGCCCCACAGCGCCTCGGGCTGGTCGCCCTGGTAGGCGAGCACGGCGTCGTAGGCGGCGAGCGCGGCGGCGCTGTCGCCGAGGCGGCGGTGGTGGTCGGCCAGCGCGAGCTGGACGCGGAAGGCGTCCTCGCCCGTCAGCGCGCCGGCGTCGCGCGCGAGGCCGGCCGTGACCTCGGCCAGCGGCATGCCGCCATGCCAGAGCGCATCGGCCGCCGCGACGCGCAGTGCGCCGCTGCGCGGGTGGCGGGCCAGGGCCGACGCGGCCAGCGCGCGCGCCGCCGCGCCGTCGCCGCGCAGGGCCAGCGCGTAGAGCCGGGCGGCGAGTGCGCTCTCGTCGTCGGGCGCGAGCTGGAGCGCGCGCTCGAACAGCGGCATGGCGGCGTCCAGCCGGCCTTCGCTCAACTGCTGGTTGCCCGCGCCGACCAGGGCCACGGGCAGGTTGGCGCGCGTGTCGCGCAGCGCGAAGTAGCGCCGCACCAGCGCGCGCAGCGCGGGGTCGGTGGCGACGAGACGCTCGCGGACGATCTCGCGGCCGTCGTAGGCGTCGCGGCGCGGCGAGTCCTCGGCATTGGCGCCCTCGGCGAAGTATTCCCACACCGAACCGCCCGCGTAGCGCGACAGGAAGCCATTGCGGGTCTTGGCATCGCGTGCCTTGGCCTGCTGGTAGAGGGCCTCGATCTCGCGCCACTGGTCGGCCGTCAGCACGGTATGAACCTGATGGGTCAGCTCGTGCAGCACGGTGTTGTAGGTGTCGAAGATGCTGCGCTCCACGTCCTCGATGCCGGTGACGGTCAGGTAGCCGCCCATGCCGCGCACGTCGTCCCAGAGCCGCGAGTCGTAATCGACGCGGGCGTCACGCATGGCCTGGGCGTGGGGGGTTTCGGACAGGCGCATCCACATCGGCTTGATGAAGTGCGAGGCGCCGCCCTCGACGAGCACCGGGATGAAGGCCCGCCACGGCGCGATGGACAGCGCGACGCGCTTGCGGTGGCGCGGCGAGAGGTCTCGCCAGTTCAGCACGTAGCGCTCGATGCCGGGCACGGCGGGCATGGGCGTGGCGGCGAAGCGGCGTTCGTAGGCGGCGCGGTGCACGTCGATGCGGAAACGCTGCGACTCCAGCGCCCGCGCCGCGATGGCGTGCGCGCGGCCGAGCTGGGGGCAGCGCTGCAGCACGGCGAGGCTGAGGGCCAGGGCGGCGTCGAAGTCGCCGCGCTCGAAGGCGTCGGACGCACGGCGCACCTCGGCCAGCAGCGGCGCGAAGGCGTCGCCCAGGCGCGCGGCGAGCTGCGTGTAGTTCTCGCGCGCATAGCCGTTGCCGAGCAGGTAGTGGGCCGCTTCGTGGTGCGGGTTGAGCACGACGGCGGCCTCGGCGGCGGCGATGGCGTCGTCGGTGCGGCCGAGGCGGATCAGCGTCTCGGCCAGCGCCGCCTGGCCGTCGGCCGTAGGCGCGGCGGCGAGGCCGGCTTCGAGCCGCTGCAGGGACGCATCGAATTCGCGCAACTGGTAGTGGCGCTGGCCGAGCCCGCGCAGCGCCTGGGCTTGGTCGGCGGGGCGCGTGGACTTTTGCAGCGCGCGCTCGAAGCATCGGCGGGCACGCTCGAAGTCGCGCCGGTTCAGCGCCAGGCGGCCGGCGGCGAGCAGGTCGATGGCGTCGGCCTTGGCGTCGCTCAGCACGCCGCGCGTGCGGCGGTCGATGGCGGCGCCGTCGTCGCGGGCGAACAGCCAGCGGTAGATGAGTTCGCGCTGGGCCGCGTCGGGCTCGGGCGCGCGCAGCAGGCGGGCCATTTCGGGCCGCGCGGCGGCGTAGCGCTGCTCGGTGAGCAGTTGCGCGACATCGCCGGTTGGGGTGGCCTGGGCGGTGTTCAGGGCCAGCACGAGGCCGGCGAGCAGCAGCGCGCGCTTCACTTCAGCATGTCCGCCGCGATGAGCCTGACGGGCGCGTTGCCGTAGCCGAGGAACTTCTCGTGGAAGTCCTTCAGCACGAAGCCGGGCCGCGCCTTGAGCGCCTCGCGCAGCGCGAAGATTTCGCTGTAGCCGCTGAAATAGCTCGTCAGTTGCACCGAGGTGAGCTGCACGCGCCGCCATTTCTCGGCCGCCTCGCGCCCGGTCTGGAAGGCCTGGCGGGTCAGCAGGTCGAGCGCGGCGGCGCGCTCCATGCCGAGCACGTGGACGCCGTAGTCGAGGATGGTGTTGGTGACGGAGCGCAGATGCCATTTGCCCCACATCAGCAGCATCTCGGGCCCTTCCCCGTTCTGGGTGCCGTAGCCGCTCTCGATCATCATCCGCTCGCCGTAGACGGCCCAGCCCTCGACCATCGCGCCATTGCCGAACAGGGCCTTGACCTTGCCGGGCACGCGGTTGGCGTGGACGAGTTGCGTGTAGTGGCCGGGGATGGCCTCGTGGATGTTGAGGATCTGCAGGATCCAGTGGTTGTATTCGCGCAGCGAGCTTTCGGCCTGCTCGGGCGTGAGGTCGTCCAGCGGCGTGACGTTGTAGTAGGTATTGCCCTGCGGCCGGTAGGCGCCGGGCGCCTCGATGCTGGCGCCCGCCACGCCGCGTTCGTACTCGGGCGTCTCGCGCACGATCAGCGGCTTGGCTCTGTCCTGGCTGACGAGGTCGTGGTCGCGCACCCAGGCTTCGAGCTGCGGGATCTGCGCGCGGATTTCTTCGACGAAGCGCTCGCGTGCGACGTGCTTGGCCGAGAGCTTGTCGATGACGCGGCCGATGCGCGCGAAGCGGTCCTCGGGCATGGCCTCGCCGCCCATCACGCCGGGCCACAGCGCCGTGGCCTGCTGCCACATGCTGGCGAGCACTTCCTCGCGGCGTTGCAGCGCGAGCTCGTAGGTTTCCTTGGCCGTGCGGGCGGACTGGATGTCGTGCGCGAACTTGGCTTCGTAGATCTCCGCGCCGATGCGGAAGGGGCGGCGGGCCGTGGGCAGCAGCTTGTTCAGGTGGGCGACGTAGGCCTGGACGGCGGCGCGCGCCTGCGCGAGCGGCGCCTTGAGGCTGGCGGCCTGGCCCGTCTCGGCGGCGCGCCTGGCAATGTCGTCCAGCACGCCGAGCACGCCGGGGGCCTGCTGGACGGCGAGTTCGGTGTGTTCCTTGGTGACGCCGCTCAGGCTGCCCCGCGCGGCGCGGTAATAGGCCGGCAGCGCGGCGATGCGCGGGCGCAGCGCCTTGACGCGCTCGGGCAGCGGCGCGTAGTCGGTGTTCAGCAGCAGGTCGAGCGTGCCGGCCGGGTTGTGGACGGACGGGTTCCAGGCCCATTCGCGCAGCACGTCGAGCTGCCAGAGGTCGCTGTCGAGCTTGTCGATCAGCATCCGGCGGTCCATGCGCTGGGGCGTGCTCAGCGGGGCCTCGGGCTGCTGCTCGAAGGTCTTGCGCCAGCCGGTGAGGAAGCTGCGCATGCGTTCGCGCGGGGCCCGGCCGGGCAGGGTGATCTGCGGCGCGAACTCGAACCGGCCGGCGCTCACCGCCGCGTCGGGGTCGATCTGCCACAGGGCTTCGAGGAATTGCTCGACGAGGGCGTCGAAGGCGCCGTCCTGAGCGAGGGCAAAAGGAGTGAGGGGCAGCGTGCCGAGGGCCGCGGAAGCGCAGAGGAAGTGGCGTCGTTTCATGGCAGTTGGGCTTCGAGGGCGTCGATGAAGCGGGCGGCCACGTCGAAGCCGCTCTGGTCGCTGATCTCGCGGAAGCAGGTCGGGCTGGTCACATTGATTTCGGTGAGGTGCTCGCCGATCACGTCCAGGCCGACGAGCAGCAGGCCGCGCGCGGCGAGGAGGGGGCCGAGGGTGCCGGCGATCTCGCGGTCGCGGGCCGAGAGTTCGCGCGCCACGCCCTTGCCGCCCGCCGCGAGGTTGCCGCGCACCTCGCCGCCCTGCGGGATGCGCGCGAGGCACCAGGGCACGGGCTCGCCGCCGATGACGAGGATGCGCTTGTCGCCCTCGGCGATGGCGGGGATGAAGCGCTGCACCATCACCGTCTGCGCACCGTCCTTGTTGAGCGTCTCGATGATGGCGCCGAGGTTCAGGCCGTCGTCGCGGACGCGGAAGATGCCCATGCCGCCCATGCCGTCCAGCGGCTTGAGGATGATGTCGCGCTGCTCGGCGTGGAAGGCGCGGATCTCGGCCGGGTCGCGCGTGACGAGCGTCGGCGCGATGAACTGCGGGAACTCCAGGATGGCCAGCTTCTCGGGGTGCTCGCGCAGGCTGGCCGGCTTGTTGAAGACGCGCGCGCCTTCGCGTTCGGCCTGCTGCAGCAGATGGGTGGCGTAGAAGAACTCGGGGTCGAAGGGCGGGTCCTTGCGCATCAGCACGGCACGGGCGTCGGCGAGCGCGAGGTCGGCGGTGGCGACGACGCGGAACCAGTCGTGGGCGTCGCCCGTCAGCACGATCTCGCGCGCCGCACGCGCGGTCACGCGGCCGCCACGCTGCCACACCAGTTGCCAGGGCTCGCAGGCGACGAGGCGCCAGCCGCGCCGCGCGGCCTCGCGCATCATGGCGAAGGTGGAGTCCTTGTAGGTCTTGAAGGTGTCGAGCGGATCGACGACGAAGAGCAGGGTGTTCATGGCTTGGCGAGGCGTGGGATCAGCAGGGCCGCGGAGCCGGCCAGCACGGCCCAGAAGGCCGCGCCGATGCCGAAGAGGTTCAGCCCCGAGAGGCCGACGAGGAAGGTGAGGATGGCCGCGTCGCGGTGGTGTTCGTCCTTCAGCGCGGCGGCCAGCGCGCCGGCGATGGTGCCGAGCAGGGCCAGGCCGGCGATGGCCGTGACGAGTTCGCGCGGGAAGGCCGCCAGCAGCATGGCCACGGCGCCGCCGGCCAGGCCGAGCAGCACGTAGAACAGGCCGGCGGCGGCCGAGGCCGTGTAGCGGCGCGCCGGGTCTTCATGCGCCTCGCGGCCCATGCAGATCGCGGCGGTGATGGCGGCGAGGTTGAAGGCATAGCCGCCGAAGGGCGCGAGCAGGGTCGTCGCCGCGCCGGTGACGGTGATGGACGCGGACACCGGCGTGCGATAGCCGCTGGCGCGCTGGGCGGCGACGCCGGGCAGGTTCTGCGAGGCCATGGTGACGATGAACAACGGCAGCGCGACGCCGATGGCCGCGCTCCAGCTGAAGCGCGGCGTCGTCCAGACCGGCAGCGCGAAGACCTGGGCGCCGTCCATGGCGGCGAGGCCGATCTGGCCCTGCATCGCCGCGACGGCCACGCCCACGGCCAGCACGCCGGGCACGGCGTAGCGCGGCCAGAGGCTGCGGCCGAGCAGATAGGCCGCCGCCATCGAGAGCACGAGCGCGGGCGCGGTGGTGACGGTGGTCGCCGCGTCCAGCCCGAAGCGGGCCAGCACGCCGGCCAGCAGCGCCGAGGCGATGGCGATGGGGATGCGGTCCATCAACTTCTCGAACCAGCCGCTGGCGCCGGCCCAGGCCATCAGCAGGCCGCAGACGATGAAGGCGCCGATGGCCTCGGGCATCGTCACGCCCGAGGTGGACGCCAGCAGCGCCGCGCCGGGCGTGGACCAGGCCGTCAGCACCGGCTGGCGCGTCCACAGGCTCAGGGCCAGGCTGGTCAGGCCCATGCCCAGGCCCAGCGCCCACAGCCACGAGGCCGTCTGCGCCGGGGTCGCGCCCAACGCCACGGTGGCCTGGAAGATGATGGCGACCGAGCTGGTGTAGCCCACCAGCACCGCGACGAAGCCGGCCACGAGGGTGGAGGGGGAGAAATCCTTCAGCACGGCGCGCATGGGCTAGATCTCGACTTTCGAGCCCAGTTCGACGACGCGGTTCGTCGGCAGGTGCAGGAAGTCCGCCGCCGCCGCCGCGTTGCGGTGCATGCTGGCGAAGAGCTTCTCGCGCCACAGCGCCATGCCGGAGCCGATGGTCGGGATGACGATGTCGCGGCTCAGGAAGTAGCTGGTCTCCATGTCTTCGAGCTGCACGCCTTGCTGCTTCAGCAGGGCCAGGCCCTCGGGCACGTCGGGCTCGTTCTTGAAGCCGAAGTGCAGCGCCACCTGCCAGCAGTTGTTGCCCAGGGCCTCGACCTCGCAGCGCCTGTCGAAGCCGATCCAGGGCACCTCGTGGTGCTTCACGGTGACGAAGATGTTCTGCTCGTGCAGCACCTTGTTGTGCTTGAGGTTGTGCATCAGCGCATTGGGCGCGATGCCCTGCTCGGATGCCAGGAAGACCGCCGTGCCGGCGACGCGCGTCGGCGGGTTGATGAAGACGGCTTCGAGGAAGACGCCCAGTTCGATGGCGTCCTCGCGCAGCTTGTCGGAGAGCTGTTTGCGGCCCTGCTTCCAGGTCAGCATCAGCGTGAACATGCCGACGCCGATGGCCAGCGGGAACCAGCCGCCGTGGGTCAGCTTGAGCAGGTTGGACGCGAGGTAGGTCACGTCGATGACGAAGAACAGGCCGGTGGCGGCGATGCACAGGGCCAGCGGGTAGCGCCAACCGTAGCGGATGACGAAGAAGGTCATCACCGTCGTGATCGTCATGTCGATGGTGACGGCCACGCCGTAGGCGCCGGCCAGCCGGCTCGACGAGCCGAAGTAGACGACGGCGACGATGACGAGGGCGTACAGGCTCCAGTTGACGAAGGGCAGGTAGATCTGGCCGATGTCGCGCACGCTGGTGTGCAGCACGCGCAGCCGCGGCAGGATGCCGAGCTGGATGGCCTGCTTGGTGACCGAGAAGGCGGCCGTGATGAGGGCCTGCGAGGCGAGGCTGGCCGCCAGCGTGGCGAGCAGGAAGAGCGGGATCTCGGCCCAGGCCGGCGCCAGCAGGTAGAAGGGGTTGGCCACGCTCGCCGGGTTGTCCAGCAGCATCGCGCCCTGGCCGAAGTAGTTGAGGACCAGGGCCGGCATGACGACGCCGTACCAGGCGATGCGGATGGGCTTCTTGCCGAAATGGCCGAGATCGGCATAGAGCGCCTCGCCGCCGGTCACCGCCAGCACGATGGCGCCCAGCGCGATGAAGGCCACCCAGCGGTATTCCAGGCCGAAGCGCAGCGCGTAGAGCGGGTTGACGGCGGCCAGCACGCGCGGGTTGTCGAGGATGTGCGGCAGGCCCAGGGCCGCCAGCACGATGAACCACAGCAGCATCAGCGGCCCGAAGGCCTTGCCGATGCCGCCGGTGCCGAAGCGCTGCACGGCGAACAGGCCGGTGATGATGAGCAGCGACAGCGGCAGGATGGCGTCGTGCAGATGGGGCTCGTAGACGTCGAGGCCCTCGACGGCGCTGAGCACCGACATGGCCGGCGTGATGACGGCGTCGCCGAAGAAGATGGCCGCGCCGAACAGGCCGAAGCGCATCAGCATGCGGCGCAGCGCCGGCCTGTCGTTCACGGCATTGGTGGCCAGCGCCAGCATGGCGATGAGGCCGCCCTCGCCGTTGTTGTCGGCGCGCAGGATGAGCAGCACGTACTTGAGCGAGACGATGACCGTCATCGTCCAGAACAGCAGGGAGAGCACGCCGAGGATGTTGTCCGGCGTGGGCGCGACCTGCCCGCTGCGGAAGACCTCTTTGAGCGCGTAGAGCGGGCTGGTGCCGATGTCGCCGTAGACGACGCCCAGCGCCCCCAGGGTCAGGCCCGCCAGTGCCGAGGGGCTGCGAGCCGCAGTGCTTGAACTCACGAGGAGATGGGCCGCCGCCAGCATCCGGCAGCCAGGAGACGAAAGCGCGCATTCTCGCCAAGATCGGCGTTTTGTGCAGCGCAGCAAATACCGCCTGAACAGCGCTTGACAGGGCGGCAGCGGCGGCGTACCGCCCGCTGCCGCCCCGCCGCCACTCAGGGCCTTACCAGATGCGGATGCGCTCGCCCGAGGGCTTGAACATCTTGTCGCCCGCCTGGGTCTTGAAGGCGTCGTGGAAGCCGTCGTGGTTGACGGCCGCACCGTTGGCGCGGAACTCGTCGGGCGAGTGCGGGTCCGTGGTCAGCAGCTGCAGGGCGCGCTCCTCGCGCATCTTGTCGCGCCAGGCCTGGGACCAGCCCATGAAGAAGCGCTGCTCGCCCGTGTAGCCGTCGATGACGGGCGCGGGCTTGCCGCCCAGCGACAGGCGGTAGGCCTTGTAGGCGATCTGCAGGCCGGACAGGTCGGCGATGTTCTCGCCCAGCGTCAGCTTGCCGTTGACGTGCTTGCCGGGGATGGGCTCGTAGGCGTCGTACTGCGCAACGAGCTTGGCGGCGATGGCGTCGAAGGCCTTGCGGTCGTCTTCCGTCCACCAGTTGCGCAGCTTGCCGTCGCCGTCGAACTGGCTGCCCTGGTCGTCGAAGCCATGGCTGATCTCGTGGCCGATGACGGCGCCGATGGCGCCGTAGTTCACCGCGTCGTCCGCCCGGGTGTTGTAGAAGGGCGGCTGCAGGATGGCGGCCGGGAAGACGATCTCGTTGGCCGTCGGGTTGTAGTAGGCGTTGACGGTCTGCGGCGTCATCAGCCACTCGCGGCGGTCCACCTTCTGGCCGGCCTTGGCGGCCTGGCGCTGCCAGTCGAAGGCGGCGGCGCGCAGGCGGTTGCCGAGCGCATCGCCGGCCTTGACGTCGAGCCGGCCGTAGTCGCGCCAGTGGTCGGGGTAGCCGATCTTGACCATGTATTTGGACAGCTTGTCCTGCGCCTGCGCCTTGGTGGCGGGCGTCATCCAGCTCAAGGCCTCGATCGAGGTCTTGTAGGCGGCCAGCAGGTTGTTGACGAGCTGCAGCATGCGGGCCTTGTCGGCGGCCGGGAAGTGGCGCTGCACATAGACCTCGCCGACGGCCTCGCCCAGCGCGCCGTTGACGCTGGTGACGGCCTTCTGCCAGCGCGGCATCTCGGCCTTGGCGCCCGTCAGCGCGGTGCCGCGGAAGGCGAAGGCGGCGTCGCGCACGGTCTTGGGCAGCACGGCGGCATTGGCGTCCAGCGCGTGCAGGCTCAGGTAGAGCTTGAGGTCGTCCAGCGGCGCGTCGCCGAGCAGCTTGGCCGCGCCGGTCAGGAAGCCAGGCTGCGAGGCATTGAGCTTGCCGGCGTGGCCCAGCGAGGCGGCGGCGAAGAAGCCGGGCCAGTCGAAGCCGGGCGCGGCACCGGCCAGCTCGGCGGGCGTCATCAGGTTGTAGGTCTTGACCGGGTCGCGGTTGGCGACCTTGTCCCACTGCACCTCGGCGAGCCGGTGCTCCAGCGCCAGCACGCGCTGCGCGGCGGCGGCGGGTTCCTTGATGCCGGCCTCGCGCGCCAGGGTCTCCAGGTAGACGAGGTAGGCGGCGCGGGCCTTGGCGAAGCGCTCGTCGTCGGTCTTGAGGTAGTAGTCGCGGTCGGGCAGGCCGGTGCCGCCCTGCCAGGTCATCAGCAGGTTGACGTCCGGGTCCTTGGCGTCGGCGTCGACGCCCAGGCTCACGGGCATATTGAGCTGGTCCATGTGGGCGCCCATCCAGGCGGCAAGCTGGGCGCGGGTCGAGATGGCGGCGATGCCGTCCAGCAGCGGCTGGATGGGCGCGAGGCCGGCCTTGTCGATGGCGGCCGTGTCCATATAGGCGGCGTAGAACTCGCCGATCTTCTGCTCGACGGAGCCGGGCTTGGCCTTGCTCTTGGCGAGTTCTTCGATGATGGTGCGCACGCGCGCGTCGGAGAGGTCGCGCAGCAGCGTGAAGCTGCCGTAGGACGACTTGTCGGCCGGGATCTCGGTGGTCGCCAGCCAGTGGCCGTTGGCGGCGCGGAAGAGGTCGTCCTGCGGGCGCACGGCCTTGTCGAAGCCGGCCTTTTCGAGGCCGGAGCCCTGTGCGGGCGCAGCGGTGGCGAGGCCGCCCAGTTGCATCGCCAACAAGGCGACGGCGGTGAGTTTCAGTGCTGGTTTCATGCTCGGCGAAAAAAGAGCCGGCTCGTGACCGGCGGGGCCGTCAGCCTAGCCAAAAAACGGCGCGGCCTCTCGTGCTGAAAGCAACGGCGGGGAGAACCCTAGGCCGCGTCCTCTTCGCCTTCCGCTTGGGGGTCGGTCGCCTCCAGCTCGTAGCTGGCCGCCAGCATCGCCAGCCGGCCGATGACGCCGTACATATAGAAGCGGTTCGGCGCGCTCGCGCCGGGCTTCTCGCCGGGGCGCGGCAGATGGAGCGACTCGGCGAAGGCCAGCGGCACGTAGCTGGCGCCCGGGGCCTTGAGGTTCTCGTCGATGCCGCGGCCGGCATGCACGCGGTAGTAGCCGCCGACGACGTAGCGGTCCATCGTGTAGACCACCGGCTCGGCCACCGCCTGGTGCACGCGCTCGTGCGTGGGCACGCCTTCCTGCACGATGACGTCCGCGCCGAGCTGCTCGGGCAGGGGGCCGGCCAGGGCCTCGATGTCCTTGGCGTCGCGCACGGTCAGCACGGCCTGGCCGTGGCTGCCCACGTCGCCCTTGACGATGACGAAGGGCTTCTCGTTGATGCCGTATTCCTTGTACTTGCGGCGCACCTTGGCGAGCTGGGCGTCGGCCGCCGTCTGCAGGGCGCCGAGGCCCTGCTTGCCCTGCAGCGCCACACGGCTGGACATGGGCGTGATGAGCCAGGGGTCCATGCCCAGCAGTTTGGCGAAGCGCTTGGCCACTTCCTCGTAGGCGCGCAGGTGCTGGCTCTTGCGCCGCACCGACCAGCCGGCGTGCAGCGGCGGCAGCAGGTATTGCTCATGCAGGCCCATCAGCTGCGGCGGCGTGCCGGCGGCGAGGTCGTTGTTGAGCAGGATGGTGCAGGGGTCGAAGCCCTTGAGCATCAGCCGGCCGCGCTTGCGCACCAGGGGTTCGAGCGTGAGGCTGCCGCCGCCCGCGAGTTGGAGTTCCGTCGGCGCGGTGATGGCCGCGTCCAGCGTGCCGAAGCGCACGTTCAGCCCGGCCTGCGTGAAGATGCGCGCCAGCGTGGCGAGGTTGTCGAGGTAGAAGCTGCAGCGCGCGCCGGTCTCGGGGATGACGAGCAGATTGCGCGCCTCGGGGCAGATCTTCTCGATGGCCGCCATCGCCGCCTGCACGGCCTGGGGCAGCATCTGCGCGGTGAGGTGGTTGAAGCCGGCCGGGAAGAGGTTGGTGTCCACCGGCGCCAGCTTGAAGCCGGCATTGCGCAGGTCCACCGAGGCGTAGAAGGTGGGCGTGTGCTCCATCCATTCGAGCCGGAACCAGCGCTCGGTCGCCGGCATGGATTCGAGGATGCGAGCTTCCAGTTCGTTGATGGGGCCGTTCAGCGCGGTGATGAGGTGGGGGACCATGGCAGGCGGGGGTCAGGGGAAGGACGGCGAGATGGGGGCGATCACGTGATTCACAAGACGCCCTCGGCGCAGTGCGTGCGGCCGCGGCCGGCGTGCTTGGCGCGGTAGAGCTGCTCGTCGGCGCGCTGGATGGCGGTGGTCAGCACCTCGCCCGGCCGCAGGCGCACGGCGCCGGCGCTGAAGTCGGCCGCGAAGCCGAGGCTGGCCTCGCAGCGCCGCCGCAGCGCCTGGTGCAGGCGCGCGTCCAGCCGGCCGAAGGCCTCGGGCTCGCAGTGCTGCAGCAGCAGGCAGAACTCCTCGCCGCCGTAGCGGCCGACGAGGTCGCTGGCGCGCAGCTCGCCGCGCAGCACCTCGCCGAGCAGGCGCAGCACCTCGTCGCCGACCGGGTGGCCGCGCTCGTCGTTGATGCGCTTGAAGTGGTCCAGGTCGAGCATCAGCAGCACGGCGGCCGAGCCGCCCGGGGCGGCGGCCGCAGCGCGGCCGGCCCGCTGCAGCCACTCGCGGCGGTTCAGCAGGCCGGTCAGCATGTCCTGCGAGGCCAGGCGCACCAGGGCCTGCTCGGCGGCGTCGCGGTGGGCGAGCAGAAAGCCCATGGTGCCCAGCACCAGGCTGGCATTGAGCAGCAGCAGGGACGCGAAATTGAGCGGATGCGGCGCGATGAAGCGCGGGTAGACCTCGGGCCAGCCCAGCACCAGCAGGCTGCGCGCCAGCGTCAGCAGCGCATTGCCCGCCGCGGTGACGCCGCACAGCCAGCGCCAGCGCTCGCCGCCCGCGCCATGCAGCAGCAGCCAGCTCGACCAGCCGATCTGCACGGCGATGACGAGATTGGTCAGGCCGGTGGCCAGCCCCTGGTCGGCGAAGACCACCGCATGCACCGCGCCTAGCAGCAGCGGCGGCAGCCACAGGCCGGCGCGCGCGACGGGCCGGCCGAGGAAGCGGCTCGCCGTCAGCACCATGGCCGAGGCCGAGGCGCTCAGCGTCATCACGCCGAGGGTGGCCAGCAGGCGGGGCAGCACCAGCGTCGCCGCGATCAGCAGGCCGAAGCCCAGGGCCTGGCCGAGCAGCATGAACTGCCAGGCCTGCAGCCCGCTGCGCGTGCGGATGCCGACGCAGACGACCAGGGCCAGCATCATCAGCAGCGCATTGACCAGCACCGCCATCAGCAGGGTGATGACATCCATGGCGGGCCAGCATAACGGCGCGCATCAAAGAAAACGCCGCCTCCCCGGGAAGGGAAGGCGGCGCTCAAGCCGGGCGCTGCGGCTTACTTGTGGTAGGCCGTCTCGCCGTGCGAGGAGATGTCCAGGCCCTCGCGCTCTTCCTCTTCGCTGACGCGCAGGCCGATCACCAGATCCACCAGCTTGTAGGCGACGAAGGAGACCACGCCCGACCAGACGATGGTCAGCAGCACGCTCTTGGCCTGGACGAGCAGTTGCGCGCCCATCGCGTACTCGGCCGGCTGGGTGCCGCCGAGCGCCGGGGCGGCGAACACGCCGGTCAGCAGCGCGCCGACGATGCCGCCGACGCCGTGGACGCCGAACACGTCGAAGGCGTCATCCGCGCCGAGCATCTTCTTCAGACCGCCCACGCCCCACAGGCAGACCAGGCCGGCCACCAGGCCCAGGATGATCGAGCCCATCGGGCCGATGAAGCCGGCGGCCGGCGTCACCGCCACCAGGCCCGCCACCGCGCCGGACGCGGCGCCCAGCATCGAGGCCTTGCCCTTGTGCAGCGCTTCGCCCGCGATCCAGGACAGCGTGGCCGCACCGGTGGCGAAGATGGTGTTGACGAAGGCCAGGCCGGCCACGCCATTGGCCGCGCCCGCCGAGCCGGCGTTGAAGCCGAACCAGCCCACCCACAGCAGCGAGGCCCCGACCATGGTCAGCGTCAGGCTGTGCGGCGTCAGCGCTTCCTTGCCGTAGCCGATGCGCTTGCCCACCATATAGGCGCCCACCAGGCCGGCGATACCGGCGTTGATATGCACCACGGTGCCACCGGCGAAGTCCAGCGCGCCGTCCTTGCCCAGCAGGCCGCCGCCCCAGACGATGTGGGCCATCGGCACGTAGGCGAAGCTGAACCACAGCACCGAGAACAGCAGCACGGCCGAGAACTTGATGCGCTCCGCGAAGGCGCCCACGATCAGCGCGCAGGTGATGGCCGCGAAGGTGGACTGGAAGGCGACGAAGACGAACTCCGGGATGGTCGGCAGCGCGCCCGACAGCGTGTCCGCCGTGATGCCCTTCAGGAACAGCTTGTCCAGGCCGCCGATGAAGCTGCCCTCGCCGCCGAAGGCCAGGCTGTAGCCGTAGACGGCCCACAGCAGCGTGATCAGCGAGAAGATGACGAACACCTGCATCAGCACCGACAGCATGTTCTTGCTGCGCGCCAGGCCGCCGTAGAACAGCGCCAGGCCGGGGATGGTCATCAGGATGACGAGCATGGTCGAGGTCAGCATCCAGGCGGTGTCGCCCGTGTCGAGCTTGGGCGCGGGGGCCTCGGCGGCGGGAGCGGAAGCGGCCTCGGCAGCAGGAACGGCGGGGGCTTCGACGGCGACGGCAGCGGCCACGGCCGAGGCCGGCTCGGACGCCGCGTCCTGCGCCCAGGCGCCGGGCGCGAACGCCGCCGCCGCGAGGGCCAGGCAGGCAAGGAGTTTCTTCATTTGGCGGTTCTCCAGGGGTATGAGATGCGGGTTCAGAGCGCGTCGTTGCCGGTCTCGCCGGTGCGGATGCGAACGACCTGGTCGAGCGGCGACACGAAGACCTTGCCGTCGCCGATCTTGCCGGTGCGGGCCGAGGACTCGATGGCCTCGATGACGCGCTCGACGATGTCCTCGGCCACGGCGGCCTCGACCTTGACCTTGGGCAGGAAGTCCACGACGTATTCGGCGCCGCGGTACAGCTCGGTGTGGCCCTTCTGGCGGCCGAAGCCCTTGACCTCGGTGACGGTCAGCCCCTGCACGCCGATGGCGCTCAGGGCCTCGCGCACCTCGTCGAGCTTGAAGGGCTTGATGACGGCGGTGATCAGTTTCATATCGCTCTCCAGGGAATTCAGAAGCTCTTCTTCAGGCCGACGACGAGGCCCGTCCGGCCCAGGTCCTTGCCATTGGGGGCGGCATAGCCCTTGGCGTCGGTGCCGACGACGGCGGCGCTGAGCACGAGGCCGGAGAAGTCCTTGGCCAGGGTCAGCGAGTAGTCGGTGTAGGACGCGCCGGCGTTGTGCTTGACGGTCTGGTGGCCGATGTGGGGCGAGAGCGTCAGGCCCTCGGCCAGCTCGAAGCTGGCGGACAGGTCGAAATAGCCGCTGCCCTTGCTGTCCGGCACGCCGAACAGGTTGGTGGTGCTGTGCGAATACTTGGCCGTCACCGGGCCGAAGCTGACGGCGCCATACAGCTCCAGCGTGTTGGCGCTGGGGTCGAGCTTGTTGCCGGGGTAGGTGTATTGCAGCAGGCCGACGTCGAGGCTGAAGTCCTTGGCCAGCTCGGTCTTGTAGCCGCCGTAGAAGTCCACCTCGATGCCGGCGTCGCCGCCGCCGTCCTTGATCCACTTGACCGTCGAGGCCCAGCTGCCGACGTAAAAGCCGCTCGGGTCGGCGTAATCGACGCCGCCTTGCAGCGCGGGCTTGAAGCGGGTCTGGGCGATGCCGCGGTAGCGGTAGTCGCTGGCGGCGCCGATGTTGAAGGACAGCGGCGAGGCCTCGTCGGCGCAGGCCGGTGCCAACGCGGCGGCGGCCAGGGCCAGAACGGACAGCGTGGGAAAGAACTTCATGGCGGGGGCTCCTGCACAAGTGGGGGTCTGCCAGGTCTTTGCAGCTTCCGTGCCAGGGCCTGCGCCCACCGAAGCGGGGCCGCAGCGCCCCGCGAGGCGGCGAATGCACCAAATTGGCGGGGCGGCGACGCACCGCGACGGTGCGCGATGGCGCCACAAGGCGGGCTTAGACTGCCCCGACCATCCCCGGGAGACCGCGATGCCGGAACCGTCCGCCTCGAACCCTGCCGCGCCTGGCGCCATCGACTGGATCGCCGGCGCCGCGCTGGGCCTGCTGCTCGGGCTGCTGGTGGGGCTGTCGGCCACGCCGGTGGTGTCGGCCGTGGTCACCGGGCTGGTGGCGCTGCTGGCGGCGATGTTCGGGCTGTCGGACAAATTGCCGCTGGGTCTGTCGCGTGCAGGCGCGCACCGCCTCGCCGCCTTCGCGCTGGCCGCCGCGCTGGCCGTGCTCGGCGGGCTGCAACTGCGCACGCGCTGGCTGGCGCCGGACGTGGCCGAGCTGCGCCGCCAGCTCGTCGAGATCGGCATCACCGCGCCCGAGGAGCAGCGCCAGATGCTGCGCTTCCTGCGCTTCGGCCTGCTGCCGGCCGGCACCCAGGCGGCGGGCAAGGACGGCGAGGCCGCGCGGCTGGCCGTCGCCGCGACGATGCCCCTGCTCTACGCCGAGCAGGCCGGCTTCTGCGGCCCACTGCGCCGCCTCGTCGCGGAAGGGGCGGCGCCGGCCGACCTGCTGCTGCATTTGCAGACCGGCGGCGACGCGGCCAAGCACGCACGCACCGCCATCCAGGCCCTGCCCGAGGCCGAGCGCGCCGCCGCGCTGCGCGCCGCGCCGCTGTATCTGTGCGCGCCATGAGGGCCGCCGCACTCACGCTCTGTCTGCCGGCTTTGGCCGCCGCGCAGGCGCCCAGCTTCGAGCTGCGCCAGCAGGTGCTGCGCTCCCTGGTGCAGGTGACGGCCAGCGACTGCGCCGACGGCGTGCCGCGCAGCGGCAGCGGCTTTGCGCTGGAGCAGCCCGGGCGCATCGTCACGGCGCATCACGTCGTCGGCGGCTGCAAGACCGTACAGGTCAGCTACGAGGCCGTGCGCCCGCCCGCGCCGCAGCGCCGCGCGGCGCGCATCGTGCGCGTGCTGGCGGCGGGTGACCTCAGCCTGCTGCAGATCGACGCGCCGCCCACCGTGCCGACGCTGAAACTGGCCCCCGGCGAGCCGGCGCGCGACCAGGCCTTCGCCGGCTTCGGCTATGCGCTGGGCATGCCGACGGCGGGCGACCAGGAAGTGCGCTTCTCCACCGGCGCGACGCGCCTGCTCGACATCCTGCCCCCGGCCGCCGCCGACGAACTGCGCGCCAGCGGCAGCCCCATCGCCATGGAGCGGCGCGTGCTGCGCTTCAACGTCGCGCTGCAACCGGGCATGAGCGGCGGCCCCATCGTCAACGCGGCCGGCGAGGTGATCGGCGTCGTCGCCGGCGGCCTCAAGGCCGGCGCCGCCCCGGCGAGCTGGGGCTGGCCCGGCGACGGCGTGCGGCAGCTGCTCGCGTCCAGCGAGCCCACCGACCGCGCCGTGCGCGTGGCCAGCAGCTACTACACGCTGCGCGACTTCACCCAGGTCTCGCGCGCGCTGGCGCAGAACCGCCGCCTGCGCTGCGGCGAACTGGAATTCACCGACACCGGCGCGCGCCCGCTCGGCGAGCTGATGCGCGGCGCCGACGACTGGCCGCGCGTGCAATACCTGCTCGGCCTGACGCGCGAAGACCCGCAGCGCCTCGCCGCCGAGCCCTTCCAGGTCTGGGTCAGCCAGCCCAGCGGCGCCACGGTGCTGACCCCGCCCGGCGCGACGCTGCACCGCGACGGCGAGCTCTGCATCGCCCGCTCGGCCGACGGCAACTTCCAGCAACTCGTGTGGGCCGCCGCCACGCCGGGCTATGCCGAGGTGCAGAGGCGCTCGCTGGACTTCGAGCAGCGCCTGCTCGGCAGCCGCGTGCCGCCCGCCTTCGGCCTGCAGCTGGACCTCAACCTGACCACCTTCAGCGCGCCGAACATGCCCGGCCCCCTGCTGCGCCCCAACGGCATGATGTTCAACCGCAAGGGCCTCAGCTACCCGACCCAGCCGCAGCGCTACCCCGGCGAGCCCGTGCCGCTGGCCCATGTCTTCGAGACCCTGGCGGCCGGCGCCGGCCATTTCCTCGGCGTGGCGACGCTGAATGCCCGCCTGCACCCGCTGCTGCAGGCCTGCGCGATGGGCAACACCGCGACCCAGGGCTGCATCGACGCCAATGCGCACCAGCGCACCTGGACGCGCTTCGTGCTCGCCACCCAGCTTTCCACTTTCCCCAGCTACTGACATGAGGCCCCTCGTCCAAGGTGTACCTTGGCCGGTCCCCCGAGGGGACGGCGATGCTCGCGGCATCGTGCCGCGAGCATCGCCAAACGGGCCGGCTTGGGGCGGCCCGGCACTCGGCCCGAAGCCCCTGCACCACGGAGCACTGAGCCGATGAGCCTCGCCACCGTCCACAGCCGCGCGCTCGACGGCCTCGCCGCCGCGCCGGTGGTCGTGGAAGTGCATCTGGCCAACGGCCTGCCGAGCTTCACCGTCGTCGGCCTCGCGGACACCGAGGTCAAGGAAGCCCGCGAGCGCGTGCGCGCGGCGCTGGCCAGCAGCGGCCTGGGCTTTCCGGCCAACAAGCGTATCACCGTCAACCTCGCGCCGGCCGACCTGCCCAAGGAAGGCGGGCGCTTCGACCTGCCGATGGCCCTCGGCCTGCTGGCCGCCAACGGCCAGATCGACGCCGCTCGCTTGGCGCGTCTGGAATGCGCGGGCGAACTCTCGCTGGCCGGCGAACTGCGCCCGGTGCGCGGCGCGCTGGCGATGGCGCTGGCCTTGCGCCAGGCGGACGGGGACCGTGAGCTGCTGCTGCCCGAGGCCAGCGCCGCCGAGGCCGCGCTGGTCGAGGGCGTAGCGGTGCGGCAGGCGCGGCATCTGCTCGATGTGGTCGCCGCGCTGCAGCCCGAAGGCGAGGCCCTGCCGCGCGCCGCCGCCCTGCCCCGCGAGCGCGCGGCCGGCCTGCCCGACCTCGCCGACATCAAGGGTCAGGCCGCGCCCAAACGCGCGCTGGAAATTGCGGCGGCCGGCGGCCACAGCCTGCTGATGGTGGGGCCGCCGGGCACGGGCAAGTCCATGCTGGCGCAGCGCCTGCCGGGCCTGCTGCCGCCGCTGGACGATACAGCGGCGCTCGAATCGGCCGCCGTGCTCAGCCTCGCCGGCCAGTTCGACCTCGCGCGCTGGGGCCAGCGGCCCTTCCGCGCGCCGCACCACTCGGCGTCCAGCGTCGCCCTGGTCGGCGGCGGCTCGCCGCCCCGGCCGGGCGAAATCTCGCTGGCCCAGCATGGCGTGCTGTTCCTGGACGAACTGCCCGAGTTCCCGCGCGCCGCGCTGGAAGCGCTGCGCGAGCCGCTGGAAACGGGCCGCATCCTGATCTCGCGCGCCGCGCGGCAGGCCGAGTTCCCGGCGCGCTTCCAACTGGTGGCGGCGATGAACCCCTGCCCCTGCGGCCAGCTCGGCAACCCGCTGAAGGCCTGTCGCTGCTCACCCGATCAGGTGGCGCGTTATCAGGGCCGGCTCAGCGGGCCCTTCCTCGACCGGCTGGACCTGCTGATCGAGGTGCCGGTGATCCCGCCGTGCGACTTGCAGGACATGGCCCCGGGCGAGCCCAGCGCCACGGTCGCCGCGCGCGTGGCGGCGGCGCACAGCCGCGCCGTCGCGCGCCAGGGCGTGGCCAATGCGCTGCTGCCGGCGCAGGACCTCGCCGCGCAGGCCGTGCTGGAGCCGGCGGCCCGCGCGCTGCTGGAACGCTCGGCGGAGAAGCTCGGCTGGTCGGCGCGCAGCTTCCACCGCGTGCTGCGCGTGGCCCGCACCGTGGCCGACCTGGCCGGGGCCGAGGTCGTCGCCACGGCCCACATGGCCGAGGCCATCCAGCTGCGGCGCGGCCTGGCGCTCAGCGGCGGCTGAAGTCGTTCTCGCTCAGGTGGACTTCGTCGCCGACGCGCAGGCCGGGGTCGGCGGCGCGCTCGAAGCGGCGGGTGCGGCCGTCGCGCTCTTCGACCTCGATGACCCAAACGGTGTGGCTCTTCTGGTTCTTCTCGATTTCGTTGCCGGCATAGCCGCCGGCCACCGCGCCGCCGACGGTGGCGAGCTTCTTGCCCGTGCCGCCGCCGACCATATTGCCCAGCAGGCCGCCGACGACGGCGCCGCCCACTGCGCCGACGCCGCTGGCCTTGCCCTTGCGCGTCTCGCTGCGCACGTCGGTGACGCGGCCGCAGTCGGCGCAGAGCGCGGGCCGGGCCGGGGCGGCCTCAACGGCCGGCGTGACCACGGGCGGCGCGGGGTTGGCGCCGGCGATCTGGGTGGCGCGCTGCGGGGCGGGCTTGGGCTGCTGCTTGGGAGCCGGTGCCACGGCTTCGGCGACCTGCGGACGGGCTTCGGGCGCCGGGGCGGCCGGCTCGGCCACCGGCGGCGGCGCCACTGCGGGCGCGGTGGCGGCAACGGGCGTTGCGGCGGCAGGCGCCTCGGCGGCCGGGCCTTGCGAACGGCCGACCGCGTAGGCACCGCCAAGCAGCGCCAGCACGACGGCGACGCCCGCGACGATCTGGGTGGAAGTGACTGGGGTGGCGGGGGTGGACATGGGGTTCTCCAATTCGGGGTTCACAGCATGCCCCCGCCGCCGGGGCGGGGCTGTAGGACGGGGCCGCGTCGGGCTCCGCTCAGCCGCTCAGCCGATCAGCCGAGCAAGGGCGCCAGCGCCCGGCGCGTGGCGGCGTCGTCCAGGCCCATGCGGGCGGCCCAGTCGGCCACCTGGTCGTCGCCGATGCGGCCGACGTTGAAATAGGCCGCGTCCGGGTGGGCGAGGTAGAAGCCGCTGACGCTGGCGGCCGGCGTCATCGCCATGCTGTCGGTCAGGCCCATGCCGATGTCCTCGGGCGCGAGCACGCGGAACAGCTCGCGCTTGGCGAGGTGGTCGGGGCAGGCCGGGTAGCCGGGCGCAGGGCGGATGCCGCTGTATTGCTCGGCGATCAGGTCTGCATTGCTCAAGCCCTCGGCCGGCGCATAGCCCCAGAACTCGCGGCGCACGCGCTCGTGCAGCCATTCGGCGGCGGCCTCGGCGAAGCGGTCGGCCAGGGCCTTGAGCAGGATGGCGGAGTAGTCGTCCAGCGCGGCCATGAACTCGGCCACTTTCGCGTCGGCGCCGGTGGCCGACACGGCGAACAGGCCGATGTGGTCGCCGTCCGGCGCGATGAAGTCCGACAGGCAGCGGTTGGGCCGCATCACGCCGTCCACCACGGGTCGCACGGTCTGCATGCGCAGGCCGCGCCAGACCATCGGCGGCTGGCTGTGGATGGCGATGTCGTCATCGCCGTCGCGGCTGGCGGGGTAGAGCCCGAACACCGCGTTCACCTGCAGCCAGCGGCCGTCGATGATCTTCTTCAACATGGCCTGCGCGTCGGCGAAGACCTTGCGCGCTTCCTCGCCGACGATCTCGTCGTCCAGGATGGCCGGGTAGGGACCGGCCAGGTCCCAGGTCTGGAAGAAGGGGCCCCAGTCGAGGTAGCGCGTGAGTTCGGCGAGGTCGAGGTTCTTCAGCACGCGGCGGCCGGTGAAGGCGGGCGCGGGGGCCTTGCGCGAGAAGTCCACCTGCGCCGCATTGGCGCGCGCCTGTTCCAGCGTGACGAGCGGCACCTGCTTCTTGCTGGCGTGCAGTTGGCGGGTCTTTTCGATGTCGGCCTTCAACTCGGCGATATAGGCGGCGGCGCGCTCGTCGCTCAGCAGCTCGGAGCAGACACCGACGGCGCGCGAGGCGTCGGGCACGTAGACGACCGGGCCCTCGTAATGCGGCGAGATCTTGACGGCGGTGTGGACGCGGCTGGTCGTCGCGCCGCCGATCAGCAGCGGCATGCGGCGCTGCGCGAAATAGCCGTCGCGCTGCATCTCGGCGGCGACGTGCTGCATCTCTTCGAGGCTGGGCGTGATGAGGCCCGACAGGCCGATGATGTCCGCGCCCTCGTCCTTGGCTTTCTTGAGGATGTCCTGGGCCGGCACCATGACGCCCATGTTGACGACCTCGTAGTTGTTGCACTGCAGGACGACGGTGACGATGTTCTTGCCGATGTCGTGCACGTCGCCCTTGACGGTGGCCATGACGATCTTGCCCTTGCTGCGCACGTCGCCGCCGGCCGCTTCGAGCTGGCGCTTTTCTTCCTCGATATAGGGCACGAGGTGGGCGACGGCCTGCTTCATCACGCGGGCGCTCTTGACCACCTGGGGCAGGAACATCTTGCCCTGGCCGAACAGATCGCCGACGACGTTCATGCCGGCCATCAACGGGCCTTCGATGACGTGCAGCGGCCGGCCGCCGTCGGCATGGATGGCCTGCCACGCCTCTTCGGTGTCCGCGACGATGAAGTCCGTGATGCCATGCACCAGCGCATGCGAGAGCCGCGCGTCCACGCTGCCGGCGCGCCACGCGAGGCGGGCGCTGTCGTCCTTGCCGGCGCTCTTGGCGCGGTCGGCGATCTCGATGAGGCGCTCGCCGGCGTCGGCGCGGCGGTTCAGCACCACGTCCTCGACGCGCTCGCGCAGCTCGGCGTCCAGTTCGTCGTAGACGCCGACCATGCCGGCGTTGACGATGCCCATGTCCATGCCGGCCTGGATCGCGTGGTACAGGAAGACCGTGTGGATGGCCTCGCGCACCGGCTCGTTGCCGCGGAAGCTGAAGGACACATTGCTCACGCCGCCGCTGACCTTGGCGCCGGGCAGGTGGGCCTTGATCCAGCGCGTCGCCTCGATGAAGTCCACCGCGTAGTTGTCGTGCTCCTCGATGCCGGTAGCGATGGCGAAGATATTGGGGTCGAAGATGATGTCCTCGGGCGGAAAGCCGACCTCATCGACCAGCATCCGGTAGGCGCGCGCGCAGATCTGCGTCTTGCGCGCGAAGCTGTCGGCCTGGCCCTGTTCGTCGAAGGCCATCACCACGGCCGCCGCGCCATAGCGCTTGACCAGCCGGGCCTGCCGCTTGAACTCGGCCTCGCCCTCTTTCAGCGAGATCGAGTTGACGATGCCCTTGCCCTGGATGCACTTCAGGCCGGCCTCGATGACGGCCCATTTGGACGAGTCGATCATCACCGGCACGCGCGCGATCTCGGGCTCGCCGGCCATCAGGTTCAGGAAGCGCACCATGGCCGCCTGGCTGTCGAGCATGGCCTCGTCCATGTTGACGTCGATGATCTGCGCGCCGTTCTCGACCTGCTGGCGCGCGACGGCCAGCGCCTGCTCGAACTGGCCCGCGAGGATCATGCGCGCGAAGGCCTTGGAGCCAGTGACATTGGTGCGCTCGCCGATGTTGACGAACAGGCTGTCCGCGCCGATGGCGACAGGTTCGAGGCCGGAGAGCTTGAGGGGGGGCGGCGAGAGGGTCATCGAAGTCGGTCCACGCGGTGGGGGATTCGATGAGCGCCGTTGGAACGATCCGAGCCTGGGGGCCGGGCCCTCGCAGCGCTCCTCGGATGAGGGCGGGATTCTACGGGGGGCTTGCGGCTGAAAGCTCAGTCGCGTATTCTGTGTATAAACACTATGCACAGAACTCTCGTCATCGCCCAGGCCGACGCGCGGCCCCTGTATCTGCAGATCACCGAGCAGATCCGCCAGCGCGTGGCCGCCGGGGACTGGCCGCCGGGGCGGGAGCTGCCGTCCATCCGCGCGCTGGCGGCGGATTTGCGCGTCAGCGTCATCACGGTGAAGCGGGCCTATCTGGATCTGGAGGCCGAGGGCGTGATCGTCACGCGCCAGGGCCGGGGCTCCTTCGTCGCCGACGCGCGCGACCTCGCCCAGGCCACCCAGCGCGCCGAGATGGACGCCCACCTCGCCGCCGCCGCCCGCATCGCCGCGACGCTGGGCCTGGGCGAGCCTGAACTGCTGGGCCGGCTGCGCCGGGCACTGCACCCCGAGGAACCCGAGGCATGAACACCACCCCCGCATTCGAGATGAAGGGCGTCGCCAAGTCCTTCCCCTTCTTCACGCTGAGCGACGTGTCGCTGGCGCTGGCGCCGGGCCAGGTGATGGGCCTGGTCGGCCCCAATGGCGCGGGCAAGAGCACGACGATCCGGCTGCTGATGGGCCTGCTGGCGCCGGACGCGGGCGAGATCCGCCTGCTCGGCCATGCGATGCCGCGCGAGCAGGCCGCCGCCAAGGCGGACGTGGGCTTCGTCAGCGACGACATGCGGCTGTTCGCGCATGCGACGCTGGACTGGCATATGCGCTTCGTCGCTTCGATCTACCCCGGCTGGGACGCCGCCTACGCGGCCACGCTGCTGAAGCGCTTCGGCCTGCGCGCGGCGCAGCCCGTCAAGGGCCTGTCCAGCGGCGAGCAGGCCAAGGCCCTGCTGCTGCTGGCGCTGGCGCGGCGCCCGCGCCTGCTGGTGCTGGACGAGCCGACCGCCGGCCTCGATCCCGTGGCCCGCCACGAGCTGCTGGGCGAGTTCATGGACGTGCTGCGCGACGACGAGCGCGCCATCCTGTTCTCCTCGCACAACACGCAGGACGTGGAGCGCATCTCCGACCGCATCGCCTTCATCGACCGCGGCCGCGTCGTCGCCGCCAGCGACCGTGACGACTTCCTCGAACGCTGGCGCCGCCTGCAACTGCGCCTGCCTGCCGACCGGCCCCTGTGGGCGCTGCCGGAGATCGTCGCCAGCGAGCGCGACGGCGGCCTCGTGACGCTGACGGTGGACGGCTTCAGCGAGGCGCTGCTCGCGCGCCTGGACGCGCCCGTCGAGGCCGTGCAGCGCATGAGCCTGGAAGAAATCTTCGTCGCCACCGTCATGCACAGCCGCGAGGCCCGCACACCATGAATGCCGTCATCCGCCGTCTCGTCGCCAAGGAGCTTCACCAGTACCGCGCGCTGATGGCCACCGTGGCCGTCGCCGGGCTGGCCGGCCTGCCGCTGGCGGCCAGCGGCGAGGCGGGCTTCAACGTCGGCTTCCTCGTCTGGCTGACCGCCGCCATCGCGCTGGGCCTGCTGCTGGCGCTGTTCGGCGTCGCCAACGAGCGCAAGGAGCGCGCCCGGCTCTTCGTGCTGAGCCTGCCGCTGACGCCGGCCGACTACGTGCGCGCCAAGCTGCTCGGCCTGCTGCTGTGCTTCCTGCTGCCCTGGGCCGCGCTGAGCGCGGGCGCGCTCGGCCTGGTAGCGGCGCTGCCGGGCATCCCGGGCGGCCTGCTGCCCTTCGGCGTGCTGCTGTGCGTCTATCTGCTGCTGAACTTCGCGCTGGTGCTGTGCGCGGTGCTGCACATCCAGTCCGAGGCGGGGATGGTGGGCGTCATCATCCTCACCAATATGGGCGTGACGCTGTTCATGATGGGCATCGGCCGCATCCCCGCGCTGGGCGCCCACATGCTGAAGGCCGAGCCCGTCTGGAACGGCGCGTTCTGGCTGGTGCTGGCGCTGGAACTGGGCGCGCTGGTGATCGCGCTGACCCTGCCCCTGCTCGTCGCCGCACGGCGGCGCGACTTCCTCTAGAAGGATTCTCATGACCCCCCAACACCACGGCGAGAGGCTGCACGCCCTCGACGCCCTGCGGAGCTTTGCCCTGCTGCTAGGCGTGGCCTTCCACGCGACGCTGTCCTTCGTGCCCGGCATGCCGCCGGGCCTGTGGGCGATGGTGGACAACTCGCCCAGCCCTTTCCTCGCGGACGCGGGCTTCGTCGCGCACAGCTTCCGCATGACGCTGTTCTTCTTCATCGCCGGCTTCTTCGCGCGGATGCTGCACCAGCGCCTGGGCACGCGGGGCTTCTGGGCCGACCGCGCCCGGCGCATCGGCATCCCGCTGGTGGTGGGCTGGATGCTGCTGTTCCCGGCCATCGCCTTCGTCTGGCATCTGGGCCTGCAGAAGCTCTTCCACGGCGCGCCGCCCGCGATGCCGGAGATGCCGAGCCAGCCCGGCGCCTTCCCGCTGACGCATCTGTGGTTCCTCTACCAGTTGCTGTGGCTCTATGCCGGCGCGCTGCTGCTGCGCGGCGTGGTCGTGCGCTTCGATGGGCTGCGCGGCTTGATGAACCGCGCGACGACCGCCGCGATCCGCTGGCCGGCCGGCGCGCTGCTGCTGGGCCTGCCGCTGGCGGCGGTGCTGCTGGCCACGCCCACGTGGTTCCCCTGGGCCGGCATCCCGACGCCCGACCAGTCGCTGCTGCCGCAGGGGCCGGCGACGGTGGGCTATGGCACGGCCTTCGCGTTCGGCTGGCTGGTGCAGCGCGCGCCGGATGCGCTGCCCGCGCTGCGCTCCCGCTGGCTGCCGCACGGCCTGCTGGCCCTCGCCTCGTCGGCGCTCTGCCTCTATCTGCTCAAGACCCAGCCGCCCTTCGCCATGGCGGGCCAGCCGAAGCTGGTGTTCGCGCTGGCCTTCGCCACGTCCGCCTGGGCCTGGAGCCTGGCGCTCACCGGCCTCGCGCTGCGCTTCCTGGCCGGCCACCATCCGGCCGCGCGCTATCTGGCCGATGCGTCCTACTGGATCTATCTCGTCCACCTGCCGCTGGTGGCCGCCCTGCAGGTCTGGGTCGGCGACTGGCCGCTGCACTGGGGCCTGAAATTCCCCTTCGTCGTCGCCACCAGCCTCGCGCTGCTGCTGCTCAGCTATCACTGGCTCGTGCGCCCGACGCTGATCGGCCGCGTGCTCGGCGGCCCTGCTGCGCCGCGCCCCGCCGCAGCGCCGCCGCACGACGGCGAGGTGGTCGCACAACTGCGCGGCGTGACCAAGCGCTACGGCACGCAGATGGCGCTGGACGGCCTGGACCTCGACTTGCGGCGCGGCGAACTGCTGGCCCTGCTCGGCCCCAATGGCGCCGGCAAGTCCACGGCCATCTCGCTGTGGCTGGGCCTGAGCGAGGCGGATGCCGGCGACGTCTCCCTGCTCGGCGGCCCGCCGCAGGACATCGCGCGCCGCCGCGGCCTGGGCGTGATGCTGCAGGACGTGGAACTGCCGAAGGATTTGCGGGTGGACGAACTGGTGGCGCTGTCGGCCAGCTATTACCCGCAGCCGCTGACGGTGGCCGAGGCGCTGGCACGCGCCGGCATCGCGGCGCTGGCGCGGCGGCCCTATGGCCAGTTGTCCGGCGGCCAGAAGCGGCAGGTGCAGTTCGCCATCGCGCTGTGCGGCCGGCCGCGCGTGCTCTTTCTCGACGAGCCCAGCGTCGGCCTCGACCTGCAGGCCCGCGAGGCGCTGTGGGACGGCATCCGCGCGCTGCGCCGCGAGGGCTGCGCCATCCTGCTGACGACGCACCACCTCGAAGAGGCCGAGGCGCTCGCCAGCCGCGTCGCCGTGCTCGCCCGGGGCCGCCTCGTCGCCACGGGCAGCGTGGACGAGATGCGCGCGCTGGTGTCGCGCCGCCACATCCGCTGCGAGACGGCGCTGCCGGCCGCCGAGGTGCGGCGCTGGCCAGGCGTGGTGGACGCGGCCGACGAGCAGGCCCGGCTGGCCATCGTCGCCAGCGACGCCGAGGCCGTCGTGCGCCGCCTGCTCGCGGCCGACCCGGCGCTCGCGCGGCTGGAAGTGCAACAGGCCGGGCTGGACGAAGCCTTCAAGGCCCTCATCAAGGAAGCCGCATGAACACCTATCTGCTGGAAATCCGCCTCGAACTGCTGCGCCTGCTGCGCTCGCCGGCCTTCGCGCTGCCGATGTTCCTGCTGCCGGTCGGCACCTATCTGCTGTTCGCCTTCGCGGTGGCGGGCGAGGCGGTGGCCAAGGACGCCGACGCCGGCCGCTTCATGTTCGCCGGCTTCTCGGTGATGGCCGTGACGATGGCGGCCCTCTTCGCCACCTGCCCCAACCTCGCCATGGAGCGCGAACAGGGCCTGCTGACGCTCAAGCGCGCCCAGCCGGCGCCGCCCGGCGCGTGGCTGGTGGCCAAGATCACGGCGGGCGTGGTGTGCGGCGCCCTCGCCTATCTGCCCATCCTCGTGCTGGCCGCCGCCACGGGGCAGGCGCGACTGGACGGCGCGCAGCTCGCGGCGATGAGCGCGGTGCTCGTCGCCGGCAGCATCCCGTTCTGCGCGCTGGGCCTGATGCTGGGCGCGCTGACCAGCGGCTCGGCCGCGCCGGCCTATGCCAACCTCGCCTATCTGCCGGGGCTGTATCTGTCGGGCGTGTTCTTCCCGCTGCCGAAGTCCATGCACTTCCAGACCGTGTTCTGGCCGCACTTCCACCTGGACCAGCTCGCCTTCGCGGCCGGCGGCGTCACCAAATTCCGCTGGATCGCGCCGGAGATGGCCTTCGCGGCGCTGCTGGGCTTCACGCTGCTGTGCGGCGGCGTCGCGCTGCACCGGCTGAAGCGGCGCGGCTAGACCTTGAGGCTGCGCCAGATCAGATCGACGATCAGCGCCCGGGCGCGCTCGAAGTCCGCCTCGCCCAGCGCCGGCTTGCCCATATAGAGCGCGAACTGCGGCCCCAGGTCGGCATAGGCCTGGGTGGACGACCAGATCAGGAACATCAGGTGCGTGAAGTCCAGGCGCCGGATCAGGCCCTCGGCCGCCCAGCGCTCGAAACGCGCCACGTCGGCATGCAGCAGGGGCATGACCTGGGCCTTGAGCACGTCCTGGTAGCGCGGCGCGCCGGCCATGATCTCGCGCGTGAACACCGCGTTGCCGCTCGGCCGCTCGCGGCTGAAGCGCAGCTTGACGGCGACATAGGTCTGGATCGCCGCCTCGGGCTCGTCGGCCTCGGCGATGGCGCTCATGCTGGCCATCCACTCGCCCATCACGCTGTCCAGCACCGCGCGGTAGAGCTCTTCCTTGCTGGGCCAGTGGTAGAGCAGGTTCTGGCGCGACAGGTCCAGCGCGGCGGCGATGCTGTCCAGGCTGACGCCCTCGAAACCAAAGCGGGCGAACTGGCGCTCGGCCTCGGCCAGGATGGCTTCCTGCTTGCGCAGCGTGGCGGCGCGCGGCGTGCGCACCAAAGTGGCGATCTCGGTCATGCGGCGCATTTTGACGGGTCAGTCAGGCAGGGCCCATCCGGCCCTGGCACCATCCGGGGCGCGCGCCTTGCGCCTGAACGAACGAGGAATTGCGATGAGCCCCTATGAAGTCGGCCACTGGATCAACGGCGCCGCCACGCGCGGCCACGGCGAGCGCCAGCAGGACATCCACAACCCCGCCACCGGCGCCGCGCAGGGCCGGCTGCTGCTGGGCGGCGCGGCCGAGCTGGACGCCGCCGTGGCCGCCGCCGCGCCGGCCGCCCGCGCCTGGGCGCAGACGCCGCCGCTGGGGCGCGCACGGGTGCTGTTCCGCTTCCTGCACCTGCTGCAGGAGCGCCGCCACGAGCTGGCCGAGGCCATCGTCCGCGAGCATGGCAAGACCCTGCCAGACGCGCTCGGCGAGGTGGCGCGCGGCATCGAGGTCGTCGAGTTCGCCACCGGCATGCCGCAGTTGCTCAAGGGCGAGTACACCGAGCAGATCGCGCGCGGCATGGACGCCTGGAGCATGCGCCAGCCGCTCGGCGTCGTCGCCGGCATCACGCCCTTCAACTTCCCGGCCATGGTGCCGCTGTGGATGTTCCCGATCGCGCTGGGCTGCGGCAATGCCTTCATCCTCAAGCCCAGCGAGCGCGACCCGAGCGCGTCGCTGCTGATGGCGCAGTGGCTGAAGGATGCCGGGCTGCCGGACGGCCTGTTCAGCGTCGTGCAGGGCGACAAGGACCTGGTGGACGCCATCCTCGCCCACCCCGGCATCGCGGCGGTCAGCTTCGTCGGCTCGACGCCGGTGGCCGAGCACATCTACAGGGTCGGCTCATCCCACGGCAAGCGCGTGCAGGCGCTGGGCGGGGCGAAGAACCACATGGTCGTCATGCCCGACGCGGACCTCGACGGCGCCGTGGACGCGCTGATGGGCGCGGCCTATGGCTCGGCCGGCGAGCGCTGCATGGCGATCTCGGTGGCCGTCGCGGTGGGCGACGTGGGCGACAAACTCGTCGCCGCGCTGGCGCCGCGCGTGCGCGCGCTCAGGATCGGCGAGGGCCACGCGGACGGCGCCGAGATGGGTCCGCTGATCACGCGCGCCGCGCAGCAGCGCGTGGAGCGCCTGATCGGCGAAGGCGTGGCGGCCGGCGCGACGGCCGTGGTCGATGGCCGCGGCCTGCGCGTGCCGGGGCACGAAGGCGGCTTCTTCGTCGGCGGCACCATCCTCGACGGCGTGGCGGCCGGCATGAGCTGCTACACGGAAGAAATCTTCGGCCCCGTGCTCTGCGTCGTGCGCGTGCCCGACCTCGCGGCGGCCATCGCCCTGATCGAGGCCAACGAATACGCCAACGGCGTGGCCCTCTTCACCCGCGACGGCCATGTGGCGCGCGAGTTCGTCCACCACATCCAGGTCGGCATGGTGGGCGTGAACGTGCCGCTGCCGGTGCCGATGGCCTTCAACAGCTTCGGCGGCTGGAAGCGCAGCCTGTTCGGCGACCACCACGCCTACGGCCCCGAGGCGGTGCGCTTCTACACCAAGCACAAGGCGGTGATGCAGCGCTGGCCCGATTCCACGCCGAAGGGGGTGGAGTTCGCGTTTCCGCAGAACGCCTGACCCCACCCGCCACAACGCCGGGAAGGGCTTCAACGGCCGGCCCGGCGCCGGCTCAGCCTTCGAGCTGGCTCAGGTCCCGCACCGCCCCCTTGTCCGCCGAGGTCGCCAGCAGCGCATAGGCCTTGAGCGCGGCAGAGACCTTGCGCGGGCGGGCCTGCGCGGGCTTCCAGCCCTTCGCGTCCTGCTCGGCGCGGCGGCGGGCCAGCTCCTCCTCGCTCAGCAGCACGTCGATGGAGCGGTTGGGAATGTCGATGCGGATGCGGTCGCCGTTGCGCACCAGGCCGATGGCGCCGCCGGCCGCCGCCTCGGGCGAGCAGTGGCCGATGGACAGGCCCGAGGTGCCGCCCGAGAAGCGGCCGTCCGTCAGCAGCGCGCAGGCCTTGCCCAGGCCCTTGCTCTTGATGTAGCTGGTCGGGTAGAGCATCTCCTGCATGCCGGGGCCGCCCTTGGGACCTTCGTAGCGCACCACCACCACGTCGCCGGCCTTGACCTGGTCGTCGAGGATGTGGGCGACCGCCTCGTCCTGGCTCTCGACGACGTGGGCCGGGCCCTCGAAGACGAGCAGCGCGTCGTCCACGCCGGCCGTCTTCACGACGCAGCCGTCCAGCGCGATATTGCCGCGCAGCACGGCCAGGCCGCCTTCCTGCGAGAACGCATGCCCGGCGGCGCGGATGCAGCCGCCCGCGCGGTCGAGGTCGAGGCTGGGCCAGCGCGTGTTCTGGCTGAAGGCCAGCTGCGTCGGGATGCCGGCCGGGCCGGCGCGGTAGAAGGTCTGCACGGCCTCGCTCGGCGCACGGGCCACGTCCCACTGGTCGAGCGCGTCCTTCATCGTCCTGGCGTGGACGGTCGGCACGTCGGTGTGCAGCCGGCCGGCGCGGTCGAGCTCGCCGAGGATGGCCATGATGCCGCCCGCGCGGTGCACGTCCTCGATGTGGTATTTGTTCGTGTTCGGCGCGACCTTGCACAACTGCGGCACGGCGCGCGAGAGGCGGTCGATGTCGGCCATGTCGAAGGCGATGCCGGCTTCCTGCGCGGTGGCCAGGATGTGCAGGATGGTGTTGGTGGAGCCGCCCATCGCAATGTCCAGCGTCATCGCGTTCTCGAAGGCCTTCTTGCCGATGGCGCGCGGCAGGATGCTGTCGTCGCCGCCTTCGTAATGGCGCTTGGCCAATTCGACGATCAGCCGGCCGGCGCGCTTGAACAACTGCTCGCGGTCGGCATGCGTCGCCACCACCGTGCCATTGCCGGGCAGGCTCAGGCCCAACGCCTCGGTCAGGCAGTTCATGGAGTTGGCCGTGAACATGCCCGAACAAGAGCCGCAGGTCGGGCAGGCGGAGCGCTCGACCTCGGCGAGGTCGGCGTCGCTGACCTTCTGGTCGGCGGCCATCACCATCGCGTCGATCAGGTCGAGCTTCTTGATCTCGACGGTCTGCGTGCCCGGCACCGCGAGGCGCACCTTGCCGGCTTCCATCGGCCCGCCCGAGACGAACACGACCGGGATGTTCAGCCGCATCGCGGCCATCAGCATGCCCGGCGTGATCTTGTCGCAGTTGGAGATGCAGACCAGCGCGTCGGCGCAGTGCGCGTTGACCATGTACTCGACCGAGTCCGCGATGATGTCGCGGCTGGGCAGCGAATACAGCATGCCGTCGTGGCCCATGGCGATGCCGTCGTCCACGGCGATGGTGTTGAACTCCTTGGCGACGCCGCCGACGGCCTCGATCTCGCGGGCGACGAGCTGGCCCATGTCCTTCAGGTGGACGTGGCCGGGCACGAACTGCGTGAACGAGTTCGCCACCGCGATGATGGGCTTGGCGAAGTCCTCGTCCTTCATGCCGGTGGCGCGCCACAGCGAGCGGGCACCGGCCATGTTGCGGCCGGCGGTGGAAGTCTTGGAGCGGTAGGTGGGCATGGCGGGCTGCGGATCGGAGTGAGCCGCGATTTTCCGGCAGACCCCGTTCACCGGCGCGCCCGGACGGGCGCCGAAAGCTCGGTTGCGGCTTGCCGAAAGCTCAGCGCCGCGCCAGGCGCCCCAACCGCTTCGCCGCCTCGGCCAGCGTCTCATCGCGCTTCGCAAAGCAGAAGCGCACATGGCCGCGCTCCTGCGGCCGCTGGTAGAAGACCGACAGCGGGATCGCCGCGACGCCGATCTCGGCCGTCAGCCAGCGCGCGAAGTCCAGTTCGGGCGGGTCCGACACCGCGCGGTAGTCCACCGTCTGGAAATAGGTGCCCTCGCAGGGCAGCAGCTTCAGCGGCGTGGCCGCGAGCGCGGTGCGGAAGGTGTCGCGCTTGGCCTGGTAGAAGGCGCTCAGGCCCCGCCACGGCGCCGGGTCGGCGAGGTAGGCGGCGAGCGCGTGCTGGGTCGGCGTGTGGACGGTGAACACCGTGTACTGGTGCAGGCGGCGGAAGGCGGCGCTCAGGGCGGTGGGCGCGGCGACGTAGCCGACCTTCCAGCCGGTGACGTGGAAGGTCTTGCCGAAGCTGCCGACGAGGAAGCTGCGCGCCGCGAGTTCGGCGTGGCGGGCGACGCTTTCGTGCGGCGCGCCGTCGAAGGCCATGTGCTCGTAGACCTCGTCGCTGATGACGAAGAGGTCGTGCTGCCCGGCCAGCCGCGCCAGTTCGCGCAGGTCGTCGGCCGTGGCGACGCGGCCGCTGGGGTTGTGCGGCGTGTTCAGCACCAGCGCCCGCGTGCGCGGCGTGAGGGCGGCGCGCACCGCATCCCAGTCGATGCGGTAGTCCGCCGTCATCGGCACGCCCACGGGTACGGCCCCGGCGAGGCGGATGGCGGGGTCGTAGCTGTCGTAGGCGGGCTCGATGACGATGACCTCGTCGCCCGCGCCGACGCAGCATTGCAGCGCCGTGAACAGGCCCTGCGTGCCGCCGGCGGTGATCGTGACGTCGCGCTCCGCGTCATAGGCCGAGCCGTGGCGCGCGTTGAGCTGGGCCGCGACGGCCTGGCGCAGCGCCGGCACGCCGGCCATCGGCGGGTACTGGTTGTGGCCGGCGGCCATCGCGTCCGCGACGGCTTGCAGCAGCGCGGGGTCGGCGGCGAAGTCCGGGAAGCCCTGGCCGAGGTTGACGGCGCCATGCTCGGCCGCCAGGGCCGACATGACGGTGAAGATGGTGCTGCCGGCCTGGGGCAGCTTCGAGGGCAGGTCGCGCATGGGGCGCATTCTTGCTTGCGGCGCCCATGCCGAAAGTGACGACGGGTTTGTCCCGGGTAACGCCGGAGCCCCGCCGCGCTCAATAGGGGCATGCAAACCGCGCAGACCCACTCCCCATGCGGGCCGGCATGAGCTGGTTGACGCGCCTCGGCTTCGTCGCTCCGGCCGCTGCCGCAGCGGCCGACGACGCCACGCTGCTGGCCCGCCTGGCCGCAGGCGACGCCGACGCGCTGGCCCTGCTCTACCGGCGCGAGAGCGGCTCGGTCTATCGCTACGCCCTCGCGCTGGCCGGCGACGAGGCGGCGGCGCTGGACGCCGTGCAGGAGTCCTTCGCGCAACTGCTGCGCGGCCCGCAAGCCTTCGACGCCAACCGTGGCTCGCTGGGCGCCTACCTCGCCGGCATGGCCCGCCACCAGTTGCTGAACCAGTGGCGCGACGCGCGCCGCCACGTACCGCTGGACGACGCCCTCGACCCCGACGAGCCCCTGCCCGCCAGCGACGCGCGCCTGCACCAGGCCCAGCGGCAGGACGGCCTGTGGGCCGCGATCCGCAGCCTCAGTTGGCCGCAGCGCGAGGCCATCGTGCTGGTGGACCTGCAGGAGCGCAGCTACGCGGACGCCGCCGCGATTGCCGGCGTCAGCGTGGACGTGCTGCGCACCCGGCTGCACCGCGCCCGCCAGCGCCTGGCCGACCTGCTCGCCGTGGGAGAACGACCATGAACACGCCCGACACCCCCGACACCCCGGTCTGGCTGCTGCCCGCCCGCGCCGGATTCGCCCGGCTGCGACCCGGCGCCGAGCAGGACGCCGCGCTGCTGGCCCGCCTGACTCACCTGGCCGCACAGCAGCGCGCGCTGCTGGCCCACCGCGAGGCGAGCGAGGCCCACGAACCGCGCTGGCTGCGGCGCCTGGCCTGGGGCAGCGGCGCGCTGGGCGCCACCGCCGCGCTGCTGCTCAGCGCCCTGCTGCTGCTGGACCCGCCCGGCACGCAGGCCGCCCAGGCCGCATCCGCCGGCAGCGGCTTCATCCCGCTGATGCCCGAGCCCGAGTTCCGCGCCGCGCTGGCCTCCGGGCATGGCGCCGCCGTCTGGCTGCAACCCACCGAACTGCCGCGCGAGCGCCTGGCCCTGCTCGGCCTGCCCTTCGACGCCGCGCGTGCCGACGAGACGGTGCGCGCCGAACTGATGCTGAACCCGGGCGGCCAGGTGCTGGCCGTGCGCATCCTGAACTAGCCCCTAGGAGAACGACATGAAGACGCCCCTCACCACCCTGGCGCTCTGCGCCCTCGCCGCCTCGGCCGCCGCGCTGGAGGCCGAGCCCGGCCCGGAACGCCGCGTGGAACTCGCGCTGTCCGACATGCCGGTGCGCATCGCGCTGGGCGACCAGACGCTGGTCTTTGCCAGCCGCGAACTGGAAGGCGAACGCGTCATCAAGGGCGCGCCCTATTGCGCGACGGCCGTGCACGAGAACGTGCAGCCGCTGGCCGACGGCAACCGCATCGTGCGCCGGCAGCAGAGCCAGCTCTGCCGCGACGGCGAGGGCCGCACGCGCCGCGAGGTGCAGCGCGAAGGCGGGCCGCGGGTCGTCTACCTGAACGACCCGGTGGCCCAGGAAAGCTGGGTCATCTATCCGGACGAGAAGCGCGTGCGCCGCCTGCGCGGCAACCTCGGCTGGACGCAGGCGGGCCAGGACGCGGCCACGGCCGCCTGGCGGGACGCGATGCCGGACCTGGCCGAGCACATGAAGGAGCAGGCCGCCCGCTGGAAGGAATGGGGCGCCCGCGTCGCCGAACGCGCGCGCAGCGTGGACGCCGGGCGCGTGCGCGCCCGCGCGCTGGCGGGCGAGCCGGGCATCGTCATCGAGCAGGATGTCGCCGTGCCGCCCACCCCGGGCGCCAGTGCCGTGGAGCGCCGCCGCGAGCTGCGCGTCATCCGCGCCAGCGAGCTGCCGCCCATGCCCCCGGTGCCGCCCATGCCGGCGGCCGTGCCCACGCCGCCGCTGCCGCCCATGCCCCTGCTGCCGGCGCTGCGGCTGCCGCGCGAAGGCGGCACGACGACGGCGCTGCCGCCCAAGGAGATCGAGGGCCTCAAGGTCACCGGCGAACGCACGACCTGGACGATTGAGGCCGGCAGGATCGGCAACGAGAAGCCCATCGTCAGCACGCGCGAGGTCTGGCGCAGCCCCGAACTGATGCTGACCGTCATGAGCCGCGACGCCGACCCGCGCTCCGGCGAGCAGAACTACCGGCTGGAGAAGATCCGCCGCGGCGAGCCCGACCCGGCGCTGATGAAGCCGCCGGCGAAGGCGTCGTCCTGAACAGGCCCTAAGCGGCGCTCAGCAGCTGGCTGAGGAATTTCTCGCCGCTGACGCGCGGCTTGTAGGCCGACAGGCTGCGCGCAATCGCCGCGATGTGGTCGGGCGTCGTGCCGCAGCAGCCGCCGGCGATGTTCAGGAAGCCGCTGCCGGCGAACTCGGCGAGGTGGCGGGCCGTCACGTCGGGCGTCTCGTCGAAGCCGGTGTCGCTCATCGGGTTGGGCAGGCCGGCGTTCGGGTAGCAGCTCACGGCCACCTCGCCGGCAATCCTGGACAACTCCTCGATATAGGGCCTCATCAGCGTCGCGCCCAGTGCGCAGTTCAGGCCGATGGCGAGGGGCCGCGCGTGGCGCACCGAGTGCCAGAAGGCCGTCACCGTCTGGCCCGACAGGATGCGGCCCGAGGCGTCCGTCACCGTGCCCGAGACGATGACGGGCAGGCGCTCGCCGGTGGCTTCCATCAGCTCGTCCAGCGCGAAGATCGCCGCCTTGGCGTTGAGCGTGTCGAAGATGGTCTCGACGAGGAAGAGGTCGGCGCCGCCGTCCAGCAGCCCTTGGGCCTGCTCGTAGTAGGCGGCGCGCAGGGTGTCGAAATCGACGTTGCGGGCACCGGGGTCGTTCACGTCGGGGCTGATGGAGGCGGTGCGCGGCGTGGGGCCGAGCGCGCCGGCCACATAGCGGGGCTTGTCGGGCGTCGAGTACTTGTCGCAGGCGGCGCGGGCGATCTGCGCGGCGACGAGGTTCATCTCGTAGGCGAGCCCGGGCAGGTCGTAGTCTTCCTGCGCGACGGAGGTGGCGCCGAAGGTGTTGGTCTCGATCAGGTCGGCGCCGGCGGCGAGGTATTGCTCGTGGATCTCGCGGATCACGTCGGGCCGCGTAAACAGCAGCATTTCGTTGTTGCCCTTCAGGTCCTTGCCGTGAGCCTTGAAGCGCTCGCCGCGATAGTCGGCCTCGCCGAGCTTGTAGCGCTGGATCATGGTGCCCATCGCGCCGTCGAGGATGAGGATGCGTTGCTGCAGTTGGGCCGGCAGGCCGGCGGCGCGGGTGTAGGCAATGGGCGTCATGCGCGGCATTTTCGCAGCGGGCGGGTATAAGCTTTTGGAATGCCCCCACGATGCCGCCTTGCTTGCCCGCCACCCGGGCCTTCCGAACAATGTTTGACATGAAGCTTCACGCCCTGCTGCTGACCGCCGCGCTCCTCGGGCCGCTCGCGGCGGCGGCGCAAACCAAGCCCCTGGTCTATTGCGCCGACGCCAGCCCCGAGGGCTTCGACCCCGGCCTGTGGGACAGCGCCAGCACCAATGCCGTCAGCACCCAGGTGTTCAACGGCCTGCTGGGCTTCAGGCGACCGACGACGGAACTGGTCCCGAAGCTGGCGACGGGCTACGAGATCGCGGCCGATGCGCGCAGCATCACCTTCCATCTGCGCCGGGGCGTGCGCTTCCATACCCGGCCCTGGTTCACGCCGACGCGGGACTTCAATGCGGACGACGTGGTGTTCACGTTCACGCGCTTCATCGACCCGACGACGCCGTTCAACAAAGCCTTCCCGGCCACCTTCGTCTACCCGCAGAACCTGGGCCTGGCCAAGCTGATCGCCGGCATCGACAAGCTCGACGACTACACGGTGCGCTTCCGGCTGCACGAGCCCAACGTCACCTTCGTCGCCAATTTCGCCTTCGCCTGGGCCGGCATCCAGTCGGCCGAGTACGCGGCGCAACTGCTGGCGCAGGGCCGGGCCAGCCAGATCAATGTGCAGCCGGTCGGCACCGGGCCCTTCATGTTCCGCCGCTACGCCAAGGACGACGTGCTGCGCCTGGACGCCAACCCGACGTATTGGGGCGGCGCGCAGCCGACGCAGAAGCTGATCTTCAGCATCAGCCGCGAGCCCAATGTGCGCGTGCAGAAGCTGATGGTCGGCGAATGCCACGTCAGCGCCGCCATCCGCGACGTGGACGTGAGCACGCTGGCCAAGGCGCCGGGCATCGCCATCCAGAAGATCCAGGCGCTGAACATCAGCTACCTGAGCTTCAACATGAAGAAACCACCGACCGACCGGCGCGAGGTACGCGAGGCGCTGGACATCGCCATCGACCGCGACGCGATCTTCAAGGCCCTGTTCCCGCGCGGCGACGCGATGCAGGCCGTCAGCGCCTTCCCGCCGGCCATCCCGGGCTACAACAAGGCGTTGCAGAACGAGTTCAACCCCGAGCGCGCGAAGCAGTTGCTGGCCAAGGCCGGCTACCCGAACGGCTTCGCCATCGACCTCTGGGCCCTGCCCGTCGCGCGGCCGACCAACCCGAACGGGCAGTTGATGGCGCAACTGATCCAGCAGGACTGGGCCCGCATCGGCGTGCGCGCGACGCTCAAGACCTATGAATGGGGCGAGTACCTCAAGCGCGCCAACAACGGCGAGCACAACGTCTATATGAGCGGCTGGAGCGGCGAGAGCGGCGACGCGGACGACTTCCTGACGCCCAACCTGAGCTGCGCCGCCAACCGCACCGGCGTCAAGTTCTGCAATGCCGAGTTCGAGCAACTCATCAACGCCGCCCGCGCCGAAACCGACCGGCCGAAGCGGCTGGCGATGTACGAACGCGCACAGGAGATCTTCAAGCGCGAGCGGCCGTGGATCACGATGGCGCATTCGACCGTCTACATCCCGATCCGCAACGACGTGGTGGGCTTCAAGATGGCGCCGAATGGCAGCGTCGATTTCGAAGGGGTCTACCGGAAATGAGGTTAAGGCACATCGAGGTCTTCCACGCCATCATGCAGGCCGGCACCGTCAGCGGCGCCGCCCAGCTGCTGCACATCTCGCAGCCGGCCGTCAGCAAGGTGCTGCAGCACTGCGAGCTGCAGCTCGGCATGCCGCTGTTCGACCGCTCGCGCGGCAAGCTCTACCCGACGCCCGAAGCGCAGCGCCTCTTCGTCGAGATCGACAAGCTCAGCCGCGACCTCGTCGGCATCCGCCGCCTCGCGGCCAATCTGAAGAGCGGCGAGAGCGAGCAGGTGCGCCTCGTCGCCACGCCGGCCCTGGCGATGGCCATCGTGCCCGCCGCGATGACGCCCTGGGTGCGTGCCCACCCCCACGCCAACTGCTCGCTGGCCACCCACCACACGCGCGAGATCGTCTCGGCGCTGCTGCTCGGCGAGGCCGACTTCGCGCTCTCGCTGCAGGACCCGCGCCACCCCGGCATCAAGGCCGAGCCCATCGCCAGCGGCGCGATGGTGGCGCTGTGCCCGCTCGGCGGCCCCGAGGCCAAGGGCGAGGGGCCGCTCGGCCTCGCGGACATCCGCACCGAGATCGTCGGCCTGCAAAGCGACGACCCGCTGGCCGGCCTGCTCCACCATGCCGGCGAGGCGCTGGGCACGCCGCTGGCCAGCCGCATCACCGTGCAGACCTACCAGCTCGCGCGCGCCCTCGTCGAGGCCGGCGTCGGCATGACCCTGGTGGACCCCTTCACCGCCGCCAGCGCCGACCCGGCCAAGGTCCGCGTGCGCGCGCTCAACCCGGCCGTCACCGTCCACCTCCACCTGCTCAGCGCCGCCAGCGCGCCGCTGGGCCAGGCCGCGCGCCGCCTCGTCAAATTCATCTCCGCCGCCGCGCACGAACACCTCTCCCGCCTGCCGTGATCCGCATCGAAGACATCGCCGCCCACCCCGACTTCCGGCCCCTCGCCAGCCTCGGCCAGGGCATCGCCGTCGATCTGCGCTACGCGACGGCGGACAACTTCGTCGGCCACCCCGTCTACGCCGGCATCGACTGCCACTGGCTGCGCCGCGAGGCCGCCGACGCACTCGAACACGCCGCCGCCTGGCTGCACCGGCGCCGCCCCGGCTACCGCCTGCTCGTGCTCGATGCGCTGCGCCCCCAGCGCGTCCAGCAGCGCCTGTGGGACGAGTTGCAGGGCACGCCGCTGACGATGTACCTCGCGCCGCCGGAACGCGGCTCCATCCACAGCTTCGGCATGGCGGTGGATCTCACCCTGCTCGACCCCGACGGCCGCGAGGTGGACATGGGCTCCGGCTTCGACGAGATGACGCTCGCCTCCCACCCCGACCACGAGGCCGAGCACCTCGCGCTCGGCGCGCTGACGGCGCCACACCTCGTCGAGCGCGGCTGGCTGCGCGCGGCGATGCGCGCGGCGGGCTTCCACGGCATCGCCACCGAGTGGTGGCATTTCGACTGCGGCGACCGCGTGGCCGTGCGGCGCGACCTGCCCCGGGTGCTGTAGCACACCGGCCCGCTCGCTCAGGGGGCGACCCGCTCGAACCTCGGCCGCGCCACGCCGTCGATGACGACCTGCTCGACGAACATCGCATACGGCCGCACCCACCAGCCGCTGTCCTCGTAGAGCGGCCGGTAGACCACCACAGGCGCCAGCGTCTCGCTGTGCCGGGCGACGGCGACCACCTCGTACTCGCCGCCCTTGTAGTGGCGGTAGCGGCCGGGTGCGAGGGCGGGCAGTGGCGGCAAGTTGTCGTTCATGCCGCGATTGGAATACATGGGCCGGCCGCACTGCGGAGAATCAGCCCTTCACCGCAGGACCGCCCATGACGACCTCTCGCCGCCAACTTCTGCACTTCGGCGCCGGCGCTGCCGGCCTGCTCGCCGCGAGCGCGCCGCAAGCCGCCACCCCAACCACGCCGCTGCGCCCGCGCCGGCTGCGCCCGGGCGACACGATCGGCCTCGTCAGCCCCGCCAACGCCACCTTCGAACGCGAGCCGCTGCGGATCGCCGTCGAATCCCTGCAGGCCCTCGGCTTCAGGGTCAAGCCGGGCGAATTCGTCGCCGCGCGGCGCGGGCCCTTCGCCGGCAGCGACGCGCAGCGCGCCGCCGACATCAACGCCATGTTCGCCGACGAGGCCGTGGCCGGCATCCTCGCCATGACCGGCGGCTCGGGCTGCAACCGCATCGTGGACCGGCTCGACTACGCGCTGATCCGCCGCCAGCCGAAATGCTTCGGCGGTTTCAGCGACCTGACCTGCCTCGTCAACGCCATCCACCGCCAGACCGGCCTCGTCACCTTCCACAGCCCGGTGGCCGGCTCGGAATGGAACGACTACTCGGTGCGCAGCTTCAAGGCCGTCGTGATGGACGCCGAGGCCGCCCTGCTGCGCAACCCCGTCGCCCCGGCGGCGGACGACCTCGTCGCGCGCGAGGAGCGCATCGCCACGATCCGCGCCGGCCGCGCCAGCGGCCCGCTGGTCGGCGGCAACCTGACCGTGCTGGCCTCGCTGGCCGGCACGCCCTATTTCCCCGACTGCCGGGGCGCGATCCTGTTCCTGGAAGACGTCAACGAATACATCTACCGCATCGACCGCTGCCTCTCGACGCTGCGCCTGACGGGTGCGTTGGCCCAGGTGGCCGGCGTCGTGCTCGGCCGCTTCACCCGATGCGAGCCCGGCGATGGCTATGGCAGCCTGACGCTGGACGAGGTGTTCGACGACTACTTCCTGCCCCTCGACGTGCCCGTCTACCGGGGCGCGGCCATCGGCCACATCCGCCGCAAGCTGACGGTGCCGGTCGGCGCCCCGGCCGAGATGGACGCGGACGCCGGGACGATCCGGCTGCTGCAGCCCGCAGTGGTTTAACGCTGCCCCGCCACCCACTCCACCAGCGCATCCAGCACCGGCCGGCCCTTGGCGGATGCCTGGGGGTCGTTGAGCAGGGCGACGAAGACCCAGGGGCGGCCGGTGGCGTCGGGCACGAAGCCGGCGAGGCCGACCGCGTCGCGCAGCGTGCCGGTCTTGAGCCGCGCCTGCCCGGCGGCGGGGCCGGCGCGGAGCCGGCGTGACAGCGTGCCGTCCACGCCCGCGATCGGCAGGGTGCTCAGCAGTTCCGGCGCCTGGCGGCCCTGCTGGCCGGCGCGCAGCACGGCGGCCAGCAGGGCCGGGCTGAGGCGCTCGCGGCGCGACAGGCCCGAGCCGTTGTCCAGCACCAGCGCGCCGGCGTCGATGCCCCGGGCGCCGAGCCAGTCGCGCACGGCGCGCTCGGCCGCCGCGAGCGTGGCCTCGCCGGGCTGGGCGGCCCGGGCGCCGAGTTGCAGGTAGACGAGGCGGATCAGCGCGTTGTCGCTGCGTTTCATGATGCCGCGCATCAGTTCGGCCAGCGGCCGGCCCTGGTGCGTGGCCAGCACGACGGCGCCGGCCGGCGCGGCGGCCTCGGTGTCGCCCGGGCCCATCGTGCCGCCCAGCTCGGCCCAGAACTGGCGCAGCATGCGCGCGGCCAGCCATTGGCGATCGACGATCTGCAGCGGCGCGCGCTGCCGGCAGCCGGCCGGGAAGGCGCCCTGCAGTTGCAGCCGCCAGCCGTCGCCATCACCGTCACCATGGGGCTGCACGACGGCGGGGCGCCAGTCCGCGTCCCAGTCCTTGCAGGGGCGCGTGGAGAGGGTCATCGCGCCCGCGTCCACCGTGAGGCCGGGCAGGGCCGGCAGCGTGCGGGCGGCCACGCCGGCGGCCGTGGCCTGCAGTTCGAAGTCGAGCAGGCTGCCGTTCAGGTGCAGGGCGTCGGGGATGACGTTGTAGTCGAACTCGGGCGCCTCGTCGAAGGGCGGCAGGCCCTGGTCGATGCGCGCGGGGCTGAACAGCGTGCGGTCGATGACGAGGCCGCCGCGCACCTCGCGCACGCCGCGCTCGCGCAACTGGCGCAGCAGCCACCAGAGCGCCGGCCAGTCGAGATCGGGGTCGGCGCCGCCGCGCAGGATCAGCGGGCCGTCGATGACCCCGCCATTGACGCCGTCCACCGGCGGCGCGGCGGCCAGCAGTTCGGTCTTGCCGCGCTGGTTGATGCCGAGACTGTCCAGCGCGACGGTGGCGGTGAGCAGCTTCATCGTCGAGGCCGGCGCCATCGCCTCGTCGGCGCGGCGCGTCAACGCCGGGCGCGAGCCGTCCAGCGGCTGCAGCACGAAGCCGAGGCTCTCGGCCGGCAGGCCGGCCCGGTCGAGCGCGGCCTGCACCGGCGCAGGCAGGGGCGCGGGAACGCTGGCGCAGCCGGTCAGCACCAGCGCGGCGGCGAGCAGCCAGGCGCGCCTCACAGCAGCCCCAGGCGGCGGCAGACGAAGCGGGCCAGGGCCACGTCTTCGAGGCCGATGCCGACGCTCTTGTAAACCACCACGTCGCCGGCCGCACGCGGGCGCGGGCGGGCGAGCAGTTCGCCGAGTTCGGCCACGCGCTCGGCGCGGATCACGCCCGGCGCCGCGCGCGCGAACTCGCCGGAGTCCGCCGCCGCGGGCCGCCATTCGACGGCGATGAGCGCGGCGCGGGCCAGCAGCGCGTCGTCCAGCTCGCGCCCGGCCGGCGTGCTGCTGCCGACCGCGACGACCAGCGCGCCGGGCTTGACGAGGGCGCCGTCGAACAGCGGCTCGGCCGCGCGGGTGGCGGTGACGAGCACGTCGGCCTCGCGCACGGCCTCGGCCATGCCCACCGCCTGCGCCGGCAGGCCCAGGTCGGCCTGCAAGGACTGCGCAAACTCCTGCGCCCCGCTGCGCGCGCAGACCAGCAGGCGCTCGAAGGGCCGCAGGCGGCACAGCGTCTCGGCATGCGCGCGGCCCTGGATGCCGGCGCCGACGATGGCGAGCGTGCCGGCCTGCCCGGGCGCCAGCAGGTCAACCGCCACGGCGCTGGCCGCCGCCGTGCGCAGGCGCGTGAACTCATTGCCTTCCAGCACCGCCAGCGGCGCGCCGGTGTCGGCCGCGTAGAGCGTGACGACGAAGTGGTAGCGCCCGTCGCGCGCCGAATAGACCTTGCTGCCGAGCACGGCGGGCAGGTCGTCGTCGGCATCGAGCAGCGCGCCCATGGTGCTGAGGGCCATCGCCGCGCCGGCCATCGGCAGCGCGGCGCGGGTGCGGCCCAGCACTTGGGCCTGACTGCGGCCGTGCTGGAGGAAGGCCGCGCGCAGCGCATGGCGGGCGGCGTCGGGGTCGAGGACGGCGGCGACCTGGGCTTCGGTGATGAGTTGCATGGCGCGAGAAAAAAGCCCCCGGGCGGCCGCCTGGGGGCTTGAGGGAAGGGGCCGGGCCAGCTTACTCCGTCGCCCAGCGGAAGGAGATGCCCCAGGTGCGGCCGCGCGGGTCGGCCACGCGCGGGTCCCAGCCGGCGCCGGCCGCGCTGTCCACGTTGTGCCAGGTGAAGGGCGGCTGCTTGTCGGCCAGGTTGATGAGGCTGCCGGTGATGGTCAGGCCCTTGATGCCGCTGTAGGCGCCGACGAGGTTGAAGGTGGTGTAGGCGCCGACCTTGCGGGTGTAGGGCTGGTTGGCCGTGTAGTTGGCGCCGCCCTCGGCGGTCGGGCCGCGGTTCTGGTCTTCGTAGCTGTCGCTGTAGTTGCCCGACAGCGTCACGTTCCACGGGCCGCCGCGCCAGCCCAGGCTGGCGTTCAGGCGCCAGGGCACGTAGAGCGTGGTGTTGTTCCACTTGCCGACGTACTCGATGAAGGGCGCGTTGTCGCGCGTCTGCTCCTTGTTGCTGATCATCTTGGTGCCGTTCAGCGACGCGGTGACGCGGCCGTCCAGGGCCTCGAAGCTGTGGATCAGGCTGAAGTCCACGCCCTTGGTCTTGCTGCCCGCCGAGTTGACCCAGCCGGCCTGCAGGTATTCGACGACGCCGGACGAGTCGCGCACGAAGTTGTCCTTGTAGATCTCGTAGTTGGAGATCATCTCGGTGGTGCTGAGCGAGCGGATGCGGTCGCTCATCGTGATCTGCCAATAGTCCACCGAGACCGAGAGGCCCGGGTTGGGCATGAACACGAAGCCGAAGGTGGCCTGCCTGGACTCCTCGGGCTTCAGCTCGGGGTTGCCGCCGGCACGGTAGGGCAGGCTCAGGCGGGCGCACTGGCTGGCGTCGGTCGGGTTGTTGATGTCGGCGCAGAGCACCGGGTCGCGGAACTGGCCGGTCAGGTTGGACTCGACCACGCCCTGGCGCACCTGCTGCGGCGTCGGCGCGCGGAAGCCCGTGTTCGCCGAGCCGCGCAGCAGCAGGCTGTCGATGGGCTGGTATTTGATGCCGAGCTTGGGGTTGGTCGTGCCGCCGATGGCCTGGTAGTGGTCGTAGCGGGCCTGCAGCGTCACTTCCAGTTCCTTGAGCGGATGGACCACCAGTTCGCCGAACACGGCGCCGATCTTGCGCGACAGGCGCGGCGAGGAGCTGTTGCCCGGGCAGCCGAAGGTCAGCGCCGCGTTGTCGTAGTTGGCAAGCGTGGCGGCCGAGATGCTGTCCACGCAGAGGAAGCTCTGCGAGCCCGAGAACTCGTAGGCCTCTTCGCGGGCATTGGCGCCGAGCGCGAACTCCAGCGGGCCGGCCATGAAGTTGCCGAGCGGGCCGGAGATCGTCGCGTCGAGCTGCTTGACGCTGGTCTTGCCGTCGTAGATCTTGCCGCGCATCTGCATGTCCTCGAAGGCCTGGATCACGTCGGCCGTCTGCGTCGCCCCCGGCATCACGAAGGGGTTGTACTTGCCCGATGCGAGCAGGTCCACGAGCTTGCGGGTGTTGGGGAAGCCGCTGATCAGCGTGGCCGAACTCTTGGACTCGCCATAGCCCGCGCCCAGCGAGTAGTCGAGGTCGCCGATGGTGCCGTCCAGCGTGGTCTGCACGCGCAGATTGCTGGTGGAGTTCTCGCGGATGCGCAGGCCCAGGTCGTTGAGGAAGTTGACGCGGTAGGCGATGGGCAGCGTCGAGTTGAACTGCTCGGCGCCGACGAGGGTGCGCATGTCGAGGTAGTAGGGGCTGTCGGTGCGCAGATTGGTGATCGGGCCGCCGAAGGGGTTGGTGGCCGTGACCGGGCCGGCGGGGCCGGTGCTCGAACTGATCTGGGCCGGCGAGTACTCGCCGCGGTTCTTGACCTTGGAGGCCATGACCTCGACCGAGGCGCGGGTGTCTTCGCCGAGATTGAAGCTGCCCTTGAGCAGGCCGTTCACGGCGTCCTGCGGCGGCTTGAGCATGTAGTTGCGGCCGTAGTCGCGGGCGCAGCGGTATTGCGAGTTGGCCTTGGTGTAGCCGAACAGGCTCCACACCTCGATATTGGGCGCCAGCGGCACCTGGTTCTCGATGGCCTCGCACTCGCCGCGGATGGCCAGCAGGTTGAGGTTGGTGTAGCGCGTGGGGTCGGTCGCGCCGACGACGGTGCCGGCCGTGCCCAGGGCCGTGTTGGCCGAGGCGATGATGTTGGCGTGGACGGAACTGGTGGTGTCCGGCGTCAGATAGCGGTCGGGCTGGTAGCCGGTGGCCCAGGAGCGGTCGGTGCCGCGCAGGATGCGGTTGTTGTCCACCGTCAGCGTGGCCATCAGATTGAAGCCGTCTCGAGCGAGATCACCCCAGCCGCCGGCGGCGGACAGACGTGCAGTCTGTCCGCCGCCCGAGGCCTCGGGCGTGAAATAGCTGCCGCTCAGCGCCAGGCCCTGGTAGCTGGTCTTGGTGATGAAGTTGATGACGCCGCCGATGGCGTCGGTGCCGTAGATGGCGGAGGCGCCGTCCTTCAGCGTCTCGACGCGCTCGATGGCTTCCATCGGGATGGCGTTCAGGTCCACCGCGCCGCCGCTCATGCCGTGCGTGGAGACGCGCCGGCCGTTGAACAGCACCAGCGTGCCATTGGGGCCCAGGCCGCGCAGATTGGCGAAGTTGGCGCCGCCATAGGTCTTCTCGCCGTCGCCACCGAACACGGCGTTGTTGGTGACCTGGTTGGTCTGGCCGCCGACGTTGGCGGTCAGGCTGGCGACGATCTGGTCGATGCTGGTCAGGCCCATCTGGCGGATCTGCGTGGCCGTCATGACCTCGATGGGCATGGCCTTCTCGTCCACCAGGCGCTTGATGCTGGAGCCGGTGATGGTGATCTTTTCAAGCCTCTGCGCCGTCGCGGGCTGGGTGTCGGCCGCGGTCTGGGCCTGGGTGGCCGCGCTCACGCACAGAAGGGCTGCGGCACAGGCGATTCGAGTGGGTGTCATCAAAGGCTCCTGTAATGAAGGTTGTCGCGATGATTGCTGCACTCCCTCCGGAGCGCCTAGAGGGTGGCTCCCGGGTCGTGGCTTTCATGACGATCACGCTTTGAATCCGGGGCATAACCTGCATGAATGGACAGGGCCTGCAGCCCGGCGTGGATGGCCCCGCCCAGCGCCGGCAGCTGCCATGTCGTGGCCGCGTCGGGGTGGGGCGCATAGCGGCTGCCGAGGCTGGTGGTCAGCGCGATCAGGTAGTGCAGTTCGCCGTCGTGGACGATGCCGGCGTCGCTCGCGTAGTTCTGCGTGTTGCCCGTCTTGTGCGCAAAGCGCGCGGGCGGCGCCGGGATGCCCTCGACCCAGCCGGGCAGGGCGCGCAGCGAGTCGCTGTTCAGGATGTGGTGCAGCTTCTGCGCGTCCAGCGCGCGGCGGACGAGGGCGCGGCTGGCCTGGCCGACGAGTTCGCGCTGCGGCGGCGCATCGGCGTCCAGCCGCCACATCAGCCGCAGCGCGTCCCAGGCCGTCATCTGGATCTGGCCGACGCCGGAGCCGGCCGCATTGCCCCAGCCGCCGTCGGCCTTCGTGTTCGCCAGCATCAGGCCCGGCAGGCCGTGGGCCTCGAACCATTCGTGCAGTTCGTTGTGGACTTCGCGCCCGCCCTCGCGGCGGATGGCGCCGCGTGCGTGCAGGTGGGCGACCAATGCCGAGGTGGCCTCGTTGCTGCTGACGGTGATCATGTCGAACAGCCAGTCGGCCACGGCGCGAGTCTGGTTCGCGTAGGCCAAAGGCAAGGCCCAGTCGCTGCGGCCGTCGTCCACCAGCCGGGCCACGCCGATGGCCACCATCATCTTCAACAGCGAGGCCGGATAGGGCGACACGAAGCGCGGCCCGCTGCCGAACCACGCCGGGAAGTCGATGCTCGACCAGTCCGCGCCGGGCAGCCAGGCGAAGGAATCGCCGGCCGCATCGCGCACATCGGCGTGGAAGGCGATGTTGCCGACCGCGCCGCGTTCGTCGAAGCGCGCGACAAGCCCCTGCGGGTGCTCACGCGAGAACAACACATTGGCGCAGACCGGTTCGCGCCCGGGCGGGAATACGGCCACGGCAAGGTCGATGCTCGGCATCACGCCCAGCGGCGCGCCGCCTTGCAGCGTGTCGGCCGTCGTCTCGAAGCGCTGCGCGAGCACGGCGGCGCGCAGCGCTGCGGCCAGGCCGTCCGGCGTCACAGACCGAGGCCGTCGAGCGGCAGTGGGCTCTCCTGCCCCGACACCAGTTCGGCGACGATATTGGCCGTGGCGAAGGAGAAGGTGAAGCCCAGCGCGCCGTGACCGACGTTGAGCCACAGTCCCGGCACGCCGCTCGCGCCGACGATGGGCGCGCCGCTGGGCGTGGCGGGGCGCAGGCCGGCCCAGGGCGTGGCGCGGTCGTAGTCGGCCGCGTGCGGGAAGGTGGCGCGCACGGAGCGCTGCAGCGAGGCGAGGCGGCCGGGGTCCAGCCGCGCGTCGTCGCCGACGAGATCGACCATGGCGGCCACGCGCAGTTCGCCGCCGATGCGGGCGTAGAGGATCTTCTTCTCGAAGTCGGTCACGCTGACCTCGGGCGGGCGGTGGGCCGGGCCGATGGGCGCGGTGAGGCTGTAGCCCTTGAGCGGATAGATCGGCAGCGCGACGCCGACGCCCGCCGCGAGCGCCCGGCTGTGCAGGCCGGCGGCGAGGACGACGGCCTCGGCCCCCACCTCGCCCGCGGCGGTGCGCACGCCGGTCACGCGGCCCTGGGCATCGCGCAGGAAGCCGCCCACCGGCGCGCCGAGCCGGCCGCGAAAGCCCGCGTGCCGGCACAGCCGCGCATGCAGTTCGGTGCAGAAGGCGTGGCAGTCGGCCACGGCCTCGCCGGGCGTGAAGATGCCGCCGGCGAGCGTCGCCTCGGTGTCCGCCAGCGCGGGCTCCAGCGCCACGCAGTCGTCGTGCGACAGCGCCTGCTCGACGCCGCCGCCGTTCACGCGCGCCGCCACGCGGGCGAACTCGGCCGGCTTGCGGTAGACGACGAGCTTGCCGGGCGCGCGCAGGGCGATGGCCGCGCCGCCGAGGCCCGCCTCGGCCTGCAGGCGCGCGAACGAGGCCTGGCTGTAGGCGCCGAGCGCGAGCAGGCGCTCGGTCATGCGCCGGTTCACCGGGCCGCGGCAGTTGCGCAGGAAGTCGATCAGCCAGCGCCACTGCGCCCAACTGCCGTCGGGCTTGAAGCGCAGCGGGCCGTCGGGGTCGAACAGCCAGCGCAGCGCCTTCAGCGGCACGCCGGCATCGGCCAGCGGCGACACGTAGCGGTAGCTCAACTGCCCGCCGTTGGCGCGGCTGGCGCCCTGGGCGACCTCGGCCTCGCGCTCGACCAGCGTGACCGCATGCCCCCGCTCCAGCAGCGCCCAGGCCGTGGTCAGGCCCACCACGCCGCCGCCGATCACCACGCAATGCTTCATCCTGTCCCTGGCCTTCGTTGCTGCCGGGCAGGGTAAAGAGGCGCGTCAGCCGCTGCCAATGAAAGCGGCGTGCGGGCCTATAACCGGCGGTTCAGGCCAGCACGGCGGCCATGGCCTCGGCGGTGGCCTCGACGTTGCGGGTGTTCAGGCCCGCCACGCACATGCGGCCGGAGCGCAGGATGTAGACGCCGAACTCGGTCTTCAGCCGCTCGGCCTGTTCGGGGCTCAGGCCGGTGTAGCTGAACATGCCGCGCTGGGTCAGGAAGTAGCCGAAGTCGCGGCCCGGCAGCTTGGCGGCGAGCACGCGGTGCAGTTCGCGGCGCATGGCCTGGATGCGCTCGCGCATCTCGGCCACCTCGCGCTCCCACATCGCGCGCAGCGCCGGGTCGCTCAGCACCCGGGCGACGACCTGGCCGCCGTGCATCGGCGGGTTGGAGTAGTTGCGGCGGATCATGAACTTCAACTGGCCCAGCACCAGCGCGGCTTGCTGCGCGTCGGGGCAGACGACGCTCAGCGCGCCGCAGCGCTCGCCGTAGAGGCTCATGCTCTTGGAGAAGCTGTTGGCGATCAAAAAGGGCAGGCCTTCGTCGGCCAGCAGGCGGGGCGCGAAGGCGTCTTCGTCGATGCCGTCGCCATAGCCCTGGTAGGCCAGGTCGAGGAAGGGCAGCAGGCCGCGCTCGCGGATGACGGGCACCAGCGCGCGCCATTGCGCGTGCGTCAAGTCCACGCCGGTCGGGTTGTGGCAGCAGGCATGCAGCACGACGACGCTGCGCGCGGGCAGTTGCTTGAAGAAGGCCAGCAGTTCATCGAAGCGCAGGCCGCCCGTGGCCGGGTCGTAATAGGGGTAGGTCTCGCAGCGGTGGCCCGAGCCCTCGAAGACGGCGCGGTGGTTGTCCCAGGTGGGGTCGGACAGATAAATGGTGCTGTCGGGGAAGTAGCGCTTCAGGAAGTCCGCGCCGACCTTGAGGCCGCCGCTGGAGCCGACGCCCTGGATGGTGACGATGCGGCCGGCGGCGATGGCCGGGTGGCCGGCGCCGAACAGCAGGCCCTGCACGGCGCTGCGGAAATTGGCCGCGCCTTCCATCGGCAGATAGGGCCGCGCGCCGGCCGCCTCGACGACGGCGAGTTCGGCGGCGCGCACCGAGGGCAGCATGGGGATGCGGCCGTCATTGTCGAAATAGATGCCGATGGAGAGGTTGATCTTGCCGGCGCGCGGGTCTTTCTGGAAGGCCTCGTTGAGGCTCAGGATGGGATCGCCGGCGTAGGCATCGACGTGCTGGAACATGGGGGGACTCCTTTGGGAGCCGGGATTATCCGAGCCACGCGACCCAGCGGCCGTGCGGGTGGCTCCAGGCCAGCGCGCGCTCGGCGACGCGGCCGGCCTGCCGGTGGCGCAGCGTCCACAGCGTCGCGGATGCGGCGGACTCGTCGGGCGGCAGCGCGGGCAGCGGCGGGGCCATCTGTCGTGCGCTCAGCGCCGGCAGTTCGCCGCAGACCCAGGCCAGGCCGTGGCTCAAGGCCAGCGCGTCCACCGCGGCGCGCAGCCGCGCGAGGTCGGCGGCGTTCAGGTAGTACAGCACCCAGCTCGTCAGCAGCACCGGCTGCACGCCGGGCGGCAGGCCGCGCAGCCAGGGCTCAATGGCGGCGATGCAGTCATCGGCCCGGGTCCGCCTGACGGGCAGCGCCCGCAACTGCGCGGCGGCGCGGGCGAGACGCTCGCGGCGGCGCACGTCGCCCGGCCACAGGCAGGCTTGCAGCCAGCGCAGGCGGGCCGGGTCGTTCAGGTCCACGGGCGCGGGGTCGAGGCCGTCGCGCCGCAGAAGGCGCCAGCCGGGCTGCTCGGGCGGCAAGGGCGCATCGCCCAGCCACAGCGACTCGATCTCCGCCGCGTGGCCGTCACGCGCCGCACCGCGCGGGTGCCAGCGGCCATCGCCCGTGCGGTAGCGCAGCGCGTAGCGGTCGATGCCGAGGTTCAGCGCGGCGCTGCAGCCGAAATCCAGCAGCGCCAGCTCGCGCGCGCCGGTCGCGGCGGCGACGGCGCCCAGCGCGGGCCAGATCGCCGCGCCGCGCGCGACCTCGTTGGTCTGCGTCGCGCCGTGGCGCAGGTGGTGCAGCAGTGCAGGCCGTTCGCGCTCGACGCAGACCGCCAGCGCGGCGGCGAGGCCCGCGTCGGGCGCACGCTCACCGCCCGCGCTGGCGTAGTAGGCCGCCAGTTCCGGCGCCGCGCCGGCCAGCACGCGCTCGTGCAGCGCGGCCAGCAGCAGATTGGGCTTGCGCTGCTCGGGCGGCGCCTCGGCCAGCAGCGTGGGCAGCGAGGCGTCCCCGGCGATCAACTCGCACAGGGCCACGTAGAGCGGCTCCTGCGCGCAGCCCTCGCGGGCGAAGCGGCGGAACAGGCCAGCCGGCTCGGCCGGCGCCTCACTCACGAAGCGGCCAGCGCCGCCTCGATGTCGCCGCGCAGCTTCTCCGGCGCGTCATTGGGCGCATAGCGCTTGATGACCTGGCCATCGCGGCCGACGAGGAATTTGGTGAAGTTCCACTTGACCGCCTCGGTGCCGAGGAAGCCGGGCTTCTCGCTCTTCAGGAATTTCCACAGCGGGTGGGCTTCGGCGCCGTTGACCTTGACCTTCTCCATCATCGGGAAGCTGACGCCGTAGTTCAGCTCACAGAAGGACGCGATCTGGTCGTTGCTGCCCGGGTCCTGGCCGCCGAACTCGTTGCTCGGGAAGCCGATGACGACGAGGCCGCGCGGGCCGTAGTCTTCCCAGAGTTGTTCCAGGCCCTTGAACTGGGGCGTGAAGCCGCATTCGCTGGCGGTGTTGACGATCAGCAGCACCTTGCCGCGCTGCGCGCCCAGGTCGGCCGGCTCGCCGTGGATGGAGACGGCCTGGAAGTCGAAGACGTTCTCGCTCATGGCACCCCCTCAAAGCCGGCCATGCTAACCCGGGCCGGCCCGAGGGTTTGTAGCATGGCGCCCGGCGCGCGGCTGGCCTTCCAATCGCGCGAACTTCGGACGCCGCTCCCCCGCCCTCACATGGATCACCTGGCTTGCTTCACCCCGGCCGATCTCGCCGGACGCACCCCGCCCGACCTCGGGGCCTTCCGCTGGAAGCTGCTGGCGCAGGGGGACTCGTGGTTCTCGAACGCCCGCGCCAAGCTCAATGCGCATGCCAATCTGCTGCAGGAGCTGGTCTTCAAGGGCAGCGCGGCGGCGGTGAACTGCGCCGGCACGGGGAATGCGCTGGCACACATGGTGGACCTGGAATCCAACGCCGATTTCGTGCGCCTGCTGGCCGGCCCGGGTGCGGTGGCCTGGGACGGCGTGCTGCTGTCCGTCGGCGGCAATGACCTGATCGCCGCCGCGCGCACGCCGGCGCAGAACTGGGACGGCGTGCCCATCCCGCTGGAGCTGCGCCTGCTGCGCCGCCAGACCGAGTGGGGCCCGCCCTCGGCCGGCGTTGCGCGCTATTTCTCGGAGCCGGGCTGGGCCACCTACAGCGACTACCTGCGCGCCAACGTGCGCCATCTGCTCTCGCTGCGCGACCAGGGCCCCTCGGCCGGCAAGCCCGTTTTCATGCACTGCTATGCCGTGCCCATGCCGCGCCCGGCGGGGGCGGACAACGGCGACGAACTGGGCAATGCCGGCCCCTGGCTCTACCCGGCGCTGAAGGCCTATGGCGTGCCCAGCGCCGACTGGGCGGCGGTGAGCCGGCTGATGGTCTTCCACCTCGCGCAACTGCTCAAGGGCATGGCGGCGGACAAGGAGGCCTTCCCCGGCCTGTTCGTGTTCGACTCGACCACCGTGCCGCTGGCACTGGCCGCACCCGGCTCGACCGGCATCAGCGGCGACTGGCACAACGAGATCCACCTCAACCACAGCGGCTGCTTCAAGATCGCCCGCGCCTGGAGCGAGCACATCGAGATGGTGCTGGAAGGCCGGCACCTGATCCCCGTCCCCACCGGCCGCAAGGGCCGAGGCAGCAGTTCCAGCCACTGAGGAATCAGCGGTCTTGCGGTAGGTGGTCGGTGCGGGCGAGGTCGAGCAGGCGCTCGACCTCTTCGCTGTGCAGCACCAGATTGCGCTGGTGCCAGCGCCGGATCCACCACATCGCGCCGGCCACGGCGACGCCGAACAGCGTGATCGCGCCGAAGGCCGACAGGCCGAAGCGCGTCAGCCCCGTGTAGAAGGCGCCCAGGCCGAGGATGCAGGCCTGCTCGTTGAAGTTCTGCACCGCGATGCTGCGCCCGGCGCCCATCAGGTTGTGGCCGCGGTGCTGCAGCAGCGCGTTCATCGGCACGACGAGATAGCCGCCGATGCCGCCCAGCAGGATCAGGAAGGGCGCCGCCACCCAGACGTTGTGGATGAGGTTCATGAAGATGACCAGCAGGCCCATGGCGATGCCCAGCGGGATCACCGAGGTGGCGCGGTCCAGCCGGCAGTACAGCGACGCGACGACCGCGCCCACCGCCGTGCCGATGGCCACCACGCCCACCAGCGAGGACGCCTGCGTCGTGCCATAGCCCAGCGCCGCCGCCGCCCAGGCCAGCACGATGTAGCGCAGATTGCCGCTGACGCCCCAGAACAGCGTCGTCGTCGCCAGCGAGATCTGGCCGAGCTTGTCCTGCCAGAGCCGGGTGTTGCAGGCCGAGAAATCGCGCACCAGGCCGAACAGGCTGTGCGCGAAGGGCTGCAGCGGCGCCGACGTGCGCGGGATGCGCAGATTGAACAGCGCCGCCAGCACGTACAGGCCGATCAGGCTGGCGATGGCGGCCTCCGAGGGTGTGTCGATGCCGGTGTCGATCAGCGGCAGGTCGAAGGCCAGCAGCAGGTGCGAGATGCGCTCGCCGACGAGCTGGCCGCCGAGCAGCACGCCGAGGATGATGGAGACGATGGTCAGGCCCTCGATCCAGCCATTGGCCTTGACCAGTTGGGACGGCGGCAGCAGCTCGGTCAGGATGCCGTACTTGGCCGGCGAATAGGCCGCCGCGCCGAGGCCGACGATGGCATAGGCCGCCAGCGGATGCGCGCCGAACAGCATCATCAGGCAGCCCGCCACCTTGATGCCATTGGCATAGAACATCACCTTGCCCTTGGGCACCGCGTCGGCGAAGGCGCCGACGAAGGGCGCGAGCACGACGTAGAACAGCGCGAACATCGGCACCAGGGCGGCGCGCTGCCACTCGGCCGCGCCGCCGGCCCGCAGCAGTTCGACGGCGGCGACGAACAGCGCGTTATCAGCCAGCGAGCTGAAGAACTGCGCCGACATGATGGTGTAGAAGCCGCGTTTCATCGGGCGGGGCGCAATCCTGGACTCTGGCTCGTGGCGGCAAACGGGGGCGGCGCGGGTTTATAGCACGCCCCTAGTTTGAAACCCGGCCCCCGGGTGGCAGCGCAGAATCGCGGCCATGCCGCGCCCCATCGAAGCCCTGATCCACACCGACGCCCTCGCCCACAACCTGGCCCGCGCCCGCGCGCAGGCGCCCAATGCCCGGGTCTGGGCCGTCGTCAAGGCCAATGCCTACGGCCACGGCATCGAGCGCGCCTACGCGGGCCTGCGCGCGGCCGACGGCTTCGCCTGCATCGACCTCGCCGAAGCCGAACGCCTGCGCGCGCTGGACTGGCGCGGCCCCATCCTGCTGCTGGAAGGCGTGTTCGAGCCGCGCGACCTGGAACTCTGCTCGCGCCTCAAGCTCTGGCATGCGGTGCACTGCGCGGCGCAGATCGACTGGCTGGCCATGCACAAGACGCACGAGCCGCACCGCGTCTTCCTCAAGCTGAACTCGGGCATGAACCGCCTCGGCTTCCCGCCGGCCGCCTTCCGCGCCGCCTATGCGCGGCTGGACGCCCTGCCCCAGGTGGACGAGATCGGCCTGATGACGCATTTCTCCGACGCCGACGCGCTGCGCCAGGGCCGGGACGGCATCGCCCACCAACTCGCCGCCTACGAGGCCGCCACCGAGGGCCTGGCCGGCGAGCGCACGGTGGCCAACAGCGCCGCGACGCTGCGCCACCCCGCGCGCACGGCCAAGGACTGGGTGCGCGCCGGCATCCTCAGCTACGGCGGCGTGCCCGACTTCCCCGAACACGACGCGGCCCACTGGGGCCTGCGCCCGGCGATGACGCTGCGCTCGAAGCTCATCGGCGTGCAGCAGTTGCAGCCCGGCGACACCGTGGGCTATGGCAGCGCCTGGACGGCCGAACGGGCGACGCGCATCGGCATCGTCGCCTGCGGCTACGCGGACGGCTACCCGCGCCATGCGCCGACCGGCACGCCGGTGCTGGTGGACGGCCGGCGCACGCGCACCCTGGGCCGGGTGTCGATGGACATGCTGGCCGTGGACCTCGGCGAGCTGCCCGCCAGCGGCTTCGGCAGCGAGGTGACGCTGTGGGGCGAGGGGCCGCACGGGTCTCGGCTGCCCATCGACGAGGTGGCCCTGGCGGCCGGCACCATCGGCTACGAGCTGATGTGCGCCGTCGCGCCGCGCGTGCCGGTCCACGTCGCCTGAATCACCGCCTGAACGGCTATCCTTCGCCACCCCTTCAAGGAGAAAACCTCATGCTGAATCTGCTCGGAACCCTCATCGTCGGCCTCGTCGTCGGGGCGCTGGCCCGCTGGGTGATGCCCGGCGAACAGAAGATGGGCTGGATCCTGACCAGCCTGCTGGGCGTGGCCGGCAGCTTCCTCGCCAGCTTCGTGGGCCAGCAGCTCGGCTGGTACCAGGCCGGCGAGGGCGCGGGCTGGATCGCCTCGGTGGTGGGCGCCGTCGTGCTGCTCTTCGTCGTCGGCAAGCTGCGCGGCACGGGCGGCGGCACGGCCTGATGCCCCTGCGCTGGCGGCCGCTGGACGCTGAACTCGACTTCAGCGCCATCCGCGCCAGCGGCCCCGGCGGGCAGAACGTCAACAAGGTCAGCAACGCTGTCCACCTGCGCTTCGACATCCGCGCGTCCAGCCTGCCCGAGGCCGTCAAGGCGCGCCTGCTGGCCTGGGGCGACCAGCGCATCACGGCGGACGGCATCGTCGTCATCAAGGCCCAGGACTCGCGCAGCCTGGAGCGCAACCGCGCCGACGCGGTGGCGCGGCTGGTCGAACTCGTGCAGGCCGCCGCCCACGTGCCCAAGGCGCGCCGCGCGACCCGGCCGACCTACGGCTCGCAGCAGCGCCGGCTCGAAGGCAAGGCCAGGCGCAGCAATGTCAAGGCCCAGCGGCGCACGCCCTGTGACTGAACCGCAGCGGATCGGGGACGGGCCGCAGTTGCCGCCACGCGCCGCGCCTGCCGATCGACGGTGCTAGGCCGACTTCGTCGCCACCCGCAGGCTGAACAGGCACAGCGCCATGCCGGCCAGCGCCAACGGCGTGGCCTGCCAACCCTCGAAGGCCGCCGAAATCGCCAGCGCGATGACCGGGATGACCACCCCCGTCAGCGCCGCATGCGCCGGCCCGCGCGCCTGGGCGAGCCGGAAATACAGCACGAAGGCGACCACCGAGCCGGCCACCGACAGGTAGAGCAGGCTCAGCACATAGGGCGGGCGGGCGTCGAAATGCAGGCCCTGGCCGCTGGCCAGCGACAGGCCGACGAGGAAGAGCGCGCCATAGCCCATGCTCCAGGCCAGCACCGGCACCAGGGGCAGGCCTCGGCCGGTGAGGGTCAGCGTCAGCACATTGCCCACGCAGGCCGCCGCCACGGCGGCCAGGCCCAGCGCCAGGCCGAGGGCCGCCGCCGGCCGCGCGCCGGTGGCGGCGATCTCGGGCCAGAAGATCAGCGCCACGCCCAGCACGCCGCCGCTGGCCGCCGCGAGGAAGCGCCGCGTCACCGGCTGGCCGAAGAACAGCCGCCCCGACAGCGCATTGCCATAGACCATCAGGCAGAACAGCACCGCCACCAGCCCCGACGGAATGTGGCGCTCCGCCTGGTAGACCGACAGGTAGTTGCCGCTGTACTGCACGATGCCCGTGGCCAGCATCCAGCCATGGGCCCGGCCCGGCAGGCGCAGCGACAGCCCCTGCCAGCGCGCCATGCCCCCCAGCAGCAGCGCCGCCAGCCCGAAGCGCCAGGCCACCGAGTTCAGCACCGGCACGCCGGCATCGAGCTGGTAGAGGATGACGTGCCAGGTGCTGGCCCAGATCAGCGTCGGGCCCCAGAACAGCCAGGGGCTGGCGCGGCCCGGCGTCGGGGCCGGCATTGGGGCCGGCATCAGGCCGTGCGCTTGAACGTCGCCAGCAGCAACCCCGCCGCGACGAAGAGCGAGCCGAACAGGCGGTTCAGCGCCCGGATGTGGCGCTGGCTCTTCAGCGCCGCCAGCAATCGCGCGGCCAGCGCCGTGTAGCCGGCCATCACCACGAGGTCGGTGAAGGCCAGCGTGCCGCCGATGACGAGGTATTGCGGCGCCAGCGGCGCCTGCAGGTCGAGGAACTGCGGCACGACCGCAAGCAGGAAGACCGTGCCCTTGGGGTTCACCGCATTGACGCCCCAGCCGCGCAGCACCAGTTGGCGGCGCGTGGCCTGGGCCGCGCCATCGCCCGCCGCCGCCAGCGGCCGGGCCGGCGCGCGCCACTGCTGCACGCCGAGCCAGACCAGATAGGCCACGCCGGCCCACTTGACGACCGCGAAGCCCAGCGAAGACGCCGCGATCAGCGCGCCCAGGCCCGCACCGACGAGCACGACCTGGGTGACGATGCCCAGCACGAGGCCGAAGGTCAGGAAATAGCCGCGCCGGAAGCCGTGCGACAGCCCGGCGCCCATCGCCGCCACCGCGCCCGCGCCGGGCGACAGGCTGATGGCCCAGGACGCCGCGAAGAAGGCCAACCACATCGAGAACGCCATCACCGGCTCCACTGCAAGACTGCTGGGCGGCGAGTGTCCCACGCGGCCGACAATGGCCGCATGGCCACGAGCAAAAGCATCTACACCTGCACCGAATGCGGCGGCACCAGCCCCAAGTGGCTAGGCAAATGCCCGCACTGCAATGCCTGGAACACGCTGACCGAGACGGCCGCCGAACCTGCGGCCGGCGGCAAGAACCGCTATCAGGCGCTGGCGAAAAGCCAGCCGGTGGCGACGCTCTCCGAGATCGAGGCCAGCGACTTCGAGCGCACGCCGACGGGCCAGGAAGAACTCGACCGCGTGCTCGGCGGCGGCATCGTCGCGGGCGGCGTGGTGCTGATCGGCGGCGACCCGGGCATCGGCAAATCGACGCTGCTGCTGCAGGCGGTGGAGTCGCTGTCCCACACGGTCAAGGTGCTCTACGTCACCGGCGAGGAGAGCGGCGCCCAGGTGGCGATGCGCTCGCGGCGGCTGGGCCTGTCGGGCAGCAGGGTGCGGGTGCTGGCCGAGATCGGCCTCGAAAGAATCCTCGCCACCATCGAGGCCGAGGCGCCGGACTTCTGCGTCATCGACTCGATCCAGACGCTCTATTCCGAGCAGTTGTCGTCCGCGCCGGGCTCGGTCGCGCAGGTGCGCGAGTGCGCGGCGCAGTTGACGCGCACGGCCAAGGCGCGGGGCTGCGCGATGGTGCTGGTCGGGCACGTGACGAAGGAAGGCGCATTGGCCGGGCCGCGCGTGCTGGAACACATCGTCGATACGGTGCTGTATTTCGAGGGCGACACGCACAGCAGCTTCCGCCTCGTGCGGGCGATCAAGAACCGCTTCGGCGCGGTCAACGAGATCGGCGTGTTTGCAATGACGGAGAAGGGGCTGAAGGGCGTGGCCAACCCGAGCGCGATCTTCCTGTCCACGCATGCCGAGCCGGTGCCGGGCTCCTGCGTGCTCGTCACGCTGGAAGGCACGCGGCCGCTGCTGGTGGAGCTGCAGGCGCTGGTGGACAGCGGCGGCGTGAGCCCGCGCCGGCTCTCGGTCGGCCTGGACCGCGACCGGCTGGCCATGCTGCTGGCCGTGCTGCACCGGCACGCGGGCGTGGCCACGGGCGACCAGGACGTGTTCGTCAACGCCGTGGGCGGCGTGCGCATCAGCGAGCCCGCCGCCGACCTCGCGGTGCTGCTGGCCATCCAGAGTTCGCTGCGCGGCCGGGCGCTGCCGCGCGGCTTCATCGCCTTCGGCGAGATCGGCCTGGCCGGCGAGGTGCGCCCCGCGCCGCGCGGCCAGGAGCGGCTGAAGGAAGCGGCCAAGCTGGGTTTCAGCGTCGCCGTCGTGCCCAAGGCGAATGCGCCGAAGAAGGCGATCGAGGGGCTGACCATCCACGCCATCGAGCGCGTGGAGCAGGCCATCGAGGTGCTGCGCGGGCTAGGATGACGGCTCCATGTCGCAGGAGCCTTCGATGAGCGAACCCGCCGAAGCGAGACAGCACACCCGCACCGACTTCCTCGCCGCCCAGCACGATGCCGACTCCCTGCCCGGCTGGGTGTTCAAGCCGGTTCACTTCAGCCAGGGCCCGGCCGGCCTGGTGCTGAACATCAGCGACGGTGGCCTGCAGGTGCTGACCAGCGCCGCCGAGCCGCTCGCCGATGCGCGCTACGAGGTGGTGCTGCTGCTCGGCCGCTCCGACATGGACTGCGACGACGAGCAGGTGTCCTGGTTCAACGGCATGGTCGAGCGCGCCTGGTCGCGGCCCGTGCCGCGCATGGGCATCCTGCACGGCCTGCGCTTCACGGCGCGCAATTCGACGGCCGAGCAGTTCCTCGCCGGCCACCGGGCCGCGCTGGAATCCGGCCAGTGGGTGCGCTGCGTGCTGCTGCGGGTGCCCCAGTGAGCGATCTGCCCGAGCCGCCTTACTACGCCGTCATCTTCACCAGCCAGCGCACGCCGGGCGACCAGGGCTATGGCGACATGGCCGCGCGCATGGCGGCGCTCGCGGCCGCGCAGCCGGGCTATCTCGGCGTGGAGAGCGTGCGCGGCGCGGACGGCCTCGGCATCACCGTCTCCTACTGGCGCAGCGCCGAGGACATCGCCGCATGGCGGCGCCATGCCGAGCACAAGATCGCCCGCGACACCGGCCGCAGCGACTGGTATGCGCACTACACGCTGCGCGTCGCCAAGGTCGAGCGGGCCTGCACCTGGGCGCGTGAGGACGGCGTGCAGGAGCCGGCATGAACCCATGGATTGGTTCAGGGCTGGCGCTGGCGGCCCTCGTCCTCGGCGGCGTGCTGTTCGGCTGGCAGGGCGTGGTCTTCGCCATGACGGGCCTGGTGTTCTGGCTGCTGCTGCAGATCTCGCGGCTGCTGCGCGTGATGAAGCAGGCCGGCGCGGCGCCACTGGGCGCGGTGGGCAATGCGGTGATGCTGAACAGCCAGTTGCATGCCGGCATGAAGCTGGTCGATCTGATCGCGCGGGCCGGCAGCCTCGGCGTCAAGCAGGGGCCCGACACCTTCCTCTGGCGCGATGCGGGCGGCGACGCGGTGGAAGTGGTGTTGCGCAAGGGCCGGCTCGCCACCTGGCGGCTGATCCGCGCCGACGAAGCCCCTGAAGGCGCCTCTTAAAATCGCCTGCTTTCACCCACCGCACGCATTGGAGTAATCGATGGTTCCCGCCCCCCTGCACGACCGCGACGGCAAGATCTGGATGGACGGCTCGCTCGTCGATTGGCGCGACGCCAAGATCCACGTGCTGACCCACACCCTGCACTACGGCTGCGGCGCCTTCGAGGGCGTGCGCGCCTACGACACGGTCAAGGGCACGGCCATCTTCCGCCTGCAGGAGCACACGCAGCGCCTGTTCAACAGCGCCAAGATCCTGCGCATGAAGATCCCGTTCACGCCCGAGCAGGTCAACGAAGCGCAGCGCGAGGTGGTCAAGGCCAACGGCCTGAAGAGCGCCTACATCCGCCCGCTGATCTGGATCGGCTCCGAGAAGCTGGGCGTCAGCCCCAAGGGCAACCAGGTGCACCTGATGGTGGCCGCGTGGAGCTGGGGCGCCTACCTGGGCGAAGAGGGCATGAAGCGCGGCATCCGCGTGAAGACGTCGAGCTACACGCGCCACCACGTCAACATCACGATGACCCAGGCCAAGACGGTGTCCAACTACACCAACTCCATCCTGGCGAACATGGAAGCCACCGACGAGGGCTATGACGAGGCCCTGCTGCTGGACGCCTCGGGCTTCGTCAGCGAAGGCGCGGGCGAGAACCTCTTCGTCGTCAAGGGCGGCGTGGTCTACACGCCCGACCTGTCGGCCGGCGCGCTCAACGGCATCACGCGCAACACCATCTTCGCCATCTGCCAGGACCTGGGCCTGAAACTGGTCGAGAAGCGCATCACGCGCGACGAGGTCTATATCTGCGACGAGGCCTTCTTCACCGGCACCGCCGCCGAGGTGACGCCGATCCGCGAACTCGACCGCGTGGAGATCGGCTCGGGCTCGCGCGGCCCCATCACCGAAAAGATCCAGGCCGCCTTCTTCGACATCGTCAACGGCCGCAACCCGAAATACGCCGAGTGGCTGACGGCGGTTTGAGGCGCACCCCATGAGCACCACCCCCACCCCCGTCGAAGTCAGCGCCAAGGACTGCCAGGACAACGGCAGCGTCTTCTGCCCCAACCCCAAGATGCCGCTGTGGAGCGGCCACCCGCGCGTCTTCATCGACCTGACCCACGGCGGCCAGGGCCAGTGCCCTTACTGCGGCACGGTCTACAAGCTCAAGGCCGGCGAGCTGCTGCACAGCGGCCATTAACGGCGGCGCTGGATTTCCAGATCGGCTTCCTGCGCCCGCTGGGCGGCCGACAACGGCCGCACCCGGCCCGCCGCCAGCGCGTCCTGGTCGAGGTTCTCACCCCAGCTCAGGCCGGCGCGCAATGAAGTCGGCGCCGCCAGCGCATCGCTGAAGCCGGCCGGCAGCCAGGGCATGGTCTGGCCCAGCACCAGGGCCACGCGCGGCTTGATGGCCGCGTCGCCCACGCGCCCGCGCCGGCCCCAGGCCACCGTCAGGTCGGCACTGCTGGCGCCATCCATCAGCGGCGGCGTGAAGGCCACGTCGCGCAGCAGGCCCTGGCGCAACTGCATCAGCGCCTCCTCGGCCAGCATCGCGGCGTCCTCGCGCGGCACGGGCTGGCCCGTGGGCCAGGCATAGGCGTAGTCGTCCGTCGCGCGGTCGGCACTGAAGAAGGCGGCCACATCTTCCGGCCGGTAGGCGCGCTGCGCCGCCGTGGCCGCCGCGCCGAAGAAGCGCACCCGGCCCAGTTCCACCAGCGGCTGCGACCGGAAGGGCAGTTGCGCGCGCAGCCGGTCCGAGGCCGTGTCGGCCGGCGTGGCCTCGTGGACGCGCAGGCCGCCGTCGAGCCGCAGATGCAGGCGCGGCGGCAGGAAGTCGTTGGCATGCGTCAGCTCGTGGTAGAGCAGCCGGCCGAGCGTCGGGATCAGCGCGGCGCTGTCGCGCGAGGTGCGCGCCAGCACCTCGCCGCGCCCGCCGACCGCCTGACTCCCCTGCACATAACGCCAGAGCGTGCGGTAGCCGAGATCGGCGCCGTAGTCGCTGCGCGGGTCGGGCGCCTCGCTGACGCTGTCGCGCTCGGCGGGCGTCTGCCACAGCGCATCGGCGTCGAGGTAGATGGCGCCGGTGGCGCTCCAATAGAAGGCCGGCCGCACCCGCCCGCCAATGACGATGGCCGTCGTCGCATTGAGCAGGCGGCGGAAGTCGCCCTGCCCGTCCTGCTCGTGCAGGAACGCCTCGAAGCGCTCGCCCATCCAGTCGTTGGACACCAGCACCCGCGCCATCACCTGCGCCACGCTCGGCGCCTCACCACGCGTCTCCGTACCCAGCAGCGGCAGGCGGCCGAGCGTGCAGAGCGTGGCATTGCTCAGGGCCGGCGTGTAGATGCAGTCGCGCAGCGCCGCCGCATGCGGGCCGGCGGCCAGATAGGGGTAGACGCGCGATGCCGGGTTGCCCGCGCCGAACAGCGCCGCTGCCGCAGACGCGGGCGCGGCCTGCACGAGCAGGGCGAACTCCTGGCTCAGGCGGCGCCCGTCGGCCAACGTGGCCTCGGCGCGCAGGCGCAGCAGGCTGTCCTCGCCGACCACCGGCGCCGTGAAGATCACGCGCCACGAATCGGCAGCGCCCAGATCCACGGCGGGGCCTTCGACACGGCGCCAACGTACCTGCGCCTGCGCATAGTCAGCCACGGCCAGGCCCTCGACCCAGGCGCGCAGCGAGGTCTGGCCGCCGCCCCAGACCGAAGGCTCGCCACGGATCAGCAGCGGCGGCGCCTCGGGCCCGGTCGCCTCGATCTCGGCCTGGCCGCTGTGGCTCGCGCCCGTGGCATCGCTGAAGTTCACGGCAAAGACATAGCGCCCCGCCGCCACGGGCGCGACGCTGAGCGCCTGCGAGCGTGCCGAGCCCAGGGCCAGCGCGGCGCCGCCGGTCTGGCGCCACTGCACCGCGTCGATCCGCGCGCCGGGGCAGGCGAGCAGGGCCAGTTCCTGATTGCGCCCTGCAGGGGCCGAAGCGGGCCGGGCCAAGCGCGCGACGGAGCCGCTCAGGCACTGCGCCCCCAGCGGCGGCACAGGAACAGCCGGGCCGGGCGTCGTCAGCACGCCACCGCCGCCGCAGGCGGCCAGCAGCAGGCAGAGGCTCAGCGAAGCAAGGGCTTTGAGCATGGGCGGCCGAATTCTGCGGCAACGCGGCTTCCTACAATCGCGCCATGTCCCGTTCCCCCGCCCAGACCGCCGCCCTGCTGGCCTCGCCCGACGACACCGAGGCGCAGTTCTACGAGGCCCTGCAGCACGCCGACCTGGACCATCTGATGGCCCTGTGGGCGGACGACGAGGAAGTCGCCTGCGTCCACCCGGGCGGCCCGCGCATCGTCGGCCTGGCCGCCATCCGCGCCACCTTCGAGACCGTGTTCCAGCGCGGCGCCGTCAACGTCCACCCCGAGCGCGTGCGCCGCCTGCACAGTGGCCACTGCGCCATCCACCACGTGCTGGAGCGCGTCCACCTGCACGCCGAGCCCGGCGCCACTGCGCCGACGGCCTGGGTCATCGCCACCAATGTCTACCTGAAGACCGCGCTCGGCTGGCGCCTCGTGCTGCACCACGCCAGCCCCGGCAATGCGGGCGACGTGCAGGAACTGGTGGCCGACGCCGGCACCCTGCACTGATGCAGTACCGCGCCCCCCGCTGGCTGCCCGGCGGCCACGCCCAGACCATCTGGCCGGCGCTGTTCGGCCGCCAGCACGACGGCCCGCCGCCGCCATGGACGCGCGAGCGCTGGGACACGCCGGACGGCGATTTCATCGACGTCGATTTCCTTGCCGACGCACCTGCCGAGGCGCCGCTGCTCGTGCTCTTCCACGGGCTGGAAGGCGACCGCAGCAGCCACAGCAGCGTCGCCTTCGCCAGCGTGGCCCGCACGCGCGGCTGGGCGATGGCGCTGCCGCATTTCCGCGGCTGCTCGGGCGAGCTGAACCGGAGCCCGCGCGCCTACCACTCGGGCGACTACGAAGAGGTCGGCTGGATATTGCAGCGCCTGCGCGCGCGCCACGGCCGCCCGCTGCTGGCGGCCGGCGTCTCCCTGGGCGGCAATGCGCTGCTGCGCTGGGCCGAGGAAGCCGGCACGACGGCGGCCCAAACCGCCCGGGCCGTCTGCTCGATCTGCTCGCCCATCGACCTGGCGGCGGCCGGCGCGGCCATCGACCGCGGCTTCAACAAGCAGGTCTATGCGCGCCGCTTCCTGCGCACCATGATCCCCAAGGCGCTGCGCAAGCTGCAGCAGCACCCGGGCCTGTTCGACGGCGAGCGCCTGCAACGCGCGACGACGATCTACGAATTCGACGACCTCTTCACCGCGCCGCTGCACGGCTTCAGGAACACCGAGGACTACTGGGCCCGCGCGGCGGCCAAGCCGCATCTGCACCGCATCCGCATCCCGGCCCTGGTGCTGAACGCGCGCAACGACCCCTTCGTGCCCGGCCACAGCCTGCCGCAGGCGCACGAGGTCGGCGCCCATGTGACGCTCTGGCAACCCGGCCACGGCGGCCACGTGGGCTTCCCCGCCGGCCGGCCGCCGGGCCATCTGCTGACCATGCCGGAGCAGGTTTGCGACTGGCTCTCACGACATGGATGAGATCGTTCGTGCCGCGCTGAAGAAGTGGCCCGACGTCCCGCACTGCCACGGCTGGCTGGCACTGGACGCGCGCGGCGACTGGTATATGCGCGACGAGCGCATCCAGCGCGCCGGCCCCTTCCCGTCGATCAAGGGCAGCCGCATCGAGCACGACAAGCTGCGCGCCTTCATCGAGCGCAACTACGCGGCCGACGCTACCGGCTGCTGGTTCTTCCAGAACGGCCCGCAGCGCGTCTACGTGGAACTGGAGGCCACGCCCTGGATCTGGCGCCTGCAGCCCGACGGCCTCGTGCTGAGCCACACCGGCATCGAGGCCCGGGTCGCATCGACCTGGCTGGACGAAGCCGGCCGCCTCTACCTGCTCACCGACCTCGGCCCGGGCCTCGTCCACACGGCCGACATGAGCCTCGCCGCCGACGCCGTCGAACAGGGCCGCTGGACGCCCGGCGAGCTGACGGCAAGCGCGCTGCCGCAACGCTTCGGCTTCGTGCGCCGGCCGCTGCCCTGAACGCGGCACAAACGACAAGGGCTGCCGAAGCAGCCCTTGCGCCATTCAAGCTCTGGCACTCACTGCGCGGCCGACGCGGCAGCGGCCGGCATCTTCGGCTCGTCGAACTTGGCGCCGCCGTTGTTGGCCATATAGACCACGGCGCGGCCGATCTCGAAGTCGCTGAAATCGCCGCCGCCCTGCGCGCCCATATTGCCCTTGCCCGCCAGCGCCGAATGCACCAGGGCCTCGAAGCCGCTCTTGATGCGCGGGCCCCAGGCCGAGGCATCGCCGAGCTTGGGCGCGCCTGCGGCGCCGGTGGCATGGCAGGCCGCGCACTGGACCTGGAAGACCTGCTCGCCCGTCTTCATCGCGGCGGCATCGTTGGCGTCCTTGACCTCGACGTGACCGACCGGCGCGATGCGCGCGGCGATGGCCTGGGCGTCGAAAGCACCGGTGCCGGCGGCCGGCTTGGTCTCGGTGCTGACGTAGTTGGCCAGCATGATGATGACGATCACCGGCACCACGAAGGCGAACAGCACGGCCCAGACGAGCTGCTTCGGAGTCTTGATCGGGCCGGTATGGGCGTCGTCGTGGTCTTGATCGTGGCTGGCGCTCATGGATTCCTCTTGGCTATCCTCGTCGGGCTTCATCGGGCTGACTGTTCTCGTCGTTCATGCCGGCGCGCGACACGAAAAACCGGCGAATTATAGGCAGGCCCCGACCACCGCCCGCAGGGGGCAGACCCCCACTGCTAGAATCCGCCGCTTCGCGCCCGTAGCTCAATGGATAGAGTACTGCCCTCCGAAGGCAGGGGTTGTTGGTTCGATCCCAACCGGGCGCGCCAATCAGATACGTGTCGGGGCGACCAGCTTCGGCCGGCCAACTTTTAGTTGGACGCCACCCGGACAGACGAATACGGCCTCCACTGGAGGCCGTTTCGCTTCTTGACGTCGGCGCGAGAGGGGTCAGGTGTCCGAGCGCGCCGGTAGGCGATCTTGAAATACGGCGATCCTGCACGACGTGCAAGGTGATCAGATGCCGACCTCAGTGCCCAAACGCCTTGAACAGCATGATCACGGATACGCATCCGGAAAGCGCACCGAATGCAAGTTGCAGGCTTCGGGCGCTCCAGCGCTGGCTGAGCTGGCGGCCAGCCAACAATGCAGTCGCAGCACCGGCGGCAAAGGGCAAGGCAACGGCCCAGTTCATGCCGCCGAGCGACGCAGCGCCGAAAACGCCTCCAACCGAGACGAGCGCAATGACGGCCATCGAGGTCGCAACGACACTGCGCGTCGGGACGTCGCTGAAACCACCCAACATGGGCACGATGACAAACCCGCCTCCGACGCCGAGCAGGCCGCTGAGCAGCCCCGACAGCGCTCCCGTCACCGACAACACTGCCGTGCATGGTGCGCGCCACGAAAGGCGGCCAGTGGCGGGGTCCACCGCGCATACGGGCCGCTCGCGCCCCGCCGCCGCCTGAGCGGTGTGCGGACCTTGGCTCAAGTTGCGCCAGGCCACCCATCCGAGGACACCCGCGAAAAGCGCCATCACAGGCCCATTCGGCAGTTGGTGGGACAGCCGGACGCCCAGCGGCGCGATCAACATGCCCGTCAAGCCGATCAGCAGCGCCGCGCGGTAGCGCACGATACCCTCCCGCAAGCCGAACAGCGCACCCATTGACGCAGCAAGTCCAACGGCGAGCAAGCCGACGGGCGCAGCCTGCGACATCTGAAGGTGCAGCCCGAACACGAGCAGCGGCACCGCGAGGATCCCGCCACCGGCGCCTGTCAGGGCCAGCACGACACCGACGGCAGCCCCCATCAGCAGGCTCAGCGCCGTGACATCGACGGCCATGTCGTCACCCCACCATCTCGGGCTCTGCCAGCCACTCGCGGCCCTTGAGCATGCCTTCCCAGTACAGCGGCGGCAGGATTCGCTCCTTGAGCAGCCAGGCAAGCCGCGAGGGCTGAGCGCCATCAATCAGCCACTTCGGAAAACTCGGCGCCACTTTGCCGCCATAGGTGAACTCGGCCAGCACGATCTTGCCGCGCTCGACGGTGAGCGGGCAGGAGCCATAACCGTCGTACCGCGCCTCGCCCTTCGCCACGCCGCGCCCCGCCAGCAGGTTGTGCGCGACCACCGGCGCCTGCTTGCGCGCGGCGGCGGCGGTCTTGGCGTTGGCCGTGTTCGCCGCATCGCCGAGCGCGAAGATGTTGGCGTAGGTCTTGTGGCGCAGCGTGGCTGGGTCCACGTCGATCCAGCCTGCGGCGTCGGACAGCGGGCTGACGCGGATGAAGTCCGGCGCCTTCTGCGGCGGCACGACGTGGATCATATCGAACTCACGCACGACCACCGTCTTGCTGCCGTCGGCATTGGCGAGGCTGAAGGTCGCCTTGCGCGCGCTGCCGTCTACGGCGGTGAGCGTCTGGCCGAAGTTCAGGTGGATGCCGTAGGTCTCCACGTACCGCATCAACGCGGGGACGTAGTCCGCGACGCCGAACAGCACTGCGCCCGCATTGCAGAACTGGATGTCCACATCTCGTAGCACGCCCGTGCGGAGCCAATGGTCCGCTGACAGGTACATCGCCTTCTGCGGCGCGCCGGCGCATTTGATGGGCATGGGCGGCTGCGTGAAGACCGCACGGCCGCCGCGCAATTGCTGAACCAACTGCCAGGTGTAGGGCGCCAGGTCGTAGCGGTAGTTCGACGTGACGCCGTTGCGCCCCAGCGTGTCCACGAGACCCTCGATGCCGTGCCAGTCGAGCTTGAGGCCCGGGCACACGACCAACTGCTTGTACTTGACCACACGGCAGCCATCCAGGATGACGGCATCGCGCTCCGGCTCGAAGGCCGCAACTGCCGCCTTCAGCCAATGCACGCCCCGCGGCAGCACCGACGCCATCGTCCGCGCGGTCGTCGCGGCGTCGAACACGCCGCCACCGACCAGCGTCCAGCCTGGCTGGTAGTAATGCACGTCGGCCGGGTCGATGACGGCGATATCCAGACCAGGCTGCCGCGCCAGCAGGCTGGAAGCCACCGCGATGCCCGCACCACCGCCACCGATGATGACGACCTCATGCGTCGCGTCGGCCACTTCGACTGGCGTCTTGCCGCCATTCACCAGCCGGCGCACCACCCCCTTCAGGTCGTAGCCGGCACGCGATGCTCGCTCGATGAGCTCTGGCAGCGGTCGCTGGCCCGATTGCGACAGCGCCCACATCGTGGCGGAGCGCATGCCGGTGCGGCAGAAGGCAAGGACCGGCTTGGGGCTCGCGTCCACCAAGGCGCCGAACTGACGCCCTTGCTCATCGGTCACCTTGCCGGATTCAGCGGGCAGGTAGTGCAGCATGATGCCCACCCTGCGGGCGGCCGCCTCGAGTTCGGCGAACACGGGTTGGTCATTGCCCTCGCCATCCGGGCGATTGCAGATCACCGTCCGAAAACCCGCATTGGCGACCTCCTGGAGGTCGGGCGCGTGGATCTGTGCGGCGACGGCCAGTTCAGGCGTCAAGGTCTTGAGTTCCATGGTTGTCTCCTGGTTGTTCGTGTGAGAACTCAGACCGCGTTGAGCGGAATCTTGAGATAGCGGATGCCGTTGCCCTCGGCGGGGGGCAGCTCGCCCGCGCGCATATTGATCTGCACCGACGGCAGGATCAGCGTCGGCATGCCGAGGGTGGCGTCGCGCGCGTTGCGCATGGCGACGAAGGCGTCTTCGCTGATGCCGTCGCGCACGTGTACGTTGTTGGCGCGCTCCTCCGCCACGGTGCTGATGAACTGCACCTCGCGGCCACCGGGCTGGTAGTCATGGCACATGTACAGCTTGGTGGCCGGCGGGAGGCTCAGCACCTTGTTGATGGAGCGATACAGCATGCGAGCATCGCCGCCCGGGAAGTCGCAGCGGGCGGTGCCGTAGTCCGGCATGAACAGGGTGTCCCCCACGAAGGCGGCGATGTCCGCATCCGCCCCCTCGCCCGCCGTCACGACGTAGGTCATGCAGGCGGGCGTATGGCCGGGCGTATGCAGCGCGCGGGCCTGCAGGCCGCCGATGGTGAAGGCCTCAGCGTCACTGAAGAGGTGGTCGAACTGGCTGCCGTCACGCGCAAAGTCCGGCCCCGCGTTGAAGAGCGTCCCGAACACGTCCTGCACCGTGACGATGTGCTGGCCGATCCCGAGTTGCCCGCCCAACGCCTTCCGCAGGTAGGGCGCGGCGGACAGATGGTCGGCGTGGACGTGCGTCTCCAGGATCCACTGCACCTCCGCACCGAGTTCCTTGACGCGGGCAATGAGCCGGTCGGCGCTGGCGGTGTCGGTACGGCCCGACTTGGGGTCGAAATCCAGCACGCTATCGACCAGTGCGCACTGCATCGTCACAGCGTCCAACACCAGGTAGCTCACCGTCCAGGTGGCCTGGTCGAAGAATCCCTCCACCCGGAGGCGAGATGCAGCCGCGGGTGCGGCCGTCGTCGGGGTCGTGCTCAAGTCGGTCTCCTCGGGCGAGCTGCTTCTGCCGGGTGGCATGGCAGTTGCTGGTGTTCAAGTGCCCCATCATGATCAAGAGTCGTGCCAGCCACATATCTCACGCCAGCAATCTCCTAAAGGCTTGATTTCAAAGGACTTCGAAGAACTCAGTTCTGGCCGCCGGCCGCCCTGTGACACTGCCATCCGCCCCGAATCATTCCGCCATGACAGAACATGGCAGAGGACGCCCCCTCCCAGCCTCACCATGCCTACGCAAGCCACGCCCACACCCCAGGTTCAAGCGCTCGTTTCCTACCTGGAACACGAGGCGCAGCCCATGATCGTGCTGGACCCGGACTACAACATCCTTGCCGCCAACACGGCCTATCAGCGTCAGTTCGGCACGTCGGACCGGCCCTACCTCGGCCACAAATGCTTCCGCGTCTCGCATCACTACGACGTGCCTTGCGACCAGGCGGGCGAGCATTGCCCGATGCGTCGCGCCTTCGAGCTCAAGGGGCCGGACCGCGTGCTGCACGTCCATCACACGCCGCGCGGCCCGGAGCACGTGGACGTCGAACTGCGCCCCATCCTCGATGCCGACCGCCATGTGGTCGCATACGTCGAGCGATTGACCACGGTGAAGCACGCCTCCGCCCGCGCCAGCCAGGCGGGGCTCGTGGGGCGGTCGCCGGCGTTCAACACAGCGTTGGAGTCCGTCCAGCGCGTGGCTCGTTCTCAGTTGCCGGTGCTGTTGCAGGGTGAATCCGGCACGGGCAAGGAATTGTTCGCGCGGGCCGTGCATGAGGCCAGCGACCGGCACGATGGTCCCTTCGTCGTCGTTGACTGCTCGGGCTTGCCCGAAACGCTGTTCGAGAGCGAACTCTTCGGCCACGAGAAAGGCGCGTTCACGGGCGCCTTGCACCGCAAGCCCGGGCTGGTCGAAACCGCAGCCGGGGGCACGCTGTTCCTCGACGAGATCGGTGACGTGCCACTGGGCATGCAGGTCAAGCTGCTGCGGCTGGTCGAGTCCGGCATGTTCCGACGTGTCGGCGCCACCGAAACCCAGCAGACGGATTTCCGCCTCGTCGCGGCCACGCACAAGCCGCTGCAGCAGATGGTGGCGGATGGCAGCTTCCGGCAGGATTTGTATTACCGCATCGCTGCGTTCCCGATCTATCTGCCGCCGCTGCGGGAACGCGCGGGCGATATCCCCATGCTGGTGGACTCGTTTCTGCAGCGAGGCGGAAAGACCGGCCCGACCGTGGTGATCCAGCCCGCCGCCATGGCCCGGCTGCAGGCCCACAACTGGCCCGGCAACATCCGCGAGTTGCGGAACGTGCTTGAGCGGGCCCGGCTCTTCGCCGACGACGGTGTCGTGCGGCCCGAACACCTCCCGGAGTGGCTGCATGGGCGCCCTCACCCGCTGCCGCCCGCAGCGCCGATGGCTTCCGCGATCCCCCCTCCGCCTGCGCCAGCACGCGATGTCGATGCTGAGATCCGGTGCATGGTGCAGGAAGGCCAACTGAGTCGCCGCGCGATGGCGGACTGCCTCGGGCTCAGCGAACGCACCTTCTACCGTCGATTGAAGGCTCTCGGAATGCGCTGAGCACCGCGCGAGGCGGCATAGGGTTCCTACCAAAGTTCACTGCATCCGTAATCATTAATATACGGAACAAATGATATTGCCGCGATGCGGCATCAAGTGCGATGCCACCACTGCATCGCGTCGTCCAGGTGAACAAAGGCGGGGCCCCAAGACCCCGCCGCAGGAGACAAGGCTTCCTATGCCGTGCTCGCAGCAAGCAGCGCGCATCGCACCCGCCGGCACCTGCCGCGCTTCGGGGGAGATGTCGTCGTGACCCACGAGCCCCTCGACTCGGGCCGCCTGCGCAAGGCGCCCGAGAACTTCCTGACTCCCGATGGCGTCCGCGCCGTGACCGACGAGGCCAAGCAAGGCCGCCGCGATTTCGTTCGTCACGCCTTCGCCGCCGCGCTCGCAGGCGGATCGGCCGCAGCGGCCGCACAGACTGCACCCGCCGGGGACCCGAACATCCTGACCTTGCCGGAGCACAGCCAGGGCCTGGGCCAGCCTGTGGCGTCGGAAGGCTATGGCAAACCCTCCAAGTACGAGGCGAACGTGCAGCGCCGCCCGAGCCCGGGTCTGACACAGACGACCCAGGCGTCCGTTTCCTTCGCCCCGCTGCAGTCGCTGTTCGGCATCGTCACGCCCAGCGGCCTGCACTTCGAGCGCCATCACCAGGGCTGGTGGGACATCGACCCGTCCAAGCACCGCCTGATGATCAACGGCAGCGACGACACCCTGCTGAAGAAGCCCCTCGTCTTCACGATGGACGAGCTGATGCGGCTGCCGAGCGTGAGCCGCTTCCACTTCATCGAGTGCGGTGCCAACACAGGCATGGAATGGGGCAATGTGGCCGTGCCCACCTGCCAATACACGCACGGCATGATCAGCTGCAGCGAGTTCACCGGCGTACCCCTGCGGGTGCTGTTCGACCTGTGCGGCGTAGACCGCAAGCGCGCCAGGTATGTACTCGCCGAAGGTGCGGACGGCTCCAGCATGACGCGCACGGTGCCGATGGAACTCGTGGAAAGTGGCGAGGTGTTCGTCGCCTACGGGCAGAACGGCGAGATGCTGCGGCCCGAGCAGGGCTACCCGCTGCGCCTGGTGGTGCCGGGCGTGCAAGGGGTGAGCTGGGTCAAGTACCTGCGGCGCCTGGAGGTCGGCGATCAGCCCTACGGCACCAAGGACGAGACGGTCCACTACATCGACCTGATGCCCGGCGGCCTGCATCGCCAGTACACCAGCACGCAGGAGTGCAAGAGCGTGGTCACGACGCCGTCTGGCGGCCAGGTGCTGCTCGACAAGGGCTACTACCAGATCAGCGGCCTCGCATGGTCTGGCCGCGGCAAGGTCAAGCGCGTGGACGTGACGACCGATGGTGGCCGCAACTGGCGCACTGCGCGGTTGCAGGAACCGGTCATGAGCAAATGCCTCACGCGCTTCACGCTCGACTGGCAGTGGGACGGCAAGCCCGCCATCATCCAGAGCCGCGCCATGGACGAGACCGGCTACGTGCAACCCAGCACGCGTCAGCTGCGCGCGGTGCGCGGCACGCGCTCGATCTATCACAACAACGCGATCCAGTCCTGGCTGGTCGAAGAGAGCGGGGAGGTGCGCAATGTCCAGCTCTCCTAAACATGCCTGCGCAGCGCTCCTGGGCGTCTTTGCCCTGACGACGGCCTCGGCGCAGTCCGCGCATCCGGGCATTGGCCGCGTCGCCACGCCTGCCGAGATCAAGGCATGGGACATCGACGTCCGCCCGGACTTCAAAGGCCTGCCCAAGGGCGCTGGCAGCGTGAGCCAGGGCCAGGACATCTGGGAGACCAAGTGCGCCTCGTGCCACGGCGTCTTCGGCGAGAGCAATGAAGTGTTCTCACCCCTGGTGGGCGGCACGACGGCCGAGGACATCAAGACCGGCCGGGTCGCACGCCTGAACGACGCGACCTTCCCGGGCCGCACGACGCTGATGAAGGTCTCCACCGTCTCGACGCTGTGGGACTACATCAACCGCGCGATGCCGTGGAATGCACCGAAATCGCTGAAGACGGATGAGGTCTACGCCGTCACGGCCTACCTGCTCAACCTGGGCGGCATCGTGCCGGACGGGTTCACGCTGAGCGACGCCAACATCGCCGACGTCCAGAAGCGCATGCCCAACCGCAACGGCGTGACGACGGCACATGCGATGTGGCCGGGCAAAGGCATGGGCAAGCCCGGCGTCTTCGACGTGAAGGCCGCCGCGTGCATGCATGACTGTGAAGCCGAGCCCAAGGTCGCCTCGCTGTTGCCCGACTTCGCACGCAACAACAACGGCAACCTCGCCGAACAGCAGCGCCTGGTGGGGCCTCAGCGCGGTATCGACACGACCCGCCCGCCCGGCACCCGACGCGACGGCCCGATCACGGTGGCTGCGACGCCTGCCGCCGCGCCGCCTGCGGCACCGAGTGCAACGGCCAGCGCCCTGGCCCTGCTCAAGAAACATTCCTGCACAGCCTGCCACGGCATGGAGCAGAAACTGGTCGGCCCCGGCTTCAAGCAGATAGCCGCCAAGTACGCCGGCCGTGCCGACGCCGGGGCCTACCTGGTCGGCAAGATCAGGGCCGGTGGACAGGGGGTCTGGGGTCCGATCCCGATGCCCGCCCAGGCCTTGTCCGATACCGATCTCAAGACGCTCGCAAGCTGGCTTGCCACCGGCGCGGCGAGCCGTTGACCCCCTGGATTGCCCGCATGCATTCCCACATCGAGACTTCTAACGTGGACCGCCTCAAGGAGACCCCCATGCCCAACCGCCTGAACCGCCGTATGGCACTTGCCCGCTCCACCCAGGTGGCCCTGATGCTCGGCGGCCTGGGCTTGCTGCCCCGCGCCGCCCTGGCCGCCTACCCCACCGCAGCCTTCGAGGCCAAGACGATTGCGGACCTGATGAAGGCCCTCGGCGCCGGTGCGCCGGTCGAGAGCGCGGACGTGACGGTCACGGCGCCCGACATCGCCGAGAACGGCGCCGTCGTGCCCGTGGGTGCATCGACGTCGCTGCCCGGCGCCAAGCGTTTGCTGCTGCTGGTCGAGAAGAACCCCAGCGTGCTGTCCGCCGCCTTCGACGTGAACGAGTTCGTCGAGCCGAGCTTCACCACCCGCGTGAAGATGGGCCAGTCGTCCAACGTGCTGGCCGTCGCGCTGATGGCCGATGGCCGCGTGCTCTACGCCCAGAAGGAAGTGAAGGTCACCCTCGGCGGCTGCGGCGGCTGATCGCCCCCGCCCCGCCGTTCTTTCGTACAACGAAGCCAGGAGACAAGACATGCCTGATCCCATGCGCATCCGAGCCCAGGCGGCCGGCGACAAGACCACCGTCCGTGTGCTGATGAGCCACGAAATGGAAACCGGCCTTCGCAAGGACCCGTCCGGCAAGACCATCCCCGCCTGGTTCATCCAGGAAGTGACCGCCCAACTCAACGGCAAACCCGTGCTCACCGCCGAGTGGGGCCCGTCCGTGTCCAAGAACCCCTTCCTGCAGTTCGTCGTGAAGGGTGCCAAGGCCGGCGACAAGATCGCCGTAACCTGGCGCGACAACCGCGGCGAGACCCGCACCGACGAAGCCACGGTCTCCTGACCGTCCCCCCCCCGGATCGCCCCATCGCCCATTCGCCACTGCAGGAGGGCCCATGCGCTCACGACTGTTTGCCTTCGCCGCCATCGCGGCCGGTGCCACCGCCACCCTACCCCTGGTGGCCCAGACCCCGCCTCAGCCCAAATCGGCCGCCGACGGCATCGCCGAGTACCGCAAGATGCTCGAAGACGGCAACCCGGCCGAGCTTTTCGAGGCCAAAGGCGAGGATCTCTGGAAGACGCCGCGCGGCCCCAAGAACGTGTCGTTGGAAGCGTGCGACCTGGGCCTCGGTCCGGGTGTCGTCAAGGGCGCGTGGGTGCAACTGCCACGCTACTTCCCGGACACGAAGAAAGTGCAGGACCTTGAGTCGCGCCTGCTGACCTGCATGCAGGCCCTACAGGGCTTCGATGCGGCCGAGATTGCCGCGACGCCGTTCGACAAGGGGGAGCAGGCCTCGGTCACGGCGCTGGCCGCCTGGATTTCCTCCCAGTCGCACGGCATGAAGATGGCACTGCCCCAGAAGCACCCCGAGGAGAAGCGCTTCTATGAGCTCGGCAAACGCGCGTTCTTCTACCGCGGCGGGCCGATGGACTTCTCGTGCGCGAGCTGCCACGGCGAGCCGGGCAAACGCATCCGGCTGCAGGATTTGCCCGACCTCACGAAGAACCCCGGTGACGGCGTGGGCTTCGCGGCCTGGCCCGCCTACCGCGTCTCCAGCGGCGAACTGTGGAGCATGCAGCGGCGCCTGAACGACTGCTTCCGCCAGCAGCGCTTCCCCTACCCCGGCTTCGCCTCCGACGCGACCATCGCGCTCGGGGTCTACATGGGCGTCAATGCCAAGGGCGCCGAGTCCATCGCACCCGCCATCAAGCGCTGAGGAGACTGGCCATGAATATCCGACACCTCACCGCCCTCACCGCCCTCGCCGTCGTGGCCGTCGTGGCCGCCGCCGGCGTGCAGGCCCAGACGACGAAGCAACTCGACCAGCAGACTGCCGCCATGATGCGTGCGTCCTTCCGCGAACAAGGCATCGCCAAGCTCGATCGGCTCAACCAGGACGACGCACAGAAGGCCTGCTCCCAGCCCAAGCCACCCACGCCTGCGGTCACGAAGAAGCTCGAAGCTGCCCAGATGGCCGCCATCAAGTGGCCAGCCAACGGCCAGTACCTCGGCGACTGGAAGGAAGGCGAAAAGCTCGCACAAAACGGCCGCGGCATGACCTGGACCGACGCCAGCGCGGCCGCCGCCAAGAACGGGGCCATGTGCTACAACTGCCACCAGATCGACAAGAAGGAGATCTCCTTCGGCACGATCGGCCCCAGCCTCTGGAACTACGGCAAGCTGCGTGGCGTCACCGACCCCGCCGACCCGGCCTCTGCGGCTATCGTCAAGTACACCTGGGGCAAGCTCTACAACAGCAAGGCCTACTCGGCCTGCTCCAACATGCCGCGCTTCGGCCATGCCGAGCTGCTCAATGAGCAGCAGATCCGCGATGTGATGGCGCTGCTGCTGGACCCCAAGTCCCCGGTGAACCAGTAGGACGGCCATGTCCCTGTCCAAGCGCGATTTCCTGCAGGTACTCGGCTGCGCCGCCGCAGCCGGCCTGCCGCTGGCGCAGGTGGCGGAAGCCGCCACGGAGAAGGCTGAAGCCCGGCTCTACGACCTGCCCCCGTTCGGCAACGTCTCGCTGCTGCACATGACGGACTGCCACGCGCAGCTCCTGCCCATCTACTTCCGCGAACCCAGCGTCAACCTGGGCATCGGCAGCATGCAGGGAGAACTGCCCCACTTGGTGGGCGAGCGCCTGTTGAAGGCCGCGGGCATGCGCCCGGGTACGGCTTCAGCGCATGCCTTCACGGCGCTGGATTTCGATGCCGCCGCGCGCCGCTACGGCAAGGTGGGCGGCTTTGCGCACCTCGCCACCCTCGTCAAGCGCCTCAAGGCCAGCCGCCCGGGCGCGCTGTTGCTCGACGGCGGTGACACTTGGCAAGGCTCGGCCACCTCGCTCTGGACAAACGCGCAGGACATGGTGGACGCCTGCAAGCTGCTCGGTGTGGACGTCATGACCGGGCACTGGGAGTTCACCTACGGCATGGAACGGGTGAAGGAAATCGTTGACAAGGACTTCGCCGGCCAGGTCGAGTTCGTCGCCCAGAACGTGAAGACGGCCGACTTCGGCGACCCGGTCTTCAAGCCCTACACGCTGCGCGCCATCAATGGCGTTCCGGTCGCCATCATTGGCCAGGCCTTTCCCTACACCCCGATTGCCAACCCGCGCTACATGGTGGCCGACTGGGAGTTCGGCATCCAGGACGCCAATATGCAGAAGGTCGTTGACGAGGCGCGCGCTGCGGGCGCCCAGCTCGTCTGCGTCGTCTCGCACAACGGCATGGACGTCGATCTGAAGATGGCCTCGCGCGTGCGCGGCATCGATGCGATCTTCGGCGGACACACGCACGACGGCGTGCCCGTGGCCGTGCCCGTCAAGAACGCGGGCGGCACGACGCTCGTGACCAACGCAGGCAGCAACGGCAAGTTCCTGGGTGTGATGGACTTCGACGTCAAGGGCGGCAAGCTCGTTGACTTCCGCTACCGCCTGCTGCCGGTCTTCGCCAACCAACTGCGGCCCGACGCCGACATGGAGGCGCTGATCGCCAGGATCCGCGCCCCGTTCGAGAAGCGCCTGAACGAGAAGCTCGCCGTCACCGATGGCCTGCTGTACCGCCGCGGCAACTTCAACGGCAGTTGGGACCAGCTCATCTGCGATGCGCTGATGGACGTGCAAGGCGCCGACATCGCCTTCTCGCCGGGCTTCCGCTGGGGCACCAGCCTGCTGCCGGGCGACACCATCACGCGGGAGCTGCTGATGGACCAGCTCGCCATCACCTACCCCTATGCCACGCTCACCGAGATGACGGGCGCCACGATCAAGACCATCCTCGAAGACGTGGCCGACAACCTCTTCAATCCGGACCCCTACTACCAGCAGGGCGGCGACATGGTCCGCGTCGGCGGCCTCAGCTACACGATGCAGCCGACCGAAGCCATGGGCCGCCGGATTGCGGACATGCGCCTGAACGGCAAGCCCATCGACGCCGACAGGCGCTACAAGGTGGCCGGCTGGGCGCCGGTGGCCGAAGACGCCAAGCACGCATCGGGCGTGAAGCCCGTGTGGGAGCACGTCGAGACCTGGCTGCGCAGCCAGGGCGGCCGCGTGAAGCCGCGCACGATCAACACGCCCAAGCTCGTCGCCATGCAGGGCAACCCCGGGCTCATGCCCTCCTGAACACGGAGATTGCGATGCGTGCATCACTTGCTCCACTCGCAGCCCTGGTCCTCGCCAGCGCCGGCCCGGCCAGCGCCGCCGAGGCGCCGCCGCTCTACGGCACGCAGCAGCTCACGCCGGAGACCGCCCTGGTCGCCGCCCGTGCGGCGATGGCGCACTGCCGCGCGGCCGGGCACCAGGTCGCCGTCTCGGTGGTGGACCGCAGCGGTCTCGTGCAGGTGCTGCTGCGCGATCGCTTCGCAGGTGCCCACACGATCGACATCGCACCGCGCAAGGCCTGGACGGCGGCCAGCTTTCGCATGCCCACCGCGGCGCTTGCCGCCGAGACCCAGGCGGACAAGCCCATGAGCGGCATTCGCCAGTCGGCGCAAGTCATGGCGATCGGCGGCGGCCAGGTCATCGAAGCGGCTGGGGCTGTGGTCGGCGCGATCGGCGTCTCGGGCGCACCGGGTGGCGAGGCCGACGATGCCTGCGCGCTGGCCGGCGTCAAGGCCGTGACCGAACTGATCGAGTTGAACGGCTGACCGCCACCCGCAAGGAGACCTCCATGCACAAGCGCTTCCTGCTCGTCCTGTTCACGCTGTTCCTCGCCGCCCCGCTGGCCTGGGCGGGCGACCTTGTCGTCTACCACTTCGACAACGCAGCGGCGCAGGGCCTCAAAGGCCTGCGAAACATCCGCAACCACCTCGACACCGACCCCTCGGCGCAGATCACCGTAGTCACGCATGCGGAAGGCGTGGACATGCTGATGGAAGATGCCAAGGCCGCCAATGGCACCGAGTTCGCGCCGCTGGTGTCTGCACTGAAGGCGCGCGGCGTGCGCTTCGAGGTCTGCGAGATCACGCTGAAGAACCGGGGCCTGAGCAAGGATCGGTTCGTGCTGGAGGCCGACTACACGCCCTCGGGCGTGGTCCGCATCGTGAAGCTGCAGAAGTCGGGCTACGCCTACATCAAGCCCTGAGCGGCCTCAACACGCGCTGACACACCGCGCCGCAGACCGTGCGGCCATGGCCGCATTTCCCATGTCCCTCGAACCCCTGATCGACCGACTCGGCGAGCCGGGCACGCTTGCCCTCGGCGCAGCCGTGATCGGCGTGGCCTTCGGGGTCTTCACCCAGCGCTCACGCTTCTGCCTGCGCGCCGCGGTCATCGAGTTCGCCCGCAACCAACGCACCGGCGGCCGCCTGACGGTGTGGTTGTTTGCCTTCGCCACGGCCGTCGGCGCCACGCAACTGCTGGCGCTGCTGGGCGCCTTCGACGCCAGCAACGCGCGCCAGATCGCGGCACGCGGCAGCCTGTCGGGTGCCGCCATCGGCGGGGCGCTGTTCGGCATCGGCATGATCCTCGCGCGGGGCTGCTCCAGCCGCATGCTGGTGCTGGCGGCGCAAGGCAACCTGCGCGCGCTGCTATCGGGCCTGGTCTTCGCTGTGACGGCGCAATCTGCCCTGACTGGCGCCCTTTCCCCGCTGCGCATGGCCATCTCCGAGTGGTGGACCATCGACGGTGGCGGCGCGCGTGACCTGCTCGCCCGGACGGGTATCGGCCACGGCGGCGCCCTGCTCTTTGCCGCCATCTGGTTCGCGGGGGCGGTGTTCTGGGCGCGGCGGCAGCGTGTCGGCGCCTGGGGCTGGGGCGGCGCCATCGGCGTGGGCCTCACCGTGGCGGCGGGCTGGTGGTTCACGTATGCCATCTCCAAGCTCGCCTTCGATCCGCACCCGATCCAATCGCTGAGCTTCACGGGCCCATCGGCGGAGGTACTTAGCCGCGTGCTGTTCGTCAGCAACAAGCCTTTGAGCTTTGATGTCGGCCTCATCCCCGGCGTTTTCCTCGGTGCCTTCCTCGCCGCAGCCCTGTCGGGAGATCTGAAGCTGGAGGGCTTCCAGGGCGGGGCCAGCATGCGTCGCTACATCGCCGGCGCCGTCTGCATGGGCTTCGGCGGGATGCTTGCGGGCGGCTGCGCGGTCGGGGCCGGGCTTTCAGGGGCGGCGGTGTTCACCGCGACCTCCTGGGTGACGCTCGCAGGCATCTGGATCGCAGCCGCGCTGACCGACCGCCTCGTGGATCAGGGCGACGCGCCGCCCGCCGTGACCGAGGCAGGCGCCACGCCATGAGGACTCTGCTGATCGCCGCCTGCTGCATGCTGGCAGCGCACACGGGATGGGCGGCGCCCCTGACGCTGCAGCCGGTGGCACCCAACATCTGGTTCGTCCAGGGCGAGGCGTCCCTGGGCACGCCGGAGAACCGCAACTTCATCTCGAATGCGGGCGTCATCGTCACGCCCGCCGGCGTGGTGGTCGTCGATGCCCTCGGGTCGCCCGCCGTAGCCGCCGAGTTGCTCGAGGCCATCCGCGGCATCACACCGCTGCCGGTCCGCTACGTCGTCCTGACCCACTACCACGCCGACCATATCTACGGCCTGCAGGTGTTCAAGGATCAAGGCGCCACCGTGCTGGCGCACGCGGCCGGGCGCGAGTACCTGCAGTCCGACACCGCCCAGCTTCGGCTGCAAGCCAGCCGCGAAACCCTGGCGCCCTGGGTGGACGCCCGGACGCGACTGGTGCCCGCCGACCGCTGGCTGCGAACCGACGAGGTGCTGGACATGGGCGGCGTGCGCCTGCAACTGCGCCACGTCGGCCCGGCCCACACGCCGGAAGACCTCACCGTCTTCGTCGAAGGCGCCCGGGTGCTCTTCGCAGGCGATCTCGCCTTCCGCGGCCGCATCCCCTACGTGGGCCAGGCCGACAGCCGGGGTTGGATCGCCGCCCTCACCCGGCTCATCGACTGCGCCCCTGCGGCCATCGTGCCGGGCCATGGCCCGGCGTCCACCGAGGCCCTGGCCGACCTGAGGCTCACGCGCGATTACCTGCAGTACCTGCGCGACACCATGGGCCGAGCGGCCGCGGACATGCAACCCTTTGAAGAGGCCTACGCCGCGACGGACTGGACGGCCTACGAGGCGCTACCGCTGTTCAAGGCGGCGAACCGGATGAACGCGTACAACACCTACCTGCTGATGGAGCGCGCCGCGCCATGAAGCGATGGGCACTGATCGCCTCGTTCTGCGTGGCCGGATGGGTCCACGCCGCACCGGCCGCCGAGGCGCTGTTCGCGGACTGCCCGGCGGGGCCGCCCACCACGGACGTTCTGGGGCGCCCGCTCGACTGGCCCGCATGGCGCGGCCAAGCGCTGCTGGCCGTGCTCTGGTCGCCGGACTGCGCGTTCTGCCAGAGGCACAACGACAAGCTCACGCGCCTGCTGCGCGAGACGCCCGGCGCTGCGGTCATCGGCATCGCGGTTGACGGCACTGCTGAGGCCGTTCGCCACATCGCCCAGCGGCGGGGCTACGGCTTCCCCGTGCTCGTCGATGGCACAGGCCCGTGCGCGCTGCGCCCTCAGCTCACGCCGCGCCGCATCGTGCCCATGACCTGCTGGCTGGGCGAGGCGCCGACGCAGCCCCGCTGCATCCCCGGCGAGATGAGCGACGACGACCTGCGCGAGCTGCTCAAGTCTCAAGCCCGGTCCAGGCGCCACTCCTGATAGTGGAGGCCGGCCCAGGCGCCGGCCACCATCGCCCCCAGTGCCAGGAAGCTGCCCACCGAGAGTGTGGACACCCCGGTGATGCCCTGCCCCACCGTACAGCCCATGGCGACGATGCCGCCGACGCCCATGCAGACGGCGCCGACGAGGTGCCGGCCCAGATCACCGACGCCGCCAAACCCCTCCCAGCGGAAGCTGCGCTCCTTCCAGGCCATCAGGGCGGCACCCACGACGATGCCGCCCACCGTCACGGTACCCAGGCTCAAGGTCTTGCTTTGATCGCTGAACATCAGCAGCCAGTCCACCACGTAGGCCACGGGCGCGATCGTGCTGAGCGACTCCATGCGGCGGGAGTTGGTGGCGAGGTAGGCCGGCTCCAGCGTCCGTGGGTCATCCGGCAGGAAGCCCAAATGCCCTGACACCCACCAGAGCGCGGTGATCACGGCCGCCACGCAAAACCCGATGGCAAGGACCTGCCAGGGGCGCTCGTCACGCCCGCGCAACGCGACGCCCAGAAGGATCAGCCCCAGCACACCGGCAAGCCCCCACCCCCACCGGACGGCACTGCCGCCGAGCAGGGCGGTGGCCAGCGTCGGCAGCGCCTGGCCCGCCGGCAGTTCAACGAATACCTTCTCCAGCACGCCCACACGCGGCACGGCCGTGATACCCCGCAGCGTGGCCCCGGCAGCGATGGCGGCGACCAGGAGGACCACCAGCGACTTCAGGTTGCCCGCCCCCAGGCGGACCAGGTTTCGGCTGATGCAGCCGGAGCCGAGCACCATGCCGAAGCCGAACAAGGCGCCGCCGAACAGTGCGGACAGCCACAGCATCCGTGACCCGGTGTAGATGCTCGCCGCCGGGTCGATGGCCCCGCTGGCCGCGAGCGCCTGGAAGCCCAGCATCGCCGCGCCGCTGGCGGCCATCCACAGCCGCGCCCGGCGCCAGTCGCCCATCGTGTAGACGTCAGAGATGGCGCCCATGGTGCAGAAGCGCGTGCGCTGGCACAGCGCCCCAAAGATCACGGCCAGGCCAAACGCGGCGGCGAGCACCTGGCGCGTGAGGGCGGGCAAGCTCGATTCGTCCATGGCGGCCGGCGTTCTGCAAGTTGGGGGGCTCGCCATTCTCGGTTCAAGGGAGGCGGACATTGGCGCTTGCTGATACAGTGATTTTCCCGAGTTGCCCGCCCGCTTCCGTCACGATGACTGACGTTCCCGAAGAAGACCGCGTCTTCGAGTCTGCCGCCGAGCTGTTCGGCGTGCTGGCCACGCCGATCCGCCTGAAGATCATCAGTGCGGTATGCAATGGCGAGCGCAATGTGTCGGAGTTGCTGGCCCAGATCCCGACCACCCAGCCGAACATGTCTCAGCACCTGTCCACGCTCTATCGGGCAGGCATCCTGGGCAAACGGCGCGAAGGGACGCAGATCTATTACCGGCTGCAGAGCGAGAAGGTGGCCATGCTGTGCCGTGCGGTATGCACGCAGCTGGCGGTGGAGCTGGATGGCGACGAGCCTGTGCCCACCGAGGAACGGCTGCTGGTCGGCGGCCTGCGCTGAGCAGCGTCATGTCCGCGCTGGGCCGTCGTCAGTGGAATCGCAACCTGGCGGCCTGGCTGGCGTCCGCCGCCCTGCCCGCAGCCCGTGCCAGTGAGCCTTTGAAGAACGTTCCGGCCCTGGGCGCCGCCATGCACCTCCCCCATGTGCCCTTGCTGGAAGGCGGCGAGTTCCAGGCCGCAGCCGCGCAGGGCAAAGTGGTCGTCGTGTATTGGTGGGCGAGTTGGTGCCCGTTCTGTGCCCAGGTCACGCCGCACATCCAGAAGCTCTGGCAGACGCAACGAGACCGAGGACTCCAGGTGCTGGGCCTGTCCATCGACCAGGATCTGGCGGCCGCCAAGGCCTACCGCGCCCGCCGGGGCTATGACTTCCCGAGCGGCTGGGTCACGCCCGCCGTGGAAGCCGTCTTGCCGAAGCCGCAGGGCCTGCCGGTGACCGTGGTCCGCGGACGGGACGGTCGAGTGGTGGCCGCCGAGGTCGGCCAGATCTTCCCGGAAGACGTGGAAGGGCTGGCGCGCTTTCTCTAGCGCCTCAGCGCACTGTCCACCCAGACGCCGAGTTGGGCTGCCGACATGGCGCCACTCTGGCGCGCGACCTCGCGGCCACCCACGAAAAGCACCGTCGTCGGAACGCTGCGGATCTGCAAGGCCGCACTGCTGTTTGGCGCGGCGTCGCTGTCCACCTTCACGAAACGCAGGTCCGGTCGCGCTTCGGCCAGTTGCGCGAAGTGCGGAGCGTACGAGCGACAAGGGCCGCACCAGGCCGCCCAGAAGTCCACGAGCACGGGGGCTTCCGTGCCTTGTAGATAGGCGCCCAGGTCGGCGTCGCCCAGAGCCACAGGCTGACGAGGCGCGACGGGCTGGCCGCAGCGCCCGCAGGCCGGATCGTCGGCCAGACGTTCATCCGGGACACGGTTGCGAGTGCCGCAGTGGGGGCAGGCGAGCAGCATGGAGGACTCCAACAAGAACTGCTGATGCATATCGGGCGCCACCACCGAACTTAAAGAGGCGGCCGAGGAACTGCCGCCACGCACTGCCACCCATGGCGCGGCAGTTGGGACTGCCACCTCTCTCGTGAGTGGCAGCGCCGGCTTGTCAGATAAAAATGTCAATGGCAACAGCGGGTTAGCGCCAGGCCTCTCCTCGCACCGCGGCTGGCACGGTTCTTGGAAGGAGCAGGGCATGCCCCGTGATGAACGCCGCCTCGTCCGCCACCTGGCCTGGGTGGTCGTCATCAAGCTGCTGGCGCTCGTCGGGCTCTGGTGGGTGTTCGTGCGAGACCAGCGGGTCAGCACCGATGCCGCCACGGCCGCCCAGCACCTTGCGGCCCCCGCCCTCGACCAAGGAGAACCCCGGTGATCTCGGAACATGTCGTCGATCTGTCGCGGCTGCAGTTCGCAGCCACGGCGATGTACCACTTTCTCTTTGTGCCACTGACGCTCGGCATGGTGTGGCTGCTGGTCATCATGGAGACCGTCTACGTCATGACAGGCAAGACGGTGTGGAAGGACATGACCCGCTTCTGGGGCAAGCTCTTCGGCATCAACTTCGCGCTGGGCGTGACGACCGGCATCACGCTCGAATTCCAGTTCGGGACGAACTGGGCCTACTACTCGCACTACGTCGGCGACATCTTCGGCGCGCCGCTGGCCATCGAGGGCCTCATGGCCTTCTTCCTGGAGTCAACCTTCATCGGCCTGTTCTTCTTCGGCTGGGACCGCCTCACGCGCCCGCAACACCTGCTCGTGACCACGTTGATGGCCGTCGGCACCAACTTGTCGGCGCTGTGGATTCTGATCGCCAACGGCTGGATGCAGAACCCGGTGGGCGCCGAGTTCAGCTACCAGACGATGCGCATGGAGATGACTGACTTCTGGGCGGTCGTCTTCAATCCCGACGCCCAGGCCAAGTTCGTGCACACGGTGTCGGCAGGCTATGTGACGGGCGCCATGTTCGTGCTGTCGATCAGCAGCTGGTACCTGCTCAAGGGCCGTGATGTGGAGTTCGCCAAGCGCAGCTTCCGCGTGGCGTCCGCCTTTGGCCTGGCCAGCGTGCTGAGCGTCATCGTGCTGGGTGACGAGTCCGGCTACACGGTCGGCGAGGCCCAGCAGACCAAGATGGCCGCCATCGAAGCGATGTGGGAAACGGAGCCCGCGCCGGCGAGCTTCAACCTGATCGCAGGCATCGATGAGGCGCAGCAGAAGAACAACTGGGCGGTCGAGATTCCCTATGTCATGGGCATCATCGGCACGCGCAGCCTGAGCAAGGAGATCCCGGGCATCCGCGACATCAAGACGAAGAACCGCGAGCGCATCGAGCGTGGCATCCAGGCCGTCATTGCTCTGGAGGCCCTGCGCAAGCATCGTGACGACCCTGTGGCCCTGGAAGCCTTCGAGCGCCACAAGGCGGATCTGGGCTTCGGCCTGCTGCTGAAGAAGTACGTCGCCGACGTGCGCCAGGCCACGCCGGACATCGTTGAACGCGCCGTCAACGACACCGTGCCGCGCGTCGCACCGATGTTCTGGAGTTTCCGCCTCATGGTGGGCCTGGGCGTGCTGATGCTGGCCTTGTTCGCACTGTCGTTCTGGACGACGCTACGAGGCACCTGCGCCCACAAGCCCTGGCTGCTGAAGTGGGCGCTGTGGATGCTGCCTGCCCCGTGGATCGCCTGCGAGCTGGGCTGGGTTGTTGCCGAGTACGGCCGTCAACCCTGGACGATCTACGGCGTGCTGCCCACGCACCTGAGCGCCTCCACGCTCAGCGCCGAGAGCCTGTATGGGTCGCTCGCCGGCTTCGTGGGCTTCTACACGGTGCTGCTGATCGTGGAGGTCTACCTGATGGTGAAGTTCGCCCGCCAGGGCCCGGGCAGCCTGGGCACCGGCCGCTACCAGTTCGAACCTGTTCACGCTTGAGGAGAGAGAAATGCTCGACTACGCCACCCTCAAGATCATCTGGTGGGTCCTCGTGGGCGTGCTGCTCGTCGGCTTCGCCATCATGGACGGTCATGACATGGGCGTGGGCACGCTGCTGCCCTTCGCCGGCCGCAGCGACGATGAACGCCGCGTCGTCATCAACACCGTCGGCCCGCACTGGGACGGCAACCAGGTGTGGTTCATCACGGCGGGCGGCGCCATCTTCGCGGCCTGGCCGTTGGTCTACGCCACGGCCTTCAGCGGCTTCTACTGGGCGCTGCTGGCCGTCCTGTGGGCCCTGTTCTTCCGGCCCGTCGGCTTCGACTACCGCAGCAAGATCCACGATGCCCGCTGGCGCAGCACCTGGGACTGGGGCCTGTTCGTGGGCGGTGCCGTTCCCCCGCTGATCTTCGGCGTGGCCTTCGGCAACCTGTTGCAGGGCGTGCCCTTCCAGTTCGACGACTACCTCGTCAGCACGTACACCGGCAGTTTCTGGCAATTGCTCAATCCCTTCGCGCTGCTCGCCGGCGTGGTCAGCAGCGCCATGATCACGATGCACGGTGGCACCTACCTCGCGCACCGCACGGAAGGCGTGATCCAGTCGCGCGCCATCTCGGCCGCGCGGGGCGCGGCGCTGGTCACGGTGCTGGCCTTCGTGGGCGCTGGCCTCTGGCTGCGCTTTGGCGGCATCGAAGGATTCGCCATGACGCAGGCTCCGGACCCCAACGGCCTGCCGGACCCGCTGGCCAAGGTGGTCGCGCGGAGTGCGGAAGGCTGGTGGACAAACTACGGACGCATGCCGGCGCTGTGGGCATTGCCAATGCTCGGCGTGCTCGGTTCGGCAGGTGCCGCCGCGCTGGTCGGCGCGCGACGAACGTTGTCGGCCTTCGTCGCCTCGTCCCTGGCGATGCTCGGCATCATCGGTACGGCGGGCGCGGCCATGTTCCCGTTCATCATGCCCTCCTCCAGCATGCCCAACGCCAGCCTCACGGTCTGGGACAGCGTCTCCAGCCCCATGACGCTCGCCCTCATGCTGGGCGCCACCGTGATCTTCATGCCGCTGATCGTGCTCTACACCGGCTGGGCCTACCGCGTGATGCGCGGCAAGGTCACGGTCGAGCAAATCCGTGCCAACGAACACACCGCCTACTGAAAGGACCTGCCATGTGGTACTTCGCCTGGATCCTCGGCGTCGGCTTCGCCGTACTGCTGGCCGTGATGAACGCCATGTGGGGCGAAATGGCCGAAGACCGGCGCGCCTCGCATCAACAGGATGAGGCCGCATGAACACGCCGACGCCATCGGGCCTGCACTGGCCCAGCCTCACGGCGGGACTGGTGCTGATGCTGGCCGGAACTGCCTACCCTCTCGTGTTCGCGCGCGCCGATGGGCGAGCAGACCATGGCCTGGCCATGCTGCTCTTCTGGGCGATGAGCGCGGGGTTCGTGCGCGGTGTGGGATTCATTCCGCAGCACCAGGTCTGGCGGCTGCTGTTTTCCGGACGGGCCTGCCTGGTAGCACTCGGGCTGGCCGTGTTGAGCGTGGCCATCAGGACCGGCTGACCGGGCAATGATGATTGACCGGCTGACCTGAGACGTTTCCTGTAGCCAATTGGACGGTGAGTTCTCTCGTAATCTGACCACGAGGAGAACTCATGAAGAAGCGATTCACCGACGAACAGGTCGTGCGCATCCTGCGCGAGGCAGAGGCGA